>Ga0209579_10003163_pt1 | contig 12113 bp, 10 predicted proteins | sample Coa_R1_2_FD_187152 | JGI IMG/M metagenome (GOLD analysis project Ga0209579, IMG submission 187152) | Surface soil microbial communities from Centralia Pennsylvania, which are recovering from an underground coalmine fire - Coalmine... | ecosystem: Environmental > Terrestrial > Soil >... | reverse complement strand
TCGAAGGCCGTTGCCGCCGCGGCGGCGGCTCCAGCGTCGCGAGCGCCTCGAAGCCGCCCGGCTCGAGCTCGCGCGTCAGCCGGCCCGCCTCGAGCGCCTGCGACTCGGTGACGTCGACGGCGGCGGCGGTCAGCGTTCGCTCGACGCGGTCGAGCTGGTCGGCCGAGGCCGTACGGCCGTCGTCCTCGAGTGCCTCCCGCGCGCCGGCGACGAGCCGCTGCACGGCCCGGCGCTCCTCGCGCTGCGCCGTGCGGAGCTCGTCGGCCGCTCCGCCGCCCAGGGCCCGTGCCTGGGCTTTCCGTAGCGTCTCGGCCGCCTTCAGCAGCGCGCGGACGCCGTCACGGTCGCGACGCGCCGCCCGGTTCGCGGCCCAGACCGGCGCGGTCGGCTTCGCGAGCGCACGCACGTCGGCGGCGCCGGCGGCGTCTCCGCCCTTCTTCAGCCGCGCAGCGAGCTCGTTCCGTGCCTTCGTGAACTCGCCGAGCGGGAGCTCGTACAGGCGGTCGATCTCGTCGGCGACCGCCACGGGCGCCTACGCGACGCGCTGCAGCGCCCGAAGGAGCTCGTCCTTGCTCATCTTCGAGCGGCCGGGCACGTTCGCCTTCCGTGCCCGCTCCTCGAGCTCTTCCTTCGACAGGTCCGCGAGCGACGAGGACTCGCGTGATCGCTCGACGCTCGCACGTAGCGCGCTGAGCAGATCGGGAAGCTCTTCTTCCTCCACCTCCGGCGCGGCGTGCACCTCCTTGCCCTTGCGTTTCGCCTCGACGACCGCCAGGAGCTCGTCGCGGTAGGTGTCCTTGTACTTCTCCGGATGCCACTCGCCGGTGAGGGAGTCGATCAGCTGCGTCGCGAGCTCGAGCTCGCGCTTGTCGACCTTTTGCCGTGACGCCTTGAGCTCGCCGATCGGTCGGATCTCGTCGGCGAAGTAGAGCTGCTCGAGCGTGATCACACCGTCGCGCACACGCAGGATGCCGAGGTGCTGCCGGTCACGCATCACGAACTTCGCCACCGCGGCAAGCCCGGTGTCCTCCATCGCCTGCGCGAGCAGCGAGTAGACGCGCTCGGCGCCGGCATCGGGGCCGACGTAGTACGTCCGGGCGAAGAAGATCGGGTCGATCTCCTCGTAGGGGACGAAGTCGCTGATGTCGATCGTCCTCGTCCCGTCGACTCGGGCGGCCTCGAAGTCCTCGTCCTCGAGGTAGACGTACTCGCCCTTTGCGTACTCGAACGCCTTGACGATCTCGTCGTCCGGGACCGGTCTGCCTTCCTGCTTGCAGATCTTCTCGTAGCCGATCGGGCTGTCGTCGGTGCGGTGGAGGAGCCGGAAGTGGAGCTTGTGCTCGGCGATGGCGCTGTACACGCGCACGGGCGCATTGACGAGGCCGAACGTGATCGAGCCGGACCAGAGCGGGCGCTGCGCCATTGCCCTGTCAGGTTGCCGGCGCGCCACGGAGATAACGCTACGCCTTTACCGGGGTGAGCGGGTGGGCTGTGAGCCGGATCGACCTCGCCGAGGCGCTGAACACATCGCCGTAGCTGGAGCGGGTGCTCGCGAGCGCCGTGTACGTGAAGACGAAGACGTGCCCGTCGCGAACCACCGCATACTCCTCGACGAGAAGGGGCAGCGTCCTGTACTTCGTCGCCTTCGTCGACTCGTAGGACAGCCCGTGTGCCCCGTCGACCGTGAACGGCCTCGTCGTGCCGACGTACTGGTACGCGGAGCTGATGCCGCCGAAGAACCACTCGCGGAGCGTCGTTCCGGCGGGAAGAGGCGCGACGATCACGTTCAGGTTCGCCCGGAAGCCCGAGACCGCGTCGGATGCGCGAAAGGCGTACTTGACCCCGAACGCGGACGCCGCCGCCGGCGGGGCCGCACCGACCCAGCTCCGGGGCAGGTCGACCGAGATCCCGTAGCCGGGGATCCGTCGCGGCGTCAGCCCGGCCGCGGCGAACGTAGTCGCCGAGGCGACGGCGGCGCAACCGGCGATCCAGCCCGCGACCGAGAGGCGCCTGTCCACGGGCTCATCGTAGTCGCGTGCCCTGGCGGCCTGTGGAACTGCGCCTGGTAGTAGGGTCGGCTCGTAGCTCTGAGTCGAACAGAGAGGAGACGACATGAGGCTGCGGCTCTTCCTCGGCGCGTGTGCAGCACTGGTCCTTGGGATCGGTGCGTCCGCCGCGTCGGCGTCAGCTGCAGGGCAGGCGACGTGTTCGGGCGGCGTCATCGCACCCGGCACCTACGACGGATTGACCGTCACCGGCACGTGCACGATCAACGGAACGGTGACGATCAACGGCAACGTCAGGGTTGCCGACGGCGCATACCTGGATGCGGCCTACAGCAGCACGCGGCTGACCATCAACGGCAACGCAACGGTCGGGAACCGTGGCAAGCTCGGTCTCGGCTGTACCTACGGGTACCACGACTGCGGGCTCAACCCGACGTGGCTAGGGAACGTGACGGTGAACGGGAATGTCGTCGGCAGCAACGCGCTGACGATGTACCTCGACTTCACGACGATCCGCGGCAACGTCGTCGTGAACGGCGGCGGCGACATTACCCTCGTCGACCATCCGCCGCTCCAGGACGGTTTGGTGCTGCCGATCAAGGACAACGTCATCGGCGGCAACCTCGTCGTCCAGGGCTGGAAGGGTGCGTGGTTCGGGATCATCCGCGACACAGTCGGCGGCAGCGTGCTCGCGTTGAACACCGCGGGCACGCGGCTGGGCGATCAGAACGCGCTGGACTCGACCGAGATCGTTACCAACAAGATCTCGGGCAACCTGATCTGTCTCGGCAACTCACCGCCCGCCCAGATCGGCGACAGCGGCGGAAGTCCGAATCAGGTCGGCGGCGTCAAGATCGGGGAGTGCGCGTCGCTCTGACCATCGCCCGCTGGCGCTCGGTGTACGGGAGGCCCGTTCGCGGGCCTTCCGTACACCGGCGAGCAAGTCACCAACGATCCCACAGGGCTTCGGGTGTCTCGCCGGCAAGACGGGGACACGATCTAACGACGAGCTGGGCGACCCTTGCGAATGAACGTCGGTCGCGCTCACGGCGAGGGCGCATCATCGGGCCGTCTGCAGGACACTCGCAAGCCCGATGCTGAAACCCGCAGCCGATCCCTTCGCCAGATCTGAACCATGCAGCCGTTCGATTGCAGGAGAAAGAGACCGGCTCGTACGACCGCCTCGGGCCTTGCACACCTGACATGAGTCAGAGTCTTGGAGCGCTGAGAGTTCCCAGCCGAACCACAGCTCCGAGCGTCGCCCCGGCGACAGCTACGGGAGAGAGCACGCTCGGCTGGGCGACGATCCCTTACGCCTGAGACGGCGACGCCTTGGTGCCGGCGGCTCGCATCGCTGCTTTGTGCGCTCGCTTGGCTGCCTGGTAGTCGAGCAGCGCCTGTGGGGAGTCGACGTCGCCGAGGGTTGGATGGCTCGGCGCGAGCGGGCGCGCCAGCTCGACGCCGAGCCGCTTTGCCAGGACCGCCGACAGCGCCTTCACCTTCATCTCGCCGAAGCCCGGTAGGGCGGACAGCCGCCGGCGCAGGTCGTCGCCGTCGGCTGCCTCGCGCCAGATGCGGGACGCATCGCCGCCGTACTCGTCGGCGACGACGGCCGCCAGGTCGCGTACCCGCGTTGCCATCGCGCCTGGGAACCGGTGAATCGCGGGCTTCTCGCGAAACGCAGCCTCCAGGTCGGTGCCGGCCAGCTTCGCGGGGTCGAGCGTTCCGACGCGCCGTTCGAGCACGAGCGGTCCGGCGAACGCCTTCTGCACGGGCACCTGCTGGTCGATCGCGAAGCCGACGAGGAGCGCAAACGGATCCCGCGCGAGCAGCTCACAGGCCTCGGGCTCGTCGGTGAACCACAGGGCGTCGGGCACACGCCGATCGTAGTCGTTCGGAGGCACGCCGAGCCGGTATCCAGAGCGCATGGCCGACACTGTCAGCCCGAGCGATCTCGCGTACGAGACCGAGTACGGCGAATCCGAGCGAACGCCGGCGATTGCGCTGACGGCCGTCTTCATCGTGATCAGCGCCGTCGTCGCCGTCGTCGCCGATATCGCGTTGATTCTCTACCACGCGCCGTAGACCGCCCTCCCGGAATGCCGGCGCGGGCGACGAGGGCCCGAACTCTACGATGGAACCGTGGACGCTCTGGCTTGCTTCTCGCCGCGCACGCGCACCTGGTTCGAGCGGGCTTTCGACGGGCCGACGCCGGCGCAGGCGCTCGGCTGGCCGGCGATCGCGACCGGCGGCCACGTGCTCATCCAGGCGCCGACCGGCTCGGGAAAGACGCTCGCGGCGTTCCTGTCCGCGATCGACCGGCTGACAACCTCGCCGGGCGCCGGGCTGCGCGTGCTCTACGTCTCGCCGCTCAAGGCGCTCAACTACGACATCGAACGCAACTTGCGTGGGCCGCTCGCCGGGCTCGAGTCGACGATCCGCGTCGGCGTGCGCACCGGCGACACGCCGGCCAAGGCGCGGCGCGAGCTCGTCAAAGAGCCGCCGGACATCCTGATCACGACCCCGGAGTCGCTCTTCCTGATGCTGACTTCCGGGGCGCGTGAGAGCCTCCGCGGCGTCGAGACGCTGATTCTCGACGAGGTGCATGCGGTGGCAGGCACGAAGCGCGGCGCGCACCTCGCGCTCTCGGTCGAGCGGCTCGAGCGGCTCGCCCCCGGCTTTCAGCGAATCGGCCTCTCGGCGACGCAGCGGCCGCTCGAGGAGATCGGCCGCTTCGTCTCCGGAGCACGCCCGATCGAGCTCGTCGACGCCGGCTCCCGGAAGGAGCTCGACCTGCAGGTCGTCGTCCCACTCGACGACATGCGCGAGCCCGGTGAGGGCAACTCGATCTGGCCGTCGGTCTACCCCGAGATCCTGCGACTCGTCGAGGCCCACCGCTCGACGATCGTGTTCGTCAACAACCGGCGGCTCGCCGAACGGCTCGCGTTACGTCTCAACGAGCTCCACTGGAACGGCCGCGCCGGCGAAGCCGGCACGGCCTCCTCGACGGCATCGCAAGCGATGCCTCAGCGCGAGATCGCACGCGCCCACCACGGCAGCCTCGCGCGCGAGCAGCGGATCCTGGTGGAGGAGGAGCTGAAGGCCGGGCGGATCCCGTGCCTCGTTGCGACGTCGTCCCTCGAGCTCGGGATCGACATGGGCGCGGTCGACCTCGTGATCCAGGTCGAGTCGCCCAAGTCGGTCGCGCGCGGCTTGCAGCGGATCGGCCGCGCAGGCCACGAGCTGGGGGCGGTCTCGACAGGCCGCATCTTCCCGAAGTTCCGCGCCGACCTGCTCGAGTCGGCGGTCGTCGCGCGCGCCATGCGCGCGGGCGAGATCGAGGAGACCCAGATCCCGCGCAACCCACTCGACGTGCTTTCCCAGCAGATCGTGGCGATCGCGGTCGACGAGGAGATCACGGTCGACGACCTGCACGACCTCGTGCGCCGTGCATACCCGTTCGCCGGGCTTTCCCGCGCGCAGCTCGAGAACGTCCTCGACATGCTCGCCGGCCGCTATCCGTCGGACGAGTTCGCCGAGCTGCGGCCCCGGATCGTCTGGGACCGGACCGGCGGCACGATCCGCGCCCGTGACGGCGCGCGCAAGCTCGCGGTCACGAACGCCGGCACGATCCCCGACCGCGGGCTGTTCGGCGTCTTCCTCGTCGACGGCGGCGGGCGCGTCGGAGAGCTCGACGAGGAAATGGTCTACGAGGCGCGGGCGGGGCAGACGTTCCTGCTCGGCGCCTCGACCTGGCGGATCGAGGAGATCACGCGTGACCGGGTCCTCGTCTCGCCGGCGCCGGGGCTGCCCGGAGCGGTCCCGTTCTGGAAGGGCGAAGGCGTCGGCCGGCCGTACGAGCTCGGCCAGAAGATCGGCGCCGCCTCGCGCGAGCTCGGCGCTCTGTCGCCCAAGCAGGCGACAACGCGGCTGGTCGAGGAGTTCGCGCTCGACACGCGCGCAGCTGAAAACCTTCTGGTCTTCCTGCGAGAGCAGGAGGACGCGACCGGCGCCGTGCCGTCCGATCGCACCGTCGTCGTCGAGCGCTTTCGGGACGAGATCGGCGACTGGCGCGTCTGCATCCTCTCGCCGTTCGGCGCCCGCGTCCACGCGCCCTGGGCGATGGCGATCTCAGCGCGCCTGCGTGAGTCGCTCGGCCTGCACGTGCAGTCGATCTGGTCCGACGACGGCATCGCGCTCCACTTCCCTGACGCCGACCAGCCGCCGCCGCGCGAGGCCCTCGAGCTCGAGGCCGGCGAGGTCGAGGATCTCGTCGTCGCCGAGCTCGGCGAGACCGCGCTCTTCGGCGCGCGGTTCCGCGAGAACGCGGCGCGGGCTCTGCTGATCCCACGACGCCGGCCCGGCGAGCGCACGCCGTTGTGGCAGCAACGGCTGAAGGCGCAGTCGCTCCTGCAGGTGGCGCGCAAGTACGGCTCGTTTCCCGTCATCCTCGAGACCTACCGCGAATGCCTGCAGGACGTCTTCGACCTGCCGGCGCTGCGGCGCCTCCTGCACGGGTTGCAGACGCGTGAGCTCGACCTCGTCGAGGTGGAGACGCAGTCGGCGTCGCCGTACAGCGCCTCGCTCCTCTTCGACTACATCGCGACCTACATGTACGAGGACGACACGCCGCCCGCCGAGCGGCGTGCGCAGGCGCTCTCGCTCGACCGCGACTTGTTGCGTGAGCTGCTCGGCCAGGAGGAGCTCCGCGATCTGCTGGACGCGGACGCCGTCGCGGAGGTCGAGCGGCAGCTCCGCGGCAGCCCGAGAACCGCCGACCAGCTCCACGATGCGCTCCGGCTGCGCGGCGACCTGCGGCAGGGCGAGTTCGAGGAGGCGCTTGCCGAGACACTCCTGCGCGAGCGTCGCGCGGTACGCGTGCGGGTCGCAGGCGAGGAGCGGTTGATCGCCGCCGAGGACGCCGGCCGCTACCGCGACGCGCTCGGCGCAATGCCGCCGGGCGGGCTCCCGGACGCGTTTCTCACCGGCACCGATCCGACCGACGCCCTTCAGCAGCTCGTGCTCCGGTTCGCGCGCGGGCGCGGCCCGTTCACGACCGAGGAGGCGAACGCCCGCTTCGGCCGAGACCTCACGGCCGTGCTCGTCGCGCTCGAGCGCGTCGAGCTCCTTTTGCGCGGCGAGCTCCGCCCGGGCGGCAGCGAGCGCGAGTGGTGCGATCCCGACGTGCTGCGGCGCCTGCGCCGTGCGTCCCTCGCCGCGCTCCGTCGCGAGGTCGAGCCGGTCGAGCAGCGGGCGCTCGCGCGCTTCCTGCCGTCGTGGCACGGAATCGACCGCAGGGCCACGCTCCGCGAGGCGCTCGTGCCGCTGCAAGCGCTGCCGCTCCCGGTCGCACTCTGGGAGGCGGATGTCCTGCCGCGCCGCGTGCCCGGCTACCGGCCCGAGCATCTCGACGCGCTCTGCGCAACCGGCGAGGTGGTCTGGGTCGGAGCGGGGCAGGACCGTGTCGCGCTGTACTTCCGCGAAGACGCGGCGGCACTCGGCCGGGTCGCTGCGGCGCCGCGTCCGGAAGGCGACAACCACGACCGCGTTCGCGCCGCGCTCGCGAAGAGCGCGCTCTTCTGGTTCGACCTCGTCGAGGAGACGGGGCTCGCCGCTGAGGAGGCGTTGCCGGCGCTGTGGGAGCTCGTCTGGGCGGGTGAGGTCACGAACGACGCCTGGACGCCGCTCCGCGCCGGCCGCCGCTACGGCGTGCCGAAACCCGAGCGCCGGCCGCGCCGTTTCTCGCGCTCGCGCTCGGCCGCCGTGACCGCTACGCAGGGACGCTGGTCGCTGACCGAGCGGCTCTTTGCCGGCGCGCTCGACCGCCGTGCGCTTGCGGAGCTCCTGCTGGAGCGGCAGGGCATCGTCACGCGCGACGGCGTGCGCGCCGAAGGGATCGCGGGCGGCTACGGCGCGGTCTACGGCGAGCTCCGTGCGCTCGAGACGCTCGGCCTCTGCCGACGCGGCTACTTCGTCGAAGGGCTCGGCGGCGCGCAGTTCGCCCTCGGCGGCGCCGTCGAGCGGCTGCGCGAGTTGCGCGACGCCGGAGATCCCGAGACGCAGAGCGTGCTGGTGCTCGCCGCCGCCGATCCCGCACAGCCGTACGGCTCGGTGCTGCCCTGGCCGCGTCGCGAAGGCGCGAGGCCGGCGCGCGTCGCCGGCGCGCACGTCGTCCTGCTCGGCGGCGAGGCGGTGCTGTACGTCGAGCGCGGCGGCCGCTCGCTGGTGCCGCTGCGGGAGCCCTCGCAGGACTGGCTGCGACCGGCGCTCGAGGCGCTCGTGGCGCACGTGAGGGGCGGGCGGACGAAGCGGCTCGCGGTGGAGCGCTTCGACGGCGAAGCGGTGACGGCGAGCGACGTCCTGCAGTTGCTCGTCGACGCAGGTTTCGTCGCCGGGCCGCGCCGTGCTGTGCTGCGGCCGTGAAGAGAGGCCTAGCCGGCGAGGATCTGGCGCGCGAGCGTCGAGGCCTGCCTCGGCAGCGCCTGTCCGTGCTCGAGCACGAGTCGCGCCAGCGTCTCGGCCGGATCGTCGCGGCCGGTCTCGAGCCAGTGCGCAGAGCATTGCAGCTTCGCCCCGAGCAGACGTAACGCCTTCGCGCTCGCCTGCCGCTCACCACGTTCGAGCCGGCTGACGTACCCGGGCGACAGACCTGCGGTCGCGCAGTCGCGCAGGCTCAATCCCAGCTCGAGTCGGCGCTTGCGAATCCGTCCTCCGACCGTCGTCATCGCGCCGCCAAGGTACCCCGGTTTCCTGTTGCCCCGCGGCGAAATTGACCCGCATTTCTGTCAACACTTGGCAACAACTAACGGCGACGGAGCCTGCTCAACAGGCCGGGACGCCGCGGCTGCGTGGCACGCCATTCGTCGCGCGTCGGCAGCCGCCCGGCCGCCCGCGCCTCGGCCGCGCACTCGGTGTGTGCGTGGCGACGGCGGGAGAGGTCGCCTTCCGGCGCGAGCAGGACGTGCTCGCTCATCGCGTGCAGGTGCTTGCCGCAGAGCGGGCAGCGGTAGGTCGCAGGCTTGAGGTTCTGTGCACGGCGCAACGTCCACCAGCGCGGGTCCTGAGCGTCCACGTCAGCGAAGGATGACGGAGTAGGCTCGAGCCGTGCCCGAAGGCGACACGATTCACCGCGTGGCGCGGTTCCTGCAGCCGCTCGTCGGCGAGCGGGTCGAGGTCGAAACGCCGCATCCTCGCGCCCGCGCGGCGATCGATGCGACGCGTCTCGACGGACGCGTGCTCGAGGCTGTCTCCGCCGTCGGCAAGAACCTCGTCTTGCGGTTCGACGGCGGCCTCGTGCTGCGCTCGCACCTGCGGATGAGTGGCCGGTGGCAGGTCCGACCGCGCGGCGCCGCCCGCGGCGGGACGCCGTGGCTCGTCGTGCGTGGCGGTGACCTCGAGGCGGTGCTCTGGAACGGACCGGTGCTCGAGCTGAACGCGCGCGCGCTCGGTCGGCTCGGCCCGGACATCCTCGCCGCGCCGACCGATGTCGACGCGATCCTCGCTCGGCTGCGCAGCGCCGATCAGAGCCGTCCGCTCGGCGAGGCGCTGCTCGACCAGAGGACTGTTGCTGGAATAGGCAACAAGTGGCTTGCGGAGGCGCTCTGGCAGGGACGGCTCTCGCCGTGGCGCCCGCTCGGCGACGTGCGCGTGGACGAGCGCCGGCTCGCGCTCGAGACCGCCGCCCGGCTGATGCGCAATGCGCTCGACGCCTCGACTCCTCCTCGGCACGAGGTGTATCGACGGGCGGGACGGCCGTGTCGGCGCTGCCGCACGGCGATCCGCGCGCAGGGCCAGGGCGACGCAAACCGGACCGCGTACTGGTGCCCGACCTGCCAGCCGGGACCCGAGCCGTGACCGTGTGCGGGATCGACGTCGGCTCGCTCGCGACGCCGGCCGACGTCGCCTGGCTCGACGGCGGCCGCTTCGTCCTCGGGCAGTACGTCCCCTCGGCGACGAATCCACTGCCGGCACAGCCGGCGGGGTTGCCGCCCACGACGTGGTACGCGCTCGACGCCCCGCAGGGCCTGCCTGCGGCCAGCTCGCCGCGGCGGGTCGCCGACGCCGACGCGAACACGCCGATCCGCGTCCTGCCGGCGCACCGCGCCGACGTGGCGCCCGTCTATACCGAGTTCGTCGAGGCGGGGCTGACGATCTTCTGGGCGGCGCACCGTCGCGGACTTCCCGTCGTCGAGACGTACCCGCGGTTTGTCGTCCGGACGCTCTGGCCCGAGCTCCGGATCCCGTCGAAGCGCCGTGAGCCGCGTCGGTATGTCGCCGAGCTGTGGGCGCGCATCCGGTTGCTCGGGTACACGTCGCGCCCCCCGGGCACCCACGACGAGATCGACGCGATGCTTTGCGCGCTCGCAGCCGAGGCGTTCGAGTCGGGCACGTACGTGCAGGTCGGCGTTCCGGTCGTCGTCGACGAGCAGGAGTCCGTATTGCGCGAAGGCTTCATCGTCGCGCCGCGCACGCCCACGGAGACGAATATCGATGCCGACGACCCGCTCGGTGCGATCCAGGCAGCAAGCTACGAACGCGCCGACCGGGCGCTGGCGGGCTCGTGGCCGCGCGAGCAGTCGATGGACGACGCGACGCTGCGAGACTTCCTCGACGAGCGACGGTACTGCGTGCTCGCGACCGGCTCGCCGCGCGGTCGCGCCCAGGCGCGACCGGTGGGCTTCCTCGTCGTCGGCGACGTGTTCTGGTTCGCGACCGTCGCCGGCGGCCGACTGCGGAACCTCGAACGGACGCCGTGGGCCTCCGTCGTCGTCTCGGAGGGCGAGGGCAACGCGCACCGTGCGGTCGCCGCCGACGGCCCGGTAGTCGTGCATCGGGCGCCGCCGCCGGGCCTGCTCGCGCGTTGGGAGGAGCGCTTCGGCTCGCAGCCGGATTGGGCTGCCGCCTGGCTGGAGCTGCGCCCGGAACGCCTCTTCTCCTACGTGGGCGACTAGGGTTTCCCGCGTGCGCGGCTTCTTCGACCGCTCGCGCTGGACGGTCGCGAACGTGATCGCGGGCGTGGTCGGCGTCACGCTCGCGGTGGCGCTCTTCGTCGCGTTCCTGGTGCTCGTCTCGCGTTCGGGGCATTGAGCCTCTCGGGCTGCGAGCGGTAGGAGTCGCCGCCGCGGCCTCGTACTGACGCGTGTGGCGCTTCGGGCACCGCACCTCTACGAGCGCCTGCGCGCGTTCTGCCTCGGCGCCTTCGCGGTCGAGCGCGGGGCGGAGCTGCCGTTCGCGTTCGAGGAGCACGCGACGCGAGGCGGCCCATCGCTGTACGAGTACCGGCCACTGGTGCGCGGCTTCGTCGAGGAGCAGGCGCCGACGCTTCGCCGCCTCCCGGATGCGCGCAATGCGATCGACGACCTCCGACGCGAGCCGGCGGCGGCGATCTTCGCACACGCGCACTCCGGGTTCGGGACGAGCGACGACGACGCGCTCTTCAGGACGATTCTGCTGCCGTTGCTCGCGTCGGTGGCCGAGCGGTGCGGCGGCTTCGATTGGCAGGACGAGGCGTTCGACGTCGCCTACGCGGAGTTCGAGCACACGTTGTTCGGCTCGGCGCGCTCGTATGCAGCGATCGCGCCGCTCGTCGGTCTCTCGGCCGGCGCGACCGTCGAGCTGGGTGGCGACATCCGCGTTCGCGCGTCCGTCACCGGTGAGCTGGCGTCCCTGTGGCCCGAGTCGCGCGGGCTGCTGCCGCCGGAGTTCGGGCGCGACATCGACCGGTTGTGCGTGCTCGAGCTCGCGCGCGAGCTCGACGGCGGCGAAGGGCAGCCGCCCGACGCAGCCGGTGAGCTCGCGGACGCCGTCAGCGCCATCCGCCTCGCGACCGCGGGTGCGGTCGCGGCGGGGCCCGTGGTCTTCGAACGGCTCGACTTCCGCCCGTTGCGGATCTCGCCGCTCCTGCCGATCGCCGCGACGCAGCCACGGGGAGAGCCGACCCGCCTCGATGCGCTCCGCGGCCGGCTCGCGGCAGATCTGCGGGAGCGGCTGCCACTCGCCGACGGCGACCGTGAGCTCGGCGAGGCGCTCGACCGTTGGGAGCTCTCGCTCTTCGCCGAGGAGCCGTTCCGGTCCGCGCAGGCGCGGGATGCACTGACAGCGTTGCTG
>Ga0209579_10003161_pt1 | contig 12123 bp, 9 predicted proteins | sample Coa_R1_2_FD_187152 | JGI IMG/M metagenome (GOLD analysis project Ga0209579, IMG submission 187152) | Surface soil microbial communities from Centralia Pennsylvania, which are recovering from an underground coalmine fire - Coalmine... | ecosystem: Environmental > Terrestrial > Soil > Unclassified... | reverse complement strand
GCGGAAGGAAATCAAGGTCCCGGCGTTGCCGAACACTGCCTGGCGCACCGGAAGCGAAAGCTGGTCGATATATTGGTGGGACAAAATCAGGCACGACCGGTATTTGCGCGCCTCAGCCAGGATGGAAGCGAAAAATTCGGTTGAGAAATTTTGAAATTCATCTATGAACAAATAGAAATCGCGGCGCTCGGATTCGGGACGGTCCGCTCGGGCCATTGCCGCGAGTTGGAATTGGGCGGTGAGCAGCGAGCCAAGCAGATTCGCTTTCTCGTGACCGAGTTTTCCTTTCGACAGATTTGCGATGAACAACCGTTCGTTGTCCATGATGAACGGGACGCTCACGCGCGACCGCACCTGGCCGAGGATGTTTCTAACGACAGGATTCAAAAGGAACTGCCCGAGCTTGTTTTGGATGGGCGCGATGGCCTCGCGGCGGAAGCGCTCGTCATATCCCTCATATTCCTCTTCCCAAAACGCCTTGATGAACGGATCTTTGATCTGCCGTACGACTTTGGCCCTATACACAGGATCAACCAACATTCGATTGACGCCAAGGAGCGTGGCATTCCGGCAATCCAAAAGAGCGGCCACGGAGTTATACAGAATATATTCCAATCGCGGTCCCCACGAGTCGCGCCAAATCCCCTTGAAGGCACTCACAATGCCCGAAGCAACTAGGTGGCGGTCATCCGGCGCGACGTTGGCGAGCACGTTCATTCCAATCGGATATTCAAGATCGCCCGGATTGAAGTATGTGAGGTGGTCGGCCCGCTTAGGAGGGATGTGGTGCAACAGTTCTTCGGCGAGGTCTCCATGAGGGTCGATAACACCGACGCCATGTCCAAGCGAGATGTGTTGGATGATGAGATTCCGGAGCAGGGTCGTCTTTCCGGTCCCCGTCTTGCCTATAATATACATGTGCTGGCGCTGGTCCTCTTTGGATACTCCAAAGCGCCGGGGATCGCCCCAGCCGTCGCGCTCTCCGATGATGATCGCTGGCTCTGATTCCAAAACCAGTCGCCACTTCTCCTTCCCAGAGAACGGGCCCGTGTCATCGGCCCGGTTCTCTGGATCGACCGTGAAGTAGCCGGCAGATGCGTGTGGGGGCGCGCCGGCGAGGTAATGGCGACTGGTTTTGAAACCTGAACGAGAAAAGAATATGCGGGCCGCCGATCCCGAACTAGGCCCTGAGACTCGCCCTTTTGGGCGATTCGGTCGTCGCTTTTCGTGCGGTCGTATCGGTAGTGGGCTAGTAGTCCGTCCGCGCCTAAGCGCGAATGGTCGCGGAAGCGAACCAGTATTTCGGCGCGGAGCGCCTCATCTTGGAACCAGTCCCCCCAACGTGTCGGCCCGTTTTGATAAAAACGGATACCGGCCGACTTAACGCTTTTTGGTGCTGGACGCCGGTTAGGGGGACTGCATCCCGATAGCCGCAGGAAAAAGCGTTAAGTCGGGCGGTAGCCGACGACACGTTGGGGGAGCTAGTGGTACGGCGGTTAAGGCGTGAAAGTAGAAAAGCGCTGGGCGTTAGTCGCTACATATCATGTATGTAGCCGCGAAAGTAGTGGGCACAGTTAGACTTTCAAGTTACACACTTCCAGGCGTTTCGAAAAGTGATTGCCATTCTCGTGTTCCAGAAGATGCCCACATTCGTAAGAAAGGTAAGAAATCTCCTGTTGAGATTTCTTACCGTTAAATATAAAAAAGTGTTCTTTCTTGCAGTCTTTACAAAAAGTGAACGACAGAAAAGGATATAAATTAACAATACTGTTGTTTACCGTGTTTTGAAAATAAATATATCTGATCATTTGGTCCCTTTGGCCTTCAGCGAGTCTCCGCGAAGTCTCTAAGTCACTGTCCGTTATTTTCAATCCGTTAAAGCTCCTGATCCTATATTTGTCTCCCTCACCAAATTCATCATATTCACTCGCAAGAACCAGGAATGAATTATATTTCGAGAGGTAGGACATGCGGTCAATAAAAGATAAGAGCAACAATTCCTCCCGTTCCACCATTTGCCGATATTCAAACAATGATCGTAGTGCGCCATGACCGGAGTTTTCGTTGCGCATGCTCGTAACCCTCGCTAAGTCCTGGCTAAGATTTGATCGTCCTAATTCGGAATCAATATGGTTCAGCCGATTTTTGTGTAATTCCTCGCCTCTAACCGGATAGAGAATACTTCGTTCGGTTGCATTCAGCTTCAAAAGCCCTTCAAGGAGTTGGGTCCAGTGACCCAACGATGGCCGAGAAAAGTCAGACAATAAAAATTGATTTAGCGATTGATTCTTTCCGTCTTCAGACAAGTATCCGGACAAGGACACGATTGCTGCATATTTAATGATGACCTCATATAGTTGAATTATGAGTTGAAATTTGCGATGGAAATCCATTTCATGTTCATATTGGAAAAAGGCGTAGCTTATCGGGTAGGGAAATCTTCTATGTAGTAATTCGGCGATAGTATTCTTCTTTTCCTCAATTTCTTTGAGGATTTTGCGTTCGAGAAAGTTGTTGAATTGGTCTCGTCGGCATAGGATTAAGTTTTTGTATTTACCAAGGACTTCGAGCAGAAATGGCATAGCCCAAATAAGATTCGGGGCACCGCCTTTTTCCGCCCTGACAGTACCGTCATCTTCGATCAGCGAAAGCAGGGCTTGGAATACCTCGTCGATTTCTTCAAAGCTCACCATGTCCATTTCGGCGAAAAAAACGTAAGCCCGTAAGCAGAACACGGCAGTAAACCATTCTTGGGCCAATTCGTATCCTTCCCGAGTAATTACAACTTCGCACTCTTTTGGCCATAATCCGGAAGCAGAGTTACGCCGGAGAAATTCCAAGGCACTTTTGAAATTCTGAGGGTCTGCACCTTGCAAGAATAGCGTGAGTAAAGCCAACGCAGTGCTGGTGCAGGTGCTTGCCTGGTTTTTTGTAGGTGGCCAGCCGCCATCCTTGTTTTGGATAGTCAAAAGCCATTGTTTGGCTCCGTCCAAAGCAATTCGCATTTTTGCTATTATTTGATCGGAAAAAGCAAGCTCATCTTTGTTTAATAGCCTCATTATGCAATAGGAGGCTATGTGCGTGGAGTATACGCGGTCAGGTTCAAAACTCGTTAGCCCCCACCCATCCTCCATCCCGCCGACCTCATTTGTTCGAGCCTTGAGAATAAATTCCGCCCCTTTGAGAATGTTGGATTCATATCCGCCGTGGCTGAGAGCTAGGCACACCCAGGCGGTTATGTCAGTTATCGATTTTCCACCAGCACGGAAGGCCCAACCACCATCAGAATTTTGATTCTTAGCTAGATATTCAGATGCTCGGGACAAGAATGACTTTTCCTCCGATGGCACCTCTTTCGCTAAAATATGAGCAACCTCCGCAGTGGCCCAGATGCCGCTCTCAATATCATATATATGATATCCGCGAAACCCGCCGTCGCTATTCTGCATCGTTAAGAGCCGAGCATTGACGAGGGCAATTTTCTCTTCGATCAGTTTGACAACTGCCTTGTGTAACATATTTCAAGCACTCTCGGTGCGCAGTGGTGATTAATGGCAATATTCAATTTTCGGAAACGTGAATTTTTACTGCTGCGTTTGCTTTTGTCAATATGCTCACGAAAGCCAAAATCGACGATTTACCCCCGCATAAGAAGTCGGAGCAGAGTAACTGCCGCTACCGCAAACCAAAAAAGATTCAACCAGAAGGGTTGATTATCCTTTTTTGACTTTGCTTCCACGGCGATGAGCGCCGCGCCGCCGGCGTTGATCAGCTGGTAAACGATACTGCTTCCGTCCACTAAACGTGCGCTGACAGCGATGTAACCGCTCAATATCAACGCAAATCCGCACCAACCGAGTATTTGAATTAACGGCTTCATTTTGTCCCCGATTATAACATGATGCCTATTAATCGCATGGCAGGTGGATTTGTTCTGACCTACATGAGGAACAAAAATATCAATGGTCATATCACGAGGTGGCAGAATTCCTAGGGCAGCATCATTTTGATTTCATGGAAGGTCTTGACGACTCCAAAGGAACATGGGTGAAGCTAAATGACAACTGTGAGCCTGGTGTGATAGCAATCCCCGCTCGATACAATTCCCACGGTATGGCGTCTCTAAGCGATTTGAAAATGATTACCACTTGCCAAAAGAACTATTTCAAAGCTTTTTTCCCGAATCGCAAGAGAGCCAGCGCCATCCTTTGGAACGGTTCGACTTTGATTTTTGTGGGAGGGCTAAGAATGTCGTGAGCGCCTCCATAGCGGAGTAAATGCTGACCGTAATATTTATTCAGTTCCTCAAGCTGGGATTTCATTTCGGGTTTGAGGGGTTTAAGACTGTAGGCAGTATGCAAAGCATCCGCGCCTTTGGTGAGATCATGCCCTATTTTGCGAAGCTGTGGCCGAAAAACATCGTAGTTGTTCGCTAAAAGAAGTCCCTTTTGCATTATTTCAATGCCCTGGGCAAGCAAATGAAGCACAATGTCGTGGAATCCGTTGTTCTGTCGAAGAAATATTGAAGCCGTCACAAATTGCGTTCCTTTATGAAACATTGCACGGGCTATCAACCGCTTACCGGCAGAAGTGAATTTTCCTTTAGGCATCTTTTTTCTCATCTTGTTTCAGACATGCCGTGTTAATTTCAGACGGTGATGTGTTGTATGCCTCTTGCACGATTTTGACAAGGCACTTTGGGACAGGGCAAAGCAAACCTCCCCACTGAAGTTCATTGTTGCACATGCTTCTCGGTTTTTTGGAGATATTCCACCGGACCTGACGCTGGCGACAACCTTCCGGGCCTGTGGTTTTTCGTCTGCCCGATCTAATCTGACCGATATGACAAATAAAATATCTTCTTGGTCATATCATGATGTGGTCGATTTTCTGGGAGAGAACGATTTTGAATTTATGGAAGGTTCGGATAATTCCCAAGGAGCATGGGTAAAGCTGGAGACAAACGGTGAACCCGGCGTAATATTCGAATTCAAGTTCAAGCCGAGCCAATACAGCGCAAGAGAGATCAATCGGATAATGCGCTTGTCGCAAATTCCGCAGGACAAGTGGATGAAATGGGCAGAAGCACGCCAGAGGTGAAGCTCCACCGTAGCAGCTTACTCTTCGCGCATACCCAAAATTATTCAGACGGGGCCAAAAGGCAAGAATCCATCCTGTGCCGAATCACTCAATGCCGAATTTCTTGTCCTGCTGTTTGGGTTTTTCAGCGGGAGAGGTGATCAAAATAATTGCGGTCCAAATGGCTGCGACAATGAAGGCATGATCGTTTCGACTTCTGACATGGCTTGACGATCTGATTTGGTTTTCGTCGCATCCGTTCGGCCGGCTTCCAGGGATTCTACTTCAACACAGGCTGGCGAATAAAAGCTTTACTGAATCTGAACTCATTTCTTTTGACTGAACACAGACAACTTTTGTTAATTTGCCATCGTGCTAATTTCGGAACAACAAGTGAAGGATATTGGTGACGCGATTCAGCGGTCCACTGGCATAGCCTCCTCTAAAAAAGGATGTTGTGTGGCTTTCCGAGTTTCTATCAATTTCATATCAAACTGATAATCAATAATGTATGACTGCCATCAGGTCCTGACATTGCCGCGCCTTAATCGAAGCTCCGTGACTACACACAGGGCCAATTCAAATCCGCCCGACCAAGAAAGAGACGATAATTATAAAGCACGGCGAGACCTTTGGCTAAATCACCCTCGTTCATAAGACGCGCGGAGCTCCATGGAATCCGGCAAGTCCTAGTCACAATCAAATACAAGCCATCCAGAATGCTTCAAACGTGAAAAGCATTTAGGCAGCACACCGTCGACTCTTCTAATGCCGCAATCGCTTTGACTTTGCATTGTTCGAAGAGTCGACGACGATATCCGGTAGATAGATACAATCCCAAGCCAGCAAAGATGGTAGGTCGTTGTTAGCGGTATTCAATTGAGGAAACTTGGATTTGAGATCGGGCTTTTCAAACTCAGCTTTCCTAAACAACACAAGTTCGACCGGCATTCTAACGCGTGTGTTTTGGACACCAACAGTAGAAATGGGATAGGCAAATCCAATTATAGATGTAGGATAAACCGTCCACTTTGGAAACTGCAATAACGCTGTTTCGAGCCAAGGCCTCATAATCCGAATCCTTTTAACCTGCATCTTAATCCCATTGGCCGCTGGTCCAACTCGAATTTCCGCCCACCCCTGCTCAGAATACCAATCCGAAGGAGGAGGTTCGGCAAGCGTCATCGGGTTTGAGCTGCCGTCGGCCCTGCTGACTTTTGAACTTTTAAAAATCTTTTCCAGCCCGCGCCACCAGACCTCCCGGGCTCGCTCGTCACTGCGTAAGATCGTAGCCACAGCCGCCTCAATGCTTTGCTTGCGACCAAATAGCTCCCATTCAAGCTCATTAGAATCAATTTGGTGCCGAATTTCATTTTGCAGGTCTCTAACATCAAGTTCCGCTAACATTTCTCGAAGCGTTTTTCGGAGCAAAGAATCAATTTCCTGTTGTGTTAATGTATTCGAGATCTTTTCATTGTGCGGTTTTGTGACGTCCGGAATGGGGGGAAGACTCAATAGTATTTCTTGAAGTCTAAAATCGGTGTCTTCGTATTTCAAATACTTGTCATAGGCCGCACTTGGAATTTCCAGTGAATTTAAATCTGACGTCCGATTTCCGTAAAGCAGCGCACGCGCACGATCAATTTCAGCCCCTCCGTTCATTTCCTTTCCATCATCCGAAAATGCTTCTGAGGCTAAAACCGCACCGTAAAGGCTGGATGCGCGAAGTGAAGAGTCGTAGAAAAACACTGGATCTTGATCTGGAATCTGGTCAAGAGCTTCCCATAAGGGACTGGCGCTTGAATCTCGCTGTTCGCTAGGTGTGCTGAGCACCGTTCCAGGGGGAGCAAGCAACAAAGCGTGGTTGGGTGAAACCTGCAGCGCAATCCGGAGTTCTTGAGCAAGGCCTGAATACTCCAAATCGCCCGCCGTCACTGCGTTCGAAAGTGAACACCATCCACTACAGATGCAAATCAGCTTCAATACCAGGTTGATTCTCCACTTGTAAAGTTTCATTCCGCCCCTTATTTTGCCGGTGTTTCCCAGTTAAGATTCGGATCAGGGTTTGGCATCTTTCCAAGCACCTTGCAATAAAAGCCAATGATTTGGACCCCGGGTGAAATAATTTTGTTTCCGACAGCTTGGCCATGATAGTAACTGCTTGAAGTCCGGTTTTCATAATTTCCACCAAAGGTAAAAGGCCCCCATCCTACAGAGTGATTCTCTTGGAAATGGGTGTTGCAAAAGCTCGACACATCTTTTGACCATTCACCGGAAACCGTAACATTTCTAGCCAATAACACCTCCGTTGGAATCATAGGCATAATTCCTTTCGGGGGGACTCCACGGCTAGGATCTCCGCCGTCGCTAATATCCTCCGAAAATTGAGAACCGCTGCCCATCCTCCAATTCCTTGATTGAAGTATCAGCCCATTCAGCCACGGTCGGTATAGCTGCACGCGAATCACCTCGATTTGAATTGTGGCATTTTTGACGGAAATGTCTTGGCGCCCGGTATCTCTGTCAAACGTTCCTCCAGCTCCGACACTCCAAAATCCAAAGTTTAGCCCCCCACTGCCTCCGATATGAGTACTGCTATTGTATGTTGTTCTTTCAATATCGCTTGAAGTCATCGTGATCCCGTGCCAACTTGTGTTAGTTTGGAACCACACTTGGTAAGCAATGTCCGGAGTAACAGGATAAAACTTAGCTAGTGCACTTGTGATTTGCGCCGCACTCAGCTCCCGCTTAACCCTAAGCCACCACGCATCAGGTAACTTGTTTTCCAGTATTGATTGCTTTTCCAACAGTGTTTCGACATCAGACCTGACACTATCCAATCTGTCCTGAGCCGCTTGCCGAAGATTCTTCGCATCGATTATTTCACTGTCAGGCCTTTTATCTTGCACTGCTTTTGTCACAGCTAAATCCGCCTTATTATAAGCAGCGAGAAGAGTGTTATATAGGGCATATTTACCCTTAGGCTCCCCGTTCGAGTCATAGAGTTGATCCTTGATCGCAATAAGATTTGCCTCATCTGCATCTGACCTTTTTATTTTCGGCAGTTCTTTAAAATCCACAATATGTTCGTAAATCGCACCAGCGGTCAGTAAATTGTCGACAGTGAAAGTGCCAAATTTAAATGCGGCCGCTTCCGATTGCGGCTGAGTTATCCACGACGGAGTAGGAATAGAATCAAGAAGCTGCGATACAATGTAGTTGTCAGAAGGGTTATCAACGGGGTTGCGCGAAGGATCGAGGATTATTCCAGGCGCAGCTAGCATAAAATACGTATTACCCGCCACCGGTGAGTTGTGCCCAAGTGTTATATAATCAGAGAGCTTTTGATACAGGCCGGACATCATTTGAACATTATCAGGCTGTTGTCCGAATGATATCGAGCCGAGCATTAGAGCTATGAGGAAACAAGACTTCCAGATCAATTTGATTTTGAACGAATGCATATCCAAGCAAGGAGTTGTAATGGTTTAAATGAGAGAGATTCTGTGCTTATAGACGGAGTAAATCCGACGGAGTTCGAATCCAGAGCGTCGCCAGCCCCAATGCAAAATGGGCCGACCGCCAGCGAGTTGCCGGCCAAAACAGCTTTCCTCAGGAGTTTTAGGTCATCGTGTTCGAAGACGCCACGAATTTCAAGATTGCGAACCAAAAGCAACTCGTTCGGCACAAATGGCGCACCGATATTTGTTTGTAAATGCGCGCCCGACTCAGCAGTTGAGCCGCTTCCAGCCGTTGCCAGACCATTCGTTAAAAGCCCGGATCTCACGATGATAGGATCAAGCCATGGTCGAATTATTCGTAAACGAATGAATTGAAAAGAAAACCCGATCAACTGGCCCCGAACCTTAAGTTTGCTGGTCAAACGCGTCTTTTTGTCAGTTGCGACCACTTCGAGGGCAACTGCCGAATCGTTTGGATGCGCTCCTTGCAAGAGAACGCGTATATCATTTAGATTTTGCATGTCTTCAGTAGCCCATTGGATTATCGGACTCAAACGGGGATCCGTCCTGGTTCTGAGATGTAACGGCGAGGTAAATTGCCCAATTAAGTTATTGGAAATTGAAAGCAACATGGCTGATTTCCTATCAGTCGCGTCTTCCTCTGTCGAATTACGCCCATGCACGGCATCTAGGGCTTGCTCAATATCGAATTTGTATCGAAAGGATTCAAACTGCTCATTTGCATCCACGTTTTTTTGATTGAGTTCGACTATAACTGCGTCCGACTGATGATTCGATCTTGCGGCGGCTAGTAAATCGGCGGCTGAGTCAACGGCACGCCGAAGCCGCAAATACGTCGAATATTTCGGAGTGGGCGCTTTTCTTTCTGTGTCAGCATATAATTGTGCATAAGCTTTTTGCACTTCTGAATCCTCCTCCGAAACATGAGGTTTCGGGAGGATGGAAAGATTTGACACACAGTTTGCAAAGAAGTCAGTTAGCAGGGGGGCATCGCCTCCAAAGCGGTATGGCGTAACTGACAGAATAAGAGGGTTAAGGACTGGCTGAAGCACAGTATCCAAATCCTCTTCTCTAAAAGGAGAATGATCATCTAGAATACTCGGTGTGTCTGGCATAATTACTACGCTAGAGCTCTCTCCCTGAGCTATACCAAAGATTGAATAGATTTCCGATTGTTGAGCGAGTGAAGTTTTCGCCACTACACAAAAGTAGACTATCCAATTAGCTATCGCAGATTGCCTTAGAAGCTTTCGGCAGCCTTTTGACACACAAAATGCACCTATGGCTACAAGCAGCATCATGGACTTTTAGATATAAACCCGACTTTGCCGCGATCATCTGATAATATTTTATTCTGTCAAGTATAAATCGCAATGATATTTGGGGTTCTGGCGACAACAAGTAGTCCCGACTTGGTAGGGCCAGACAAAAGAGATTATATGTAGATAAATGATTGCAAACTACTTACAATTAGTCCGTAATCCTATCGCTTGGCATAGCCTCCTCTAAAAAAGGATGTTGTGCGGCTGACCCGAGGTTTCATTGAAACTGGAGTAGCCTTCTCCAAAGGACATTGTGCGACGGAGCTTGTATGGCAATCGCTATTTACCGTGACTTTGCGGGCCTTTGTCGCAACTCATTCCGGCGGCATCCTGTGGGCATATCAATTTAATAAACACATCATGTCCACGCGTGCAATAAATCGTAAGTTTGATTTTGATTCGTCCGAGGAGAATGAAGATGAGGCTGCAAGGAAAGACGACCTGGTTGAGTTGGTGCTCGGGCCGCTGGGAGACCAGATCGACCGGGGACGTCTGGAAATTCTCGCCGCCGTAAAGGACGTTAGAGATTCAGTCGAGATCATTGCCCGCGAGATTGCCCGTCGCGCTAAATAGTCCGAGCGTCACATGGCTCGGCCAATCGTGATAAGCCTGTTCGACTATTCCGCAAGCATGGTAGCCCCTTGGGCTGCGGCAGGGTTTGTTTGCTACTGCGTTGACCTGAAGCATCCAGCCGGGGAGTTTCGGGAAGGAAATATCGTTCGGGTCGGCGCGGATGTGCGGGAGCGGCTGCCGCCCTATGGCAAAGTCAAAATCCTGTTTGCGTTTCCTCCGTGCACGCACGTTGCCGTGAGCGGCGCACGCTGGTTCAAGGACAAAGGAATTGGGGCACTGATTGAATCATTGGAACTGTTTGAGGCCTCGCTGCGCATCGCGGAATGGACGCGGGCACCCTATATGATCGAGAATCCGGTGAGCACCGTTTCAACATACTGGCGCAAACCGGACTATTCCTTTAATCCCTGCGATTTTGGCGGCTATCTGTTGCCGCAGGGCGACGCCTACACCAAGAAAACGTGCCTGTGGACCGGGAACGGCTTTCGGGTGCCAAAGCCGAAGCCTGTGTCGCCAACCGAAGGGAGCAAGATGCACCTTTTGGCCCCATCTGAAATGCGTTCTGTTTTGCGTTCTGAGACGCCACGCGGTTTTGCGGCAGCGGTGTACCGGTCGAATCGTGCCACGCAAACGCAGCCAGGCCCCGTGTCCATTTGCTAATTTGCTGATCAAGGCGTCGCGTATTGGGCGATACCCTAAACATTACGCTGCCAGCCTGTGCTTAGCTTCTATCACTCCCGACCACTCAAGCTCGTCAAATGCCTTGCGCCATTTACGAATCGTTTCCTCAATCCGGTTCCAACTCAAACCGCCTAAGTGCACCAAGATGGAATTCGCCGTTGCGGATTCTGAAGAAAGCTCGAAAATCCAAGACAATTTAGGTGTTCCAAACGCAATTTCCTCGTAGGTCGGGAATTTCTCAAATACCAAGCTGAACAAAGTCGTCTGGAGCCTTAGGTTTTCAGGGTTTAAGAGTAATTCTGAGAGGTGTTCCAAAAGGAATTTACCATATCGCTTAAATCGTTCGATGTCGTCGGATGAAATGTCGATTTTCTGAGATTCACCGCTCGCCATCTTGATCATTACCTCCAAATCGTCGATTTCCTTTTCAAGCCTGCCACGGAGAACCGGGCTGGTGGCAGCAACGAACGCCTCGGACTTCGCCTTTTGCTGGCTCCTTAGGTCAACGATGGTGCGGTGCGCGTCCGCCGATGCCTGTAGGATTTCCTTTTTCCTCTCGTTATATCCATTCAAAAACGAGGCATGGAGGGAATCGAAGGCGTCCGGGCGAAACTTGAGCCGTGCCACGAATTGCTCAAACACTTCGTCAAATTTCTTTTTTGGAATTCCAAGATACCTGTGGCTGCGGGAACAGTGGTATGTCGGATGGCGCTTTCCGCTGCGGCTGCGGGGACAACTTGCGCTGAATGGCTTATTGCATCGGGGACACAATACCAGATTCTTGTATGGGAATAAGGGATTATTCCGGGTGCGTCGAACATTCGTTTTGTCCGGGTGGTGATTATAAAGAATTTCAAGGCCGGCTGGGCCCTCTTCGATAAAGACCTTGCCCCGGTTCGCCTGATTGAAGGTCTCGATGCTCACCAACCCATCGTATCGGGCTTTAATCGGTTTCCAGTGCGTCCATTTCTCACAGAGGATACCGC
>Ga0209579_10003156_pt1 | contig 12140 bp, 13 predicted proteins | sample Coa_R1_2_FD_187152 | JGI IMG/M metagenome (GOLD analysis project Ga0209579, IMG submission 187152) | Surface soil microbial communities from Centralia Pennsylvania, which are recovering from an underground coalmine fire - Coalmine... | ecosystem: Environmental > Terrestrial > Soil >... | reverse complement strand
CAAATCGGCATCCTTGACCAGATCCCTGGTCTTGCTGCCGCTTCCGATGAGCACGGCATCCGCTTCCGATGCGAACGCAAGATCCCGCTCTGCGTGAATCTTTACACCATTCATGGACGTGACGGTAGGCGTCGGAGCCGTGATGTACGCCCGCCAGCCCTTCGGCTTCAGGCGATTCAGAATCCCGGCGGAGATGAACGAGTCCAACTCATTAAATGCGTCTAACGTCAGTATGGCTATCTGCATGAATGACACTCCTTCGGCGGCGACGTCGCCTCAGCCCAACCCGTCGCAGGCCGCTTCAACGCTTGGGTAAAACTTGAACACTGTATCCAGCCGCGTGACGCGGAAAGAATCGCGCACAGTTCCGCTCGCCGCGGCCAGGCGCATCTGCCCTCCGGCTTGCCCTAAACGGCCGTAAGTATCGATAAACCGCCCGATTCCCGTGGAGTCGATGTGCGTGATTCCGCTTAGATCGAAAACCAGGTTCTTGCGCCCGCTTTTCAATAATTCCGGGATCAGGGTTTCGAGCTGCACGGCAGCTTCCCCCAGCATCAGTTTTCCGCGCAGCGTGATGATGCTGGTGGCGGCCTGCACGTCCTGGCGTTCGACGTCGAGCGACATCGGCTCCCGTTTACTCTACCTTCTCCAGCACTTCATGATACTGGACCGTTTCCCCGTTGGCGTGCTTTGCCGTTCCATCCCGAACCAGAGTCTTACGGTCGGCCGAAACGATGTAAGTTGCTTTTCCGACGACGTCGCGGCCCATTTTCGTCTCCATCAGGTAGACATGTTCGTCGAGCTTCTTGCGAAGCTTGGCGATTCTCAACGCGTCGTGGACCTTGTGGAGATTGGTTTCCTCCATCGACGTGTGGTTGTACGTCGGTGAGCCCGTCACAATGTAGTCATAGCCGTCGGGGCGGGCATAATAGTTGGCGCCATGCTTCTGCCCGTCGGTGGTGACGCTGGCCGATTGATAACGGATTCCATCGCGCTCCTCCAGAATCCGAAGCTCCAGTTGCGTCGGCGGCTCGCCCACGCTGAACTTCGATTCTTCTCGTTTCAATCGCCAAGTTCCGGAAAGCGGCGTCTTCGGGCCCGGCAGGACCTTCATCATCAGATTCTTGTATTCGACCACGCTGCCGGCGTTGTGTTGCTGCAAGGCCAGGTATCCGGCCGTAAACGTATTCTTTTCGTCGATGAAATCCACGGTTTTCTTGTCGTTCACGAAAATCTGGATATGGTTGCCTTCGACGATAATGTGCTGGGTCCACCACGTATCGTCCTGGATCAATTGCTCAAAGACTTTTACGAAATTGTAGAGACTGCCGGTGCGCACCGGATCGGTGTGAGTGTTGTCCACCTGCGCCTCGTAGCCCTTCGGGAATCCGGGGCCGAAAGCGGTCCGAAAGTACATGCCCGAATTTCCGCCGTGATTGATGCGCACCTCGGCCTTAAACTCGCAGTTCCGGCAGATTTCGCCCATATAGAACAGATGGCTTGCCTCGCCGTCTCCGCGCAGCGCGCCGTCTTTGACGGTCCACGATTCGGGATGCTCGTTGGCCTTCCAGCCTTCGAGAGTCGAGCCGTCGAAGATCGATTTCCATTCATCCTTCTTATTGGCCTTATTGCGGCCGGAGACGGAGACCATAAGAGCGGCGGCGGTGGCGATGACGAGTAAAATACGCATTCAACCGAGAGTTTAGCGCACCTGTGCGAGCTAAATCTTCCCGGCGCCGTGCCGATAAGCCCCCTGTACCGAGGGGTACGGCCGCTCACGATATGTTTGCCATTATCGGTTTCGTTGTGGTTATCGGAGCGATCGTGGGCGGCTATCTGATGGAACACGGCAAGCTGGGCGTTCTGATGCAGCCGGCGGAACTGGTGATCATCGGCGGCGCGGCGCTGGGAACCCTGCTGATCGCAAACCCGTTGCCGACGATCATCAAGATCCTCCATGGCGTCATCGGCGTGCTCAAAGGAAGCCCGTATACCAAGCCGTTCTACGTCGACACACTCAAGATGATGAGTCAGCTATTCATGCACGCGCGCAAAGCCGGGATGGTAAAGCTGGAGGAGGACGTCGAAAATCCGCACAAGAGCGAAATCTTCAAGCAGTATCCCAAGTTTCTGGCCAACCACCATGCTGTCGACTTCGTTTGCGACACGCTGCGCATGGCCATCAGCGGGGGCGTCGCGGCATTCGATATCGACCAGATGATGGAAATGGATCTGGAGGTTCACCACCACGAATCCACGCAACCGATATCGGCGCTTTCGACGGTGGCCGACGCTCTGCCGGGGCTTGGAATCGTGGCGGCCGTGCTCGGAGTCGTGATCACTATGGGCGCGCTCGGTGGGCCGCCCGAGGAAATCGGCCACAAGGTGGCAGCCGCGCTGGTCGGGACGTTTCTGGGGATCCTGATGTGTTACGGGTTCCTGGGACCGCTGGCGGCGAACCTGACCAAGATGAGCGAGGCTGAGGCAGATTATCTGCGCTGCCTGCGCCAGGGCGTGATCGCGTTCACCAAGGGATCGGCCCCGGTGATCTCGGTGGAGTTCGCGCGGCGGTCGATTCCCAGCGCCGTACGGCCTTCCTTCAAGGAAGTCGAAGTCGCCTGCCGCGGCGGCGCTGCTCAGAAGGCCGCATGAGCGCTCCCACAACTCCCCCCATCATCATCATCAAGAAGAAAGGCGGCCACGGCGGCCACCATGGCGGGGCATGGAAAGTCGCCTACGCGGATTTCGTCACGGCCATGATGGCGCTCTTCATCGTTCTATGGCTGCTCAATTCGAGCGAGCAGGTGAAGAAGGCGATCAGCGCCTATTTTCTCGATCCATCGGGCACCGGTAAACAGACGGGCAGCGCCCATGCGGGCACCGGCGAGGCGCTTACGTTGAAGAAAGACGATATGCCGCTCCTCAAAGAAAAACTGGAGGCCGCCGTCAGGCAGAGTCCGGAGTTCGAAAAGCTGAAAGACTACGTGCAGATGAGTGTCGTCGGCGAGGGATTGCGGATTGAAATGCTCGAAAGTGAGACCGGCTTATTTTTCGATAGCGGAAGTTCCAGTCCGAGCCCGGTGGGTAAGGAATTGATCGAGCGCCTGGCCGCGGAACTCGGTAGACTGCCGAACACTATCGCGATCGAGGGCCATACGGATGCACGCCCTTACTCCAGCGGCGGCGCGTATTCGAATTGGGAGCTTTCCACGGACCGCGCCAACGCCGCCCGAAGAATGATGCAGGCCAGCGGCGTCCGTCCGGACCAGGTTTCGCAAGTACGAGGTTTCGCGGATCAGGACCTGCGCGAGAAGAACGAACCGGAGAGCGCGTCAAACCGCCGGATCTCCGTGATCGTGCGGTATATGCCGCCGGCTGCCGCAGATGAACCCGATGCGGAGCCAGCAAAGGAAAAACCGGCCGAGGGTGAACACCATGAGCCGGAAAAAGGGCCAGCGCCCGCTCACCACTAGCGAGAACTCCAAGCCCGCTGAATCCCGCACCGGGTCCTGACGTCGTGAAAATGGCCTACGGGCGGCTGGGTTCCGGAGACACGTCAGGACCCGCTTGCTGGCGCGCGCGGCTCGCGTTAACGCTCTGCCTGGCGATCTTTCGGTGCTGCTGCGGCCGGAGCCCCGGGTTTGCGATAGTCTCTGAAATCGACTTCGTTCCAGGTCAGAACTTTGCCCTCTTTCGATTGCGTTTCGGCCTTGAACGGGAGAAGGAAGTAGTGATCGCCGATCTTCGCGAAATCGTACTGCAAATCGAGCGCTACCGATTGGGTGGGATATTTCGCCGGAATATCCGTGGCCGCGACGGCGATTCGCAGGATTGAACCCGTGTCCGAGTCTGCGTAGACCAGTCCCATTAAACCCGCACGCATCTGGTTTTTGCCTTTTCCGATGGTGAATGGCGAACGATCCGCCTTCAACTTCACGCCGATGGCATGCACCCGATGGCCGCGCACGGAGTCCCAGTTCGCCCAGGTCATTTCGGTCTGATTCTTCGGGTCGAAAAGCCAGGCCACCAGGTTCGTGAAATCGGCGGAAGACACCGCCGCCGTGGGACGGCTATCGCCGCCCTTCTTTCCGTTGCTCGACAGCGTCTTATAATCTTCCTTGTTTCCCGCGAAGGTCAGCTCTTCGTGGACGGTTTCGACGATTTTCCAATGCTGCCGCGACCCGGTGGGATCGACGTTGCGGCGGGTCACAACTTCGCAGGCGAATTCGGGAAGCCCTTCGAGTATTGCAGCGCCCGCGCCACCACGTCCGCGACGATCTTTTTCTGGGATGCGTCATCGGGAGGGAGCGGAACGTCCGCCTGGGCCCACGCAATCCGCGCGGCTAATGAGATCGTCCAAAAGATTGCTTTATGTTTCACTGCTGTTTCTTCACAGGTGGTTTTGCCGGAGTTGTCTCCGGCTTGGAACTCGGTTCAGGATCGTCCGTGGAATCGAACTTGATGGTAGCTTCGGCTCCGAACTTGCGATACAGAGCGAATTCGGCGGAGTTCCACACCATGTATTTGCCGTCACGCGAGTGCATGTCCCATTTTATCGGTAATACGAACTCCTGGTCGGAGATCTTGACGGTGTCGTACCACATGTCCAATTTGACGTCCTGCACGGGGAAATCGCGGGGGATCTCATCGCATTCGAGCGTTAGCCGGATCACGGCATTGTTGTCGCGCGAAGCGTAGATCAGGCCGTGATAGCCGGCGATAATCGTACGATTCACTCCCTCGTGATAGATGCTGTAATGCGAACGCGGCTGCGTCACGCGATAGTTAAAAACGTTCATGATGCGGCCGTCCAGCTTGCCCAGACGCGCCCATTCGAAATCCGCGGCAGTTTCCGGCGCGAAGATTTCATACATCATGCTCCCGAATTCGCCCGAAGTGATCGCGCCCCCCAGTTTCAGATGGTCTTTGTTATTCACCATCTGCCCATTCACGGCCATCACTTTGTAGCTTTCCTTGTGCTCGAAGTAGGTAAGCTGCTCCTGGAGTTTGTCGGCCTGCTGCCAGTGATCGCCGATGCCGCTCGGATCCACTTGCCGGCGCGTCACCTGGGTACAAATGAAATTGGGAAGACCAGCAGTGTAATTCAGCGCATACTCGCGGACCGCGTCGAGAATCTTGGCACGATCCTCGGAATCCGGAAGGGTCACCATCCGGGGCGGCGGCTTCGGCGCAGGAGCAGTGGGTGCGGGCGGATCCGGCAGGCCCGCCGATGCCTCGCTCAAATCGTGCAGAGCGTTCGCCGTTTTAGGACCGGCGCCCAGGCTCATGAGCTCGGTGGCCGTCCGCTGGTCGAGCTTTTCGGTCAACTTGATCTTCTTCACCGTCTCCGCGATGGACCTGTCGTCAAGATGAGACGCCACCGACGATTTGATGAATCCGGAAAGTTGCGCGACGGTCATCTGCCGCTGGGCATAGAGCACCGCCGAGATCATGAAGAGAAGGGCAAGTCGTCGGGTCATTGCTGTTTCTTCCCAGTCGTAGGAGGTTTCTGATCTTTTGCGTCCGGCACGGCCGGCTGCTCTTTGGTTTGATCTTCCGGAATCGCGTCCGGCACATCGAAGGTGATATTCGATTCGGTTCCGAACTTGCGGTAGAGATGGAATTCAGCCTCGTTCCAGCTCATATACTTGCCGTCGCGAGAATGCAGTTCGGTCTTCAGCGGCAGCACGAACTTCTGTCCCGCGATGTCGACGTAATCGTAGTTGACGTCGACCTTCACGTCCTTCACCGGGTAGTCCGGCGGAATATCGTCGCACTCCAGCCGGTAGCGCATCACTTTGTTCGTGTCGCGATCCGCGTAAATCAGGCCGTGATATCCGGCCGTGATCACCCGCCCATGCGCTTCGCTCGACGCGATGGTGAAATGCGAGCGCGACTGCGGAATCCGAAACGCAAACACGTACATCCGCTTTCCGCGCAGCGTCGCCCAATGGTCCCAATCGAATTCCGTTTCCGTCTCGCGCGCGAATATCTCCGTGTAGAAACTGCCGAAATCACCTGACAACGTCGATCCGCCCAGCTTCTCGTGTTCCACGTTGGCGACGGCGCGCCCGTTCACCATCGTCACTTTATAGCTTTCATGATGGTCGACATAGCTGAGCTGCTCCTGAACCGTATCGTAAAGGCGCCAGTTTTCCGTCCCCGTCGGATCGAAATGACGGCGCGTAACCTGGAGGCACAGGTAGTCCGGCAGTCCTTTGGCATACTCGCGAGCGTTCTCGACGATTTCGTTCAGGATCCGCGCCCGTTCGATCGAATCCGGCGGCGGGATAACCGGCCTTGGAGCCGGCGGCGGAGGAGGCTCGGCTACGGCGAGGGTCGAGGAGGACGAACTCAACGCCCGCAGCGCCACGATGGTTCTGGGCCCTGCACCCAGGCCCTGGAGCTCTTCGACGCGACGGGCTTCGAGACGGTCCGACAGCTTGATTTTCTTGACGTATTCCGCGACTTTGCTATCGTCGTGATGCAGACGGATGGAAGACTGGATGAAGCTGACCACCTGGTCGGCCGTCATCTTTAGCTGCGCGCGCATCAGTGGGGCCACCAGCAAGAAGAGGGCCGGGAGCGCGCACAACTGGAGCTTCCTTCCCATCGGGTTGATCAGTTAGACGTTCCGTGCCGCCTCACAGGTTTCGGCGGCGCGGGCGTGACGGCGGATCTGGTCGTCTTTTGAATGGCTTCCAGCGCCAGCGGCGCCATGATCCGATAGCCTTTCGAGTTCAGATGCAAGCCGTCGTCGCTCAAGTCTTCCTTGAGATGCCCGCTGGGGTCGACCAGCGAAGTGTAGTAATCCAGATACGTCAAGTTGCGCTGGGCGCACAGCTTGCCGATCCACTCGTTCAAAGCGTTGATGAACAGCGGCGGACGATCTTTCGTGCGCTCATACGACGGATTGTCATTCTTGTGGTAATCGCTCACCGGTAAGACCGAAGCGAAGATCACCTTGATCTTATAAAGCGAAGCCAGATCGACCATCATCAGGTAATTGTTTTCGATCACCGTGAGCGGGATGTTGCGGCCCAGGTCGTTTGTTCCCGCGAGAATCACGACGGCTTCCGGATGCAGATCGATCACGTCGGCCTTCATGCGTCCCAGCATCTCGCCGGTGATCTGGCCGCTGATTCCGCGGTTCACGAAATCCCGGTCGGGAAAATATTCGTTCAGCCGCCAGAAATCGGTGATCGAGTCGCCAAAGAATACCACCCGAGGCTTGGCCGGATCGAGCGGCGGAAGCTTCCGGTTCGCGTCTTCAAAACGCCGCAAGTTGTCGCGATCCGAACTGCGAAGCTGCCCGTCTTTCGTATCGAGCAAAGCGCGGAAATGGGAATCGAGGCGTGTGGAATCGTCGCGCAATTCGGCAAACTGCCGCCGCGCCGCCTCAGGGAAGGGAAATGGCTTCGGCACGGCGTCCGCGAGTGACAGATACGCCCGAAGGTCCATCATCAGCGAGTAAGTCGACTGCCCGAATCCAGGGCGAGCCTGAAGCTGGATGCAGGCCTGTTTCACGCTTTCGATGATCGGGGCCGCGGCGCGCTGCAGATCGGGCACAGCGATTCCGCCGGCTTCCATAAGCTGCATGGATCGCAGACAGAGTTCGTTCACGTCCTTCGCGGGCATGAGCGCCTGGGGGGGTTGCCCGAAGGCCACGGCTGCAACGAACCATGTCAGGCAGGTCAGAGACCTGACCCACTGTCTTGCCCCTTTCGTCACGGATGTTCCTCCTTCTCAAGCTGCAGCGTTACCGTTCCGATCGGGAACTGCATTCGCAGCCGGATCTGTACCGGCAAGTGGCGCGAGTCGTCGGTCAGCCACAACAGCGCGCGTCCCTTGCGGGTGTAAACCACGCCATTCAGCATCCCCGCGTCATAACGTATGGTCTTGAAATCGCCGGCGGGGGTACTCACCTTCTCGCGTTCCTGCGCCTCGACCTTAACCCCGGCCGAGCGGCGGCCGTCGCTCATCGGAATCAGCGTGGATTGCCCCGGCTCCAACGTCATGCCGCGGAGCTTCAAAATCGCCCCGATCACTTCGTGGACGCAATTTGGCGTGGCCACTTCGTCCGAGTGAAGCACGACGTTCCGGATCACGTCGCGTTCCAGGTAGGACGCGCGATTCTGGCCACGGTCGTAGGTGATCCTGGTTTCGTGATGGCGTTTTCCTTCAAACGAATCCATCATACTGCTGGTGGCGCAGAACGGATCTTCATAGTTGACCGAATAAAGATCGTGTACCTTGAACAGCGTCGACACCATGCCCGCCGATTCCAGCTTCAACTCCGCGTGAGATTTCTGCGCGTCGATGACCGCCGACCCTGCGTGAATCAGCCGCCATTCAATGTCGTAGGTGAGCCTTTCCGACGGCGTCTTGACCGGGGTTGGATCCGGAGGCGGCTCCGGCTTCAGATCGGCCACGGGCGCCGCTTTCTTGCCCGCGGAGGCAGCTCTCCTGGACGAAGAAGATTGGCCCGGAAGCAACCAGCAGGCGGCGAGAAGCACGACAACGCCAGCGGAAAGCCGCATTACGTTATGAGTGTACACCACGCAACGTTGGTCGCGATGGCTCCAGACGCGTGGAAATCAACGCTAGAATCGAGGGGTGACCCGCCTTCCCGGACGCCATTTCCTGCGCAACCTTGTCGAGCGCCGCGCTCTGGTCGCCCAACTCGTTCGCCGCGATTTTCAGCAGCGCTACGTGGGGTCGGCAGCCGGATGGCTGTGGGGCGTAGTGCATCCGCTGGTGTTGCTGGCAAGCTGGATTTTTGTCTTCAAAGTGTGTCTGAAGATGTCGCTGCCGCCCGGGTCGGTCACTGAAAATTACACCATGTACCTGTTCTGCGGCATGCTTCCATGGCTGCTGTTCCAGGAAACGGTTACGCGTTCGGCGGCCTCGCTGATCGACCACTCCAACCTGATCACTAAGACCGTTTTCCCGGCCGAAGTGGTCCCGGTTTCGATCTTTCTGTCGTCGTTGATCCATCATCTGATCGCCCTGGCGCTGGTGCTCGCTGGAGCCGCTTTGTGGGTGAAGCAGCTCAGCCCATTGATCATCCTGCTGCCTGTCTATATGTTCTTCGTCGGTCTGCTGGCCGTCGGGGTCGCCTGGATCGCATCGAGCCTGCATGTCTATTTGCGTGACACGGCGCAGGTAGTCACCGTCGTCATGACGCTGTGGTTCTGGGTGACGCCGATCATGATCAGCGAACAGCAGATCCCGCAGCGCTTTCACGCTTTGGTGCAGTTGAATCCGCTGGCCGGCGTAGTGCACGCATACCGCTATCGCGTCTTCTCCACGGTCTGGCCCCCCTGGCAGGAATTTGCCGTGCTCGCGGCGTATTCGACGGCGATTTTTGTGATCGGCGGATTGTTTTTCCGCCACTTGAAACGCGGTTTCGCCGATGTCCTTTAGGACGTCCTTTAGGGAGTGACTCTGAAATACTCGCCCCTGGATTGGTTGCTGGAGATCGTGTCGCTCGCGGCGCTCGGCGCGATGTACGGTCTGGCAGCCGGATCCTGGAGCGGGCTGCCCGACGTCGTTCCCACGCATTTCGGCATTTCCGGAACACCCAACAGTTGGGGAGACAAACGGTCCATCTGGCTGGTGCCGGCGATTGGTCTGTTTATCTATCTCCTGTTGACCGTCTCCGCCCGCTACCCGCGGCTCGTCAATCTGCCGTTCCGCGTCGATCGCGACGCGCCTGAAGTACAGCGCGTCATCTTCAGACTGCTCGCAAGCTCCAAGGCTGCGACGATGCTTCTGCTGGCGTACATTGTCTACGGGCAGGTTCAATCGGCGATGCGTCAGACCAACAGCCTGGGCATTGCGTTTATTCCGCTATTTCTAATCGCGACGTTCGTGCCCTTCGCTGTATATCTGAAGCAATTGCGGCGCTACAAACAGTAAGGCGTCAGTCAAACTACGACGCCCGGCGCCGCGTACACAGCCGTGCGCTGGCCCACAGGGTTGCAGACTCGCAGGCGCTTCGCGCGGACCGGATCGCCGCGGAAATTCGAGGTTCCGAGCCAAACCGCATATCGAGCAGCGAACGATTTTGCGCCGGGCGGACCATCGCCTTCGACAGCTTGTTCAGAACCGACGGCACCGACCCGCGGCCGGGAGCAGACGGCTCGCAAGCGGGTTCCGCGACCGGCATGTCCTGGATCCAGGCTTTGGCCGCGAATCCCTTGGCCGGGTCGCTCTTACGTTCAAGGCCCTCAAGAATCTCAAACATTACGCTCATCGATTGCTTCCTCCTGCGATTGGCAACTAGCGCAATATTATTCGAAGATTTTGAAACGTACATCGGCTTTTGGTACTACGAGTCGTAGGACTAAAAATCGACCAAGTACTACGACTCGATAGAACCTTTCAGAGCCGTGACCACAGGCTAGACAGAGTAAGTCGGCGGAACGATCCCTTTGTTTCGCAGAAACATTTCGACGTACCCGCGTGTGTGCGCCGTATGGATCATGGCGCCGTACAACAGGTCCAGGCCAGTCATGGGAGCGCCCTTGCCGTTACCGAAGGATTTCGTGAAATCCGCCTCGCTGAGTTGCCCCACCGTAGCAATGCTCCAGTCGTACACGGCGTTCAGGTATTTGATGGTGGTGGCCTTGCTGGTATCCCCTGACGGAACCGCGGGCGGCGCGCCCTTTCCGAACAAGCCGATGTAGTGCCCCTCGGCGCTCCCCAGGTGCTGCAATTCTCCGCCGAAGGTCTTGGCTTCGGGGAACGGCTTGTAGTCGTAGTTCGCCTCGGGCATGGCCTCGGCCACTTTCAGCGTCAGAGCCTTGGATTTTTTCCAGTGCTCCACCAAGTTCTCAATCTCTTTATCGGCGGCGCGCGCGATACGCACCGTGGCGGCCGCGGCCGCGAATCCGGTCATCGACGTCATCACTTTACGACGGTTCATTCTCACCTCACAGGTTATTGTACTCGTCCACGCCTTCTTCTGTTATACGAGACATGTCGTGATAAACTGACACTATCCAAAGTTACTAAAATGGGCAGCCGTTTGCAGCCCGGATTCGAGGATGTGTGACATTTGCCCGCAAAGTCGTCCTCTATTTAGCGGCCGGCGCGGTCGCCGTGCTTTCCCAACAGGACTTGACCGTCCAATGGAAGACGTCCTTACAGGATCTTGCACAGCGCCTTAACGCCGCGGAAGGAAGCGCGGCCGCAGCCTGGCGCAGCGACGCTGAATCTGTTCGTTCGTCGATCGCTACCTTTGCCGCGGCCAACCCGTCGAAGAAGATTCAGGTGCCTGCGCCTCTTCCCGAGTCGCCCTCACGCGAGGCAATGTCCCGCCAACTCGATGAGCTGAACGCAGCCGTCAGCCAGGTGATCCAGCAGACACCGGGAACCCCGTTTAATCTTGGCGAAATCGAGGTTACGGTGACCTCAACCGTTTCCGAGCCCTCGCCGGTAACCGTCGGAATCGATCAGACCCAGATCGCGAACCTCAATCTGGTAAACGCCGCCAAGGCCCTCGATTATTTGCCGGGAGTTTCCATCCAGCACCTTGCCAACAATCGCAACGAAGCGGGCATCATGGTCCGCGGATTCAGCACTCGCGGTCAGGTTCCCTTGTACGTCGATGGCATTCCGATCTCCGTCCCCTATGACGGCTACGTCGATTTCAATCGCTTCCTGACCAGCGGTATCGGAGAGGTTCAGGTGGCCAGAGGCTACTCTTCGCCGCTTCTGGGACCGAATGCGCTGGGTGGTTCGATCAACATGGTCACGGAAGAGCCGGTGAAGAAATTCGATGCGGACGCGCTTCTGGGGACCGGCTCCGGAAACGCGCTGCTGTCATCGCTGCGCCTGGGTTCCCGCTGGCGGCGATTCTTCTTCCAAGGCTCCATCGACTGGCTACAAGCCGACTATATTCCGCTCTCCGGGAACTTCCCGGTAAATCAGTACAAGGGCGTACCCGATATCGTAATGACCGATCATCAGAACAACTCCTGGTCGCGGGATGAACGCTTCACGGGCCGCGTCGGGTGGACTCCGAGGCGCGGCGACGAGTACGTCCTGAGCTGGATCAATCTGAAAGGGCAGAAAGGCGTCCCGCTGTATCAGGGCGCCGATACCGGACCGACCTTCCGCAATTTCTGGGAGTG
>Ga0209579_10003155_pt1 | contig 12140 bp, 10 predicted proteins | sample Coa_R1_2_FD_187152 | JGI IMG/M metagenome (GOLD analysis project Ga0209579, IMG submission 187152) | Surface soil microbial communities from Centralia Pennsylvania, which are recovering from an underground coalmine fire - Coalmine... | ecosystem: Environmental > Terrestrial > Soil >... | reverse complement strand
GCGTTTTCGGATCGATCAGCCGCGCGATCCGCTCGCGAACGGTCAGACGCCCCTTCTTGTGCTGTGCCTCGAGGCCGCGCGCGCCGCCCCCTTCGTGAATCTTGGCTTCCTCTTTCTTGATTTCCGCGAGCACGCGCCTTCCGGCCAGTTCCGCCGCTTCCTTTGATCCAACGTCTCCGGAACGAAGCACTTCATCTCGTGGACGCACGCGGTAGACCTTATAGCGCCATCCCTTCATCAACTCGGTTAAAGGATCGAGCACCCGCTCGATCTCATATGCATAATTCCCTTCATAGATACGCATAATGGCAGCCCTTCACGCCGCTGGTACTCAGCTTTCTTTCCTGATATGCGTTTTGGATGCCGAAATCCCGCTGTGCATAAACACTGGAAATCCGAAAAATCCCGCCGAAAATCAGGGACCGCCCAAGGCTGAGCCGGAACCAGCTTTAATGAGTTCGCTTTGAGATCCACGCAATTAATGCTCGCTCTGGAACCGGAATCGCCCGCCGCGCTCGCGAGCAAATTTTTCGGCAACCGCTAGAAACGCCTGAGCAGCGTGGGACAGCGACGCTGCTTTTCGATAGATCAATCGAAGCTTTCGCTGAATTCGCAATTCGCGGACCGGAATACGCACCAGTTCACCACGGCTAAGTTCCTGCTCGACACTTATCTCGGGTACTAGCGCCACTCCATTTCCCATCGCCACAAACAGCTTGATTGCCTGCAGAGTCGGCAACTCGACCCCCATGTGCAGAGGAGTCTTATGACGCTTGAAGGCCTGGAGCACCTTGTCTCGGTAGGGTGATGGCACATTGTGCGCCACAAAAGACTCGGCGCCGAGTTGTCGAATGCTTACCTGTTGCTGCTTCGCCAGCGGATGGCTCGGGGGAACCACGAAGATCAACTCATCCAAATACAACACCGTCGAGCGAAGTTGGGGATCCTGAGGGTCGTAGGTGAGAACTCCTAATTCCGAACTGTGCCGAAGAACGTCATCAGGAATGCGGCTCCCCAGCGAGCGATTCACCGTGATTTTCACCATCGGATGCAGCCGGCGAAACTCCGCCAACAATGGCAACAGATAAAGGGCCGTGAATTCGTTAGCCGAAATCACCAGCTTACCCTTTTGCAATTCTTTCAGCTCAATCAGAGCTTCTTGGGCATCGGCTCGCAAATTGAGAAGACGTTCGGCGTACTCCTGCAGCACCCGACCGGCATCGGTGAGCAAACCATCACGAGATGACCGATCAAAAAGAGGCTCCCCCACTTCGTCTTCCAGCTTACGGATCGATTGGCTGATTGCCGACTGAGTTCGGTACAGTTTCTGTGCCGCGCGCGAGAATCGCCGCTCCCGCGCTACCGCGAGGAAAACCTCCAACTGAGCCAAGTCCATAGGGATTTGCTCCCTTTATTTGCTTAAAGATTGCATCCGCCGCTTATGACGACATTAGCAAAGCTTATGGATTAAGTATATCTAATGTTATCGTTAGCATTATAAGCTTTGCTTAAGGCATTGTTCCAAGTAGCATATCACCGATTCATCGGGCTGAGGAACTTTGCCATGGAGCGAACGCGGATCACGGTCTTCGACACCAGCTTGCGCGATGGGGAACAATCCCCCGGCTGCAGCATGACAGTTCAGGAAAAGCTTCGCCTGGCGCACCAACTCGATCGCTTGGGTGTAGACGTCATTGAAGCCGGGTTCCCCATCGCTTCTGAAGGCGATTTCGCCGCTGTCCAGGCGATCGCGGCGGTGGTTCGCCGGCCGGTCATCGCAGCCCTTGCTCGCGCCTGCACACCTGACATCGAACGCGCATGGCACGCCGTCCAGCATGCTGCCCGACCGCGTGTTCACATTTTTCTGGCTACTTCCGATATTCACCTGAAATACAAGTTAAAGATTTCTCGCGAGCAGTGTCTGAATCAGGCGGCGGATGCCGTGCGCCTCGCCAAAGGTTTTTGTCAGGATGTGGAGTTTTCTCCGGAAGATGCGACCCGCACTGACCCTGATTTTCTGTGCCAGGTGGTGCAGGCAGTGATCGACGCTGGAGCCACCACCGTTAACATTCCCGATACCGTGGGCTATACCACCCCAGCAGAATTTTCCGATTTAATCCGAACTCTTCGTGAGCGGGTTCGGGGAATCGAGAATGTTACGATTTCCGCCCACTGCCACAACGATCTGGGGCTCGCTGTTGCGAACTCCCTTGCCGCGATCGAAGCCGGTGCCCGCCAGGTGGAATGCACAATCAACGGAATCGGCGAGCGTGCCGGCAACGCTTCGCTAGAAGAAATCGTAATGGCGATGCACGTCCGCCGCGACCGCTTGGCATATGAAACAGCAGTAATCACGGAGCAACTTTTCCCCACCAGTCAGCTGCTGACCGAGATCACCGGTGTGCCCGTTCAACCGAATAAGGCGATTATCGGCCGCAACGCGTTTGCCCACGAGGCGGGCATTCACCAGGATGGGGTTCTGAAGAACCCGCTGACCTATGAAATTATGACGCCGCAATCCGTGGGTGTTCCCGATTCCACGCTGGTTCTTGGCAAACACTCCGGCCGTCATGCTCTGGCCATTCGTTGCGAGCAACTCGGCCATCAGTTTGATCGTCGCGAACTCGACGACCTCTACAAGCGGTTCGTCGCGCTTGCCGACCGCATTAAGCAAGTGCGGGATCATCATCTGCTGGAACTGATTGGCAGCACTAAGGCGCAGTCGCAAAGCTTGAGTTTTAGGAACAAGGCTCATGCCGCGACAGCAAGTGCTGGGTCGGAGTCTAAACCTGAACACGCCGTACCAGTTCCGCCGCGAACTGACTTTCCGCCGATTGCTTTCACCTCCGCAGACCATCATGGAGAACAGGAAGACTACCTGTGGGGTGTATAGTTCTGTTCTGAATGCTGCTCAGACTCACCATCCTGCCGGGAGACGGCATTGGTCCGGAAGTCACGGATCAGGCCTTGCACATCCTGGAAAAGGTTTCGCAGCTTTTCGGACACAGGCTGAGTTTCACGCGAAAAGCCATTGGTGGCGCCGCTTTGCGCGAGAGTAACGATCCATTACCACCCGATACTCTCGATAGTTGCATGAACTCCGATGCGGTTCTGCTCGGTGCAGTCGGAAGCCCGGAGTTCGATTCATATCCAGCGCACCTTCGGCCTGAGAAGGGTTTGCTTCGGCTGCGCAAAGAACTTGGCGTATTCGCCAATCTGCGGCCTGCCGTGTGCTTTCCCGCATTAGAAGACACCTCGCCGCTGCGCACCGAGGTGGTCAGAGGCACCAATGTCCTGATTGTCCGCGAGCTATTGGGTGGACTGTATTTCGGCGAGCCGAGATCCACAGCAGGATCGCCGGGAAATCGTACGGCAGTCGATACGATGCGATACACCGAGCCGGATGTCGAGCGCATCGCACGCGTCGCCTTCGAGTCGGCGCGCGCTCGTCACAAAAAAGTCACATCCGTTGACAAAGCCAATGTGCTCGACTGCTCGCGACTCTGGCGCGACGTGGTCAGCCGCATCAGCAAGGATTACCCCGACGTTCAGTTGTCGCATATGTACGTCGATTCCGCGGCAATGGCCCTCGTTTCGCGCCCCACGAGTTTTGATGTTCTTCTGACAGAAAATATGTTTGGCGATATTCTTTCGGACCAAGCCGGGAGCGTAGTTGGCTCTTTGGGAATGTTGCCTTCGGCGAGTATTGGCGGGCGCGTTGGACTTTATGAGCCGGTGCACGGTTCGGCTCCCGACATCGCTGGACGCGCAATTGCCAATCCTTTGGGTGCGATTCTTTCCGTCGCGATGATGCTTCGACATTCTTTTCAGCTAGGCAAAGAAGCAGCCGCGATCGAAGCAGCTGTATCCAGCACCCTCGAAGCTGGAACTCGCACTGCTGATCTCGTGAAGTCCGGTCAGGCCACGGTTAGCACAACAGAGATGGGCCGCCGGGTGGCAAGTATGATTCCCCAGCAAGCAAATATCCGCCCTGCTGCAGTCGAGGCTTGAAGATGCCGGGCCCTCGCACACTTTTCGACAAGATCTGGGACGAACATGTCGTTTGTGTGCCTCACGGGCGGCCGCCGCTCCTTTATATCGACTTGCATCTGGTGCACGAGGTCACCTCGCCGCAAGCCTTTGATGGGCTGCGCGCTGCCGGACGCTCTGTGCGGCAAGCCCAGCGCACAGTCGCAACCGTTGATCACAACATTCCCACGGAACCGCGTGGGACACCGATCACGGATGCGATCGCCGCAAGACAGATAGAAGCTCTGCAGCACAACTGCAAGGAATTCGGCATTCGTCTATTTGACATGGATTCGCCCGAACAGGGCATCGTCCATGTGATCGGCCCAGAACTGGGGCTGACGCATCCAGGAATGACGATTGTTTGTGGAGACAGCCATACCAGCACGCACGGCGCGTTTGGCGCGTTGGCATTCGGCATTGGCACCTCCGAAGTCGAGCACGTTCTCGCAACCCAGTGCCTACCACAGCGGAAACCAAAGTCCATGCTGATCGAAGTAACTGGCGAACTGGGCGAAGGTGTAACTGCAAAAGATCTTGCGCTAGAAGTGATTCAAGAAATTGGCACCGATGGAGCAACTGGGCACGTTATCGAATACGCCGGCAATACGATTCGTTGGCTTTCAATGGAAGCACGCATGACGCTGTGCAATATGAGCATCGAAGCCGGCGCTCGTGCGGCCATGATTGCGCCCGATGAAACTACCTTCGCATATCTGCATGGCCGCTGCTTTGCTCCCCAGGAGGAAAACTGGGATAAAGCCATGGCTCGATGGCGTACTCTCAGCTCAGATTCTGGAGCGCAGTATGGTTCGCGAATTCACATCGATGCCTCCCAGCTTGCGCCACTGGTCACCTGGGGAACAAATCCTGGCATGGTTGTCCCGGTCACCGGTTGCGTCCCGGAGGTCAATGAACCAAAAACGGATCGTCAGACCATATCTCGCATGCTGGATTACATGGGGCTTGAACCCGGAACGCCGATTCAGAACATCTCCGTGGGGCGCGTCTTCATCGGCTCGTGCACGAACTCTCGTCTGGAAGACCTGCGCGCGGCCGCTCGGGTGGCAAAAGGCTACCGCGTAGCTCCGAGCGTTCGAGCGATGGTTGTACCCGGTTCCCAAGCGGTGAAGCGCGCCGCTGAACAGGAGGGCTTACATCGAATTTTTCAGCAAGCGGGCTTCGAATGGCGCGAATCCGGCTGCTCCATGTGCCTGGGCATGAATCCCGACATTTTGCAGCCAGGAGAGCGCTGCGCCTCGACCAGCAACCGCAATTTTGAAGGCCGACAAGGGCGTGGGGGACGCACGCATCTTGTGAGTCCTATGATGGCCGCTGCGGCCGCCATCACAGGTCATTTCACCGACATTCGCAAGTGGCAGTTTCGCTGACATTAGCCATGCAACCATTTCGAATTCATACAGGCCGCGTCGCCCCGCTCTATCGCGCAAACATTGACACCGATCAGATTATTCCCAAGCAATTTCTGAAGCGCATCGAGCGGACCGGCTTCGGCGAATTCCTGTTCTACGATTGGCGCTCGAAGGACGGCGTACCGGATCCATCTTTTTCCCTCAATCAGCCGCGATATTCTGGCGCAAGCATTCTTGTAGCAGGCAAGAATTTTGGTTGCGGATCTTCGCGCGAACATGCGGTTTGGGCTATTGCCGATTTCGGTTTCCGCGCGGTGATCGCGCCCTCGTTCGCCGACATTTTCGCGAATAACTGCGTGAAGAATGGCGTGCTCACGGTGTCTTTGGAAGAAGATAAGGTCGCGCAGATTGCTACTCGCGCCTCAGAGATTTCCAAATACGAGCTCACCATCGATCTTGAGCAATGTAGAGTACACGACCAGCACGGATTCTCGGTCGCATTTGCAGTCGATGAATTCTCCCGTCAATGTTTGCTGCAGGGCCTCGATGATATCGGCCTAACCTTGCAGCATGAAGCTGAAATCGCTGCCTACGAGCTCCGCCTCGCAAAGTAAAGAGCTTTCGCTTTGCCTGAACGCTCGAAACCATGTTCTTTCAAATTTTGCAATCTTAGGCTTCATTTCTCGTAAGATAGAGCATTTTTGGAAGGAGGCTGTATGGCAACCACGCGATCTTCAAATGCGACGGGAACGCCAGACGACCGTTCGTGGATCGCCGCTTTCTCTTCCCTCGTGGTCGGGACAGCTTTCTTTGCTTTGTGGTTCTGGCTCTTGCCACGCTGGCTAGGTTTCAGCGTACAAATACAAGGAGTGAGTCGCTGGCGCAGCCTGGCCGTTTTGCCGTCTGTGCTCGGATTTGCAATAGCTCTACGTTGTGTGTGGGACTTTGGATGGACGGGACGCGGTACTCCTGCCCCAATGGCTCCTCCTCGGCGGTTGGTTGTGGTCGGTCCTTATCGTTATGTTCGCAATCCCATGTATCTCGGCTTTGCGCTGGGATGGATTGGCCTTTGGATCGTCTTCGGCCATGCCAAGCTGGGTTTATTCGCTGCCGTGACCACCGTAGCCATCGGTGTGCATCTTTTTGTGCTCCTGTATGAGGAGCCAACGCTACGTGGCAAGTTTGGGGCAGACTACGAGGAATATTGCCAAAACGTTAGCCGCTGGCGCCCACGACTGCGCGTCTGGGATTCAGGCACGAAGTAGCGCAGCGTCGCGGAATGCTGAGGCAGCCCGCTCTTAGTTCTGCCTTCTTAGTCCTGCATTCTTAATTCTTAATTCTTACTTCTGCCTTCTCACTTGTGATTTATTTGACTCCGTTCTCCGGATTCCACGAGCCTTGCTCTCGGCGCACGTAGAGGATCTGGCCAAGGTGGTAGGCCGTGTGCGTGCCAACGTGAGCAATCAGAGAGGCATTCTTCTGCAGCCTGGCTTCATCCGCCGATTGCACCGCCTTCTCGAAATCCGCCATCACCTGATCGAGTTCTTTCACCGTCGCGGCCCATTGCTTGGCGTCAAAGTTGTTAAATGTTTCTTCGTTATTTCCGCTGAACTTTCCCGCATTCTCTCCCTTAAAGTCCGCCAGCGCTCTCCGGTTCCAGAACAGAATGTGATACGTCAACTGCCCGACGGAATGATTCCCTTTCCCGTCATTCCAATTCGCTTGTTCCGCAGTTACCCCATCCACGGCGACGTTGATTGGCACAAACCAATCTTTCTTGTTGTGCACGGTTTGCAGTTGTTCCAGCAATACTCCGCGGAGATCGGTCGGGCTCTTACTTTGCGCGTAGGCTCCGAGCGAAAGACATAGAATCAGAGAGATGAGTGTTGGTTTCATAATTGCTTCGACGTAAGTCGCTCTTTCCGGATAGCGATCTGACAGAAATATGAAACTTTGGGGCGGTATGTCGGCGACAGTCAGTTCCTGCTGGCCTGCCAAGCGATTCGACGCGGGTCTTCAAACAGCCGCGCGGTCACAGCTCCAAAAATAAATCCTCCGACGTGCGCCAGGTACGCCACGCCACCGGTTTGCACGTTCGCGACTGAACCCGCATGAAAAAGCTGTGTGAGGAACCAAAAGCCAATCAGCAGTGACGCCGGAATAAATGTCATCCGCACAAAAATGAAAATGAACAGAACTGCGCGAATGCGGTCGCGAGGATAGGTGACCAGAAAGGCTCCCATCACCGCGGCAATAGCACCGCTGGCACCGAGGTTGGGAACACTCGAATGCGGGTCTGCGAGGATCTGAGCCAACATGGCAACCAGCCCTCCCGCCAAATAGAAGACAAGATAACGCAGTGGCCCCATCGCGTCCTCGATCTCCGGACTAAAGGCCCATAGAAAAACCATATTGCCGATGATGTGCAGCCAACCTCCGTGCATGAACATCGCCGTTAGAATCGTGATCCAGTGATGACCGGATGTGATTTGTGCGGGAATTGCCGACCATTGAAGGACGAAGCCGTCTCCGCGAATGAGTTCGAGGAGGAAAACGCAGACATTTGCGGCAATGATGAAAGCCGTGACAACTGGGAAGTGCGCGGGACGCCGGGAGGCATCGCTCAAAGGAATCAAGCCGCCCATTTAGTCTCCCTGAGCCTCCTGCCATCGCCGTCGCCACCGGGCATACTTCTTCCTGGGTGCCGCTTCTGCTCTCATCTTGGCGACAGCCCCAACGACCTAAGCAGCCATCTTCGATGAAACAATTTGCGTGGTCTTCCGCACCGCCAATGACAGCATCACTCGACTCACGCCACTGATGATCATGCTGGCCCCGACCAAGGTGCCGATTGCCCAAGCGGAACTCGATGGCCACTGCATGTAGATCATCAATCCAAGCAGCAGAGTAATAATTCCGTCGATCAAGACCCAACCGGCGCCACGCAACGCACGCATCCGGAAGAAAAGAACGATGTCCAGGACACCTTCCACCAGAAAGAGTGAGCCCAGAATCAGGGTCAACGACGCGACCCCGAGCACGGGATGGGCGATCACGTATCCGCCAAAACACACGTATGCGAGGCCGACCAACAGCTTCCATAACATGCTGCCAGTTCCATGAGCGTGAAACGCCAGGACCAGATGTACCACGCCGGCCAGAACAATCAGCCACGCAATAAACGCATTCACGGCAACCGCGGCGAGAAACGGCGATCCCACCGCCAGCACACCGAAGATGATTAGCGCAATCCCCCACAAGATGGACCAAGTCGACGCCTGCTTCACAGTGTCAATTGCACTTCCCTGTGTCATACAGACCTCCTAGTTACAAACGATGAAGACTGCAGGAGCATTTAAATTGCGGCTTGCAAGTTGTCCTGCGCGCGAGTCAAGAATGTGCTCCCGCCCTTGTTAAGGAATGTGACTGAATTCTATTCCTCGGTAAAGAAGTTCTCAATAGTCCGCATGGGCAGTGCGACGACTTAATGTCAGGATGTTTCGTCATCTTGGGCGGAGCGTTTCGGTTGGCTAAGAGAATGTGCTTTTTGATTTCTACGAGCCGGTAAGGCTATAGGGATCGCTCCACTGCGCGGAATGATTCGCGAGCGAATCATCCTGACTGCGCTCGGGATGACTGTGCCTGATGGCAGTGCCTTAGGAACTCCGGCAGCATTCCGGTTAATAATTTAAGCAATAAAAAACGCCGGGCCGGTTAGCCCAGCGTTTCCTGTCTGCAGACTTACGTACAAACTTACTTGGCTTCGGAGGTCGGACTTGCTCCAAATTCCCGGCGGTTCACGGTCTTAGCAGCGCGGGCTGCAAGCGGAGGCGGACCAGCGGCCACTCCATAGCGCTCCATCAGCATCGGCACCATGGCATTTTCGGCCTCCTTGACGAAGGTCAGCGACCGCTCCGGGCCCAGGTCGACGCGGATGAAATCTCCTAGCCTGACCTGTCCGGTTGCCACCAAGTTTGCCATCGGGAACACCAAATGCCGTTCAATCGCACGTTTCAGGTGGCGAGCTCCATATTTTGGATCCGTGCCTTCTTCCAACAGGAACTTCTTCACTTTGGAGGTGCAGTTGAAAACAAATTGGTTAGCTGCGGACGCCATGAGAATGCGTTGCTGTACCATCCCCAGTTCGATCTCCAAGATCTCCTGCAGATGCTCAGGACGCAGAGTCTTGAAGACGACGACCTTATCGATGCGGTTCATGAACTCCGGTGTAAATTTCCGCCGTGCCGCTTCCACCGCCGTACGATCGATCTTTTCGTCCAAAGCTGCGTCAACCTGCGCCACTTTGGGGGCAAAGCCGAAGCCGCCATCCACGAGGTTGGTCATCTCGCCTGCGCCCAGGTTGGACGTCATAATGATGATGCACTGGGACAAGTCCACCCGGCGGTTGTCACCCAGGGTCAGAGTTGCCTTGTCCAGAATTCCGAGCAGCAGTTGCCACAATGCATCGGAAGCTTTTTCGATCTCGTCGAAAAGCAGGATCGAGAGCTTCAGACGGTCGGTATGCCATTGATTGAGCGCTTCCTGGGTGAGGAGCGGATGCGTCTCACGGTGGCCCAGGTATCCGGGCGGCGACCCGATCAGCTTTGCGATCTCATGCGAGTGTTGGAATTCCGCGCAATCGATCTTGATGCATGCGCGTGAATCTCCGAACAAGGCTTCCGACATGGCTTCTACCACCCGCGTCTTGCCCGAACCGGTAGGTCCGAGAAAGAGCAGGTTGCCAACCGGGCGTCCAGGCGGATTCAACCCTGCCAGGAACATCTGGTAAATTTCAACCACCTTTTCAACCGCGGCATCCTGACCAACAATCTTGCGGTGCAAGGCGTTTTCGAAGTCTCGGGCGTCACTGCTACGCCGAGTAGGATCAAGTTGTGCGTTCAGGGTGTTTTTCATAGTCTCCGGGCCCTTCTTTGTCCTTTCTGGGCCGTCTGGCTGTTCCTGGGGGATTGCGTTACCGCGGAAGTCAAAGCGACAGATTTTGTCACTTTGGGCTCGGTAGGCTTCAGCGCTCATCGAGGTTCTCTTCTGCAAACGGTTCGCCATCTTCTAAGAACCGCTTATGGCTTCATTTCTGCGGGATTAGATGCTCCTGGTCACACGGAAGAGACACGTAGCCTGACCAGTACGATCATGTAAAGGGAAATAGTTTGCGCATGCTGAGACTTTCAACGGTAAGGTCGAAGCTGTACCTGCGTGGGCGTGACCCGACGTAACTTTTGCCAGAACTCAACCCTCAATAGCATTCATTTGTAACGCGTTGGGGGAACAATCTTGAGACGTCTTATTTGGGTCCTGGCAGCAGTCTTGTGTCTATGCTGTGTTTTCGGTTTTCACTCCATAACAATTCACATTGTTGCCGCTGCGGCCGCGCAGAGCAGCGGGCGAGCCCATCTCGAAACTACATCCGTTCCCGCCAATTCGCCGGGCGTGTCGATGCAAGTCACGAATGTTGCGCCTCCGGGAACCACTCTGTATTGGGCCAAACGCGGTGACAGCGTTATTTCGGTCGCCCATCATTTTCTGCCACAAACGTCTTATTTGACGTCGGCTGAGTTGGCACAATCCCTGCGCACTGCCAATGGCAACTTCCAGGGAACCTATTTAAAACCCGGGCAAACAGTTATCGTCCCGGGAATTCTCGATACGGCTATCGTAGAAAGAACGATCCCAGTGCCGCGAGATTTTGAAGTTCGCGCCATCTACCTGACCGGCCTGATGGCTGGCAGCGACCACGGGTTGCGCATCATCCAGCACTGGCGCGAGGTCGGTGGCAATGCCGTTGTCTTCGACATTAAAGACAGCGACGGAAGCGTAAATATCCCGTTCCAGCACCCGCTGCTCGGCCAGCACCATACCCCCATCCCCGATCTGCCGAAATTCGTGCATTTCCTGCATTCCCAGAACATGCACGCGATCGCGCGCGTAGCCATTTTCCGCGATGAACGGCTGGTAGTTGGACATCCCGAGTTGGCCGTGAAATCCCATCGCACCGGGCAGCCGTGGCGTGAAAACGGAAAATTGGTATGGACCGATCCCTCGCAACCCAAGGTGCAGGAATACGATATCGCGCTGGCCAAGAAAGCCGCTGAATCCGGTGTGGATGAGGTCCAGTTCGACTACGTCCGTTTCCCTGCCGAAGGCGATCAGAAAGATGCGAGTTTCGTTTTCCAGTCGGCTCACCCCGAATGGCACCGGACCGATGTCATCACCGATTTCCTGAAGCACGCGTATTCCGAGCTTCACCCTACCGGCGTCTTGTTGTCTCTGGATGTGTTCGGAGTGATGGCGTGGCAACGCCCCGTCGACCTTGGACACACTGGTCAGGATATCGTTGGCATGGCGAAGTACTGTGACGTGCTTTCACCCATGATCTACCCCTCCCATTTCTTTGGAATGGACGGCTATGCTCATCCGGGAGATGCCCCTGAGCACTTCATTGGTGAGTCCATGGAGCGGTTTGAGGCGATCACCAAAGGAAGCGGAGTCGTAATTCGGCCATGGCTGCAGGCTTTCCATTGGCGAACCAAGACGTATTCTCCTGAATATGTCGAAACTCAGGTACGTGTCGCTAAAGAGAAGGGCGGCATCGGGTTTCTCTTCTGGAATGCCGCAAACGATTACAGCAAGCCTTATGCGGCAATGCCAGAAATGCGTTCGGCCGGCGAGAAATATTTCCGCGGAGACGAATTGCCCAAAATCGCGCAGGCTAAACTAGGA
>Ga0209579_10003151_pt1 | contig 12156 bp, 6 predicted proteins | sample Coa_R1_2_FD_187152 | JGI IMG/M metagenome (GOLD analysis project Ga0209579, IMG submission 187152) | Surface soil microbial communities from Centralia Pennsylvania, which are recovering from an underground coalmine fire - Coalmine... | ecosystem: Environmental > Terrestrial > Soil > Unclassified... | reverse complement strand
TGACGCTCTTGGTCTCCGAGCGCACGCCGAAGCGCATCTCGAGTGGGTAGGGGTAGACGCCGTAGGGAGTCTGCGAATCCTGATAATAGAGAGTCCCGTCGCGTACCAGGGCGACGGCGACGCGCCATTTTGGATATAGCGGGCCGCCGAACCCGTCCAGGGTTCCCGGCGGTACCGTCTTCACCAGCTCTGCCCAGGGCTTCGACGGCAAGCGGTCGGCGAGCTCGCTCTTTGCAGCCTGCTGCGCAGCTGCGATCGCAGCCGGATCGATCGCCGAGAGTTTCGCCGGCACGTACCCCGAAGCGACCAGCAGGTGCATGGTGAGATAGGGCGCGGTCTGCTGCACGAACTGCACCATCAGCCCGGTCACCTCTTCGCCGCGGTAGAGAAAAGTGGCGAGTCCCTGGTGAGCATGGTTCTCCGTGTCGTTGACCAGCATGATGGGGAATGCGGCCCGCGACCATTCACCGTCGGCCTGCTCGTGCCAGACCCTGCCGAACTGCGGGATGACGCGCCAGTAGCTCGGCGTCGCTCCGGGTGTGCTCTCGCGCACCATCTCGCCACGCTCGAGCGGCACCAAAACATCGCCGAGCGTCACGAATCTCAGGGTGACACCCGGGAAGATGCGCGCATCGCGTCCGAGGATGACCGGCTTCTCGATAGGCGGCTGCAACCTCATCTGCGCCGGATTGAGGGTCAACATGCCGGCGAAGGCGGGCGCCGGCACGGAGTCTGCGCCCGGAATGAACGCGGCGTTCGCTACCGGCGCTGCCAGCGTGCGGGCGGACTTGAATGCGCTCTGCGGCAGGATAGCCGCGGCGCTCCCCGCGGCAAGCGCTTGCGCAGGCGCGGCTGACACCGCCAGCAGCAGAGCGCAGAGCGCAACGCCCCAATCTCTATGGAGCCGCACGGCGCCTACTGTCGTTGAGAAGCGGACGCGTTCAGCTCGGAGCTGACGGGCATCGCGGCGCCGCCCGAATAGAAGCCCGCTGCGGGCGTCGTGCGGATGAAGTCCGCCGCGGAGACGGGCGGGGACTGCGCGGGCGCGTTGTTCTCTCCGAGATCGAGCGGAATCCGTTTGCGCAGCGCCTGCCAGGCGGCCGTGGGCGCCTCGCCGAAGTTGCGCGCCGGCTCCTGCGCCTTGCGCACGTCCAGCCAGAAGGAGGCGTTGAGCAGATCGTGCCCCAGCAGATCGAACGTCGTAGCCACCGCCTGCCGTACGCGGTAGCTCTTGAGGCGCGTTTGTGCCTGCAGGTCCTCGACCGTGGAGACGATCGCCGCGCCCGTGGGCGCAACCGGGTTCGTGAGCCCCTGGATCTCCTGCTGCAGATCGACGGGAGTGAAGCCGCCGCCGCTCGCGAGGAACAGCGCCAGCCTGTTGGCCGGCGGCACATGCAGGGCGACTGCGGGATCGGTGCCGGTGAAGAAGGGGTTGCTGAACCGGTCGATGCGCAGCTCCACCGCGATGTCCATGTTGGCGAGCGCGATGACGAAGGACTCGAGCTTGTTGGCGAGCGGGTAGGGATCCCAGTTTGCGTTCGAGACGATGTAACCGTGCTTGCCGTTGCTGTGCGCGCCGCCCTTGACGTAGTACTTCCGCAGCTGCGGTGTCGCAAGCTCCCAGGAGTCCTCGGGCGAGAGGTCGGTTCGCACCGCCGGATTGTGATCCGAGGAGTTCACCTGCAGGACTACCGCATCGCGCAACGCCGCCCACTCCTCCCACGCCGACGCCTGGCGGATCGAGGAGGCCCGCAGGCTCTCCGGGTCCTGGATGATGCGCTTCGGGTCGTCGTCGAAGAGGTAGCTTCCCTTCAACATCTCGAGCACGCGCGCGGCATCCCAGTTGAGCCATTTGAAGGGCCGCTCCCGCTGCACGACGAGGCTCAGCGGGGTAATGCTCGAGTTCATCCCGTCGAGATCCATCGCATAGATCAGATCGGCCCACTCGAGGGCGTCACGCCCATCACTCACTGCCAGCGCGGCGATGGCCGTCGCATAGGCATCGCTGCTGGTGAGCGCGTTGCTGTCCGCCGCAAACGGCTGCAACGGCTTCAGTCCCGCCGCGGCCAGCGCCTGGGAGGCGCTCATGCGCTTGCCGCGGTAGTAGGCGTCTCCGACGCCGACCATACCGGCGCCGACATCGCCGAGCTGCGCGAGATCACCTTCTCCGAGCGTACCGCGCGACTGCACTACCGGCGTGATGTGATGGTTCAAGAGGTCGAGCAGCATCTGCGCGAGCTGGGGACTCGGTGCGTTGTACGTCATTGCGTTGGCGCGGACGACCATCATGGCGCGAACGATCTCTTCGTCGCCCACCTCGGGCGGGTAACCCCGGATTGCGCCGGAAGAGAATGCGAGTCGCTGCGACTTCTCCAGATACGCCTTGTTCTCCGGTGACATCGGGTCGCCGGAGAACATGATCGTCTCGCGCTGCGAGCCGGCGCCGCGGTTGAACCAGTACACCGGTATCCCCTCGGCGGCGGCCTCGAGCAGCAGGCCGTAGTTGTCGGCTTCGCGCTGACGCGCCTGCGGGCTCAGCTCGACTTTCGCGCCGTGCCGCGCAACCTCGATCACCTGCTCGATCGTGAGATCGGAGCCGGTAAGCGTGACGACTTTTCCCGCCATGCTGTCGTCGGTGGGGTGGTAGGCAACCGGCGCGGACGGCGGCGGCGCGGCCGCGTTCGCCACGCTGCCAAGAAGCCAGGCTGCTGCGATTGCCGTGAGCTGTCTCATCGACGCCTCCATGATCCGCGAGCACGGTGCGCGAAAAAGCGCGCAGTGCAGAAAGTTTTTGAGCGCGACAGTCTAACCTCAGCTCCGCGGCGATGCGGCCGCGCGTGCACTGGTCGGACCAGCGTCGCTCGAGGGCCATGGCGTGCCCCGTCGCCACGACGATGGTTGCAGGCGAGGTCTCTGCGAGCGCCACACGCGCTGACTGCTAGTGGTCCGACCACCTTCCGTGCGTCTGCGCACCGCTTGCACACCGCGCGGCCAGAAGCTAGTGTCGCTGCTCACCATGACTTCTGCGGTCGTGCGTGCTCGCGGCGCTTCCAGCTAAGAGAACAGGGGGTTGACTATGAATCCTAAAGTCTCGGCGGCGGTTGCCGCCGCGCTGAGCTTGCATGCGGCCCATGCCCTGGCCGATGCAGCGCCCACCAGTGAGACCTCACCCGCGGAGACGACCTCGCTCGCCGAGGTCGTGGTGACGGCCCAGCGTCGTGTGGAGAACATCCAGGACGTACCGATCACCATCCAGGCATTGACCAGCGAGACGCTCACCCAGTTGAATGTCCAGACGTTCGACCAGTTCGTCCGCTATCTGCCCAACGTCACCCAGTCCACCAACGGCCCGTCGCAGGGCGAGATCTTCATGCGCGGTCTGAGCGTCGGGGGTGGCGGCAATCAGGGCGGCGGCACCACGGCCGCCTTCCCCGCAGTAGCCATCTATCTCGACGAGCAGTCGGGGCAGCTCCCGGGCCGCAACCTCGATGTCTATGCGGCCGATCTCGAGCGTATCGAAGTGCTCGAGGGTCCGCAGGGCACGCTTTTCGGCGGCGGAGCGCTCAGCGGCGTGATGCGTTACATCACCAACAAGCCGAAGCTCGACATCACCGAAGGCAGCGTCACCGCCGACTACGGTACCACCGCCCACGGCGATCCGAACACTGCCATCAGTGCCGTGCTCAATCTGCCACTCATCGACGAGCACCTCGCCGCGCGCGCCGTCATCTACACCGATCGCCACGGCGGCTACATCAACAACCTGCCGAGCACCTTCACCCGCGCGGGTACCGACGAGGGCTTCACCCTCCATAATGGGGGCGTCGCTCCGGCGAACAGCCTGGTGATCAATAACGCCAATGTCGTCGCCAACGACATCAACCCCGTGACCTACACGGGGATGCGTGCGGAGCTGCTCTACAAGATCAACGACGACTGGGACGCGCTCCTCACCCAGTCCTATCAGAACATGGAGGCCGACGGCGTCTTCTATCAGATGCCGTTCGCGTCCGAAGGCGTGACGTACAACGCCCGCGGCGAGCCCCTTGGCAGTATCCCGCTGCCGCCCCTGTCGGTGAACCTGTTCAATCCCTCGTACGACAAGGACCGGTTCGAGAACACCGCGCTGGTTGTCAATGGGAAGGTCGGCGACCTGAAGCTGGTGTATAGCGGCGCCTACCTGGTGCGCAACGTCGAGCAGGTGCAGGACTACACCAACTACGCGCGCGGCGTGTACGGCTACTACTATCAGTGCGCGGGCTATGGGTCGAGCCCCGCCGATGGCCAGTGCTATTCGCCGAGCACGATCTGGAGGGAGAGCGAGCGCAACACCCATCAGAGCCATGAGCTGCGCCTGTCGACGCCGGAAAACTGGCGTGTCCGCGCGACCGTCGGCGGGTACTGGGAGAAGTACAACATCGTCGACCAGACACAGTGGGCCTACGTGACGGTGCCCACCTGCTCGCCGACCGGACTCAAGACCAACTGTTTCCTCCCGATCCAGCCGTGGCCGGGCTCACCGCAATTCACGCCGATGCCCGACAGCGGATTCTTCGATGACGTGGAGCGCGGCTACAAGCAGCTCGCCGAGTTCGCCTCGCTCGATTTCGACGTGATTCCGAAGGTGCTGACGATCACCGCGGGCATCCGCCACTTCAAATACGACAGCAACGAGACCGGCGGCGACGTCGGCAGCTTTTACTGCAAGGAATTCAGCCCCACCAACACCTACACCGGCATCTGCGGGCTGAATCCGGTGGCCGGCGCGGTGGGCAACCCGCTGTACGGATCCCCGTACGGCACCAACTTCGGCCTGCGGCAGACCGCGGAATCCAATAGCGGTAACCGCGGGCGCGTCAACGTCAGCTGGCACCTCACGCCCGATTTGCTCCTCTACTACACCTACTCGCAGGGCTTCCGCGCCGGCTCGTTCAATCGCTCGACCTCATGCCACCTGCCTGACGCACAGAATATCGATCGATTCTGCATCCCGGCGACCACCGTGCCCGACAACGTCACCAACAACGAAGTCGGCTGGAAGACCGAGTGGCTCGACCACACTCTGCAATTCAACGGCGCGATATATCAGGAAAACTGGGATAACGCGCAGACCGGCTTCTTCGATCCGCAGGGCGCCCTCGGCAACCTCGCCTTCGCCACCAACGGCCCGAGTTACCGCGTGAAAGGTGTCGAGCCTCAGCTCGTCTGGCGCGTGACGCAGGGCCTGACCGCATGGGTTTCCGCCTCCTGGAACAGCAGTTCTCAGACCAACTCGCCCTACCTGATCGCGAACAATCCCGCACTGCTCGCGAATCCCGCCTCCGCGGCCGAGTACAACAAGCCGATCACTACGATACCGAACCCGTATGGGCCGGTCGGCAGTCCGACCGCCTACTCGCCGCCGTTCAACATGAATGCGCGGCTGCGCTACGACTGGGTCATGGCGGACTACAACCTCTTCGTGCAGGCGGGCGGCATCCACCAGGGACACATGATCACGGCGACCGGCTTTGTCCCCGCTTACGACATTCCGCCATACACCAGCTACGACGCTTCGGCGGGGATCGGGAGGGGGCAGTGGAGCGTGCAGCTCTACGGACAGAACATCACCAATACGAACACCAGCCTGTCGACCGACAGCAGCCAGTTCGTGCTGACCGAAGTGGTGCCACGCCCGCGCGTGATCGGGGTACGCTTCGACTACAAGTTCTCGCAGGGCAAGTAGGTTGAGCAGCACGGCGAACGGGGCATCCCCGACCGCCGCGGCGAGCGAGGTCAAATCGGCCGGGCTCGAGCGCGGCATCGATTGGACCGGAGCGTTCTGGGTGGCGAGCGGTGTGCCGCCGCTCGTCCTGTTCTCCATCGGCGCCGTCGCGGCGACCGTCGGCAAGCCCTCGTGGGTCGTGTGGATGGTCTCGATCGCCCTCGGATTCGTGCAATCGATGACCTACGCGGAGATCGCCGGTCTGTTCCCGGACAAGGCGGGCGGGACGTCCGTGTACGGCGCGATCGCCTGGGTTCGCTACAGCAAGCTCGTGGCGCCGGTTTCCGTGTGGTGCAACTGGTTCGCGTGGTCGCCGGTGCAGGCGATCGGCTCGGGGCTCGCCGCGGGCTACATCCTCAACGGATTGTTCGCGCCGGACTCCGTCATCAACACCTGGCAGTGGACGCTGCTCGATCTCTCGGGCTTGAAGACGGGACTCAGCCTGCGGATCAACGCCACCTTCATCCTCGGCGCGATCATCATGCTCGCCGTCAAGGCTATCCAGGACGGCGGCATCCTGCGCTCGGCCAACACCACCAAGGTCCTGGCGATCTCGGCGGTGATCCCGCTGATCCTGATCGGCGTCATGCCGATTCTGACGGGCGACATGGTGAAGGCTCACTTCTTCCCGCTCGCGCCCCTGGCCCACGACGCCGCCGGCCACGTCGTTGATGGCGAGTGGAATCGGGCGGGGTGGACGCTGATGGCCGGCGGCATGTTCCTCGCCGCCTGGTCGACCTACGGCTTCGAGACTGCAGTTTGCTACACCGGCGAGTTCAAGAATCCCAAGACCGACACCTTCAAGGCAATCTTCTATTCGGGTTTGCTGTGCGTGGTCGTTTACACGCTCGTGCCGTTCGCCTTTCAGGGGTTCCTGGGCCTCGGCGAGCTGGTGAAGCCCGCGGTGCTCGACGCCCACGGTGCAGTCGTCACTCCCGCAACGTACTCCGGAATGCTCGCTCCCGACATCTACAGCGGCATGGGGGTTGGCAAGGTGATGGCGCGGATGGTGCACGCCGGTGAGCTGATCGGCGCGGTGCTGGTCGTCATGCTGATTCTTTCGATCGTCCTCTCCATCATGACTTCGATGGCAGGATCGTCGCGCACGCTCTACCAGGCGTCCATGGACGGATGGCTGCCCGCGTACCTTTCGAAGGTGAACCGGCATGGCGCCCCGACCAACGCCATGCTGACCAATCTCGGCTTCAACCTGCTGCTGCTGCTCATGTCCGACTACGTGTTCGTGCTCGGCGCCTCGAACGTCGGCTATCTGATGTTCAACTTCCTCAATCTGAATGCGGGCTGGATGCACCGCGTCGATCGGCCGCGGCAGGAGCGCCCGTGGCGCGCACCCACCTGGCTCATCGTCGCGGGCGCGGCATTGTCCTTCGTGAACCTGACCTTCATGGGTATGGGCGCCGATGTCTACGGGTCCGGCACGCTGAAGACCGGGCTGCTGTTCGCGGCGCTGATCGTGCCGGTGTTCGCGTATCGGCATTACGTACGCGACAAGGGCAAATTCCCCGCGGCAATGGTCGAAGACCTCGACCTCGGCTCGGGTGAGAAGATCGTGAATCGTGCGGGGCCGTGGCCCTGGTTGACCCTCATTGCCGGCGCCGTCGTCGTGTACGTCAGTCACCGGCTGGCGGTGTACTGAGCTGACTGACACCACGCAGCGGGCTGCGGTGGAACGTATGCCCGACAACGTCGTGCTGAGCACAGTCGCAGCGGCAGCGCTGCGGCGGGAGTTCCTCGGCTGGCAGTGCCGCATCCGGCAGCTCGCGGCGCGCGAAGAGGGCGCACGCCCCTCAGCCGGCATGCGCCCCCGGGTACTCGGACGAGGCGGGGAGGAGCTTTCGCACGGCATCATCACGCTCATTCTCGAGAGCGAGCCGCGCGAGAGCACTGAGCTCTTTCGCTACCAGTACCTGCGCACCCAGGATCCCAACGAGCGTTACGAGAGCATCGTCGGGATTCTGCAGGGAAGCTATTTTCAGGATCCGGGCCGCTTCTCCGATGTCATGACCGCGCTCTTCACCGGCGAATCGCCGCTGGTTGCGCAACTGCTCGAGGACGGGTGGTGCGTGCTCGAGTTCGAGCAATACACGCAGTGCTATCGCATCCCGTGCGCCGTCACGCTGCTGGCCGAATCGCACCCTTTCCATGCGGCCACACTGTGGCACAACCGCATGTTCAATCACCGCCTGCCGCCCGGTGCCACGATCCTCTCTTTCCGGCCGGACTGGCCGCACGCGGCATCTCATCGCCGCGAGGAAGCGTGACGCTCGCCCGGTGGCGCACGGGCTCGCGACGATATTGCGCACCAGATCAAGGGAGATAAGACGTTGCCTCACACGAAATACACCCGCATGGTTCTGGCCGTGTTCGTCGCCGGGACCGCTGGCGCTGCCGACTTCCATCCCATCAAAGCCGACGCCGAGTCGACGGTCGTCACCCTCACCGGGCATGACCTCACGATCGAGCAGGTGGTCGCCGTCGCGCGCCACGGCGCTCACGTGCGCTACAGCCCGGAAGCGATCGAGCGCGCGGTGGCAGGTAACGAGCTGCGCGCCGAGGCCGCTGCCGAGAACGTGTCGGTCTACGGAGTCAACCGGGGCGCCGGGGCGCAGCGCGAAATGCGGGTCACTCGCAATGAAGTGACGCAGCTCGAGCGGGCGCGCGACGGAGCGCGTGAGGGGGTGTTGCCGGAGATCTCCGACGAAGACCTGATCCGTGCCTTTCTCGTCATTCGCGCGAACTCGGTTCCCTTCGAGGCCGCGACGCCCGAGTTCATGCAGCTGCTCGTCGAGCTGTTGAACCGGCGCGTCACGCCGGTCATGTACTCGCGCGGCACGCTGGGCGAGGGCGATCTGTTCGTGGCCAACAACTTCCTCGCGACCATGGTGGGGCGGGGCGACGCCTGGTACCGCGGGACGCGCATGAGCGCGGCCGAGGCGCTCAAGCGCGCCGGGCTCAAGCCGCTCACCACCGAGACCGGCGGCGGGACCAGCAATGCGTACGGCGATGCGCTCGCGGCGCTGCTGGTGGCCGACGCCAGGGAGACGCTCGAGTGGGCCGACCTCATTCACGCCCTGGACAAGCTCGGCATGAACTCGAGCGTCACTCCGCTTTCTTCGCGGGCGCTGGAGAAGCGGCCGTTCAAATGGGTGGCATGGGATGCGGGCCGTATCCTCGACATGCTGCGGGGCAGTTATCTCTTCGAGGACGATCCGAAGCGCATCATTCAGGATCCCGAGAGCCTGCGTGCCTCGCACATCCGCGCAGGCTCCGCATGGCAGGCGTGGGCGGCACTGCGCGACAACGTGCTGGTGCAGATCAACTCCGGCGAGCAGAACCCGGTGATCCTGCTCGATGCCTCGCCCGGAGATTCCTGGGAGCTCTCGACCCCGCAGTTCATGAAGTACTACGTAAAGGGCGGCCCGGCGAGCCACGGTCGTCACGGCTACGTGCTCTCGACGGCGAACTGGGATCCCTACCCGATGACCAACGCGATCGAGGCGTTCACGATCGCCATGGCGAATCTCGATGCCGCCATCGCGCAGCGGGTCGAGCGCTTCAGCGACCGCGGGCCGACCGCTTTCTTCACGGGTATCTATCCGAAAGATGTTCTGAGTCCCGAGCAGCTGCGCCTCTCGCCCGCGCTGCTCGAGCCGTACTTCGCTTTCATGGATGTTTGGGCCGAGATCCAGAACGATGCCCACACCGTGGCGGCGGAGGGCAATGCGACGGATTTCGGCGTCGCCGATCTCGAAGCGCTCACCCGCCTCAAGGCGGTGCGCGGTCGCGCAGTGGTCGACCTCAGCGTGCAACTGCTGGCTTATGACCTTCTCACCGCCACCTACTGGCTGGACGTCCGCAAGGTGGAGAGCCCCACACGGCAGTTCGCGGCGGCGCCGACCGCCGTCTGGAGCGCATTCCGCAAGCAGGTGCCGTGGCAGCAGGAACCCGACAGCCGTCCCGACATTCCGTTTGCGGCGCTCGCCTACGAGTTCCTGAAGCAAACTCCCGCCTCCACGTTCTATTCCGCCGGTCCGCCAATGCCGCAGACCGATGGGCAGTGGATGGCCTCGCAGTCAGCTGCGCAACACTAACGAGGTATCCGCATGCAAGTCTCCCGACGTAGCGGCTGCTGCCTGGCGCTCGGCGCAACGACGCTGCTCGCAATCGCGGCCTATGGAGCGCCGGCGAGCTCGCCGTCATCTCCGCTTCCGCCGGCGCCGTACACCCCGATCACGCCTGCACAGGCCGATCGAATGATTACTCTGACAGGCCGCGATCTGACCATCGAGCAGATCGTCGCCGTGGCGCGCTATGGCGCCAAGGTGCAGGTGAGCCCGCAGGCGCGGCAACGCGAGCAGGACAACTATGGGCTGCTGCTCGAGGCGGCTGCCGAGGGCGTGCCGGTGTACTGGTTCAATCGTGGCGCGGGCGATCAGCGCGAAGTCGTGATCTTCGAAGGCGATGCCACTTCTGCAACCAACAAACCCAAGCTCGAGCAGGAACAGCTCGCGAGCTTCCGCCGCGGTGCCGTGTGGGGCTATGGACCGGAAGTCTCTGCGGAGGAGGTGGTCCGGGCGATGATGGTGGTGCGCGCGAATGCCATGACCTTCAACGCGCCGAGTCCCGCTCTCGCGCAGATGCTGCTCGATCTGCTCAACGACCGCATCACACCGGTCGTGCAGTCGCGCGGCACGCTGGGTGAAGGTGACCTTGCGCAGCTCTCGAACGTGGGGGCCGCCATGGTGGGAGCGGGGGAGGCCTACTACCGTGGCGTGCGCATGCCCGCCGCCAAGGCCCTCAGCGCAGCGGGACTCAAGCCAATCCAGCCCTTCGGTGCCGACGATAATGCTCTTACCAGCAGCGATGCCTACGCGACCGGACAGGCGGCACTGGTCGTGAACGACGCCCGCCGGGCGCTCGAGTGGGCCGACCTCATCTATGCCATGGACCTCAACGGCATGAACTCGAGCGTCACGCCGCTCAGCCTGGTCGTGCAGCGCGATCGCCCGGATCCGTGGCTCAACTGGGACGCCGCCCGGGTGCTCGACATGCTCAAGGGCAGCTACCTGTTCGATGCGGATCCGACACGCATCATCCAGGACCCGGAGAGCCTGCGGGCATCTTCGATCCGGCAGGCTTCTGCGTGGCAGGAATGGTCGCAGCTCGATGCGGCAGTGCTGTTCCAGGCGAACTCATCCGACCACAATCCCGCCGTGCACGTCGGCATCTCGCCCGGGGATTCCTGGGAGCTCGCCACAGCGCAGTTGATGCGCTTCTACGTGAAAGGCGGCGCACTCAGCCATGGGCAACACGGGTACATCGTCTCGAACGCGAACTGGGATCCGTACCCGCTCGCGAACAAACTGGAGGGCTTCGTCATTGCGCTCGCCAACATGGACGTCGCCGTGATGTTGCGCATCGATCGCTTCAGCAACCCGTTCTTCACCGTCGTGAAGCTCGCGGACGTGCTGCCGAACGGTCCTCAATGGACCGGGGGCTACACCCCGGTCGCTCTGCAGCAGGAGATTCAGAGCCTCACGAATCCGGTGGCACCCTTCGGCGCCGCAATCGTCAGCACGGTCGAAGACCTGCAGGCCCAGACGCAGATCAAAGTCGAGCACGCGCGCCGAGCGGTCGACACGACGCTCGATCTTCTCTCGCAGGATCTGCTGACGGCGAGCGTATGGATGGATGCGCGCCGGGCCCAGAATCCACAGCGCCAGTTCGGGCCGGCGCCGGCAGCACTGCGGGACGCCTTCCGCAAAGTGGTGCCGCTGCAGCCTGCCGCCGTGATTCCCGCCGAGTCGGAGGATGCACGGGCCGCCGCTTTCCTGCGCACGACTGACCCCGCGACGTTTTACGTCGGCGCGCCGTCGCCGCAGCCGGCCGCGCAATCGCGCTAGCGGGCCGCGGACCCGAGGCGGGGCGCGCGACGCAGCAGGCTCGCTCCGAGCAGGAGCGGCGCGCCGCTCAGAAACACCAGCAGACCGTTCGGGGTCCAGCAGTCCATGGCAAAGCCCCCGAGGCTCGGACCCGCGATGCCACCAGCGCAGTAGACCACGACAAACACCGTGTTGGCGTCTGCCAACTCGGCTTCCGGGTAAACCTCCCCGAGGAGCGCAATTCCCTGCGTGTAGAAGCCGTACATCGTGCCGCCCCACAGCAACAGCAATGGCCAAAGCAGCCAGGATTTTCCCATGACGGCGGAGAGCACGATCGGTCCGGCAATGCACACACCCGCACAGGCGGCGAGCACCCGGCGGCGTCCCAGGCGGTCGGCGACCCGGCCGATCGGCAACTGCAGGAAAACGTTACCGGCGAGAAAGACCGTCACCAGCAGGAGCGCCGCGCGCTCATCGAGCCCGCGCAAC
>Ga0209579_10003150_pt1 | contig 12156 bp, 13 predicted proteins | sample Coa_R1_2_FD_187152 | JGI IMG/M metagenome (GOLD analysis project Ga0209579, IMG submission 187152) | Surface soil microbial communities from Centralia Pennsylvania, which are recovering from an underground coalmine fire - Coalmine... | ecosystem: Environmental > Terrestrial > Soil >... | reverse complement strand
GTCGCCGTATCCGCGCGCGTCTGGGGCAAGCAGGGGCCGCTGACCACCGCCGAGTGGGACGACGTTCGCCTCCACCCCTACCACGTCGAGCGGGTGCTCGCGCGAGTCGAGGCGCTCGCTCCCCTCGGCCGGCTCGCCTCGTTCCACCACGAGCGCTGCGACGGCAGCGGCTATTTCCGCGGCACCCGCGAGCTTTCGTCGCCGGCGAGCCTTCTCGCTGCCGCGGATGCGCTGCACGCGATGACGGAGGCGCGACCGCACCGGCCGGCGCGCTCTCTCGAGGCGGCTGCGGTCGAGCTCAGGGCAGGTGTGCGCGCGGGGCGGTTCGACGGCGATGCGGCCGAGTGCGCGCTCGCCGCAGCCGGCGCCGGAGGCCGCCGGCGCGAGCTGCCGGGCGGACTGTCTCCACGCGAGGTGGAGGTGCTCCGCCTGCTCGCGCGCGGCTGCACGAAGCGGCAAGTCGCCGCGGAGCTCGTGATCGCGCCGAAGACGGCCGACGCGCACGTGCAGCACATCTACTCGAAGCTCGGCGTCTCCACGCGCGCCGGCGCCACCTTGTTCGCGATGCAGCACGGCCTGCTCGATTCGCTCGCGAGTTAGGGCGTTCGCCCGATGCGGCCGCAGCCGCGCCGACCGATCCTCCTCCCGTCAACGATGGAAGGAGAGAGATGGCAGTGGCAGTCGACAACGTCGCGCTGATCCAAGAGGGATACCAGCGGTTTGCGCGTCACGACGTGCCCGGCGTCTTCGCGCTCTTCTCGCCGGAGCTCGTGTGGACGATTCCAGGACCGGCGGAGCTCGCAGGCGTCTACCGCGGCCACGAGGGGGTAGGCGGCTTCCTGGCGAAGCTGCAGGAGTCGTGGGAGGAGCAGCAGGTGCGCCCGCTCGAGCTCTTCGGCGAAGGCGACCGGGTCGTCGTGCTGGGAGAGCACCTCATCGTCCGCAAGGGAGAGGCGTACCGCGTTCCCTTCGCGCACGCGTGGACGGTGGAAGGCGGCCTGGCGACCTCGTTCTACGAGTACACGGACACGGCCGAGATCGAGCGGATCCTCGCCGGCTGAGAGGAAGGGCTTCGGGCGGCCGCCAGCGGCGCGACGGCTGCCCGCGCCCGCTCTGGCCGTCAGTCTCTGGAGACCCGGTTCTTTCCGTCGCGCTTGGCAGTGTAGAGACGGTCGTCGGCGCGGCGGACGAGGTCGCGGACGGTGGTGCACGCGGGGAACTCGGCGATGCCGAAGCTCGCGGTCAGGTTCACTTCCTCGCCTCCCGGGGCGGGAACCCGTGCCTGACTGATGGCATGCCGGATGTGCTCGGCCACACGGACGGCGCCGTCGACGCCGGTACCGGGCAGGACGATCGCGAACTCCTCGCCGCCGAAACGAGCGGCAAGGTCGTCCTCGCGGAGCGAGCTCGAGAGGGCGCCGGCGATGACTTGCAGGACGTTGTCGCCGCACTGGTGACCGTAGCGGTCGTTGATGTCCTTGAAGTTGTCGATGTCGGCGATCACGAGGCCGAGATGGGTGCCGTGGCGGCGGGCTCGGTCGAGCTCCTCCTCGAGCCGCTCCTCGAACGTCCGACGATTCGCGAGCCCGGTGAGCCCGTCGTGATCTGCGCGCTTGCGCAGATCGTCGAGAAGCCGCGAGAACGGCCGTGTGAGCGGAAGGACGAGGATCGCGGCGACGAGAAGCGTGAGCTCCGCGGCGAGGAGTGCCCGCTTCCGAAATGCACCCGTATGGGCGGAAACGGACGAGAGCGGCTCGACCACTGCGAGCGCGTCGCTCGTGCCGGGGAGGCGGGCGGAGCTTTCGAGAAACGTCTGACCGCCGATCTGGATGCGGCCGTTCCCCAGATTCGCGTAGAGCGTGTCCCGGCCTCCCCCGATCACGCGTCCGTGCGAGAGCAGCATCGCCTCGGCCTGGGGAGGATGCGAGGTCTTCCGAGTGATGGATGCCAGAGTGGCACTCGTCAGCGACTCGGCGACAGTCACGCGCGCGATCACACCGCCGTTGCTGCTCGTGACGAGCGCTGTCGAGGTCAGCCGTGGCTGACGGGGAAGGGTGCCGACGACGATGCTCCCGGTGCGGACGGTCGCTCGCGTTCCCCGCGTTCGCGCTTGCCGGAGCGAGGCTTGCAGCTCGCCGCGGTCGGCCGTGACGATCGCGTGCTCCAGTCGCGGCGAGACGGCCAGGGCACTCGCTCGCTTCGAGAGGTCGGCCTGCATCGTCGCGATGACCGAGGCGGCGGCGCGCGTCGCGGCAGCCAGCTGAGCGCTCGCACGTTCGGTGTTGATCTGGTCCGCCTGACGGTTGAGTACGACGACGATTCCGGCCAGGAGCGCGGCGAGGAAGAGGAGAGCCGCAAACGCCGTCCGCCCCACCGGATCGCGGCGCCGGGCTGCTGGACGCAGTGCGGGAAGGGCAAAGGACAGTCGGCCGGTCATCTCGGCAAGCGGAGAAGGGGCGGTAGAAGTGGATCGGTCGGGCGCGGGCGCCACTCGTCCCCCAAACGAGGGGCGCCGGCCCTACCTTTATCCGGCGCTCAGAGCGGCGGCGGGTCGGCCGGCCGCCAGGGCTCGAGCCCGGCGTATGCGTCTTTCGCGGAGCGCGCCTCGACCTCGACGCCTGCGCCGTGCCGGAGCGCAACGTCCGAGACCGGATAGTGGATGCCTCCGCCGACGCGCGCGCCGATCATCATCAGCACGCACGGCTCCGAGCCCTCGTTCACGAAGACGTGGCGTGTGCCGGGCGGACAGTGGATGAGATCCCACTGCTTCACCGGCCGCTCCTCCTCCTCGACCACCGCGGTGCACGAGCCGCGCAGCACGAGGAAGTCCTCCTGCGCATCCTCGGCGTGGTAGAGCGTCGAGTGGTCGCCGGGCCCGATCACCGACAGGTGGATGCCGACCTGTGCGAACAGCCGATCCTGGGGCTCGAGGAGGCAGCGCTTCCCGAATCCTGGACGCTCGACCCAGCGCGCTGCAGCCTCGCCTGCGTTGACGACGAACCACTCGTCGGGCACGCGCCGATCCTACTGATCACCCGTTCGAGGGGGCGGTCGATACCCGGGCACGTCGATCAAATCCTGATGGCTTCGGCGGCTACTGCGGTCCGCGACTGGAGCGCCGACGAGGATGCTCGGCGCTACCGGACGCTCATCGAGCATCTCCCGCTCATCGTCTACGTCGACGCGCTCGACGCATCGAGCTCGAACATCTTCACGAGCCGGCAGATCGAACCGATTATCGGCTACACGGTCGAGGAGTGGGCGAGCGACAAGGAGCTGTTCATCCGAGCCCTCCACCCGGAGGATCGGGAACGCGTCCTCGCCGCCCACAGGCGCACGCACGAGACGCACGAGCCGCTGAGCCTCGAGTACCGGCTGATCGGTCCCGACGGCCGCATCGTGTGGCTCCGCGACGAAGGCGTCGTCGTCCTCGACGACGACGGTCGGCCGATATACCTCCAGGGTTACCTGCTCGACATCACCGAGCAGCGGGAGGCGGAGCTGCAGCTGCGTCAGATGGCGCTCTACGACGCGCTCACCGGTCTGCCGAACCGCGCGTTCTTCCACGAGCGCCTCCTCCACACGGTGGCCGTGCGGCAGCACCCGCCCAAAGAGACCGGTCTGCTCTTCATCGATCTCGACGACTTCAAGAACATCAACGACCGGTGGGGGCACGACGTCGGCGATCAGGTGCTGGCGGTGGTCGCCCGCAGGATCGAGGAGTCGGTGCGGGTCGGAGATGTTGCAGCGCGCATCGGCGGTGACGAGTTCGCCCTCGTGCTCACGGGAGGGGTCGAGCCGACCGAGGTCCGCGAGATCGCCGAGCGGCTGCTTCGGGAGATCTCACGGCCCGTCGAGATCCCACCGTCGACGCTCTTCGTCACGGCGAGCGTCGGCATCGCGCTCGGATCGGACGCGGGGACGATGCTCAAGGAGGCCGACGTCGCGATGTACCGGGCGAAGAGACAGCCGGAGCTCGGCTACGCGTTCTTCGACGCGGTGCTCGATCGCGCCGCGGTGGACCGGTCGCATCGAATCGGCGAGCTCAGGGAAGCCGTCGCCTCCCACCAGTTTCGGCTCGACTACCAGGCCGTCGTCGAGCTCGAGCGCCACGAGATCGTCGGCTACGAGGCCCTCGTGCGCTGGAACCATCCGACCGAAGGTGAGCTCGCACCCGCAGAGTTCATTCCGCTCGCCGAGGAAACGGGCGTGATCGTCTCTCTTGGTGAATGGGTCCTCGCCGAGGCGTGTGCCGAAGGAAGCCGCCTTCGGCGCGAGCACGAGCGCGACGTCCAGATGTCGGTGAACGTGTCGGCTCGACAGCTCGCCGCCCCCGAGTTCCCAGCACACGTGCAGCGGGCGATCGACAGCTCGGGCTTCCCGGCGTCGTCGCTCATGCTCGAGCTCACCGAAAGCGCGCTGCTCACCTCGGACGACCACGTCGGCCGCACGCTGGCGGCGATCAAGGAGATGGGCGTCGTGCTCGCGCTCGACGACTTCGGGACGGGGTACGCGTCCCTCGCATACCTCCAGCAGTTCCCGATCGACGTCGTCAAGATCGACCGCAGCTTCACGGCGAAGATCAACAGCCCCTCTGCCGACATCGTGCTCCTCAAGGGCATCATCGACCTCGGCAATGCGCTCGAGCTCAACCTCGTTGCGGAGGGAATCGAGACGTCCGAGCAGCACCGGACGGTGCGTAGGCTCGGCTGTCACCAGGCGCAGGGCTACTACTTCGGACGGCCCGCGGCGGTTGCCCAGCGCGACCTCGAAGCCGGCGCCGATCTCTGCGAGTGACTGAACCGAGGTCGCGGGCCCTTCCCAGCGTCACTACGGCGCCGCGTGTCAGCGCAACGGGAAGTCGCTCCCGTGCTCCGTCGCGGGACGAGGGCCGAAGATCCGGCGATCGCCTTCGTCGATCGGTACGTCGTTGATGCTCGCCTCTCGTCGCCGCATCAAGCCGTGCTCGTCGAACTCCCACAGCTCGTTGCCGTAGCTGCGCCACCATCGGCCGTCGCGGTCGTGGCTCTCGTACTGAAAGCGGACGGCGATCCGGGAGCCCTCGAAGCACCAGAGGCTCTTGCGAAGTGCGTAGTCGAGCTCGCGCTCCCATTTCCGAGTCAGGAACGCGATGATCTCCTCGCGCCCGTTCACGAACAGGTCCCGGTTCCGCCAGACGGAATCGACGGTGTACGCCTGCGCGACCCTGTGCGGATCGCGAGTGTTCCACGCATCCTCCGCCGCCTGCACCTTCTGGGCCGCCGTCTCCCGCGTGAACGGAGGAAGCGGCGGCTTGTCTTCGGACATGTGACTCCCTTCGGATCGGTTCGAGGGCAGCGTGCCCTGGGCCCAGGTGCAATCCTGCATGGGCCATGGCCGCCGGCGCTCTCTCTCCCGCTCGCTGGGCGAAGACGCAGTCGCCTCTCGCGCTGATGGTCGTCCGCCTGCTGCTCGTCGCCAACGGCATCGTGCTCGTCGTCGTCGGCGCTCTGTGCGCCGCATTCGTGGCTTGGCCGGAGGCGCTCGTCGCGATCGGCGCGTGGGGGCTCGCCCTCGTCTTGCTCGCCCTCGTCCCGTACACGAACCCCCGGCGTGGAAGCAGCAGCAACTGGTAATGGCCGACTCGGGTACGGACGTCGTCACGGGCGCGTTCGGCTACACCGGCCGGTATCTGACGCGCCGCCTCCTCGCGGAGGGGCGAGCGGTGCGGACGTTGACGAACAAGCCGGCCGGGGAGGAGGACCGGACGGGGATCGAGGTCCACGCGCTCGCCTTCGAGGAACCGCAGCCTCGTCGAGGCGCTCCGCGGCGCCGACACGCTCTACAACACGTATTGGGTCGCTTCGCATACGGCGAGGTCAGCTACGAGCGCGCAGTCGCCAACACGCGAACGCTCTTTCGTGCGGCGCGGGACGCCGGAGTGCAGCGGATCGTGCACGTCAGCATCACGAACGCGAGCGAGTCGTCTCCGTTCCCGTACTTTCGATGGAAGGGCGTGCTCGAAACCGAGCTGAGCAAGCTCGGCGTCCGGTACGCGATCGTGCGGCCGACGGTCATCTTCGGCCTGGAGGACATTCTCATCAACAATGTGGGGTGGTTCCTCCGGCGGTTCCCGATCTTCGTCGCCCCGGGCGGCGGCGAGTACCGGCTGCAGCCGGTCTACGTGGACGACCTCGCGGCGCTGCTGATCGACGCGGGAGCCGGCGAGAGCGGCGTCGTCTTCGATGCCGTCGGGCCGGAGCAATACCGGCTGACCGAGCTGGTCGAGGTGCTTCGCGAGGCGGTCGGCTCCCACGCCCGCGTCGTTACCGTCCCCGCCGCGGTTGCGCTCGGATTGTCGAAGCTCGTGGGCCGGGTCGTACGCGACGTGGTGCTCACGTCCGACGAACTCGAGGGGTTGCGGGCCGGCCTGCTCGTCTCGAAGGGCCCACCGACCGCGGCGACGAGCTTCCGCGAATGGACGAACGAGCACGGCCGGCAGCTCGGACGCAGCTGGGCGTCGGAGCTCACGCGCCACTACCGCCGCTGACGCGCGAAATACGTCAGCTCTTCGTTTCGCCCGGCCACGCACCGGTGACTCGGGCGAATCCGACTGCTCCTGCGCGGTCGATCAACGCCTTCACCGCACCGAAGACAGCGCCCTGAGCGGCCGCCGCCGAAACCACTTCCAGCCAGCCCTTCTCCTCGTCGGTCGCATTCGGCGTGTCGCTCTCGTTCGCCACGACGCGCCATAGCCGCTTGAATATCGCACCGGCGACGATCCCTCCGAGGACGCCGAAGAGAAGGCCGACCGGCTTGTACAGGAGCCTTGCCACGGCAGGCGTCTTCCCGCGGAACGGAGAACGACACCCGTTGGGAGAGGCGCTCGGGCCGACTGTCGCCGGCCCGAGCGTCGTACGGTGAGGGATTCGCGGCGGACTAGGCGATGACGGCCACCGGCGAAGGAGCCGCCGACCCCGTGCCGTGCTCGAGCTTCGGCAGCCAGCCGAGCCAGCGCGGGAGATACCAGTTCCAGTCGCCGAGGAGCTTCATCGTCGCGGGCAGGAGCACCGCACGGACGATCGTCGCGTCGATGAGGACGGCCGCGGCGAGGCCGATGCCCATCTCCTTCATGTCGAGGATCGGCAGCGTCGCGAAGATCGAGAACACGCCGACCATCACCACTGCCGCGCTGGAGACGACGCCGGCCGTGGTCTTGATCCCGTGCGCCACCGCCTCCTCGGTCTTCAGCCCGCGGTCGAACGCCTCGCGGACGCGGCTGAGGATGAAGACGTGGTAGTCCATCGAGAGGCCGAACAGGATCACGAACATGAAGATCGGCAGCCACGACGCGATGCCGCCGTTCGACTTGAAGTTCAGGATGCTCTCGCCCCAGCCGTACTGGAACAGCGCAACGAGCACGCCGTAGGCAGCGCCGACGGAGAGCAGGTTCAGCACGATCGCCTTGATCGGGACGACGAGAGATCTGAACGAGACGAGCAGCAGCAGGAACGCAAGTGCGAGCACGAACGCGAACACGAACGGCCACGAGTGCTTGAGAAGCGCGTTTCCGTCCACCGAGTTCGCAGTCCCGCCGGTGACCGCCCAGACGGCGCCGGGAACGGTCCCGACGGTCGCCGGAAGGATCCGGTCGCGCAGCGTATGCAGCGCGCCGGTCGACTTGGCGTCGGTGCCGTTGCCGACGAGCGGGATCGTGACGCGCGTGACGGTGCGGTCGTGGTTGACGTCGACCTCGATCGGCCGCTTGGCCTGACCGCTCGCGAGCGCCTGCCGGCTGAGCTCGTGGACGGCCGCCGTCAGCCGCGGCGAGTCGGCGTTGCCCTTGATCGCGACGATCGCCGGCACGACGTTTCCGGGGAACGCCCGCTGGATCCGGTCGATCGTCGTCACCGTCGCGATGCTGCGCGGCAGCGAGTCGAGGCCCGACTCCGCGGTGTGGACGTGCAGCACCGGAGTCGCGAGCGCGAGCAGCACTGCGGTCGCGGCGACGGCCGAGATTGCAGGCCGGCGGAGCGCCGGCGACAGGATGGCCGACCAGAAGCGGTTCTCGCTGCGTTCGCGCCGCCTGCGACCGATGAACGGGATGCGGCCCTTCTCGACGCGGTCGCCGAGCTTCGACAGCACCGCCGGCAGAACCGTGAGCGAGCCGAGCATCGCGACCGCGACGACCATCATCGTGGCGATCCCGAACGAGAGATACGTCTTGTCGCCCGTGACGAGCATGCCGGCCATGGCCACCATGACGGTGAAACCGGAGATCAGCACCGACCGGCCGGACGTCGCCGCGGCCGCCTCGAGCGCTGCCCGCGCGCCCTTGCCGGCCGCCCGCTCCTCGCGCTCACGCTTGAGATAGAAGAGCGAGTAGTCGACCCCGACGGCGAGGCCGACGAGGAGGAGTACGGCGCTGACATTCGGGTCCATCGGGACGAGATGGCTCGGCAGGGCGACGAGCCCGAGCGTCCCGGCCACGGCCGAGAGCGCGAGCAGGAGCGGTACGCCTGCGGCGACGAGCGCGCCGAAGACGAGCAGCAGGATGACGAGCGTCAGTGGAACCGACCGCTCGCCCGCCTTGCCGAGCTGCGAGTTGAACGCGTCGGTCAGCGCCTTGCCCGAGCTGATCGAACCGGCCTCGCCGACGTAGAAGCCCCGATGTGCCTTCGCCACCGCGTTCGTTGCGGCGGTGAGGGCCCCGATCCGTCTCGTGGCCGTCTTGTTGTCGCCCTTCATGTGCCACTGCACCATGACGCTGTGCCGGTCGGCGGAGATCTGACCCGCCGCTCCCTTTGCATACGGCGAGCTGAGGTTCTCGATCGCCGGCGAGGACTGCACCGCGCCGATGACGTCGTTCACGACCGCGCGGAATGCGGGATCGTTCGCCGTACGGGTCCTGCTGTGGACGAGCACGATCTCCGTCTGCGGGTCCGGCTGGAAGCCTGCGTCTCGGAGCATGTGGTCGGCCGTGCGAGACTGGCCGACGTTCACGTCGTTCTGGTTGATCTGCTTCGTGCCGACCATCTGGCCGATGACCAGCGCGGCGGCGACGAACGCGAGCCAACCGAAGACGGCGGTCTTCCAGTGGCTCGCGCTCCAGCGACCCATCCGGGCCGCGAGGTTGTTGGACTGCTTCAGAGGTGACATGGCTGCCTTTCCGGGAGGTCTGGGTGACACTCCCGAGGCTCGCAGCGGAGCCATGGCGCCGGAATGCGGCTCTCCGGTGTCTTGGGGTGTGGCTGGCCCTACCTGCGGCGGCGTGCGAGCGTCAGTCGATGAGCCGGCGGCTGCGCTCCCCGCTCGGGCTCGCGTCCGTGACGATTGGCCGGCTGGGTGGTTCGCGGCGACGAGCTCGTGGCCTGGTGGCGGAGACCTGGAGCTCGGGCGCCTCGTCGCGAGCAGCGGCGCTGCCTCATCGCGCTGATGTCCGTCGTTCATTCACCCGCTTCGTATGCGGCGGAGGCGCCCGGCGCCACTCTGCGCCCTTTCCAGGGAAGCAGCGTTCTCATCTGCCGCCAGCCGAACGCCCAGAGCAACACGACGACACCCAACACGACGTTCCAGAGCGTGAGCACGGAGTCCTGCGTGATCGAGAACGCGGCGACGTCATGGGGCGCGGCATAGCGACGCAGCGTGGCTACGTCGAGCGCCTGCGTCTGCCCGACGCCGCCGGGTGTGATCGCAAAGAGCTGCGAGAGCATGTGGGACGAGGCCACGAGGAAGACGGTGAAAAGCGTGATCGGAACGCCGAACGCCGCCATGAAGACGACGTTCACGCCGACGCGACAGCAGTATGAAGCAGCGGACGGGGTCGCGACCTCACGCGCGTAGCTGCCCCAATTGGCGAAGACCCGTGCTCCCAGCTTCGCCTTGTGCCACTCGTCGAGCACTCGTGGCTTCAGTCGCGGCCAGAGGAAGTACACGATGACGATGACTGCTCCGACGACGAGCGCGATGAGCCAGGGGTGCGACGCGATGAATCCGCCGGTCTCGTTCGACGGCGAGCCCTTCGAGACGGTTCGCGGCCGGAAGATCGCCGTGACGACGACGATCAGGACGCTGGCGGCGAGGAAGAACCCCGACTGCACGACGGTCGCAACCGCCAATCCGGACACGGTCGATCCTGGAACGTACGCGCGGAGGATGCCGATCATCGCGGCCGTGCCGCCCTGTGCGGGGACGACGGCGTTGATCGCCGTCCCGCCCTGCGACGCTCCCCACGCCGTCTTGAAGCGAACGCCGCTCTTCGGATACGACGCGCGTAGGATGTTCCTCCAGACCAGTCCGATCAGCGCCGACTCGCCGGTCTTCAGTGTGAGTGCGAGCACGAGCCAATACGGCGACAGGTCGCCGATCCGTTCGAAGACGTGCGCGACCCACCGCCAGACGCCGCCGAGCGCGCCGAAGATGAGCAGCAGCTGCAGCGTCATCGCGGCCTCCTCGACGGCCAGTCTATTCCGCGGTGGCCGCAGGAGCCACGCAAGCCCGCGGGGCCGTGTTGGGCTTGACCTGGCGAGGCAACGCTGTAGGGTCTCCGCCGATGAGTGTCGGCGGCATCCTCGGCGAGTCCTGGCGCCTGTACACGAAGTTCTTCAGGCGGTTCTTCGTGATCGCCGTGATCGTGTATCTGATCGTCAACCTTCTCAACGCGCTCGTCGCAACGGCGTTCGGGCACGGCGCAGGCATCGCGATCCTGCTGGCGTTGATCACGATGGTCGTCTCGCTCGTCGGGACGTTCTGGCTGCAGGGCGCGCTCGTGTTCGCCGTCGACGACGTCCGGGACGGGCAGATCGATACGACCGTCGCGCAGGTCTTCGAGCGCGTCCGGCCGTTCCTCGGAACGTTGATTCTCGCCGGGGTCCTCGCCGGGCTCGGAATCGCGATCGGCCTGGTGCTGCTCATCGTTCCCGGTCTGATCCTCCTGACGTGGTGGTGCCTGATCGTGCCGGTCATCGTGCTCGAAGGTAAACGGGTGGGCGAGTCGTTCTCGCGGTCGCGGGAGCTCGTGCGCGGACACGGATGGACAGTCTTCGGCGTCGTGGTGATCTCGGCGATCCTGTCCGCGATCGCCTCGGGGATCATCCAGTCGATCTTCTCCTTCCTCGGCTCGTTCCTGCGCTACTGGATCGGCGGTTCGATCGCGAGCGCGATCGTCGGCCCGTTCTTCGCGGTCGCGCTCACGCACATGTACTTCACGCTCCGAGCGCTCGGCGAGGGGTCGGTCGCACCCTCCGCCGCCGCCCCGGACGTTTCCTGACACCCGCTAGGACCAGAACTCGTCCCAGGCCTGGAGGTCGAAGAAGTGCTCGCGGCCGTCGACGATCCGGCCGTTCTCCAGCTCGAAGACGGTGCAGCAGTAGACGTCCAGGTGCTTCCCGTCGCGCTCGGCGAGGTCGTGATGGATGCCGATCACTCGGCCGTCCTCGTCGGTGAGCACCCGCTTCAGATCGGATCTGAACGTGCCGCCCGTCTCGGTCAGGTAGCGGCCGAGACGGGCGAAGACGGCCTCGCGTCCGACGACGTCGCCGGCGAGCGGGCTCCGGCCGGGGGTGTGCCACGAGACGTTGTCGCCGAAGAGCTCGGCGAGCGTCGTCAGGTCGCCGCTCGTGAGCGCCTCGTAGCCGCGGCGGACGATCGCAGCGTTCCCCGGCATGACGTTTCCTCCTAACCCGCGTCGCAGGCGATTAGGCGTCGAAGTGGCCGACGAGCTCCGTCACCTGCGGCCTGTTCGTGTGACCGGCCTCCTGCATGATCGGCGGCACCTCGGGGTCGGAGGCGAAGTTCTTCCAGCCGTCCATGTCCCAGTCGAAGATGGCCCAGACCCGGTTCTCCTCGTTCGGGTCGCGGAAGACGGTCGAGCCCTTCGAGCCGTGCAGCTTGCGCTTCTCGGCGCCCTTCGTCGAGTAGATCTCCACGAACCGGTCGAGATCCTCCACTGTCGTCGTTGCCAGGATCATCTCGTCCTCCTTTCGAGTTTCGCGTCACCGCGACGCGAGTGGAAGACGAGTCTGCGCCCGGCGAGGCACGGCGCGCATCGGGCGAACGACCTATGGGCCTACGAGCTGTGGATGAGGTCGTGCTCGAAGGCCCAGACCGTCGCGGCAGCGCGGCTTCGGACGCCGACCTTCCGGTAGACGTGCTGCAGATGGTGCCCGACGGTCTTGG
>Ga0209579_10003149_pt1 | contig 12156 bp, 10 predicted proteins | sample Coa_R1_2_FD_187152 | JGI IMG/M metagenome (GOLD analysis project Ga0209579, IMG submission 187152) | Surface soil microbial communities from Centralia Pennsylvania, which are recovering from an underground coalmine fire - Coalmine... | ecosystem: Environmental > Terrestrial > Soil >... | reverse complement strand
ACCGCGAATAGCCCGCGTTGGAGCGGATGGAGCACTGACCTCGCCAACACGCGCTTTCAGGATGCCGCCGCGGCAGGGCTCGCCGCCAGCGACGTGCCGAAGCTAAAACTCAAATGGGCGTTTGGATTGGGCGAAGGGATTGACGCGCGCTCGCAGCCCGCAATCGCCGGCGGCCGGGTTTTTATCGGCAGCCAGTCTGGCGCTGTCCATTCTCTCGACGCACGCAGCGGATGCACGCAATGGACATTTCAGGCCGATGGCGCGGTGACGGCGGCCGTCGTCATCAGCACCGGGAAAAAGCCTGCGGCATACTTTGGGGATCAGCGGGCCAACGTCTACGCCGTGGACGCCGCCACGGGAAAGCTGCTATGGCGTATCCACGTGGAAGAGCACTTCGCCGCGCGCGTGACGGCTGCCTCGCTGCTGCGCGATGGCGTGTTGTACGTGCCGGTCGCCTCAATTGAGGAAGGCTTGGCGCCCGGGCCGACGTATGAGTGCTGCACTTTTCGCGGCAGTCTATCCGCGCTTGATGCCGCAACGGGCAAGCTTATCTGGAAAGCCTACACGGTTCCGGATGCGCCCGTGCCCACAAAAAAGAGCAAGAGCGGCAAGCAAGGCTATGGGCCTTCGGGCGCTGGCGTGTGGTCCGCGCCGACATTCGACGCCAGGCGCGATGCGCTTTACATCGCCACCGGTAACAACTATTCGGACCCTCCCACGAAGACCAGCGATGCGGTGGTGGCGCTCGATCGCAAGACCGGCAAGATTCTGTGGTCGCGGCAACTGACGCCCAACGATTCGAGCAACACCGGTTGTGATATTCCCGGAAAAATGAATTGCCCCGACGCCAATGGCCCGGACTTCGACTTCGGCCAGCCCCCGATTCTGGTTTCGCTCGCCAACGGACGGAGAGCGTTGGTTATCGGCCAGAAATCTGGCGTCGCTCATGCGCTGGACCCGGACAAGCAGGGCGAAGTTCTGTGGCAAACTCGCGTAGGCGAAGGGGGGAAGCTCGGCGGGCTGCAGTGGGGTTCGGCGGCGGATCGCGAAAACATGTACGTGGCTTCGTCGGATTTACGGATCGTGGGAATCGTGCCTGATATGACGCCGCAAGGCTACCGGCTGCAAATCGATCCGAAGAAAGGCGGCGGGTTATTTGCGCTCAAGCTAGCCACCGGCGAGAAGGCCTGGAGCGCGAAACCGCCTGTTTGTGGCAACCGTGGACGTTGTAGTCCAGCGCAATCGGCGGCGGTGACAGTGATTCCCGGCGTAGTATTCTCCGGTTCGCTCGACGGACATCTGCGAGCCTATGCGTCCGCAACGGGCGCGATCATCTGGGATGCCGACACGGTGCGTGACTACGAAACGGTGAACGGCGTGAAAGCACACGGCGGCTCGCTCGACGGGCCCGGCGCGACGGTTGCCGCGGGCATACTCTACGTCAACTCCGGATACGGCCAGTGGGGCGGCATGCCGGGGAACGTGCTGCTGGCATTTTCGGTCGATGGAAAATGAAACCGCGGACATTCTAGAATTAATCAGTGATCGAGCGTTTGCGGGCGCGCAACGAGTGGAAGTTTTTCGGCGTTCTTCCGAAGGCAAACCGCCCGCTGGCGATCGCCTGGTGGTCCATGCTGCTGCTGCGGGGCCTGCTGCCGGCGGTGTTTTCGATCGCCATGGGCTTTCTGGTGGGCGCGGTACGGAGCGGCGATTCTCTGACTGTGCCGCTGGCGGTAGTCGGCGTGGTATTCGTATCGCTGCAAGTCTTATCGCCGCTACATCGGGCGGCGGGCGCGAACCTGGGCAGTTCCACCGCTGCCTGGTTCTACGATGAGCTCACCACCGCGTGCATCCGTCCGCCCGGCATGGGCCATCTGGAAGATCCGCGCCTGACCACCGATCTCACCATGGCGCGGGATTTCGATCTCGGCATCACTGGCCCGCCGATGGCCATCTCGATGGATTTCATCGCCGCCGGTATGGTCGAGATGGTAGGCGGCCTGGCGTCGGCGGCGGTGCTCGTAGCGTACGCCTGGTGGGCTCCGCTCGTACTTGCCGGCGCGTGGATCGCCACGCATTGGCTGCTCCGCGAGAGCGCCATTTGGCGGGATCGCAACACCGAAGAAGTTCGCGAAGCGCAGCGTCATGCCGATTACGCGTATCGCCTGGCTGTCGATCCGCCCTCTGCAAAAGAGCTGCGCCTGTTTGGTCTGGCTGGGTGGACGGTCGAGCGGTTCGCTTCGCGGCGGCGTCGTTTGCTTGATTTGCAATGGCATGCGACACGGCTGCGCGAGCGGCCGGTGATGTGGAGCTTGCTGCTGGTGCTTGCCGCCAACGTGTTGGTGTTCTGGGCGATGGCTGCCGATGCCGCCGCGGGACGCCTGGGCCTGGCGCAAGCTGTTACCTTCATTAGCGCCGCGGCCAGTACCAGCATGATCGCGTTTGGTGGCTTGTCCTGGGCGCTTGATTCTGCTACTGCCCCTGCCTGCGCGGTGCTGCGTTTGCGGGAGGCGATGCGTCCGGCGGGTGCGCTGATGTCGGGCACGCGCGCGGCTAATCACATGCCTGCGCGCGAAATCCGCTTTCGCAATGTTTCCTTCGCTTACCCGGCGGCGGCTGGCGCTCCGGCCGGCGCGCAGGTGCTGAAGGATTTCGATTTAACAATTCCGGCTGGTTCATCGCTCGCCATCGTCGGCCAAAACGGCGCCGGCAAGACCACGCTGGCGAAACTGTTGTGCCGTTTGTACGACCCGCAGAGTGGCGCGATCGAAATCGACGGCGTCGATTTGCGCGAGCTCGATCTGGATTCCTGGCGCGGACGCCTCACCGCCGTGTTCCAGGATTTCATCCGCTTCGAATTGGCGCTGCGCGACAACGTGTCTCCGCCTGGCGCGCCGGACGACGTGATCCAGGCGGCTTTGGTTGGAGCCGGCGCGGCGGATCTTGCCAGCCTCGACACGATACTTGCCCGCGGTTATGAAGGCGGCACCGATCTTTCCGGCGGCCAATGGCAACGTATTGCCCTGGCGCGGGCGTTGTGCGCGGTAAAGCTCGGGGCCGGCGTCGTGCTGCTGGATGAACCGACAGCCCAGCTTGATGTGCGCGGCGAGGCGGAAATTTTCGAGCGCGTCCTCGCGGCCACACGCCACGCCACGACGATTCTGATCTCCCACCGCTTCTCCACGGTGCGCCAGGCCGACCGCATCTGCGTGCTCGAACACGGCAAGGTGGTCGAACTGGGCACGCACGATGAGCTGATGGCCGCGCGCGGCCGTTACTGCACCATGTTCGAATTGCAGGCGTCGCGCTTCGGCGAGGCCGGCGAAGAGGAAGGCGTGGAACTCGATGCCGGCGCCTAAATCAACGGCTGGCGATCTGCCTCCCGCGCTGCCTTCGATGTGGCGCGCGTTGAAGCGTGCGCACCAATCCGAGCCGCGCCTGCTGGCCGTATCTTTCGGATTGTCTCTGCTGGCCGCGCTGCCGGATGCTCTGCTGGCGTTGTGGATGAAGCTGCTGGCCGATGGCGTAATCCAGCACAATCGTAATTTGACAATCGCTGCTGGCGTCGGACTCGGCGTTTCGTCGTCGGCCACCTGGTTTCTCAAGGTCATCAGCGACCGCACCCAGCGCCGGTTTCGCGACCGCGTGGCGATCGCGCTCGAATCGCACGTTGCGAACCTGCAAGCCTCGGTTGCGACCATCGCCCATCACGAGCGTCCGGAATATCTCGACCGCCTTGCCATGCTGCGCGATCAGGTGTTCGTGCTGGATCACATGTACATGTCGCTGTTCGCCACGTGCAGTTGGATTTTGCGCCTGGGCGTGACAGTGGCGCTGCTGATGTCGATCCACCCAGTGCTGGCGCTGCTCGCCGTTTTTGCGCTGCCCACCGTGTTTACGTCCACCTGGCGGCCCGGCGTGGAGCGCGAGGCGCAGGAGCGGGGAGCTTCGGCCAATCGTTTGGCGCGACACCTGTTTGATACCGCGACGACCGCGCCGCCCGGCAAGGAAGTGCGGGTCACGCGCATCGGCAATCGGCTGATCAAAGACCGCCGCGCCGCGTGGGAGCGTTGGTACAAGCCCGTTGCGGCAGCGCGTTGGGCGAGCGCGTGGTGGCACGCGCTGGCATGGGCCATTTTCGGCGTCGCGTATGTGGCCGCGGTGGTCTTCGTTTCCTCGCGGCCCGGCGCGACCGCTGGGCAAGTGTTGCTGGTGCTCGCCGCCGGTGCGCGCCTCTCGGCGTACATCGGCGCGACCGTTGGCGAGATCGGATTTTTGCGCGGCTTCTGGCTGGATGGCTCGCGGCGCATGGCATGGCTGGAGGACTACGCCGCATCTCTGACAGAGCATGCGGACCTGCCCGCGCCTGCGCGGCTGGTGGATGGCATTCGCTTCGAGCACGTATCTTTCGCCTATCCGGGAACTCAGAAGCGCGTGCTCGACGATATCAATCTCGACTTGAAGCCCGGCTTGGTGGTGGCCATCGTCGGCGAGAACGGCGCGGGCAAAAGCACGCTGGTAAAACTACTCTGCCGCATGTATCAGCCCGACGCGGGGCGCATCCTGGTCGACGGCGTCGATCTTGCGCGCATTCCCGCCGACGAATGGCGTACCCGGCTGGCCGGCGCATTTCAGGATTTCTTCCGCTTTGAATTCCGCACGCGGCATACGGTGGGTGTCGGCGACGTCGCGCGACTTGACGACGAGCCCGCGGTGACGGCAGCGGTCCATCGCGCCGGCGCGGATGATGTAGTCGACAAGTTCGCGGCGGGCCTGGAAACGCAACTTGGACCGACCTGGCCCGGCGGAGTCGAAGTCAGCTTCGGCCAATGGCAGAAGCTGGCGCTGGCCCGCGGATTCATGCGCGAGCATCCTCTGCTGCTGGTGCTCGATGAACCGACCGCCGCACTGGACGCCGAGACCGAGCACGCCCTCTTCGAGCGCTACGCGCAAGCGGCGCGCGGCTCAACGCCCGACGGCCGCATCACGATCCTGGTGTCGCATCGTTTCAGCACCGTGCGCATGGCCGACCTGATCGTGGTACTGGACGGCGCGCGTGTCGTCGAAGTAGGCTCTCATGAGGCGCTGATGGCGAAGGGCGGACAGTACGCGGAGCTCTACGGCATCCAGGCCGCGGCGTATCGTTAGACGGACGGAGACAAAAATGAAAACGGCGTTGCTAGTATTTCTCGCGTTGGTGCAGTTGAGTGTCCAGGCGTTGGCGCAGCCTGCGGACACCGCGCTTTCTCCGGAGCGGTTGAAGCGCATCGACCACCTGCTTCAACAGTACGTGGACGAAAACAGCATCGCCGGCGCCGTGGCTCTGGTCCTGCGCGATGGCAAGCCGGCCTACGAGCGCGCCGTCGGCTGGAGCGATAAGGAAGCCAATCGGCGCATGACCACCAGCACCATTTTCCGTATCGCGTCTCAAACCAAAGCCATCACCAGCGCCGCAGTTCTCGCGCTGGTCGAAGAGGGCAAGATCGGGCTGAACGAGCCAGTGGGCCATTTCATCCCGACGTTTAAGAGCACGACGGTGATGTCGAAGGACGGTTCCGGGATCATCGTTCCCGCCAAGCGCGCCATCACGATTCACGATCTGCTCACTCACACCGCCGGCATTTCCTATGGAACCGACAGCCAGGTGGCCAGCTTGTACGAAGCCAAGGGCCTGGGGCCGGCCGCCGGCAACGGTTGGTACACTGCCGATAAATCAGAGCCAATCTGCGAAACGATGGAGCGCCTGGGCACGCTGCCATTCGTCGCGCAGCCGGGCGAAGCTTTTGTTTACGGCTACAATACGGACATTTTGGGATGCGTGGTGGAGAAGGCATCCGGCATGGCGCTCGACGAATTCGTGCGCACGCGAATCACCGGACCCCTGGGTCTGAAGGACACGCGGTTCTATCTGCCGCCCGCGGAACGGGACCGCCTGGCCGCAGTTTATTTCAGCGGCAGCGATGGGCTGATCGTCCGCGCGCCGGAAGGCTCGAAAGGGCAGGGCGCCTACGTGGATGGTCCGCGCAAGAGCTTCGCCGGAGGCGCCGGTCTCACGTCAACGGCTCGGGACTACGCGCGCTTTTTGGAAATGATTCGCAGCGGCGGCGCCCTGGGCGGCGTGCGAATCCTGGCGCCGCGCACAGTGGATCTGATGACCACCAATCAGTCCGGCATGCTGCACTCGACCACCGGGCTGGGGTTCGGCCTGGGATTCCAGACGGTCGACCGCTACGGCGCAAGCGGCATGGCCGGCGTCGGCGCGTTCGGCTGGGGCGGAGCGTATGGCACCAGCTATCAGGTGGATCGCCAGAGCCACATGGTGATCGTGCTGATGATTCAGTTGATGCCGAACGCGACGGATATTCAGCCGAAGTTCATGACCTCCGTGTACCAGTCGCTGGTGAATTAACCGGAATGGCTTCGAAAGTTCGGACGGCGGCCCGATGGCTGGCTGCCGGCACCGGTATCGGCATCGCCTCGTGGGCCGCACACGCAGCGATTACGTGGATTCGCTACGGGCATGCGAGACCTTTATCCGAGCCGGACGATGCGGATCCGTTGCTCGATCGTTTCATGCCGGCTTATGAGGTAGCGGAGCGCCACCGGGTGCGCGTGTCCGCGCCAACCGAAGTCGCTTTCGCGGCAGCCGCTGCTCTGGATATCCAGCAGTCGGCGATGATTCGGGCTATCTTCAAAAGCCGCGAGTGGATCCTGCGCAGCGAGTCGCAAGAGATTGCGCGATCGCGGACCTTGCGGCTTTGGGCGCAAGAATTGGGCTGGGCAGTGCTGGCCGAAATCGAAGGCCGCGAACTGGTGTTCGGGGCAGTCACCCGGCCGTGGGAAGCGAAGGTGGTGTTTCGCCCCGTCCCACCCGATGAGTTCGCGAATTTTCGCGAGCCGGGCTACGTCTAAATTGCCTGGACTTTGCGCGCCGACCCGGCTGGCGCTGCCTCCGTGGTGCGAACCGAGACCCGCGTGTCAACCACCGATCCAGCAACACGCCAAAAGTTCCGCCGCTACTGGGCATTCTTCTCGCCAGGTATACGATCAATCCGCTACTTTGCACTCAAAATGGCGAAGCGAGAAGCGGAGCGCCAAGCCTGGCGGGTTTCAAACCCGCCCTCTTCCACCTGCGATCGCTCCCACAATCAAAAACGGCTCCGCCCCTGAAGCAACCACATCCGGCAGCGGCGCGTCCGGCGATTCGTGTGACAAATCCTGCTCGCAGGCGAAGAAACGCACGAATGGCCGCCGCAGCTGCGTGACGTGATCGCGAAGCGTTCCGCACAGCATCGGATACTTGGCTTCCAGCGCGTCGAGCACCGAGCGCTGCGTGGCCACGCCCAGGACTTCGAGTTCCACTTCACCGCGAACACGCGCCAGCGTCCGTAAATGCGCCGGGAGTACGACGCGAATCACGAGAGCGTTTGCACCTCAACCGAAAGCACGGCCGGCAAATCCCGCACAATCGGCGCCCAATTGTCTCCCGCATCGGCAGACGCATACACCTGGCCGCCCGTCGTTCCGAAATACACGCCGCAGGAATCGAGCGAATCGACCGCCATCGCGTCGCGCAGCACGTTCACGTAGCAATCGCTTTGCGGCAGGCCCTTCGTCAGCGGTTCCCAATCGTTGCCGCCCGTGCGGCTGCGGTAGACACGCAGCTTGCCATCGGGCGGATAGTGCTCGCTGTCGCTCTTGATCGGCACGACATAAATCGTTTCCGGCTCGTGGGCATGGACGTCGATCACGAAGCCGAAATCGGTCGGCAAATTTCCGCTGACCTCCTGCCAGGAATCGCCGGCATTATTGCTGCGCATGACGTCCCAGTGCTTTTGCATGAACAGAACGCCGGGACGCGACGGGTGCATGGCGATACGATGAACGCAGTGGCCGACTTCAGCCGTCGGATCCGGAATTTGCTCGGACCGCAGACCTTGATTGATCGGCTTCCAGGACGTTCCGGCGTCGTCGCTGCGGAACGCACCCGCGGCCGAGATGGCGATGTACATCCGGCCGGCCACGTTCGGATCGAGAAGAATCGTGTGCAAGCACATGCCGCCGGCGCCGGGCTGCCAGCGCGGTCCGGAGCCGTGGCCGCGCAGGCCGGAGAGCTCCTGCCAGTTTTGCCCGCCATCGCTCGAGCGAAACAGCGCAGCATCTTCCACTCCCGCATAGACGGTGTCCGGATCGGTCAGTGAGGGTTCGAGATGCCAGACGCGCTTAAACTCCCAGGGATGGGGCGTGCCGTCATACCACTGATGCGTGCCGGGTACACCGTCGTAGACGAACTTGTTGCCCACGGGCTCCCACGTTTTTCCAGCGTCGTTCGAGCGTTGCATCACTTGACCGAACCAGCCGCTCGATTGCGAAGCGTACAACCGATTCGGATCCGCCGGCGATCCCTTCACGTGGTAAATTTCCCAGCCGGCAAAGTGCGGGCCGCTGATGTCCCAATTTGCGCGCTTGCCATCCGACGTCAGCACAAATGCCCCTTTTCGCGTGCCCACCAATACTCGTACCTTGCTCATTCACTCACTCCTTTCTAAGTTTTCGACTCGTACCGCCGTCCCCAAACTTGGGCAGCGCAGGAGTAGAATCTCCTTGCTGCCATCGCCGCCGGACCTCAGCCAGAAATTCACTGCTGTTCCTCTCGATCTTCCGGACCACCGCCGCGGGGGCACCCGTTTCTTCGTGGCGCGCTCCCCAAATCAGCAGCTCCAACAGCAACGGCGCGAGGTCAATTCCTTTCTCGGTCAGGCGGTAGTTTATTCTTCGTCCATCCGTCTCTTCGACGTGCGCGGTGATGATTCCGTTATGCTCGAGCCGTTGTAGGCGGTCAGCCAGAATGTTGGTGGCGATCCCTTCGCCGCCTTCGCGGAACTCCTTGAACGTTTGGCACCCGCGTACCATCAGATCGCGAATGATCAACAGCGTCCAGCGGTCTCCCAAGACCTCGAGCGAGATGCTCACCGGGCATCCGGAGCGGCGTTTCGATTTGGATTTTGCGGTCAGAATTAAAACGTTATCACGATCACTTGCAATATGCAATCTAGATTTATTGGCAGCTTGCGATATGTTACAGTCGCTTTTTCGTGCCTCTTCCCTTCGACGGAAAAGTGGTTCTGGTGACGGGTGCCGCTCAGGGACTGGGGCGCGCGGTTGCGCTGGCATTCGCGCGCGAAGGCGCGGGTGTGGCCCTGGTGGATCGCGACGGCAACGGCGCCGCTGGGACGGGCTCCGAAATCGCGAAGCTTGCACGCCCTTGCTGCGTCATTGCAATCGACCTAACCGCGCCCGATGCCCCGCGGCAAATGGTCGCGCGTGCTGTCGCCGAGCTGGGCCGCCTCGATGTGCTGGTGAACAATGCCGCGGTGTGGGCGGTCGAGCCGTTTCTCGAAATTACCGAAGAATCCTGGGACCGGCTTTTTGCTATCAACGTGCGGGCTCTGTTGTTTTGCGTGCAGGCGGCAGCCCGGCAGATGATGACCAGCGGTGGCGGCCGCATCATCAACATCAGCTCCCCCGCCTCCCGAATGGGCCTTCCGAACTACACGGCCTATGCTGCCAGCAAAGCGGCCGTGGACAGCATCACGCGCAGCGCGTGCGTTGCGCTGGGCCGTCATCAAATCACTGTAAACGCGGTGGCGCCGGGACGCATGGATACGGAAATGCAGCGCGAAACCGAGCAGCGGTTTGCCGCGCTAGCGGGCATGGACGTGGCATCTTTTGTCGAATCGCGTACCAAAGATGTGCCGCTCGGCCGCCGGACCACGCCTGAAGAAGTGGCTCAGGCCGTGCTGTGGCTGGCGGGCTCGCAAGGAGCGTTTGTCACCGGCGCGCGCATGAACATCTCGGGCGGGCTGGAGTTGAGCTGATGAATGAAAGCATTGCTCAATTGCGTCAGAGAGCGCATCGCATCCGCCGCAACGTGCTCCGAATGGCGCGCGGGAAGGGCGACGGCTACGTTGGCCAGGGCCTGGGCGCGGCGGATATTCTGGCGGCGATTTATTTCGGCGAGATGCGCCTTGATCCAGCGCGCTTGGATTGGCCGGATCGCGACCGCTTCGTGCTTTCGACAGGCCACTATTCCATCGTGCTATTCGCGGCGCTGGCGGAACTCGGCGTTCTTCGCGAAGAGGAACTGGCAACCTACGGCGCCGATGAGAGCCGGCTTGAGATGTCCACGTGTATCACCACGCCGGGCGTCGAAATCACTGGCGGATCACTGGGGCACGGGCTTTCGCAGTCAGTCGGCATGGCGCTGGGCGCGCGGCTGAGCGGACGGAATTTTCGCGTGTTCAATTTTCTTTCCGACGGCGAATTGCAGGAAGGTGTCACGTGGGAAGCGGCGATGGCGGCTGCGCATTACCGCCTAGGCAACCTCACCGCGCTGGTGGATGTGAACAACATGCAAGCCGATGGCGAGGTCTCTAGCGTGATGACCATCGAGCCCGTCGCCGACAAGTGGCGCGCATTCGGCTGGCACGCCCAAACTGTGAACGGCAATTCGATGGAGGAACTCACGGCCGCGTTGGGTGCCGCCCGAGCGGTTCAGGATCAGCCCAAAGTTTTGGTGTGCCACACCGTGATGGGTAGCGGCGTGCCCCTCATCGAACAATTGCCCAAAGCGCATTTCGTGCGCGTCGAACAGCGGGAGTGGGACGCGGCGCTGCAACAACTGGCGGAGGCGCATCCGTGAGTTTCACTGTAGCCAAGCCCGGCCAGACCGCGGCGATGAACGTGTCCGAAGCTCAGGGCGCGTTTGTCGAAAAACCGTTTGGCAAAGCGCTGAACGAGGTCGGGCGCGAGCGTCCCGAAATCGTCGCGCTCACCGCTGACCTTGGTAAATATACCGACCTCGACATCTTCGGTCACGAGTTTCCCAGCCGCTATTTTCAAACCGGCATGGCCGAGCAGAACCTGGTTGGAATCGCCGCGGGCCTCGCCCACACAGGCTTTGTGCCGTTCGCCACGACTTACTGCGTATTCGCCACACGCCGCGCGTACGACTTCATCGCCATCGATATTGCTTACGCGCGGGCCAACGTCAAAATCATCGCCGGACTGCCGGGGCTGACCACCGGCTATGGCGCAACACATCAGGGCATTGACGATCTGGCGCTGATGCGCGCGCTGCCCGGCATGGTGGTTATCGATCCGTGCGACGCGACCGAGATTTCGCAAGCTGTCGTGGCGATCGCAGCCTACACGGGGCCGGTCTACATGCGACTGCTGCGCGGCAAAGTCCCGCAAATTCTGGATCCGGCTAAGCATCGCTTCGAAATCGGCAAAGCGTTTCCACTACGCCCCGGCAAGGATTTAACGTTGGTGAGCACCGGGCTCATGACGGGCCGCGCGTTAGAAGCCGCCAGCGCGTTGGCTGCCGAAGGCTTGAATGCGGGCGTCCTGCATGTCCCGACGCTAAAGCCGCTCGATGAGGCCGCGATCCTGCACGCGGCAAAAGAAACCGGCGCATTTCTCACCCTGGAAAATCACACGGTAATCGGTGGTTTGGGCTCGTCAGTAGCCGACACGCTGTGCCTTCACGGCATGGCGATTCGCATGGCCAAGGTGGGCGTGCAGGATTGCTTTGTCGAGTGCGGCTCAGTCGATTACCTTGCCGACAAGCACGGCCTTTCGACGCGGCGGATCGTGGAAGCGGCGCGCGCGCTCGTGAGGAAGTCCGAGTGAAAATTACCCGCCTCGAAACGTTTCTCTGCAACGCCGGTCTGCGGAATTATCTGTTTCTCCGCCTGCACACCGACACCGGATTAACCGGCATTGGCGAGGCGTCGCTCGAATGGCAGGAAGATACGGTTCGCACCGTCATCCATGAATTTCTTGAAGAGCGCTACGTGCTTGGCGCGAATCCCTTCGACATCGAAGACCTGGTGGGGCGCATGCTGCGCGATCAATACCAGGGGGGCTCGACGATTCTCACGGCGATCAGCGGCGTCGAAATCGCCATGTGGGATTTGGTTGGCAAAGCTTGCGGGCAGCCCGTCTACAAGCTGCTCGGAGGGCGTTGCCAGGAGGCCTTGCCGGCATATGCCAACGGCTGGTACGGCGGCGCGCGCACGCCCGAGCAATATGGTGAAGCCGCGCGCGAATGCATCAAGCAGGGCTATCGCGGTGTCAAGTTCGATCCCTTTG
>Ga0209579_10003148_pt1 | contig 12158 bp, 8 predicted proteins | sample Coa_R1_2_FD_187152 | JGI IMG/M metagenome (GOLD analysis project Ga0209579, IMG submission 187152) | Surface soil microbial communities from Centralia Pennsylvania, which are recovering from an underground coalmine fire - Coalmine... | ecosystem: Environmental > Terrestrial > Soil > Unclassified... | reverse complement strand
ACCACTTTCGGCGAGCATCGGCATCAGCGTGTACCGAGGCGAAGGCGGCCGCGTGGAAAAACTGCTATCCGACGCCGACGCCCGGTTGTACCAGGAAAAATCCAAGCGCGGCGGCCGTCGCAGCTCGGGGGGCGGTACGGGCTTGGCCCGCCGCCGGGTTCCCCGCCCTGGCCACGCGTGAAACATTAATTTAGGTCTGACCGAATCGTTCGGCGACCGTTATGTCTTCCGTCGTCGGTTCCTGGCGCTCGGCCTTACGTGGTAAGAGAAGAACGCTCTTAGGTAGATGGCGCTACTATTGCTTGGGGGCGTACGGCGCCAATTGGTCGGCCACTTTGCTCTTATCGCCGACGACTACGATGGTCATCTGGTCCGGCTTGATGTATTCCGCCGTCATTTTTTGCACTTCGGCCGGCGTCACCGCATTGACCTTCTGCACGTAGGTCTGCAAATAGTCTTCGCCGAGACCTTGAAAATCCACGAAGCGCAACTGGGTGATCAAAGCCGCGCGCGATGAATTCTGGATGACAAAAAGCCCAGACATGTAGCTTTCGATGCCTTTCAGTTCGGCGTCCGGAGGCGGCTCTTTTGACAGCCGATCAATCTCCGCAAAAATCTCTTTCAGCGAAGCGCCAGTGAATTGCGTGGTGACGTCGGCCGCTTCCGCCCAGTACGCGTCGTGATAGCGTCGCGAAATTTGACTGCTAGGCGAATAGGTGTAGCCTTTCTGCTCGCGAATGTTGGAAGTGATACGCGAACCGAAGGAACCGCCGAGCAATGCGTTGGTCACCAGGAGTGGAATCGAATCGAGGCTGGTGGAATCCGGCACCGGCATGCCCACGAGCAGGGTGGATTGCGCCGCACCAGGCCGGTCGGTCAGATCCAACGCAGGAACGGGCTTCACCTTAGGCACATTGCTGACTGGCCCGGACCCCTTAACCCACTCGCCGAAGTTGGCGGAGATGGCTTTTTTCATTTCCGCACTGTCAAAGCGGCCGGCGACATACAAATGAGCCCGCGCAGCACCAAAATTTCCATCGTAGTATTTCTTGATATCAGCCACGTTGGTGTTCTGAATGCTTTCTTGCGTCGGGAAGACGGTGCCGTAGGGATGAACGCCGTAGAGAATCTTGCGGAAGCGTTCCAGCGCCATGCTCTGCGGCACTGATTTGGAAATAGAAAGTTGACGTAGCGCGTCATTCTTCAAGCGCGGCAATTCCGATTCGGGAAAGAGCGGGTGCTGCACCACATCGGCGAGCAGCGCCGCCGCTTTCGGACCGAATTCACTGAGCACGTCGGTGGTGATATCGCTCTCGTCCGGTCCGACGGTAATGTTGATGGCACCTCCCATGCCCGCGGCTTCTTCAGCGACTTGCTTAGAACTTTTGCTGGTCGTCCCTTCCTTCATCAGGTTGCCGGCCAGGTCGGCGAGACCCGTCAGGTCCGCCGGTTCATTCAGGTTGCCGGCGCGCACCACCAGGCTCACGGTCACCTTGGGATAATTTCCGTAGGGCACCAGGGTGACTTTCAATCCGTTTGGCAGTACATAGGTTTCGTGCGCGGGCACGTTGAACGGTTTGGGCGGCCCGCCTGCCGGTGGCGACTGTCTCTGTTGCGCGGCCACAGGAAGAACGCTCAGGGTGAATGCCGCAATCGCTGCGACAATCGTTTTATCGATACTGGGGATCATAGCGTTCTCCTAATTTCTTGCCGGCGCAGCGGGCGCATCGGCAGCCTTCGTTTCCAGCACCAGGACCGTGCGGTTTTCAGGACGCAGGTATTCCTGTGCGGTTTTCTGAATCAGTTCGGGCGTAACTTTGTCGAATTCAGAGACCAGCGAATTGATGCGGCCCGGATTGTCGTCAAACAATGCGAAGCTGGCCAGCAGGTCGGCAAGGCCGAATCCACCGAGCGTACCCATGTTGTCGTAGAGATCAGAACGCAGCTTGACCCGCGCACGATCCAGCACAGCTTTGTCCACCGGCTTATTGCGAATGGGCTCGATGGCGCTGTCAAAGGCTTTCACGATGGCGTCGGGAGAGGTCGCCGGGTCGTAACGGAGGTCGGCCATGAACAGCATCGGCCCTTTGTAGTTGTACATATTCCCCAGGTAATTGATTCCGCCGTTGACCTGCGCGGTCAGGCCCTGTTTCTGCACAAGTTCTTGATACTCCAGGCTGTCGTCGCCTTCAATCAAGATCTGGTCGAGCAGTCCCATTGCGTAGTATTCCGGCGTGTTGCGCTCCGGCATGTGGTAAGCGACGGCGATGGCCGGCCGCTTGGCCAGTGGATCGACTCGGCTGGCGCGCTTCTCCTTATCCTGTTTGGGTTCGCTGAGATCGGGTTGCGGCGGCAGGTTTGACTCCCTGATGCCGCCGAAATACTTTTCGATCCACTCGCGCGCCTGCTTGGGCTCGAAATCGCCGACCACGGCCAGCGCCGCGTTGTTCGGTGCGTAGTAGGTCTTAAAAAAGGCCTGCACGTCCGTAAGTGTGGCCGCCTCGATATCTTTCAGGTCGCCATAAAAATTGTGGGCGTTGTACCAATTGGTGTTGGCGTATTGCGGCATGTCCAACCAGGGAAATCCGCCGTAAGGGCGGTTGATCACGTTGACTTTTACCTCGTTGCCGACCACGCCCTGCTGATTTTTGAGGTTGTCTTCGGTGACGGCCAGGCCATTCATGCGGTCGGCTTCGGCCCACAGCGCGGTTTCCAGCTTGTTGGAGGGCAAAATCTCGAAGTAATTGGTGAAGTCAAAGCGGGTCGAGCCGTTCAGCACGCCTCCGTTCTGCTGCACCAGCTTGATGAATTCCATTTTGCCGAGGTTCTGTGAGCCCTGGAACATCATGTGCTCGAAAAGATGCGCGAAGCCGGTGCGGTCTTTTGGTTCGACACGAAACCCGATGCGGTAATACACAGCGACGCACACGGTCGGTGAAGTGTGGTCCTGCGACAGCACTACGCGTAGGCCGTTCGGGAGCTTGTAATATTCGACGGGCACCTTAAATTCGGCGGCCGGCGGCGGTTCGGCACGCAGGACGCTAGCATCCAGGGCCAGCACCGCCGCCGTCGCTGCAAAGACTGTAATTGCTACTCGTGAAGTTCTCCGTAAACCTGGCAAGAACATACCGCCTCCCAAAACGCAGTTCAAATCTACCGAAGTTTTGGCCCACAGGGAAATAAGCACACCCAGCCCCACTGGAGAGAGACGCATGCGGGTGGAAATAGTTTCTCGAGAAGTCTAGTAAACTGTTCTTTTCTGGACCGTTTCTTTGTTCGCGAGCGAAAATCGCGGATCGGACTTGGCGTTATCCAGCAGCCGGCCGGCAACGTATTCGGCCACTGCCGGACCGTGCTTGAATCCGTGGCCGGAGCCGCCCCCCACGAACCACACGTTGTCCGTTTCCGGGTGGCGGTCGATCAGGAAATCGCCGCTAGAGGTGTTCTCATACTGGCAAACGCGTGTTTCCACAATCGGCGCGTTCTTCAGCGCTGGGAAGCGGAAGCCGGCGTATTGGCAGACGCGCTCGCTTTCCTGCGGAGTCACGATGCGCGACTGCGTGTCCGGATCGACTTTTTCGCCGTGCATGTCCATCCCGATTTTTACGCCGCGACTTTCCAGGTTGGGCATGCCGTAGGATTCATCCGTTTTGAAAAGAAACGTTGGCAGCGCCGGAGGAGAAAATGCTTCGTTGCCCGCGGGAACGCCGAAATAGAAGACAATCTGCCGGGTCGGAAAAATCCGCCCACCCAGAACTCGCGGAAAGAGTTTCCCCAGCCAGGCCCCGCAGGCGAAGACAAATTCTTCTGCTAAGATCTTTTCACCTGAACGAGTGTGGATGCTGCTGACCTTTCCGCACTCCCGCGGTGCGATTACGTCGGCAACGCGGTATTGCACTCCCAGCCGTACCGCTTCCGCCACCGTGGCGGCTACGGCGCGCCGCGCCAGGAGCACGCCGCTTTCGGGTTCGTAGATGCCGTTCGCAATGCCATCATAGTTGATTTGCGGATAGCGCTCGATCAACGCGGTGCGATCCAATTCGGCGAAATTCACGCCGCAACAGGTCAGCACTTCTCGCGTGGCCCGCAACATCTCGTTTTGGGGCTCCGCCAGCCACAGCACGCCGGTCTGCTGAAACAGCTCCTCATTTCTCGTCGCCGCAAAGAGTTCCTTCCATAGAATTAACGAGCGCTGCGACCACTGCGTATAGATTTCGTCCGGGCCGTAACCCATGCGAATGATGCGCGACTCGTCGCCCGAGCTGGAGCGCGAATGTCCCGGGCCATAAGCCTCGAGCAACACCACCCGCCGGCCACGCCGTGCCAGCTGTAAGGCCGTCCATGAGCCAAACACGCCTGCGCCTACCACCGCTACGTCGTAAGTTTTCGTGCCGCTCATCGGCCGGGTTCCTTTGGTGTTTGGGCAGTAGCGCGCTAGTCGCGCTCCGCAAAAATCTCAATATAATCCAGTGGCGCCAGTTCTTTTCCGTCCGGCACGCCTTCGATGCGAATTTCGTCGCCCGGCTTCAGCTGCACAGCATGAATCCGCCGACGCGTGGAAGAATCCCCGCCAATCTTCACCGCCGGCAAGTGATCGTTGGCGACCCACTCGTCCAGCTGCGCGCCGTTCACCAAGACGCGAAACCGCGACTCGCCGTTGTTCTGGTCAAAGTATTCGACGTCAATTTCATAGTTCCCGGCCGCGCCGGAAAATCGCAACGTCGCCGAGCACCCCTTCGCCTCCGCACAGGCAATCGCCTTCCCGCCCGAGGCGTTCTCCCACGGCATCACTTCCACCACAGCATACCCGGTGAGTGCCATGCTCTCCGCTTCCACGCGTCCCGGAAAGTGTCCAGCGCGTCCCTTCGCATCCGCAATCCCGGAAAGCCGCAGGAAATAATTGCTGACGGCGTCGCGCCACACGAGGGCATGGCCAGCCTGATATTCCAGCCGCGCCAACACATCGCCGTACCGCTGCTCGTCAATTTGCCCTTTCAGCGTTTTCCAGTCGCGTACAAACCCGGCCACTTCGTCAGCGCCCTGGTAATGCGAATCGTAAATGTGCTGCATCACGGTCTTCCCCGAATGCAGCACGTAGCGATAGGGCACATGATGAAAAAACAGCGCCAGTTCATCCGGCGTTGTGGCCAGCGACTCGTACAGCCGCGCCACTGGCGGGCGATATTGCCCGGCAAATCCCGTGCCGGTCGCCACGCTGCGGTCCATGCCGATCCCCTCGCGGTCTGCGTGGTGCCACTGTCCCCAGCCGTTTTCCTCCGACGACTCAATCCCCGGCCCGTAGTGGCTCCCCGTAATGTCCGTCAGCGTCTGCGTACCCAGCGGCCCGGTATAATTTTCATAAGTGCGCCAGGAGGCTAAAGCAATCTCGCTGACGGTTTTCACGACCGCCGAATCATTTCCGAAAGTCAGCCGAGCCCATTCCCCCGCAATCGCCGCCGCGCTCAAATCCGGGTTCCATCCGAGCCGCCCGTATGCGTACAAATTCCCCATAGCGAAGGGATGCGCGAGCCAGTTCTCATCCATGCCCACGTTCACCACCGCCACATAACCACCTAGCGGCCTGTGAAATACTTTCCCGGCAACCAAATCCTTCACAGGCGTGGGCTCGGCACCCCCGTGCAAATCGAAATCGAGCACCTGCTTCCACATCGGCGCCAGAAATACCAGATGCCGCTGCTGCCCGGTATATTCCTGCGTGACCTGCAGCTCAATCGCCTCATTGGTTCTTTCCAGCCCGCTGAATAGCGGCGAAACCGGTTCGCGCGCTTGAAAATCGATCGGCCCGTGTTTGATTTGGATGATTACGTTGTCGGCAAATTTGCCGTCGAGGGGATGGAAAATGTCATAAGCGGCGCGCGCCCGGTCCGCTTTCGGGTCGCGCCAGTCGAGATGGTGGTTGTACACAAAGGCGCGATAGAACACCACACCGCCATGCGGAGCCAGCGCCCCGGCAATCACATTCGCGGCATCCGCCGGACTTCTCTTGTAAAACGATGGCCCCAGCTGCCCTTCCGAATCGGCCTTCACCGTAATCCCGCCAAAATCTGGAATCAGCTTGTAGATTTCGTCAGCTTTTGCGCTCCACCACGCCGCGACCTTCGGATCGAGCGGGTCAAATGTCTCCAGCCCGCCAATGGTCTTGGGGCTGCTCAAATCCACCGAAAGCGACAGGCGCACGCCCCACGGACGAAACACATCGGCAATTCGCGCGATCTGCGGAAGAAAATCGCTCTGTAACGCACGCGGATTTGCATTCACATTGTTTACGTTGCAGCCGTTGATCCCAATCGAAGCCAGCAGCCGCGCGTATTCCGAAGCTCGTGTCAGATTCGCCAGCACGTTTCCGCCGTCGAAAAAAATCGATCGGCCCGCGTATCCGCGCTCGATGCTCCCGTCCAAGTTGTCCCACTGATCTACCCAACGGATATTCGCGCTGGGGTTCTGCACTTCGTTGAGCGCTGCGATGTTTTCTCCGCGCGCCATCTTGCTCAACAATGCAAACGCGCCATAGAGCACGCCGCGATCGCTTCCGCCCGCAATCACCACGTATTGGAAACCATTGGTACGTAGAGCGCTAAGCGCGAAGCCCTCTTCCGACACCGGGGAGACTGGCCGGAAGTCTGGCAGAGCGGATTTCACCGCCGCAACGGTGCCAAGCACCACCGCGTTCTCATGCGCCAGTTTATCCGTAGCCACAGGCCCGCGCCCCAACATCCCTTGCAGGCCACGAATCATCTCAAGCTGCGCTGATCGCAGCACGGCGGAATCGCCCAGGCGAACTACTCGTTGAGGCAAGTCAGGCTTGGTGCTCAAGGGCGCGTAACGCAGCCATCCTTCGCGGCCGGTTTCTGCCTGCGTCGGGCCGAGCTGCAGGCAAGTGAGAAAGAGCAAACCTAACCAGAAGGAGACGCGCATCGCCGCTAGAATCTAGCACGACATTGCACGTTCGCGGCGGCAACCCGCGATCAAAGCTCAGGTTTGTTCGACTTTCGTCGCGCGCACTGGCCGCGGCGACGGTTTCCGATACAGCGCCAGAACATCGTCAAAAGTCACCACCCCCACCAGCTTGTGCACGTTTGCGCGGCTCACTACTGGCAAAGCATCCAGTCCGGAAGCGCCCATGCGATCCAGCGCTGCATCCAGCGAATGATCCGTATGTAAGTGGGGAAAATCATTGTCTGAAAGCAGCTCAGCAAGCTGTTCCTCTTTGTGGCCGTTGGCCGCGGCCGCCGCAATCGCCACCCGTCCAAGCACTCCGATAACGCCGCGATCGTCACACACGGGCCACGCTGGCAGCCCACTTTCTTCCGTCAACTGCAGCGCTTCGCCGATCGTCTGCTCCGCCTTCAGAATCTGCTTGACCGGCTGCATCGCCAGGAGCACCTGTCGGCTGCCCGCTGCCGCGCGCGACTCCGCGGTGGGCAGGTGAATGCCGTCCTGATGAGCCAGAACCTCGTAAATCGGTTTCTGGAAACGCGAGGCGATGAAAAAGCTCACCAGGTTTGAAATCATAAGCGGCACGATGACCGAGTAATCGCGGGTAATCTCAAAAATCATCATCACACTGGTCATCGGCGCGCGCACGATGCCGGCAAATGCCGTCCCCATGCCGACCAGTGCATAGGCACCGGAAGTGGCCACGTGATTCGGAAAAAAATAATGGCCGGCGGTACCCACCACGCCGCCCAGCATCGCTCCTAGAAAAAGGCTCGGGCCAAAAATGCCGCCGGCATTCCCGGACGCGTAACTCACCGCCACCGAAACCAGCTTCAGCACCAGCAGCAGGGCCATCAGCCTCCACGCCATCGACCCGTTCAGCGCGGATCCCACATGAACATAGCCCACGCCTAGTGTTTGCGGCACAAACCAGCCCATTAATCCCACCAGCACGCCGCCGACAACGGGTTGGAACGGCAGTGTCTTGCGCGGTGCCGCCAGAAATTTCTCGCGCAGCTTCAACAGCAATCCCGAGAAGGCCGCCGACACCAGCCCGCCCGCCACGCCCAGCACTGCGTACAACGCGAACTCCGCTGGATGCACCAGTTGGTATTGCGGCACCGCAAACAACGGATGGTTTCCGAGAAGCAACTGCAACACGGCCCACGACGTCGCCGACGCAAGCACTACCGAACCGAGCACCGGCGCATGCAAGTCCCCAACAACCTCTTCTAACGCAAACAGCACGGCCGCCAGCGGCGTATTAAAGGCAGCAGCGATAGCCGCCGCGGCCCCCACCGGAATCAGCGCTTTTACTTTTTCCGTGCTCAAACCCAGTTTGCGGCCCAGCAGCGAAGCGATGCCTGCGCCGACCTGCACCGAAGGGCCCTCGCGCCCGAGCGGAATCCCGCTGGCCAGCGTAGCCGACGTGCAAAAAAACTTGCCGAACACGGTCTTGGACGCGATGCGCCCTTCCGCGGCGTACAGTGCAGCCTTGGTTTGCGGTACGCCGCTGCCTCGCGCGTTCGGGAAAAACCGGAACAGCAAGTAGCCCATCAGCAGCGAGCCGGTAATTGGAATCAGCACCCGATGCCACGCCGGGCTGCCCACCGGATACAGTCGCGCGCCAACGTTCTCCGTTAGCAAAATGAATGCCACAACGATCAGGCCCACCAGCGCGCCGATTAGCAGCGTGAGCACCAGAAACACCTGGTCCTCTCGTACCGCAAGAAACTTGCGAAACGCGCTGTGTTCCGAGGCCGCCAGGCTTGTATTTTCCGGATTTGGGGCCATGCCTTAACGTTCCTGAAGTGCGGATTGGAGTTTGTTGTCGGCCGGATTGGGGGCAGGTTCCGGCGCGCCGTTGTTTCCGCCGCCCGGAAAACGGAAGCGCAACGTCTGTTCGCGATGGCGCTCTTCTTCCACATGGCGCGATCTGGCTTTCAGCAGATCGTCCAGAGAAATCAGCCCCAGCAACTTGCGCGAATCGCGCTCGACCACCGGAAGGCGCGTAATGCCCTTCTCCGCCATACGATGGACCACCACGCGCAACGGCTCATCGGGATAGGCGACAACCACCGAGGCATGCGCCAGCTCCGACAGGCGCTTGCCCAGCGCCGCTTCCCCGCCACGTTCAATCTCCTCGCGAACCGATCCGCGCGTCACCACTCCAGTCAGATGGCCTTCTGAATCCACGACCGGAAGCAGCCGCTGCCTTCGCCGGTGATCGGCGCGCAGGGAATGCTGTACTTCGCCCAGCGTACTCGCGCCAGAAAGGGCCGCAATTTTCGAGCGCATCACTTCGCGCGCGAACAGCAACTCCAGAGGATCAATGGAATATTCCCGGCTGAGATGGTAGCCGCGGCGGGCGACTTTTTCGGTGAGAATCGAACGCTTCAGCGTAAGCACCGTGAATGCGTGCGCCACCACGCTGCCGACCAGCAGCGGCAGAAATACATTGGCGTCATGCGTCAATTCAAAAGCGAACACGATGCTCGTAAAAGGAGAGCGCATGGTGCCGCCTAGAATCGCCCCCATGCTGACCAGCGGCCAGAAGCCCGCGCCTTCGTTGGGCAAAAACATCGCTTCCAGACCGCCCAGCGCACCGCCCATCATCAGCAACGGAGCCAGCACACCGCCCGACGTCCCGGAACCTAGCGAAACCGCCCAGATAAACCATTTGACCAGCAGCACACCCAGGATGACCTTGGTTGTGACGCTTCCTTGCAGCAGGTTGCCGATCGTGTCGTAGCCCACGCCCAGCGCTTGCGGAAAAATCAAACCGCCCAGACCGATAGCTAGGCCCCCAATCGCTGGCCACCACATCCAGTGAATTGGAATGAGCTGAAAAAAATCCTCCGCCGCATAGACCGAGAGCGTCAGCAATGCCGACAGGATGCCCGCAAGCAGCCCGACCAGCACGCATCCCAGCAGCGCTTTCGGTCCGATAAACAGCGGGTGCTCGGGCACGGGAAAGAGCGGTCCGAAACCAAGGAGATAGCGGCGCAGAACCGCGGCAACTGCACTGGCCAGCGCGACGGGAATCAGGCTGCGCGGTTTCCATTCAAAGAGCAGCAGCTCGACGGCGAGCAAGACGGCGGCAACCGGCGAGGCAAACGTCGCGCTCATTCCTCCGGCCGCTCCGGCCACCAGAAGCGTTTTGCGCTCAGCGCTGGTCAGATTAAAAAGTTGCGCGATCATCGAGCCGAACGCGCCGCCAGTCATGATGATCGGACCTTCTGCGCCGAATGGTCCGCCCGAACCGATGGAAATAGCTGAGGAAATCGGCTTGAGCAGAGCAACTTTCGGTTCGACGCGGCTGCCATTCATCAGAATGGCTTCAATGGCTTCGGGAATGCCGTGGCCGCGGATTCGCTCGGAGCCATAACGCGCCATGACGCCAATGATCAACGCGCCTGCAATCGGCACCAAGACACTGAACCAGCCAAGATGATTGCCCGCTGGCGAAACCATCGCCGTGCTCCAGCGTCCAAAATAAAAAAGATTGGTGAACAGGCCGATCAGCCTCAGCAGCGCCAGCGCGACAAACGCGCAAACCGCGCCGATTACGATGGCCAGCCCCGAAATCGGCAGAACCCGCAGGGTGGTCGTAAAATCGCCCAGCGTCTCCCAGGACTTGGCGTGACGGCTGGCTTTTTCCTGCGCGATTTCCTGATCGGTGTTGGTCTGGCTCACGGAGTAATTCTTCTCTCTTTCCACTGGCTTTCAACGCTGCGGACTGGAATGAGCGTTCAAAAACGCCGTGGTCTCATTTATTTGGAAACATTCCGGCGTTTGTCGGGATCGCGCAGCAAGGCATCTATGGCGCGAACCAGCTGGCTGCCGCCCGCCCGCACTTCGTTAATGCGCTGCTGGACAACGCGCTCCAGAACGCGCTGGCCTTTAGGAAGGAGGGAAACCAGAACCTGGCGACGGTCATCGCGGCTGCGCGCCCGCCGCACCAACCCGCGCTTCTCCAGCCGGTCCACCAGTTCCACCGCACTGTGATGCTTGATCAGCAGGCTGTCGGCCAGCGCCTGGATTTTCGCGGCGGAATCCGCGGGAAGTCCGCGAATGGCCAGGAGCAGCAGGTACTGCTGTGGCTCCAGCCCCGCGGACCGCGCGGCGGCATCTCCTTCCCGCAAAAACAGGCGGATACGGTAGCGAAGTTCGGCCATGGCCTGATATTCGGCAGCGGAGATTCTCTTCATCGAAATATTATATCGTACAACGATAGGAGTTGCGAGCCGGACCAATCCGAAGAGTAACCTGACGTGTTCTCGAGTTTTCTACAGGAACTTGCGGAACGCCTTTTGCGTTTTGAAGTGCTCGTAGCCGTTGCGCTGGTAAAAAGCGTGCGCGCGGTCGCGGATGACATTGGACCGGACGGACATGCCCTTGCATCCCTTGCCTTTCGCCCAGCGTTCGGCTGCCTGAAGAAGCCTTGCGCCTGCGCCCGCGCTTCGTTGCCCTTCCGCAACCACCAGTCCATTGACTTCCGCCCGCAGCGCAACTTCCAGCAACGCTGTGACGCTGACGTGCAGCCAGCCGATCACTTGGCCCGTGGAATCCTCGGCAACGAAGACCACGCTGTGGCGCGGGCGGTGCAGCAGGCTGGTCAAGCGCTCTTCCATCTCCGCTGCACTCGCGGGATATCCCAGCTGCCCGCTGAGTTCCGCGATGGCGGCCGCGTCCCCAAAGCGGGCCTTGCGGATTCCTACCTTGGTATTATGCCCAGACATTATCAATTCCTAGAACGTTTTGTCCGAGTCGAGAAGAATTGTGACCGGGCCTTCGTTGACCAGCTCCACCGACATCATGGCCTGAAAAACCCCTGTCGCGACGGTGACTCCCAGGCCGCGCAAAGCTTCGCAGAACGCTTCGTAAAGCGCCTTGGCCTGCTCCGGCGGAGCCGCCGCAATGAAGCTGGGCCGCCGCCCGCCGCGCGCATCACCGTACAGCGTGAATTGCGACACCACCAGCGCCGCGCCTCTTACATCCAGCAGCGAACGGTTCATCTTCTCATTTTCATCTTCGAAAATGCGCAGGTTGGCGGTCTTCTCGGCAAGAGCGGCAGTCACCGCCGGCGTGTCTCCGCGCCCGATGCCCAGAAGGATCATCAGCCCGGCTCCGATTTCGCCGGTCACGCGTCCTTCGACGCTCACTTTCGCCCGGCTCACCCGCTGGATCACCGCTCTCAT
>Ga0209579_10003145_pt1 | contig 12159 bp, 10 predicted proteins | sample Coa_R1_2_FD_187152 | JGI IMG/M metagenome (GOLD analysis project Ga0209579, IMG submission 187152) | Surface soil microbial communities from Centralia Pennsylvania, which are recovering from an underground coalmine fire - Coalmine... | ecosystem: Environmental > Terrestrial > Soil >... | reverse complement strand
ACGGTAATCCACGCCGATACCCTTGGGCGCAGACCGCACTACCTGACCTTCGCGCCCGCGGACAGTCTCTCCCATTACAGCGGGTGGAACGCGCCCCTCGGGACGATGACCGCGCCGATGTCGACGTCGGGGAACGCGTTGCGCACGCCCATCAGGCCCACGCCCACCAGGGCCAGGGCACGGACGAGGTCCTTGATGATGGGCGCCATCGGCGCCTGATTCCGCACGCCGGGCAGCCAGTCGGCGAAGAAGCTGAGCAGGACCTCGAGGAAGACGTATCCGGCGAACACGATGAGGAGGAGCTCCGACAGCTCGTACGGCAGCTTGTGGGAGCGGATGCCCGGCGGCCAGTACGCGTGGCACACGACGTAGACCGCCAGAGCCAGGCTCGCGACGGTCATGGCGAATCCGCTGCGCCGCAGGCGCGACTGGATGATCTTGGGGAGGTCCTTGCGCGCGAAGATCCGGATGAGAGGCCGGAGCAGGAGGAAGGCGAGAAGGCGGACCAGGAGGCCCGACCCCAGGCCGAGGGCCAGAGCCATCGACAGACTGCAGGCCCCGTCCCGGTAGGAGGACCAGAGATCGTTCATGGAGTGAGGGCTAGTATGGCACGGGGAGGACAAGAATCAAGAATTGAGAAGGCGCCATCACGCCGGAAGGGTGCCGGGCGACAGGTGGCGGAGGATGCTCTCGCGGATGCCTTCTTCGATGGAGGAGCCCTCGATGAGGCGGCGGGCCTCGTCGACGAGCCGGGAGCGGTTCCGGAAGTCCCAGACGACCACGGGGGAAGCCTTGTACTTGAGCGGGCCGCCCTCGTCGCCGACGTTGACCGAGCCGGTGCGGACGCCGACCCCGCGGGCCCAGCAGACGTAGGCGCGGCGGACCCCGGCGCAGCCCTCAAAGTCGATCTCGAACGACAGGAAGGCTCCGGTGTCGGCGTCGTGGTGGAGGACGACTTCGGCGGTGGCGCTCTGATACCAGGCCCGTCGAACCCGGCTGTCGGGCTGCCGCACGACGCGGCTCTCGATCTTCGTGAGCATGATCCTGAGACTCCGCCCCCGATCCCGCCGTTACCTCGATCCCGCGTCGGGAATCCGGGCCGAGGGGCCCCCTACGGCCGCCGGGTCCGCCCTTGTGGGATCTTGAGGTCGAACGTCGTCGTCATCCAGGTCCAGTACCCGGCCGGAATGGCCTTCATCTTCTCCTCGTCCCAGAGGCCGCTCAAGGTCCGGTCGGCCTCTTCCTTCCGGCCCGCCATGCACAGCGCGAAGAGGCACGCGCCCAGATGAATCCGCCGCATCCCTTCCCCTCCCACCGACCGGAGGAAATGGTCGGCGGCCTTCCCATACTCCCGCCTGGACAGCGCCCCGGCGCCCAGCTGAAACTGCGCCGCCGCCTTCAGCCGCTCGCCGGCCTGGGCGCGCGCGACCGCGCGCTGACCGTCCCGATTGCAGGACAGGAGATACAGGACGGGCGCCTCGAGCCGCGTCGTCGTGCAGAGCCGATGGAGCTTCGCGAAGTCCGGGAACTGCGGTTCCCCGGGAAGGGTGCCCAACGTCGTCAAGACCCCTTCCCACTGGAAATACTCCTGGGTCCTCCGCCTCAGGTCCGGCGGCCAGAGCGCCCCCAGGGCCGCGCTCCGGCGGAAACGCTCGGCGCAGGCGGGAATGTCGTACCACTCGTTGAAGAGGGTCTTCGGCTCGATCCCCGGCGCGACGATCCGTTTCGGGAACGCATCCGCGGTCGGCGCCTGGTCGGCGGTGATCGAGCGGATATAGTCGGCGTCCCCGATGAACCCGGTCCCCAGGGTTTCGGGCGTCTCGAGTCCGACCTCCAGCAGGTCCGCCGCGACCTCCGGATCCCTCCACTGGGCGGCGAAGCGCTCCTCGGAGCACGGCGACGGCCGGCCCTTGAAGCCCGTGAGGATCAGATCCTTCTGACAGCCGCGCCAGAGGTAGCAGTGCTCGAAGACCTCCGACCACGCCCTCAGGATCGAGCGCGACGACGGCTCCGACAGGCTGTGGATGGGAAGCCAGTAGGTCGCAATGCCCCCGTCCGACAGCCGGTCCTTCAGCAGCTGGAAGTATTCGCGCGAATACAGGCCCGCCACGCCGGGCAGTTCCGGCGGCGGAGGTTCGCCGGTGATGATGTCCCAGGTCTCGGATCGCGTCTGGAGGAAGAAGCGGCCGTCCTCGACGTGAACCCGGACGCGCGGGTCCTTGAGCGGATGGGTCGCCGGATCGGGAAAGAGCAGATCGCTCATCTCGAGGATGTCCCGGGAGAGGTCGACCACGTCGATGTGGTCGAGCTCGCGCGTCCGGGTCAGCGCCCGGGCGGTGCCGCCGACCCCGAAGCAGATGAGGAGCGCCCGTTTCGGCGCGGGATGGAGCGCCACCGGCCAGTAGACGAACTGCTTCATGTAGCGGTCGCTCGAGACCGCCGTCGACGACATCGAAAACGAGTTGGCGATCATTCTCGTGTAGAGGGGCTGACCGAACTCGCGCGCCTGGACGTAGACGAGCGTTTCGGTCAGTCCTTCCCGAACGGCCAGGATGGTCGACTCGGGCTGGGGAGCCCAGCGTCTCACGAGCGCGGGGATATGGACCCGCTGGAACAGCCCGAACGGAAACACCGCCAGGGCGCACGCCCAGGCCGCGGCGGCCGCGAGGACCCAGCGCCCCGGGGCGCCGACCGAGCGGACCCAGATGGCCGCGATGACCGCATAGATCACCGAAATCGCCACGAAGGACGCCTCGACGCCGAGACCGGGGACGAGGAGATAGCCGCCCACGATCGCGCCCGCCGCCGCGCCGATCGTGTTGGCGAGAACCAGCAGGCCGGCGGAGGCCTGGGACGATCCGACCTTGTCCCGGAGCTCGCTGCCCGCGAGGGTGAAGAAGGCGCCGCTCAGGAAGGAGACGGGGAACTGGAGCAGGACGCTGATCCCGACGATGCCCAGGGGATCGGCGAGGACGGCGTCCTCCGAGCGGTGCAGGAGGGGGAACGCGGCGTAGGACACGAGCAGCGCAATCCCGGCGCCCGCCGGAAGCAGCCCGCCGCTGCGGCGTCCGATCCGGGGGGAGCCGCCCGCCATCCCTCCCAGCGCGATGCCCGCCAGGACGGTGGCCAGCATCAGCGCGAAGGCCAGCGAACTGTTCGGCACGAAGAGGGCCAGGAATCGGGACCAGACGACCTCCAGCGCGAGCAGCGCAAAGCCCGCGAGGAAGACCGCCAGGAGCGGCCACCGGACGCCGGAGGGAACGGTGCCGTCCCACGGCGCGGCGGCCGAGGCGGGGGGCGCCCCGCCCCCGGAGCGCCCCAGGGTCCAGGCGCCCACGGCCGCGGCGCCGTTCAGGAGCGCGGCCGCGACTCCCGCGCCGATCACGCCGATCCTCGGAAGCAGAAGGATCTCGGCGGCCAGGACGCCCACGATCGCGCCCGCCGTATTCCAGCCGTAGAGTCCCGCCAGGACGGAGCGGAAGGACGCGTGCTCCCGACCGAGGGCCTGGACGAGGGCGGGCAGGGTCATGCCCATGGCCGTGCTCGGCAGCGCCAGGATCAGGAACGCCAGCAGGAATCGGAGCAGATTCAAGAGCGCCGGATGGGGAGCGAGCGCTCCCAGGGCCGGCGCCAGGAGTCCGCCCAGATGCGGCAGGAGGACCAGGGCCGAGAGGCCGCTGACGAGGATCAGCGTCTCGAGCATCGCGTACGTCCGAAGGCTCCAGACGGCATGGCGCAGCGACAGGACGTTGCCCAGGGCGAGCCCCGCCATGAAGGCGGCCAGAACGGCGTTGACGGCCCCCGCGCTGCTCCCCAGGGCCAGGGTGGCCTGATAGGTCCAGAGGGCCTCGAAGATCAGGCCGGAGGCGCCGGACATCAGGAAAAGCCCGCAGGCGGTCCGGCGGACGTTCGCCGGAAGGGGGAAGGACGGCTCCGGGACCATCTATTTCTTTCCCAGAAGCTCCAAGCAGGCCCGCGCGAAGGCCGTCGTTCCCGTCCGCAGCGTCGGCTCCGGATCCACCGCCCACTTGCTGGAGTGCAGGCCGACTTCCGGATCGTGGCCCGGCTTCGCCCCCCCCACCCGGAACTGCAGGCCCGGCACGCCGAAATGCTTGGGGAAGAGGCCGAAGTCCTCCCCACCCATGACCGGGTCCTCGCGCCTCACGTTGTCCTTCCCCAGCAGGCGCTCGAAGACCCCGATCATCCGTTCCGACAGCGCCGGATCGTGGTAGCCGGCAGGACAGGAATCGACCAGCGTGATCTCCGGCTTCTTCGGCGCGTGATGCGCCTCCGCGATGCTTTCGGCGATGTGGCGGATCTCCGACAGCAGCTTCTCGCGCACCTCCGCCTCATAGGAGCGGACGGTCAATTGGAGCTTCGCCTCGTTCGGGATGATGTTGTGCTTGGTTCCCGAATGAAACGACCCGACCGTGATGACCGCCCGGGTCCCGGGCGCCAGCTTGCGGCTGACGATCGTCTGGAGCGACATCACGATCTCCGACCCGATCACGATCGGATCGACCGTCTTCTGGGGCCAGGCCCCGTGGCCCCCCTTGCCCGTGATGACGATGTCCAGGCTGTCCGTGTTGGCCGACGCGAAGCCCGAACAGACGCCCACCGTTCCGGCCTGGCCCGTGAAGTCGTGCACCGAGAGGCAGGCCGAGGGGGGAACCGGGATGGCGTCCCGGAATTTCGGATCCTCGATCATCATCCGCGCGCCGCGGACGATCTCTTCCGCGGGCTGCCCCACCAGGATCACCGTGCCCGCCCAGCGGTCCTTCAGCTTGCTCAGGACGCGCGCGACCCCGACCCCCATCGTGAGGTGGGAGTCGTGGCCACAGGCGTGCATCGCCCCGCTCGTGCTCGCGTAGGCCAGGCCGGTCTCTTCCTTGACCGGGAGGCCGTCCATGTCGATGCGCAGGAGGATGGACGGGCCTTCCCCGTTGCGGAGGACGCCGACCACGCCGAAGCCCCCGACGTGGTCCGTGACGGTCCACCCCGCGGCCTGGAGTTCCGCGGCGAACTTCGCCGAGGTCTTCTCCTCCTTGAGGGAAAGCTCGACGTTCGTGTGGAACCAGGTATAGAGTTCGAGGAGCGAGGGGACTTCGGGATTGACGGCGTCCTTCACCGGGGCATTGATCTCGTCGCCGGGCCCGCTTGCCAGCAGCATCGCCATAGCCAGAATCCTCATCCTTCGCCTCCACGGCTCTTCTTCCTGGGAGTACGCGCCCAGCGCAGTTTAGCGGACCGCGATCGCGAATTCGCCAGCTTCTCGTCCTCGGTCGCCAGGATCGCCTCCTCGCTGATCGCCCCGTAGATCCCGGACCGGAGACCCTCGCGGAAGGCCTGCTTCACGAGGCGGTCCTCCCCGCTATGGAAGCTGATGATCGCCGCCGTTCCCCCGGGCACCAGGCTCTCGGGGAGGATGGCGAGCAGCCGCTCCAGATTCGGCAGCTCCCGGTTGACGAGCATCCGGATCGCCTGGAAGGTCCGCGCGGCCGGGTGGAGCTTGGCCCCCGCGGCGCGCTGCACCGTGAAATCGCGGGCCTCGCAGACCAGCTCCATCAGCTGCTGGGTCGTCCGGATCGGACGGCGCCGGATGATCAGGGCCGCGATCGCCGGGGCATCCTCCTCGTCGCCCAGCTCGAGGATCGCCTGCGCGAGCTCCTCCTCGCCCATCCGGTCGAGCAGCTCCGCGGCCGTCTTGCCCCGCGTCGGATCCATGCGCATGTCGAGAGGGCCCGGACGCCGGTAGGAGAAGCCGCGGCGCGCATCGTCGATGTGCGGACTCGAGACGCCCAGGTCGGCGAGGATGCCGTCCACGCGGTCGATGCCGAGCTCGCCCAGCACCTTGGGGAGCCCCGCAAAATTGGTGTGGTGCAGCGAGAAGTCGCCCCCCTGGATCTCGAAGCGTTCCCGGGCGGCCTGGAGATTTTCCGGGTCCAGGTCGAGCCCGATCACGCGGATGCCGCGGCCCAGCAGTTCCGCCGAGTGGCCGCCCAGCCCGAGGGTGCAGTCGACGACCGTCTGCCCCTTTTTCGGTTTGAGCGCCGACAGCACTTCCTCCATCAGGACCGGGATGTGCTTCATGACGTGATCGCGTCGATCCACTGGGTGGCGATCGCGGCCGCGGAGAGCGACTGCACCCGGGGGCTCAGGCGCGCGCCCTTGATGGTCCGGGCCATCGACTGGGCGGCATCCCACGGATGGATCGGGTCGCCCTGGACTCCAAAGATCCGGACGGGCATCGTCAGTTTCTGGAGTTCATCCGGCCAGCGGCCGACGATGCGCCACGAGGAGGCCGCCCGGAGGGCGCCGGCCATCTTGGGCGCGATCTTCGCGCCCTCATAATGGTTCCAGTCGGCGAACAGCGCCTCGGTCCACGCCTTGGCCCGCGGCTCGCTCATGCCGGCCGTGATCTGCTGGGCGGCGTCCGCCAGATCGGCGTCCTCCAGGGCGGCGGCGATCCGCGACGTCTGGAAGGGATCGCGGAAGCTGGCCGGGCCGAAGGCCGGCAGGTCCTGGATCAGAAAGCTCACGCGGGCCGGATGGGCTAGAGCGAACAAGAGGGTCGACGCGGCGCCGAAGGAGGTGCCGCCCATCGCCGCCTTGTCCCACTTCAGGTGGTCCAGGATGGCGCCGATGTCCTCCGCGAGGGAGGCGAGGGTCAGGACGGACGAGGTGGTCTCGCCGTGGCAGCGCTGGTCGAAGGCGACGCAGGTGAACCGGGCGCCCCAGACGTCGGCCGCCGCGGCATAGAAGGCCTTGGAGAAGAGCGCCGGATGGGCCAGCAGGAGGGGCGGCCCCTCGCCGAAACGGACGCACGCGAGGTCCGCATTCTTGGACGCGACCCGGAACGGAGTTATTTCCATAGGAAGCTTGTAGCGTGCGGAGTGCCTAAAACAAACTCTTTCTTGTGCACCGCAGAACCAATATAGCAGGTCGACATCATTTGCGGGCGGGCAGAGCCGTACATAGAATCGTGTGCCTTGATGGAGGAGAATCGGATGAAGAAGAGTGCAGGGATCGCGGCGGCGCTCGTCCTGGCGGCGGGCCTGACCGTGTACGCGACAGTGCCCCTCGGCTTTGCCCGGGGCGGGCAGGATCACAAGAAGGAAGGGTACCAGGACACCCCGCTCATCCCCGGCCAGAAGTGGAAGGTGCACGACAGCGAGCGGCCCGTGCCGGCGGTCGTCACTCCGGGCGAGCACTACGGGGCCCCGCCGTCGGACGCCGTCGTGCTCTTCGACGGCAAGGACCTCTCCAAGTGGAAGGGCCCCAAGGGCGAGGCGCACTGGAAGGTCGCCGACGGCTACGTCGAGGAGACCAAGGGCGGCGACCTGCAGACGATCGACTCGTGGGGCGACTTCCAGCTCCACATCGAGTGGGCCTCGCCGGCCGAAGTGAAGGGCGGAAGCCAGGGCCGCGGCAACAGCGGCGTCTTCCTCCACGGCCGCTACGAGATCCAGGTCCTCGACAGCTATGAGAACCCGACCTACGCCGACGGGCAGGCGTCCGCCATCTACGGCCAGTGGCCGCCGCTGGTCAACGCCGCGCGCAAGCCCGGCGAGTGGCAGACCTACGACATCGTGTTCCACGCGGCCCATTTCAAGGACGGCCAGGTCGAAAAGCTGGCCACGGTGACCGTCTTCCACAACGGCATCCTCACCCAGGAGAAGAAGGAGATCCTGGGACCCACCCAGCACCGCCAGGCCCCCAAGGAAAGCGCCTATGACGGCAAGGGTCCGATCCGTTTGCAGGATCACGGCAACCCCACCCGGTTCCGCAACATCTGGATCCGGCCGATCAAGGGCTACGACGGCGAATAGTCCGACGAGCGTTCCGAAAGGGCGCGGGGAGCGATCCCCGCGCCCTTTCCTTTCCCGTACGGTACACTTCCCCCGATGAGACTCCTCCTCGCCCTCGCGCTCGTCCTGCCGGCCCAGGACGCCAAGGCTCCCGCGGAGTTCAAGGTCCGGCTCGAGACCACCAAGGGCGACATCGTGATCCAGATCACGCGCGAGTGGGCGCCGAAGGGCGCGGACCGTCTCCATGCCCTGGTGAAGGCCGGCTACTACGACGGGTGCCGCTTCTACCGCGTCCTTCCGAAGTTCATCGCGCAGTTCGGCATCAGCGGCGACCCGGCGACGGCGGCGAAGTGGAAGGAGCTTCCGATCGACGACGATCCGGTGAAGGAGAAGAACACCCGGGGCCGGCTCACGTTCGCCAAGAGCGGACCGAACTCGCGGACGACCAACCTCTTCCTCAACCTGAAGGACAACTCGGCCCTCGACGGGCAGGGATTCGCGCCGATCGGCATGGTGGTCGACGGACTGGAGATCGCCGACCAGCTGTTCTCCGGCTACGGCGAGGGGGCCCCGAAGGGCCGCGGGCCGAGCCAGAGGAAGATCTACGACGAAGGAAACGCGCTGCTCGAGAAGGACTTCAAGGACCTGGACTTCATCAAGAAGGCGTCCCTCGTCGAGTAAGGGAGCCGGCCGCGACCCGCCGCCGGGCCTCGAGGACTAGGCCTCCACTCCCCGGGCGGGTTCCAGCTCGCGCAGGACCATCGCCGCCGTCCCTTTGGCAAACACGTAGGGATGGTTCTTGCGGATCTGGTGGAGCGACCCGGAATCGAAGCGGTAGACGTTGTACTGGCACAACGCGGTGCACTTCCCTCTCACGGCCAGCGCGGTGAGCATCCGCTCGTACTCGACCAAGGAATCGATGTCGATCTGGCTGCTCAGCGCCCACGTCATCTCGCCGGCGATGCGGAGCCGCGAGTACTCCTCCTCGAGCGCGCGATCGGCCGCCTGGAGGATCCGCTCGGTGACCTTCGCCGGATCGAAGACTCCCGACGTGCCCAGAAGCTTGCCGATCGGGACGATTTCGAGCTGGCCGGACTTGAGATAGGGCGTGGCGTGGAGTCCGGCGGCGCGGAAGTCGCCGAGGATCTTCTCGGGGCTCGGGGTTCTCAGGAAGTGGAGAACCTTCTCGTTGTTCTCGAGGCCTTCCCGCAGGAAGGGTCCGAGCTGGTATCGCCGGTCTTCATCCGAGCTGTAGAACCCGCACCCGTGCTCTCCGACCTTCAGCCGGCGGGTGGCCTGGGGGCCCGGGGAGGGTTTCGGAGCGGCCGTCGCCCCCGGGGCCGCGGCGATCCGCGGCACGGGCGCTTCCGTCGGGGTCTCGGCGGGACGGGGGGCCGGGACCCCGGGGAGCGCCGCCGCGGGGGCCGGGACCGGAGCCGCGGTCATCGCCGGAAGCACGGCCATGAGCGACACGGGCAGTTCGGGCGGGGCCGCGGAGGGACGAGGGGCCGGGACCGGAGCGGCGGACGGACCCGCGGCGTTCCCCGCGGCTGGAGAAAACGTCGCGGCCGCCGGGGGGACGGGAACGGGAGCCGATCGTGGACCGGGATCGGCGAGCGACAGGGAGCGGCGGAACGCGGGATTCGGGGTGTTGTAGCGGGTCGCGGAGGACGACTTGCCCCGCTGGATGGCCGCGGACATGCAGATGGGGCAGTATCGCCGGCGGAACACCACGACCGCGCGGCCGCGAAGTATATCCAGCGCCGCTATCGGGGCTCCGCAGAAATCGCAGCGGAGTTTTTCGTCTTGCATGGTCACTCCTCTTCCCACCGGGAACAGGCGTTTCCCCCCCTCCGGGGATTGAATCGTCTCCCGAGCCCGGAAGCAAGGAGATCTGGCACCCATATTTAACAAATGTGAATTGACGATCCGGAGACAATTCAACATTGTATTTTGAGGGGTCCGGACGCTCCTGGGGAGCCCCGCCGCCCGGGATCCCGACGGCCGGCCCGGAGCCGGGTCCGTCCCTTACGGTCGCAGACGCCCGACGATGCTGTCGACGTCGTACACGCAGCCGCCCCAGGTGCCGCCGCCCACCTGCTGCAACGCCGCCCAAAGCCTCGTGTCGTCCGGCAAGGAGGGATGCGGCTTCACGTCGGTCCGCGACGGACGCGACGCCAGGATCGTGGCGCCCTCCTCGGGAAGAAAGCGACGCTCCCCCTCCCCGACGAAGTCCACGCTGCCCTCCAGCTTCCGGGTGTCGATCCGCACGCGCACCCAGTCGCCCTCGCGCAACTTCCCGATCGGGCCGCCCGCCAGCGCCTCGGGCCCGACGTGTCCGATGCAGGCCCCGGTCGAGACGCCGCTGAAGCGCGCATCCGTGACGAGCGCGACCTCCTTGCCGAACGGGAGAAACTTCAACGCCGACGTGAGCTGATAGGTCTCTTCCATCCCCGTCCCGATCGGCCCGCAGCCCAAGACGACCAGGATATCGCCCGCCTGGATCAGTCCCTTCTTGATGGCCGCGATCGCCTCGTGCTCGCTCGTAAAGACGCGGGCCGGACCCTCGCGGCGCAGGACGCCCTCGGCATCGAGCGCCGAAGGATCGATCGCGGTGCTTTTCACCACCGACCCTTCGGGGGCGATGTTGCCGCGCGGAAACGTCACCGTGCTGGTCAGGCCCCGCGCCTTCGCGGCGGCCGGAGACAGGATGACGTCCCCGGCGTCCACCCCGTCCTGCTCCTTCAGGATCGCCCGGAACGCCGCGCGGCGCTCCGAGGTCTCCCACTCGTCGAGCACGCTTCCCAGGGCCCGGCCCGTCACCGTCAGCGCCTCGAGCGCCAGGAGCCCGAGCGTCCTCAGGTGCAGCATCACCTCCGGGACCCCGCCCGCCAGGAAGACGCGGACCGTCGGATGATGCACCGGCCCGTTCGGCAGCACCGACACCAGACGCGGCACGCGGCGGTTGATCGCGATCCAGTCGTCGACCGTCGGCCGCTTCAGGCCGGCCGCGTGCGCGATCGCCGGGATGTGAAGCAGCAGATTCGTCGAGCCCCCGAAGGCCGCGTGGACCGTCATCGCGTTCCGCACCGCGGCGTCGGTCACGATGTCCTTCGACGTGAGCCCCCGCGACTCCAGCTGCAGGAGCGCCCGGGCCGATTGGACGGCCATGTCGGTCCAGACCGGCTGACCCGACGGCGCGAGCGCCGAGTGCGGAAGCGAGAGGCCGAGCGCCTCTCCGACCACCTGTGCCGTCGCCGCCGTACCCAGGAACTGGCAGCCTCCGCCCGGCGAGGCGCAGGCCCGGCAGCCCTCCTCGGCCGCCTGCTCCAGGGTGACCAGGCCGTGCGAAAATCGGGCGCCCAGCGTCTGCACCTTGCCGGCGTCCTCCCCCGGCGCCATCGGCGGGAGCGTCACGCCGCCCGGAACCAGGATCGACGGGAGGTCCCTCATCCCCGCCAGCGCCATCATCATCGCGGGAAGGCCCTTGTCACAGGTCGCGACCCCCAGCACTCCCGAGCGGACGGGAAGCGAACGGATCAGCCGCCGGAACACCTGGGCCGCATCGTTCCGGTACGGCAGGCTGTCGAACATGCCGTGCGTGCCCTGGGTGCGGCCGTCGCAGGGATCGGAGACGAAGCCCGCGAACGGGATGCCCCCCAGGGCCCGCACCTCCCGTGCCGCGGCCTGGACGAGGAGCCCGATTTCCCAGTGGCCCGTATGGTAGCCCAGGGCGATCGGAGTCCCGTCGGGAGCCCGCACGCCGCCCAGGGTGCTCAGGATCAGGAACTGCTTCCGTCCCAGCTCGGCGGGATTCCAGCCCATGCCGGCGTCCATCGTCATGCCGAAGAGATCGCCGCTGGGACGGTTGAGGAGGAGGTCCTCCGTCACCGGCAGCTTGCCGGAAGGACCCGGAGCCTTCGTCCGGATCTGGTAGATGTCGCTCATGGCGTCGATTGTCGCCGGGAGCGCGCGGCGGGCAAAAGGAAATCTTCAGCGGCGGGCGCCGCTTCGGCCCTTCTGGGGCTTCGACGCCGGGTTCGTCCCCTTCTTCTGCGGCGGGACGAAGGGCTTCTCATCGCGCTCCTTCTTCGGCTGCGCCGTGGGGAGCGCGAACGGCGGCGTCTCGCCCTTGATCTCGAAGAGGAAGCGCGACGGGAGACAGGACTCGCGCCGGCCGTACTTCGCGCGCGTTTTGACGCGCGTGATCGTCAGCTGCCGCTTGGCCCGGGTGATGCCCACGTACATCAGCCGGCGCTCCTCCTCGACGGTGTCCTCCTGGACCGAGCGCTGGTGCGGCAGGAGACCCTCTTCGGCGCCGACCAGGTAGACCCGGGGGAACTCCAGCCCC
>Ga0209579_10003144_pt1 | contig 12167 bp, 11 predicted proteins | sample Coa_R1_2_FD_187152 | JGI IMG/M metagenome (GOLD analysis project Ga0209579, IMG submission 187152) | Surface soil microbial communities from Centralia Pennsylvania, which are recovering from an underground coalmine fire - Coalmine... | ecosystem: Environmental > Terrestrial > Soil >... | reverse complement strand
CGTCGTCAACCAGGTCCGCACGGCCGACAAGGGCTTCGGGCTCAACGTCGAGAGCGGCGAGACCGAGGACCTCGTGAAGGCCGGGATCATCGACCCGACCATGGTCACCCGGTCGGCGCTCCAGAACGCCGCCTCGATCGCCAAGAACATCCTGATGACCGAGGCGATCGTCGCCGAACCACCCGAAAAAGCAGGCGCCGGCATGACGGGCGGCATGGGCGACATGGGCGGAATGATGTAAGACAGCAGACAAGTCCGCTGGACCGCACAGTCCAGCGGGCCGGCCGGAGGAAGGAGCCAATCATGCGACTCGAACTCGGAAGCCCGGTTCGCTGCAGCGACGCGGTCTTCGGCGAGATCGCCGACGTGGTCGTCGACCCGACTGCGAAGCGGGTGACCCACCTTGTCGTCCAGCCCCACAATCAGCACAGGCTGGCGCGACTCGTGCCCGTCGCTCTGGCCGACCCCGGCGACCGAGCCCAGTCGGAGATCTCGCTTCGCTGCACGGTCGAGGAGGTACGCCGGCTGGAGCCCGTGCAGGAGTTCGCCTACCTGCGGCTGGGCGAGTTCCCCGTCAACGACCCGGACTGGGATGTCGGCGTCCAGGATGTGCTCGCGATGCCCTACTACGGCGCCGCCGGCTTCGGCGGCTACTCGGCCGAGCTGGATCCCCATGTCGGGATCAGCTACGACCGCGTCCCCAAGGGAGAGGTCGAAGTCAGACGCTCCAGCCGCGTCACCTCCTCCGACGGACACGACGTCGGCCACGTCGACGGCTTGCTCGTCGACCGGGAAGACCAGATCACGCACCTCGTCCTCGAGCACGGCCACCTCTGGGGGCACCGGGAAGTGACGATCCCGATCGGTGCGGTCACGAAGGTCGAGACCGACGCGGTGACACTCAGCCTGTCCAAAGACGAAGTCGGAGCCATCGAGCCGATCACCGTGCAGCGCTGGTCGAGCTAAACAGGAGCCGGGCGGCCTCCAACGCCCGACGCGGTCCGGCGCTTACTCGGAGCCAGAGTCTGGGTCCCGGCCGGCTTCTGCTTCTTTGCGTTCGCCCCGCTGGGGTTCCTGCGTCAGCTGCTCCTGCCGCAACTCTTCGGCGTCGATCGCCTCTGCGGTAGTCAAGGGGCCGCTCGGCGGCCGGTGCCCAGCAGACATACGTTTGAAGAAGGCGCGGAAGCCTTTCATCGGGCAGAGCGTAGCCGGAGCGGCCCTGGCTCGACCTGCGATTGCGATAGGACAGCGCGTGTTACGGGCAGCAGTTGACAACCTGGTTGTTGTTGATTAGGAAGCCTTCCGCGTCCTGAACACGACGCCGGTGACGATCCGAGCGCGAACTGGAGCACGATAAGACGGGAGGGCGCGCCCTAGCGCTCGAAGGAGGGAGCTAAGGCAAAATGCCTAACGATCTGACTCCGGACTTTGAGACCGAGCTCGAGCGGACGAAGTCGGAGGACGAGACCGGCTACGTCGCGGTTACGTTCCATCCATGGCACCGCGGCATCCTCGTGACCGTCGGCGAAGACGACGAGGGGCGCTCATTTGCCGACGTCGAGGAGTTGATGAGGGATCTGGCGCCCGCGCTGAGGTACCTGGAGAGCCTCGCGAAGTCCGAGGCGCAGTTCGAGGCGGAACGCGACACGGGCGAACTCGGCGGCGAGGGCTGACAAGCGGCCGCTCTACTAGCTTTGGGTGTGCTGCGCGCGAGTCGGTGCGCCAGTCGCCCAGGTCACTCGCACACGGAGCGTGCCGCGCCGGTCGGGAGGCGACGCCGATCACCGGAACGGTCAGCGCGCTTGGCCACACCATCGCATCGAGGGCGGGGAAGACCTTCTTGTTGGCGAGGTCGCCCGTCGCGCCGAACGGCACGAGCGCCTCGGCTTGCCCTGCCGGGTTGGTGGCGCTCATGAGGCGAGATCGTCGGGGTCGACGGCGTGTGCGACGGCCGTGCCGGGGAGGGGTTCTGTTCGTGGCGCTCGGCGCGGTCTCGGTTTGCGCGTGCGCACGGGTCGCGTCTGGGGGCTCGTTGTCGGTTCGGGCGTCGTGTCGTCTGCGAGCACGTTACTCGCTGGTTCGCCTTCGAGGAGGCGTTCGAATTGCTCCTTGTCGATCGTTTCGTGCTTGATCAGGATCGCGGCGATCTCGTGGAGGGCTGCCTGGTGGCCGAGCAGCACTTTCGCGGCGCGCTGGTGGGCGTCGTCGATCAGGCGGTAGATCTCTTCGTCGATCTCCTGTGCCATCTCCTCGGAGTAGGACGGTTCGGCTCCGAGTTCGCGACCGAGGAACGGCTGGTGAGGGTCGGAGCCGAAGACGCGTGGGCCGAGCTTCTCGCTCATTCCCAGTCGGGTGACCATCTGCCGCGCCATCGCGGTCGCCCGCTCGAGATCGTTCGCGGCCCCCGTGGTGATCTCGTCGAAGACGAGCTCCTCGGCCGCGGCACCGGTCAGGCCCGGCGTCGCCGCGGCCAGGCTGTCCAGGTCGACCTCCGGATCGAGGGGCTTGCCCTTGACGTGAACCTCGAGGATCTTGCGGCGGCCGACGCGGTCGGGCCGGTCGACGAGGATCTGCCGGTTGAAACGGCCGGGGCGCAACAGCGCCGGATCGAGCACGTCGGGGCGGTTGGTGGCGCCGATCAAAATGATGTTCTGGTTGACCGAAAAGCCGTCCAGCTCGACGAGCAGCTGGTTCAGCGTCTGCTCGCGCTCGTCGTTGCCGCCGCCGATACCGGCGCCGCGATGACGACCGACCGCGTCGAGCTCGTCGACGAAGACGATGCAGGGCGCCGCCTCTTTCGCCTCCTTGAACAGGTCACGGACACGGCTGGCGCCGACGCCGACGAACATCTCGACAAAGTCGGAGCCGGAGATCGAAAAGAACGCGACCCCTGCCTCGCCCGCGACCGCGCGAGCGAGCAGGGTCTTGCCTGTTCCGGGCGGCCCGTACAGCAGCACGCCCTTGGGGATGCGCGCACCGAGCGCCTGGAAGCGCCTCGGGTCGGTGAGGAACTCCTTGATCTCCTGCAGCTCCTCAACCGCTTCGTCGACGCCCGCCACATCCTTGAAGCCGACCGTCGGGAGATCCGGGGCGAGCCGGCTCGCCTTGTGCTTGCCGAAGCTCATCATTTGAGCGAGGCCGCCCGCGCCGCCGCGCATCCGCCGCATCACAAAGATCCAGATCGCCGCGATCAGCAGGATCGGTAGGAGCGACTCGAGGATCGAGGTTAGGGCCGAGCCGCGGCTCGGCGCCGTCGCGGCGAAATCGACCTGCTTCTGCTCGAGCAACGTCTGCAGGCCGAGCGCCGACTGATCGCTCGGATAGTTCGCCTGCAGCACGTTTCCGCCCGTCAACGTCGCCGACACCCGCAGAGAGCCGCGATCGAAGACGACGCGGCGCTCCTCGTCGGCGTGCGTGCGCAGATCCGGGACGCCGGCGCCTCGCTGCGGGAGAACAACCTTCCGCGCCTGGCCGTATGGGGCGAGCAGTGCGCCAAATGTGACCTCGCCGAGTTGTGTCGCGATGTCCCTGCATCGGAAAAGGCGGCACGACGCGCGGCTTCCGGCCGCTAGGGGGGCTTCTCATAGCTCATGGGATTTCGAGCATCCCATCCACCCACGGGAGTCGCGCATTGCGGCTTGGCGGTAGACGGCTTGTAGACGAGATGCATCCGTTGTGACCTCCTCGGATGTCCACGGGCTCGAAGACCGCTCCATGACGGGCGTCGAGCGGATGCCCCCGGCAAGAATCGAACTTGCGCACGCGGTTTAGGAAACCGCTGCTCTATCCACTGAGCTACGGGGGCGGAACGAGCCGATTTGCAGGAACTTTGCACGGCGCACAGCCACGCCCGGCTCGGCAGTCCAGTCTAGCCGGGCATGGTTGCGGCGGCTCCGTCGTTGACGTGATCATCACGGCGAGAGAATCTCTTCCATCCTGGGCCGAGCGTGAGAAGGAGGACATAATGGCGTTGACGATTGGCGACACGGCACCGGACTTCCGGGCGCAGACCACGGAAGGGCCGATCAGCTTCCACGACTGGATCGGCGATTCGTGGGCCGTGCTGTTCTCGCACCCGAAGGATTTCACCCCGGTGTGCACGACCGAGCTCGGGTACATGGCGAAGATCAAGCCGGAGTTCGACCGGCGGAAGGTGAAGCTGATCGGACTCTCGGTCGATCCGACCGACAAGCACGACCAGTGGGCCGACGACATCGAGGAGACGCAGGGGGCGCGTCCCAACTATCCGATCATCGGCGACGCCGATTTCGAGATCTCGAAGGCGTACGGGATGCTCGGGGCCGACGTCTCCGGTGACGTCGCCGACCGCACCGCGGCCGACAACCAGACCGTGCGGAACGTGTTCGTGATCGGCCCGGACAAGAAGGTCAAGCTGATCCTCGTCTATCCGATGACGACGGGGCGGAACTTCGACGAGGTGCTGCGGGTGATCGATTCGCTGCAGTTGACGGCGACGCACAAGGTGTCGACGCCGGTGAACTGGAAGCAGGGCGAGGACGTGATCATCGCCGGCTCCGTCTCGAACGACGAGGCGAAGGAGCTGTTCGGCGAGTGGGAGTCGCCGAAGCCCTACATCCGCATCGTCCCCCAGCCGAGCTAGCCGAACACCCGGGCGGGTGCCGCCTCCGACCAGGCGGCGCCCGCCCTCCGGTCGGCGTACGATCAGCGGGTCGACACACCCCCGGCAGTCCGGCCGCGGCTGCGCGGCATGCTCCATCTCTGGGCCCTCGTCGTGGCCTGCGTCATCGGCGCGCTCTTCATCGCCTACACGCGGCCCGACCGGGTGGTTGCAGCGGGAGTCTTCGCCGGCTCGGTCGTCACGATGCTCGCGGCGAGCGCGCTCTACCACCGGATCACGTGGTCGCCGAAGTGGCGGTTGCGGATGCGGCGCGTCGACCACGCCGGCATCTACTTCCTGATCGCGGGGACGTACACGCCGGTCGGTCTCCTGAGCCTGCGCGGCGCCCTGCAGCACGTGGTCCTCGGCATCGTCTGGGGCGGAGCCGGTGTCGCGACGATCGCGAAGTTCTGCTGGGTGCGCGCGCCGAAATGGCTGTCGGCCGCGATCGGGATCGCGCTCGGCTGGGTCGGTGTCGCCGCCATGCCGCAGCTCGCCCACAACGCCGGCGTCGTCGCGGCGATCCTGCTCGCGGCCGGTGGGCTCGCGTACACGCTCGGCGCCGTCGTCTACGCGCGGCGCAAGCCCGACCCGGTGCCGTTGGTCTTCGGCTACCACGAGCTCTTCCACGCGCTGACGATCGTCGCGATCGCATGCCAGTACGTCGCGATCGCGTTTTTCGTCGTGCGCGTCGCCTAGCGATCGAGGTTCTCTACGCCGCGACCTGGACTTCGCCGCCGACGAGCACGCGCTCGACTTCGATGCGGTCGTCGAGGACCACGACGTCCGCGGGCAGCCCGGGCGCGAGCCGTCCGACCACCTCCAGGCCGAGGACGGCGGCCGGCACGGATGTCGCCGCAGCCACCGCCTCGGGCAGCGAGGCCCCGAGCTCATGCAGGTTGCGGACGGCTTCGACCATCGTCAGCACGCTGCCTGCCAGCTGACCGTCCGGACCGCGGACGGCCCCGTCGTGCACCCTGATGTCGAGCGGGCCGAAGCTGAACGAGCCTTCGCTGAGGCCCGCGGCGGTGATCGCGTCGGTGACGAGCGCCACCCGGCCGGCGGCGCTCCGCCAGACCACCTGGGCCGTCTCGGGAGCGAGGTGGATGCCGTCGACGATGATCTGGACGATCACGTCGTCGCGCGCGAGCGCGGCGCCGACGATGCCCGGGTCGCGGTGCCTGAACGGCCGCATCGCGTTGAAGAGGTGGGTGACTGTCCGCGCGCCCCGGTCGAACGCCTCGTTCGCCTGCTCCGCCGTCGCGTCGCTGTGGCCGAGCGAGACGCGCACGCCGCGCGCGATGAGGAAGTCGATGAGCTCGTCCGCGCCGGGAAGCTCCGGCGCGAGCGTCATCAGCCGGACCGGCCCGCCTTCGAGCAGCCGCTCGAGCAGCGCCGGGTCGGGATCGCGGCGCGCAGCCGCTCCGTGCGTGCCGAGCCGTGACGGCGACAGGAACGGCCCTTCCAGATGCACGCCGAGCACGCGCGGCCGCCCCGGGTCGAGCGGCACTTCCTGCATCGCCGCAAGCACCTGCTCCTCGGGGCTGGTGATGAGCGTGGGGAGGTAGGCGGTGACGCCGGTCTCGAGCAGCGCCTCGCCGGCGCGCCGGTAGCCGGCGGCGTCCGCGTCGAGGAAGTCGACGCCGCCGAAGCCGTTCACCTGAAGGTCGACGAAGCCCGGCACGGCGATGCCCTTGCCGTTCGGCGTCGCGAGCCCGACGCCGGAGATCCGGCCGTCCGACACCTCGACGTCGCCCGGGACGAGTTGTCCGTCGACGACCGCCGCTGCCACGCCGAGCTTCATCGCGGGCAGTCTACGACCATCGCCCGGCGCTGGTCAATACCACTTCGTGCGGAGACAGCTTGTACTTCGCCGCTTTGGTCTATACCATCCCGCGAGGCGATGGCTGAGATCCGGCTCGAGGGCGTAACCAAGAGGTTCGGCGACGTCGCCGCCGTCGACGACATCTCGCTCGAGATCGCCGACGGCGAGTTCCTCGTGCTCGTCGGGCCTTCCGGCTGCGGCAAGTCGACCCTCCTGCGACTCATCGCAGGCCTGGAAGAGGCGAGCGAGGGGTTGATCGCGATCGGCGACCGCGACGTCACCGACCTCCCGCCCCGGAGTCGGGACATCGCCATGGTGTTCCAGTCGTACGCGCTCTATCCGCACATGTCCGTTCGCCAGAACCTCGGCTACGGGCTCAAGGCGCGGCGCACGCCGAAGGCGGAGATCGCCGATCGCGTCAACGAGGTCGCCGGCCTCCTCGGGCTGGACCAGCTGCTCGAGCGGCGCCCGGCGCAACTCTCCGGCGGCCAACGACAGCGGGTCGCGATGGGGCGCGCCATCGTCCGCCAGCCGCACGCGTTCCTGCTGGACGAGCCGCTCTCGAACCTCGACGCGAAGCTGCGGGTCGGGATGCGGGCGTCGCTCGCGCAGTTGCACCAGCGGCTCGGGACGACCACCGTCTACGTCACCCACGACCAGACGGAGGCGATGACCCTGGGCCGGCGCGTGGCGGTGATGCGCGACGGCCGGATATTGCAGGTCGATTCGCCGCAGCGGCTGTACGCGACCCCGCGCAACCTCTTCATCGCCGCGTTCATCGGCTCGCCTGCCATGAACCTCGTGGAGGCGACCGTCGAGGCGGAGAGCGTCTCCTTCGGCCAGTTCCGCGTCCCGCTCACCCCCGGAAACACGCCGGCGCCGGGCCGCGTCGTCCTCGGGATCCGCCCCGAGAGCTTCGAGGCCGCTGAGTTCGCCCCCGGGCTTCCGACCATCCGTGCGAGGGTCGAGGTGGTCGAGGATCTCGGCTCGGACGCCCACGTCTTCTTCTACGTCGACGCGGCGCCGATGACGACGGAGATCCTGGAGGCACGGGACGAGAACCTGATCGTCGCCGACCGCGCCCTGTTCACGGCCCGCATCGACGCCCGCACCGAGGCGCAGCTGGGCCGGGAGCTCGAGCTCGCGGTCGACCCCGCACGCTTCCATTTCTTCGAGCCCGCGACCGGCGACCGCCTTTCGGTCGGGGAGCCGGCGGAGCTCGCGGCGGCACGATGACGAAGCAGCGCGAGACCCGCGAGCGGGTGCTCGAGCTGATCGAGACGCTCGTCCCCGGCGACGCGATCCCGTCGGAGCGCCAGCTCAGCGTCGATCTCGGAGTCTCACGGCTCACCGTCCGGGCGGCGCTGGACGACCTCGTGCGCGAGGGCTACCTCGTCCGGCGTCGCGGCGCCGGCACCTTCGTCAACGAGCCGAAGGTCGCCAAGGGCCTGACGATCAGCTCGTTCAGCGACGACATGAGGGAGCGCGGTATGCGGCCCGCGAGCCGCACGCTCGAGCTGCGCGTCGTGCCGGCGGGCGCCCGGCTCGGCCGGATCCTCCACGTGTCTCCGTCGGAGCCGATCGTCGTGGTCAAGCGGCTCCGGCTTGCCGACGGGGAGCCGATGGCGGTCGAGCTGCTCAACACCCGCCAGTCGCTCGTCCCGGGCCTCACGGCGACGGATCTCGAGGAGAACTCGTTCTACGACCTGCTCGCGAGCCGCTACGAGATCGAGATCGTCGGCGGCACACAGACGGTCGAGCCGACCGTGACGAACGAGGAGGAGTCGGAGGTGCTCGGCGTCCCGCTCCACTCACCCGCGCTGCTCTTCGAGCGCGTGACGCGCTCCGCGGGCGGCGACGTCGTCGAATTCACGAGCTCGACCTACCGCGGTGACCGCTACCGCCTCGTGTCAGAGCTCGGAGCCGGCGGCGTGCCCGCCCAGCCGCTCGGCCTGACCGCCGCCGCGCTCGGTCGTTAAGCATCCCGGGGGTGGTATTGACAACTCCTTTACCACTGTGCGAGGATCCGCAACCAGTGGCAATTGGTCTGTACCAAACTGAGCGGCGCCGAACCCTCCGCCTCCCTGCCACGGTGCGGAGCGAGCGACTGGCCCGCCTGACTCTGGAGGCTTCCAGATGAAGAGACGCAGCATCGTCGCTCTCTGCCTCGTGGCCGTTCTCGCCGCGGCGGTCGCCGCGGCGACGTCGGGCGCGACGAAGAAGGCGACGGCCAGCAGCATCACGGTCTGGCTGCAAACGGACGCACAGAACGGTTGGCCGGACCTCGTCGCCGCCGCGAACAAGCAGTTCCAGGCGGACCACCCGGGCGTGTCCGTGAACGTCCAGTACCAGGACTGGACCACGCATCTTCAGAAGTTCGACGCGACGCTGGCGGCGGGAACGACGCCGGACGTGATCGAGATGGGCAACACGGAGATGACGAAGTACATGGCGGCAGGCGCCTTCCAGGACCTGACCTCGCTGAAAGGAACGTTCGACAACTCGGCCAACTGGCTGAAAGGTGCGGCCGCATGGGGCATCTACAACGGGAAGCTCTACGGCGTCCCGTACTACGCCGGCTCGCGGGTCATCACCTACCGGACGGATCTCTTCAAGAAGGCCGGGATCAAGAAGCTTCCGAACAGCCTGGCGGCCTTGACGGCCGACGCGAGGAAGCTCATCGCGAAGAATCCCAAGAAGGGCTTCTCCGGGCTCTACATCGCCGGTGAGGACTGGTACTCCGCACTCGGGTTCATCTACGACTACGGCGGATCGATCGCCGTGCAGGTGAGCGGGAAGTGGAAGGGGACGCTCGAGTCGCCGAAGTCGATGGCCGGGCTGGCCGCGTACAAGAGCTTCTTCCTCGCGGCGTCGCGGGCGGGCAAGACCGCGATCGAGGCCTCGCCCAACCCGAACCCCTACGACGTGTACGCGCAGGGTCAGGCCGCCTCGGTGATCGGTCCCGCGTGGTACACGTGCTGCACGGGCAAGTACAAGAGCGTCACCGGTCAGTTCGTGATGCCGGGCCACGTGCCGGGAACGGTGATGCCCGGCTTCCTCGGCGGCTCCGACCTCGCCGTGCCGATCGGGGCGAACAAGGCGCTCGCCGCCGACTGGATCAAGGACTTCACCTCGACCAGCTCGGAGCGTGGCCTCGAGCAGAAGGGCAACATCCCGAACGCGACCAACCTGCTGGGCAACAGCGTCAACGAGCGCGCCGCGGCGCGGAGCTGGTTCGTGCCGCAGGCCAAGCACTGGGTCGACGTCGAGAACGGCAACATCCTCCGCAACATGCTGGGCCAGATCCTGACCGGCAACCTGACGATCAAGCAGGCGACCGTGTCGGCCGACGACAACATCGCCTCGGTGCTGAACCAGTCCTAGCCGAGGCGTGCACGAAGGCAGTGCCATGGTGACCGCCGCCGAGACCGCGCCCTTCCGGTCTCGGCGGCGGCGCCGTTTCTGGGGTCGAGTCGGCCGCGCGTCGACTCCTTACTGGCTGATCGCGCCGGTCGTCGCCGTCACCGGCATCGTCCTCGGGTATCCGCTGTATTGGCTGGTCAAGCTCTCGACCGAGCACTACGGCCTGTTCGAGCTGATCCGGCGTGCCGGCCAGTCGGTGGGCCTCGCGAACTACCGGTCGGTCCTGCACGACCGTGTTTTCTGGCACACGCTCGTCCGCACGATCGTGTTCACGGTTGCCAATGTCGGCCTGACGATGGTGCTCGGGATCCTGCTGGCGCTGCTGCTCGTACGGGTCAGCAAGTCCGTCCGGCTGCTCCTCACGTCCGGCCTCGTCCTTGTCTGGTCGATGCCGGTCGTCGTCGCGGTGCAGGTGTGGATCTGGATGACGAACTTCGAGAACGGCGTCCTGAACTACGCGATCTCCAAGTTGGGCTTCGCCGGCTTTGCGAATCACGATTGGACGCAGACGACGTTCTCGCAGTTGACGCTCGTCACGACCCTGATCGTCTGGGGAGCGCTGCCGTTCGTCGTGATCACGCTCTACGCCGGCCTCTCCCAGGTGCCGCGAGATTTGATCGAGGCGGCCGAGGTCGACGGAGCTCGTCCCTGGCGTGTGTTCCGCGACATCACCGTCCCGATTCTCCGGCCGATCCTGCTCATTCTCACCAGCCTGTCGATCATCTGGGACTTCGGCGTCTTCACGCAGCCGTACCTGCTCATCGGCCAGGCGAAGATCACGACCGCCAACTATCTGATGAGCATCTATCTCTTCGAGGAGGGCTATTTCAAGAGCGACTACGGCCGCGGTGCCGCGATCTCGCTGCTCATGCTCCTGATCGTCGCGGTGCTGAGCGTCTTCTATGTCCGGAAGATGGTTCGGATCGGAGACGCGTAGTGGCCATGACACGCGCCCGGCGCCGCCGCCTGCGCCAGACGGGCTGGAACGCACTCGGTCTCGCGGTTTTCGTCGTGATGGTCTTTCCCGTCTACTGGATGGTCACCACGGCGTTCAAGCCGGTGACCGAGATCATCAGCGTCACCCCGTCGTGGTTTCCGCTGCATCCGACGCTCGGGCACTTCCGCGCCGCGCTCCGCCAGCCGTACTTCTGGGAGGACGTCAAAAACAGCTTGATCATCGTCGGCGCCACGGTCGCGATCTCGATCGCCCTCGCCTTCCTTGCTGCGATCGCGCTCGCGCGCTACCGGTTCAGCGGGCGGAAGCTCTTCGTCGTGCTCGTGATCGGCATCCAGATGCTGCCGCAGGCCGGGCTGATCATCCCGCTCTACGTGGTCCTCGCCCAGTACCACCAGGTGAATGCGCTGACCGGCGTGATCATCACGTACATGACGTTCGTCCTGCCGTTCTCGGTGTGGACGCTGCGCGGGTTCCTGATCGGGATCCCGAAGGAGCTCGAGGAGGCCGCGATGGTCGACGGGTCGACACGCCTCGGCGTCTTCGTGAAGATCCTGCTGCCGTTGATGGCGCCCGGGCTGGTCGCCACCTCGGTGTTCGCGTTCATCACGAGCTGGAACGAGTACATCTTCGCGCGCGTCCTGCTCAACGACCAGTCGAAGCAGACGGTCACGGTGTGGCTCTCGTACTTCTCCGGCACGAGCCGCAACACCGACTGGGGCGCACTGATGGCCGCGTCTACCCTGACCGCGATCCCCGTCGTGATCTTCTTCCTGCTCGTGCAGCGACGCATCGCCTTCGGGCTCACGGCCGGAGCCGTGAAAGCGTGAGTGCCGCGGGCGTCCTCTTCCCGAGCTTTCCGGGAACGGAGCCGCCCGACTGGATCCGCCGTTTCCTCGCTGCCGGGGGCGGTGGGATCACGCTCTTCGCGTACAACGTCCGCGACCGGGATCAGCTCGCGGACTTGGCCGCCGCGCTGCGGGCCGAGCGGCCTGAGGCGCTGCTGGCGATCGACGAGGAGGGCGGCGACGTCACCCGGCTCGAGGCCGCCGAGGGCAGCTCGTATCCCGGCAACGCCGCGCTCGGTGCTATCGACGACGTCGCCTTGACGGAGCAGGTCGCGGAATCGATCGGGGCTGAGCTCGCAGCCGTCGGTGTCGACTGGAACCTCGCCCCGGTGGCCGATGTGAACGTAGCCGCGAATCCGGTGATCGGTGTGCGCTCGTTCGGCGACGATCCGGCACTCGTCGCGCGCCACGTCGCCGCGTTCGTCACCGGGCTGCAGCGCGCCGGCGTCGCCGCGTGCGCGAAGCACTTCCCCGGAC
>Ga0209579_10003142_pt1 | contig 12171 bp, 12 predicted proteins | sample Coa_R1_2_FD_187152 | JGI IMG/M metagenome (GOLD analysis project Ga0209579, IMG submission 187152) | Surface soil microbial communities from Centralia Pennsylvania, which are recovering from an underground coalmine fire - Coalmine... | ecosystem: Environmental > Terrestrial > Soil >... | reverse complement strand
GGTCGTGTCCGGTGCGCTTGCGCAGGGCGGGTTCAACGCCGTCCTCTGTACGCGAACCGGGAGCATGTCCGAGGCCGAGTACGTCGAGATGCTGCTCGAGCGGCAGGTCTCGGGGATGATCTTCGCCGGCGGCCAGTACGCGGAGGCCGAGGCGCCACACGACCACTACACGCGGCTGAAGCAGCTGCGGCTGCCGGTCGTGCTCGTGAACGCCGCCGCAGAGCATCTGGACTTCCCCCGCGTCTCGACCGACGACGCGGTCGCGATGGAGCAGGCGTATGCGCACCTGACCTCGCTCGGCCACGAGCGGATCGGCCTCGTCCTCGGGCCGCGTGACCACGTCCCCTCAGCTCGAAAGCTCGACGCATTCGACCGGCTCTCCGCCGCGAGCGCGGACGAGCTCGTCGAGCGCACGCGATTCTCGATCGAGGGCGGGCACGCGGCGGCGGCGAAGCTGCTCGCACGCGGGGTGACGGGGATCGTCTGCGCCTCGGACCCCCTCGCCCTCGGCGCGATCCGCGCCGCCCGCCGGACCGGCCTCGCCGTCCCGGCGGACGTCTCGGTCGTGGGCTACGACGACTCGGCGTTGATGGCGTGTACGGATCCGCCTCTGACGACGGTTCGCCAGCCGATCGACGCGATCGGCAGGGCTGCGGTCGAGATGCTCGTCGGCCAGATCGAAGGGAGCGCCGTCGCGCCCGACGAGCTCTTCTTCGAGCCGGAGATCGTCGCCCGCGGCTCGACTGCGACGGCCGTTCCGCGCGCCGTCCTTGCGCAAGTCTGACGCAAGTCGTCAGAAATTTTCTAGTTTCGATTCTGTTATTGCAAAGCCGTGTGCGATGTGCGACGGTCGTCGTCATGACCACCGCCGTCCCGGCGACGCAGGCGAGGAAACAGTCCGGCGCAGGCGCGCCGTGGTGGCGTGAGGCGGTCGTCTACCAGGTGTTCGTCCGCAGCTTCGCGGACGGAAACGGCGACGGGGTCGGAGACCTGGCCGGCGTCCGCAGCCGCCTCCCCTACCTCCGCGACCTGGGCGTCGACGCGATCTGGTTCAACCCGTGGTACCCGTCGCCGCACGCGGACAACGGCTACGACATCGTGGACTACCGGGCCGTCGATCCCGCGTACGGCACGTTGGCGGAGGCCGAGGCGCTGATCGAAGCTGCGCGGGAAGTCGGCATGCGGACGATCGTCGACGTCGTCCCCAATCACGTCTCGAGCGAGCACCCGTGGTTCCGCGCAGCGGCGGCGGCCGGTGCGGGCTCGCCCGAGCGGACGCGCTTCTGGTTCCGCCGCGGCCGCGGCGCAGACGGGGCGGAGCCGCCGAACGGCTGGCGGTCGATCTTCGGCGGCTCGGCGTGGACGCGCCTCGACGACGGCGAGTGGTACCTGCACCTGTTCACACCGGAGCAGCCCGACCTCAACTGGACGAACCCCGACGTCTGGGCCGAGCATCTCGACGTCCTCCGCTTCTGGTTCGACCGCGGCGTCTCGGGCGTCCGGATCGACTCGGCCGCCCTGCTCGTCAAGGATCCGGATCTCGCCGACGAAGCTCCCAACTCTGCACCGGGCGCGCACCCGTTCGTGGACCGCGACGAGCTGCACGAGGTGTACCGCGCGTGGCGCGCGGTGGCCGATGCCTACGAGGACCCGCGTGTCCTCGTCGGCGAGATCTGGCTTCCTGACGCCGATCGGCTCGCGCGTTACCTCCGCCCCGACGAGCTCCACACTGCATTCAACTTCGACTACCTCGCTTGCCCGTGGCAGGCGGAGCGTCTCCGTTCGACAATCGACGCGGCCCTGTCCGTGCATGGACGGATCGAGGCAACCCCGACCTGGGTGCTGTCGAACCACGACGTCACGCGGCCCGTCACCCGGTACGGGCGAGAGGACACGGCGTTCTCGTTCGAGGCCAAGCGATCGGGGACGCCGACCGACGTCGCACGCGGCAGACGCCGCGCACGGGCCGCGGCACTTCTGACGATGGCGCTCCCGGGCTCGCTGTACGTCTACCAGGGCGAGGAGCTCGGCCTGCCCGAGGTCGAGGACATCCCGAGCCACCTCCGTCAGGACCCGATGCACCACCGGTCGGGCGGAGTCGATCCCGGACGGGATGGATGCCGCGTGCCGATCCCGTGGGCGGGCTCCGCGCCGCCGTACGCTTTCAGCGGCAACGGCGTCTCGGCCTGGCTCGAGCAGCCGCCGGATTGGGGGCCCCTCACGGTCGAAGCGCAGAACGGCGACCCCGATTCGACGCTCAACCTCTACCGCCGCGGCCTGCGCCTGCGTCGCGAAGCCCCGTGGGGCGAGGTCGCGACGCTCGACTGGCTGCCGACACGCGACGAAGTGATCGCGTTCACGCGCGGGCCCTTCTTCTCTCTGACCAACTTCGGTCCCGAGCCCGTGCCCCTCCCCCCCGGGACCGAGCTTTTGCTCGCAAGCAGCAACCTCGAAGGAGGCGCTGTCCCCGAGGACACCACCGTCTGGCTGAGCCAGGCGCCACGCATGTCCACTCATGGACGAGGAAAGGAAGGACGATGAAGTCCAAGCGTTTGGCCGGAGCCGTCGCGATCGCCGGCGTGCTCGCTGTCTGCGCGACGGCCGGCGCGGCCGTCTCGTCGACGAACTCCGTCACGATCAGCGTCGTCTCGCTGATCCCCGGCAGCACCAAGGCCGCGATCAACCAGTTCAATGCGCAGGTCGCCGAGTTCGAGAAGGTCAACCCGACGATCACGATCAAACCGGTCGAATACCAGTGGACCGGGCCGACCTTCGCCGCCAAGCTCGCCGCGGGCACGCTCCCGACGGTATTCGAGGTGCCGTTCACCGATGCGCGCACGCTCGGCGACAACGGACAGCTCGCCGACCTGACAGAGCTCGCGAAGGCGCTGCCGTACTTCTCCAAGTACAACAAGGCCGTCCTCGCGGAGGGAACGGACTCGAAGGGCCAGATCATCGGGCTCCCGAAGGGGGCGTACGCCCAGGCGCTGCATTACAACCGCAAGCTGTTCCAGGAGGCAGGGCTCGACCCGAACACGCCGCCGACCACCTGGGCCCAGGTGCGTGCCGACGCGCGCCAGATCACCCAGAAGACCGGGCAGCCGGGCTACGTCGAGATGGCGAAGGACGACAACACCGCGGGCTGGATCCTCACCACCGTCGTCTACTCGCTCGGCGGACGCATGGAGACGGGCTACGGGACGAAGGCGAAGGCGACCGTCGACAACCCGGAGACCGTCGCTGCCCTCAACCTGCTCAAGGAGATGCGCTGGACCGACAACTCGATGGGCTCCAACTTCGACTACGGCTGGAGCGACATCAACCAGGCCTTCGCGGCCGGCAACGTCGGCATGTACGTCTCGGGCTCCGACGTCTACACCAACCTCGTTCAGGCATCGAACATCGATCCTTCGATCTACGGCCTCGCTCCGATCCCGCTTTCGAAGAACCCCAATGCCGGCGTGCTCGGCGGGGGTACGGAAGCCGTCGTCAAGCCGACTGTGAACGCAGCCCAGAAGGCAGCGGCAATGAAGTGGATCGACTTCTACTACGAGCAGCCGCTCGTCTCGCAACCGCGGGCAATCCAGAACGCACGAACGCTCGCGGCGAACAAGCAGCCGGTGGGCGTTCCCGCGCTGCCGTTGTTCAACGAGCAGCAGTACAACCTCGCGAACACGTGGATCAAGCCGTACATCAACGTTCCCCTTGCACAGATGAAGCCGTTCACGACCGGGATCTTCGGCCAGAAGCTGATCCCTGAGCCCGAGGCGTCGACGCAGTCCGTCTACCACTCACTCGACGCGGTGGTCGAGGCCGTCCTGACGGAGCCGGACGCGGACGTCCCGTCCCTGCTGCAACAGGCAAACCAGCAGGCGCAGCAGGCGATCACGAGCGGCGACTAGTAGTAGCTTGGCTTAGCAGGTGGACGGCGGGCGCGGGCCCGCCGTCCACGGCGGCTGACGGAGGTCGAGTGAGCGCGATCAGCGAGGTCGAGGTCGAGGGCGCCGTCCTCGCGGCACGGCGCCACCGCGTGCGGCGAACCCCGCTTTCGTGGATCCGGGGCGGCGGGCTCTCGACCTTCCTCTTCATGCTGCCCCTGCTCCTCGCCTTCGGAGCGTTCTCGTGGTACCCGATCGTGCGGACCGCGGTGATGTCGTTCCAGCACACGAACCTGGTCGAGGCGCCCACATGGGTCGGCTGGCAGAACTTCGACGCCGTCATCCACGACCCGCAGACGCCGATCGCCGTCAGGAACACGGCGTACTTCGCGCTCCTCGCGCTCGTTTTCGGCTATCCGATTCCGCTCGCCGCGGCCGTCCTCATGAGCGAGGTACGAAAGCGTCGCGGCCTCTACAGCGCTCTCGCGTACCTGCCCGTGGTCATCCCGCCGGTCGTGGCGGTGCTCCTCTGGAAGACGTTTTACGACGCGAGCTCGAACGGCGTGTTCAACACGATCCTCGGCTGGGCGGGGCTCGGCCCGTACCCGTGGCTCCAGTCGCCGCACTGGGCGATGCCGTCGCTCGTGCTCGAGTCGACCTGGGCGAACGCGGGCGGCACGGTGATCATCTACCTGGCTGCGCTCACCGGCGTGAACTCCGAGCTGTACGAGGCGGCCGCCGTCGACGGCGCGAACCTCCGGCAGAAGGTCTGGCACGTGACGCTGCCGCAACTCCGCGGCGTGCTGCTCGTGACGATGATCCTGCAGATCATCGGGACCGCACAGGTATTCCTCGAGCCGTACCTCTTCACGTCCGGCGGTCCCGCCAACGCAACGTTGACCGTGCTGCTCCAGATCTACAACTACGCGTTCGGCAACTCGCTCGGCGGCGACTACGGAAAGGCAACCGCGCTCAGCCTCATGCTGGCCGCGTTTCTGGCGCTGTTCTCGCTGGTCTACCTTCGCGCGACGCGCTCGTGGAGTCAGGAATGAGTGACCACCCGTCGTCAGGGCTGATTCCTCCGGGGGAGTGGCGCCGCCCGTCCATCCGCTTCGGGGTCGGCGGTGCGCAGGCCATGCTGCTCCTCCTGCTCGTGATCGTCGGCCTCGGGCCGATCCTCTGGCTCGCGAAGTCGGCGATCACGCCGACGAACGACACGATCACCCACCCGATGGGCTTCTTCACGCACGGCGCCGCCTGGAGCAACCTGCGCGAAGCATGGGTGAACGTGGACGTGGGTCGCTACTTCTGGAACACGATCGTCGTCGCCGTCGGGTCGTGGCTCTCGCAGATCGTGGTCGCGACGACCGGCGGCTACGCGCTCTCGGTGTTGCGGCCGCGCTACGCGAAGCTGATCAACGGACTCCTGCTGGCGACGCTGTTCGTGCCGGCGGTGGTTCTGCTCGTCCCGCTCTACATCGAGATCGTCCACCCGCCGATCGTCCACCACACGTTCATCGACACCTACTGGGCCGTCTGGCTGCCGGCCGGCGCGAGCGCCTTCAACGTCGTGCTCGTGAAGCGGTTCTTCGACAACCTCCCGCGCGAGATCTTCGAAGCGGCCCGCATCGACGGCGCGGGTCCGTTCACGCTGTTCTGGAAGATCGTGCTCCCGCTCTCGCGCCCGATCCTCGGAGTGGTTTCCGTGTTCGCCGTGCTGGCGTCCTGGAAGGACTTCCTCTGGCCGTTGCTCGTGCTGACCGATCCGAGCAAGCAGACGCTCTCGGTGCGCCTGCCCTCGATCCAGTCGCAGACGTCGCTCGGAGTGTTCCTCGCCGCGATGTTCATCGCGTGCCTGGTGCCGCTCGCCGGCTTCCTCGTCTTCCAACGGTCGTTCCTGCGAGGGACCGGGCTCGGCGGGGCGATCAAGGGCTGAAGGTCGGATCTGCGAGGTCGCCGTCGGAGAGGGTGAGGCCGGCGGCGACGACGTTCTCGTGCAGCTGCGCGACGGAGGACGGGCCGGCGGCTCGAGTTGCCATCGGTCGTCGGCACGCAGAACAATCCGCGCGACGCCGCCTTGCCGGCGAGCCGAGGGCCGCGTCACTCAACTGACTCGGCCCGGACTCTCCGCCGAGTCGTAGACTCGCTTCTCTCGGCCGCCCCGCGACGACCTCGGGAGGGATGAGATGTCCGCGACACGCGCCAGCATCGGCTTCGTCGGTCTCGGTCACATGGGTGGGAACATGGCGACGCGGTTCCTCGCCGCCGGCTACCCGGTCTACGGCGAGCAGCAACGTCGCGAGGGTGCCGAGCACCTGATCGAGCAAGGGCTGCAGTGGCGCGACTCGCCGCGCGCGGTAGCCGAGACAGCCGACGTCGTCTTCACGTCGGTACCCGACGACGCAGCGCTCGAGGAGGTCGCCTCGGGAAAAGACGGGATTCTGGCCGGGCTCGGCGCGGGCAAGAGGTGGGTCGATATGAGCACGGTCAGCCCACGCGTGAGCAGGGAGCTCGCGGGCCGTGTGCGGTCGCAGGGGGGATGGATGCTCGACGCGCCCGTGTCGGGGAGCGTTCCGCAGGTGCAGGCCGGGACGCTGACGATCATGGTCGGCGGCGACGAGGGCGCCTACCGCGAGGTCGAGCCGCTCTTGCGCGAGCTCGGCACGCCGAACTACGTCGGCGCCAGCGGACAGGGGCTCGTGCTCAAGCTCGCGATCAACATCAGCCTGGCCGTCCAGATGCTCGCGTTCGCCGAGGGGCTGCTCCTCGCCGAACGCTCGGGCGTCGATCGGCAACGGGCGCTCGACATCATGGAAGCGAGCCCGATCGGCTCGCCGATGTTGCGGGCGCGTGCGTCGATCATCCTCGATCCGCCCGACGAGGCGTGGTTCGACGTGGGTTTCATGCACAAGGACATCGAGCTGGCACTCGCCGCGGCGAGAGACCTGCAGATCCCCTTGCCGACCGCCGAGCGTGCCGACGAGGTGCTGGAGCGAGCGCAGGCGCTCGGCTACGAGCGGCGCGACCTCGCCGCCCTCTTCCGGGCACTCGAGGAGATTGCGAACGTCGACCGCTGAAGAGGGAACGCGGTCGGCCACTCGATCGCAAGTCCTCGGTCACGCGGTGTGCGCGGGGACGAGCAAGAACGCGTGGGAGCTCTGTGTTCACGAGCTTCGCCGGCCGGGACTTGGGACCGAACTGCAGCGCAGGCCCTTGCGTACGCGGTCGTCGAGTCGGTCTCGAAGACGTTGCGGCAGGCACTCGCGCCGCGCGCCGATCGACCCTCAGTCTTGCCGGTGAACGACGAGAACCGAGAGAGCGGTATGGCCAACGACACCCGCGGCGACGCTGCCCAGGAGGCGCCCGCTGATCCCGCTGCGGCGGTGAGAACCGAGCACGACGAGGCTCGCCCCTCGCTCCTCTGCGACCTGGACGATTCCCTTCCAGGTTGGAGCGGCCTCAACCGTCACGCTCTCCGCACGAAATCCCCCGTGCTCGGCCAGCGACGCTCCGTGAGCTGCGGTCGCCTCGGCCGCCTTCTCTACCCCGAGCGCGTCCAGAGCGTCGAACGGCTCCTCGCCGACCGGTAGGAAGCCGACGGCCCCCGGCTGCCAGACGCAGAGGACGATCGCATCACGACCGCCGGCGAGCTGTCGGCCCGATTCCGCGATCGCGTACTGGGCGAGATCGGAGCCGTCGTAGGCGAAGAGCACCGGCCCCGGCGCGGCGGCCATCTCAGTCGACGCTCTCCGTCGCGACGATCCGGGTCGGCACGTGCTGGCGGAGCCGAGCGAGCAGCGGGGGTGAGTACCACGCCGGGCCCTCGCCTGCGAGGAAGCGTGGGATATCCGGCGTCTGCGGACGAGCTCCGCCGAGCACGTACAGCGTGACGCCGACGACCGCGCCGACGACCGCGAGGCCCAAGCCGATCCAGAGAGCGATTCCGGTGCCGACGTCGACGTTGCGGCCGACCGTGACCGCGAAGTGGGCGAAGATCGGCGCGATCATGAACGCCGCCACAGCTCGGAACAGCTCGACGATCGCGAACACGCGCTGGAGGTTGAGCGCTTCTAGCGAGAAACCCGCCACGAACAGCGCGGGCGCGACGGTCGCCCCCAACCCGATGCCGGTCAGGCCCGACCCGACGAGCGTGAGCGACTGGCTCGAGGGCACATGGATCCGGAAGACCGCGATTCCGGCTGCGAGCATCAGCATGCCGACCAGCGGCAGGTAGTGCATTGCGCGCGTCCTCAGCACGACGCCGAGGGCGACGGCGGTGATCACCGCGCCGGCGACCTCGGGGAGGTAGAGCACGCCGATGTGCAATGGGCTGTAACGGCTCGCCAGCACCCCGGCCGTGAGCGCAGTGGCCGAGACAGACGCGGCGGCTGCGAACAAGGCAACGGCGATGCCCGCGACAGGCATCGTGCTCGTCAGCATGGTGCGAACCGTGAGCAGGGGCCGCGTGGCCCGGTACTGGTAGACGACGAGGACGATGATCGCCGATAGGCCGCCGAGCAGAGGCACGATGACCTCAGGGCTCAGGAAGCGGTGACTCGTCAGCTCCGACGCACCGAAGAAGGCGGCGACGCAGCCGACGAGTGCCAGCGCGATGGCCGGCAGGTCGCGCGGCCCATTGGGATTGGCCGGCGGAGCGTCCTCGAACGTCAAGACCGCAAGCACGAGCGCGAGGACGGAGATCCCCGTGATGATCCAGAACAACGGCCGCCAGGCATGCGATTGCGCCTGCAGGCCACCGATGAACGGGCCGAGCGCGACGGCACCGAAGATGCAGATGTTCATGATGATCGCGGTGTCGCGGAGCTTCGTCGGCGGGTAGCCCAGGGCGAGCGGCGGCACCGCGGCGATCAGCAACAGACTCGTGCAGAGCCCCTGGATCACGCGACCGACGATGAACATCCCCGGATCCTGGGCGGCCGCCGCCAGGATCGAGCCGATCACGAGCAGCACTGCGTACCCGAGCAACATGCGGCGTTGCGGAAAGTGCAGAGAGAACTGGACGGCAAGCACCGTGCCAACCGCATACGCGGCATTCGCCAACCCCGAGCCGAGACTCAGCGTCTGAATGCTCATGTGCAGCTGCCCGCCGATGATCGGCTCGAGAGGTCCGAGTGCCGCTGAGAGCGCGAGATACGGGATCAGCGCGCACATGACCATCGCGGCGACCGCGGCGTAGCGACCGGCGAGCGGGCCCTGACGCATCAGCGACCAGCCGTCCGGCTCGAGGACGGCCAGCCACTTCTCCGGATCCGGACAGAGCTGTCCACGAACGAAGCGTTATATCAGAGCAAGGCCGGCTGCCCGCTCACTGCCGCCACCGGATAGCCTTGTCCGGTTGTAGAATCGCCCCGTGACCGTCACCGATGGGCTGCGCAACGACGCCAAGCGTAATCGCGAGGCGATCCTCAATGCGGCACGCGAGCTCTTCGCGGAATCCGCGGACGTGGCGATGTACGAGGTCGCTCGCCGCGCCGGCGTCGGGCAAGCGACTCTCTATCGCAACTTTCCCAATCGCGGCGCGCTCGCAGCGGAGATCCTCAGCGAGCACGTCGAACGCGTCGCACGACTCGCAGCCGAGCACGACGGCGACGCGGATGCGTTCTTCGTGCTATTGCGGGCGCTCGTCGAGGCGATGGTCCACATGTACGTCCTCAGCGAGCTCGCACGCGAGGACGTTTGCGTCGGCTCTCGGCTCGAAGAGGAGCGGCAACGGATCGCCGAGCTTCTGAAGCGTCCGCTCCAGGACGCCAAGGCTGCCGGAAGACTGCGGCGCGACACGGCGCTCGACGACGTGTTCCTCGTGTTGCTGATGGCGAGGGGCGCGATGGAGAGAGCGCCGGGCGCCGCCGCCCGTGCCGCCGCGGTCAACCGCGTGCTCACGCTCGCGCTCGACGGCCTCGTGCCGCCGAGCGCGCGACAGTAACTCTTCCGCTCGGTCGCGGACGCCTACGCGCGGTCGTACTCGTCGTGGCGCCGGAACCAGTTGAGCGGATCGTCGGCGGCGCGAGCTTCGTTTCGCCCTCGCGGCGTCCGGTCGAGCCACTGGTACATGCCCCAGAGGCCGTCGAGGCCGCGTGCGTAGGCCGAATACGTGTGGTAGACGACCCCGTCCTCGAGCGCGAAGCCGCTCATGCCGGGGCGCTCGCGCGCGTAGGTCGCCCAGTCCGTCCCGGTCGTCGAGGCCCAAGCCTCGAACGGACCGCGCCTGTCCTCCGGCGGCGACCAAACAGGCGACTCGCGGAAGTTGTACTCGTACGATCCCGAACGCTCGTCCTCATCGGTCAGGCAGACGTCGAAGTCGGCGTTGAAGTCGCTTCCGAACGAGGAGGCCCACGGGAACGTCCAGCCCAGCCGCCGCTTGTAGGCCTGCAGCTTCTCGAGCCGAGCCCGCGACACCGCCCACAACATCACGTCGTGGTTGGCCAGGTGGATCGCGAAGCCGTTGAAGCCGTCCGCGATCGCCGAGCACGCAGGACACCCCGCGCTGTAGTCGGGCCCGAACATGAAGTGGTAGACGAGCAGCTGCGAGCGTCCGCGGAAGAGGTCTGCCAGCGACGCGCTCCCCTCGTCTGTCTCGAAGCGGTACTCCTTGTCGATTGACACCCATGGCAGGGCCTGGCGCAGCCGGGCGAGCTCGTCGCCCTGCCGGGTCAGCTGCTTCTCCGCGGTAAGCAGCTCGAGCCTGGCAGCCAGCCACTCCTCGCGCGTTCCCGTGGCGTGATTCGTCATCTTGGTCTTCTCCTCTCGTTCAGGTGATTCCGGGGATCGACGACGGCTCGGCGGCGACGGCGATCCCGAGCCCGACCAGGGCCGCCGCCAGCGGGACGTCGAGGAGCGCTCTCGGCGGCAGAAGCTTCTGGGCGATCACGAGCGCGGCGACGACGACCATCCACGTCACGCTCATCGCACCGATCGCGAGCAGGACGAGCATCAGTCCGATGCTCGAGCCGATGCAGTAGAGGCCGAATTGCGATCCGGAGCGGACGTTCTCGCGGCAGCGGCGCCGGCACGCCCGCTTCAGTGGCGTCAGCTCGTACAACCCGGCCAGGACTGTCAGCGCGCCGGCGACGACCGCGCCGTGCGGGAGGTAGACCGCGTACGCGATCAGCCCGACCGCGGTCCACGCCGTGAGGTACGAGATCGCGAATTGCGGCACCGCGAGCAGAGACGGTCCGCTGCGAGCGCGTCTGACGAGCGCCGGCACCGCGCCCGGCAGCATCATCGCCGCCATCATCGAGACCCAGACCGCGACGAAGAACCAGAACGAGCCGAGGCTCGTCGCGACGCCCACGTCCATTCCGTGCATTTGCCGAACGGAGACGACCCACGCCGCCGCAGCGAGCGCGAGCGTCGCGGCCGGCACCGCGACCGTCCGGGCCGTCGTCGACCGCGTCATGACGAGCGGCCCTGCTGCAGGCCGAGCGCCGGCGAGAAGGCTGCAGCGTAGTGCTCGAAGCGCGGCTGCCAGCCGTCCGCCGCCGGCTCGAGGCCCGCGAGGAGGTCGAGGCACCGCTCCCAGCCGGCGGCGTTGCGGGCCGCCGAGCCCGGCGGCAGCTCGTCGATGAGAACGAGACGGGTTCCGTCTCCTTCCGGCGAGAGCTCGAACCGCAGCGTGTCGTCGCCCCAGGTGAACGCGAGCGCGTGCGGCTCGTCGACCTCGAGCACGACGCCGGCCAGCGTCAGGTGCCGCTCGGCTGGGAACGGAAAGGCGATCGCCGCGCCCACCCGCCAGCGTCCACCGCTCAGGATCACGTCGCAGGGAAACCACGAACGAAGCTGCTCGCGCTCGGTCAGGGCGCGCCAGACGACAGGCGGCGGGTCGGTGAGCACGCGCTCGAGTCGGACTGCGGGTTGCTCGCGGTCGATGAGAAGCTCTGCGTCGGTCAGCGCGCCCTCCGTCGATCGAGATGGACTTCGAGGCGATCGAGGTGGGTCGTCCAGAGCTCGCGATAGGCGGCGAGCCAGTCGTCGAGCTCTGCGAGCGGCTCGGGCCGGATGCGGTACAGGCGGCGCTGCGCGTCCGGCCGGACGTCGACGAGGCCGGCGTCTCTGAGGACGCGGAGATGCTTGGAGACGGCTGGCTGGCTGACGCCGAGCCGGTCGACGAGCTCGCCGACCGGCCGTTCGCCTTCGCGGAGGAGGTCGAGGATCGCGAGCCGGCGCGGTTCCGCAAGGACCTGGAGTGCGGCGAGGGCGGCCATGCGCGAGTGAGTATTCCAACTGGGCTATATGCCCGTCAAGCAATCAAGCGACCGGCGCCTGAGATCGCGTG
>Ga0209579_10003141_pt1 | contig 12171 bp, 5 predicted proteins | sample Coa_R1_2_FD_187152 | JGI IMG/M metagenome (GOLD analysis project Ga0209579, IMG submission 187152) | Surface soil microbial communities from Centralia Pennsylvania, which are recovering from an underground coalmine fire - Coalmine... | ecosystem: Environmental > Terrestrial > Soil > Unclassified... | reverse complement strand
CCAACCCGGTCCTCACCTTCCTCGGAGCTGACACAAACACCTATTACAATGAACAAACACCCTATGTCGATCAGGTGGATGCGAACGACAACGGCAATGTTGCCGGACCAGGCCGGATATATCGCGATCCCTCCGGAAACGTGGAAACTGAATACAGCTCCGGCTCGGGTAACAATGGCGGCCAATCAATCGGCGAATTGACCCGGCAGGTTGTGTGGGATGCTTACGCACAGACTACGATTGCAGGCGAAGTCAACGTGGGATATTTCGACGGTGGCACAGGCACCGGGCTTCCGAATTGGATGAATTACACCAGGTCTTTTCCCACGGGAAACTTTAATGTCTACCTGCGGGCTGCTGACGGTGCCGGAACTTTGACCCCCGCATTCCTCATGGTCACAAACGGGTGGGGAACACCCACTCAGGGAACCAATCTCGTGGGTAACTTTAACATGGCCAACACGGGCGGTTGGGACAGTTTCGCGTGGGTTCCTCTTCGCGACAGCAGCGGCAATCTCGTTAAGGTGCAATTGGGCGGGACCAATACCTTCCGCCTCTCCGCTGGAAACGGCGGCGGCGGGAATGTAAATTTCTTCCTCCTGACTCCGGCAAACACCAACCTGCCGATAATCCTCAATACGTATCCTAACGGCACCAATATGTTCCAGCCGTCCCCCACTCTTTCGTTCGTTGCCAACTCCCCGGCTGGCATCAATATCAACACGAACAGCATCACTGTCAGACTGGTTGCCACCACGCTGCTAGGAAAGGTATCAACGAACAACTTGACCGCCACGAATGGGCTGTCATTCAGCGGGCCAGCAACCAACCGGACGGTCACGGCACCTTTGGCTTCCAATGCCTTATATACCGCGACAATCTCTGTGGTCGATGCCAACGGCAGTGCTGCCGGTTCGACGGTATCCTTTGATACAGTGCAGCCTACTTATACCTGGGAAGCACCGGATTACGATTACAATGGCGGGCAATTCCTGCCAGATCCGATTCCGGTGGATGGATATTCGAACCTGTTCGGCTCCTCCACCATCGACTACTTTTACGCGCCTAACGCTTCGCAGCCGGCCAACGCTTACCGGGACGGCGGGGGTATTACTGTTGGTGTCGAAAATAATGGCGACAGTCCATTGCGTCTACAGTATATCACCAACAGTCCAGCGCCACAGGGGTACGACGTGGGTTATTTCAATGGTGGCGACTGGCTGAATTACACGCGCGATTTCCCAGCCGGAGAATACAATATATTTGCTCGCATCGCGGACGGCTCCACTGCAAGCGCGAATGCACTTGTTAACGCTTCGGTTGTTACCAGCGGCTGGGGCACTGCGACACAGACCACCAACTTTTTAGGCAGCTTCACCACCACGCCAACTGGCGGCTGGCAGACGTATGCCTGGGTACCGTTGCGAGACGGGAACGGCAATCTGGTCCAGTTCAACGGTGGAACCACAAATACACTAAAAATGCAGAGCGAGGGCAGTCAGAACGTGTACTTCTATGCGCTGTTCCCCGCGAACACGAACCTGCCAGTTTTGAGCAACCTCTATCCAAACGGTACAGCGTTGTCTCAAACGACGAATACCTTCTCCTTCGGCGTTACATCCCCAGCGGGCGTCGCGTCGAACAGCGTGGTAGTTACTGTAAACGGAACGGTCGTTTCGAACCTCGTGTTCACCGGCACGGTAAACAATTGGAACGTTGCCTATCCGCACCTCCAACCGAACGCTTCTTACGCTATTACCGTTCTCGTTACCGACTCAAACGGCAATACATCCAGGTCCACCGTGTTGTTTGACACCATGAATCCGAATAATTACACGTGGGAAGCAGAGGATTTCGATTACACCAACGGACTGTTCATTGACAATCCACAAACGAACGCCTACGCGGATTTAAGTTGCGTTACCAATGTGGACGCGGTTCAGGTAAATTTCAACGCCAACGGCACGTGGCTGTATCGGCCAAACGGAATGTTCACAGAGATAAACGGCGATATCCTCCGGCCGCAATACAAAGACCCCGGCAATCCGCAATCGGATTACAGCATCGGCTTTTACAGTGATGGCGCCTGGGTCAATTATACACGCCATTATCCGGCAGGGAGCTATAATGTTTATGGCCGTTTCGCAGCCGGTGGAGGCAACACGGATGCGACGCTCTCGCAAGTGGTGACGAATTGGGGTACTTCGGACGAGGCAACAAACATGCTGGGAACCTTCGCAATACCAAACACCGGCGGTTGGGAAACTTACGCGTATGTCCCTCTGAGGGATACCAACGGCAACCTCGTGACCCTGACGTTCAACGGTTCAACCAACACGCTCCAACTCGGCAGGCCCACTGACAGTCCGGCGTCACCGGACGTCAACGTCAACTTCCTGATGCTGACTCCTGTCTTTACCGCCAATACAATTCATTCCGGCACGAACATCGTGGTTTCGTTCCAAACCATGTCCGGATTCAACTACCAGGTGCAGTATAAGACCAACCTGACGGATCCCAGCTGGAATTCGCTGGGCAGTCCGCTCCCGGGCAACAACGGCCTGCAATCTGTAACGAATCCGGCCACGTCGGGTTCACGCTTCTATCGTGTTCAAATCCAGTAATCACGAAGAAGAGAGCTGAGTTTGCCGAATCCAGCAGCCGGTTATTCCGGCTGCTGGATTTATTATTGCAGCCCTTGTGGACGGACATCTCAACGACAGCACCGCAGTGGTTAATATTGGAAAACCGGTGAAGCGCGGAAAGAGTTTCAAGCCACCTTACAACTCAATCCCTCCAACATTGCTGCCAAACGAAATCTCGAAGCGATACAGGCCGAGCGCCGCCAATAGATGGTCCCCCTCCAAAGGGGGATTCCTCGCCCGTTGGGGTAGTGTAAAATCCGTCAAAAGTAGAACTTATGAATCGAAACGCGCCCCTTTCGACTCGGCTGGGCAGCATTAAGTCACAATTTCAGTTCGACCGTTTACCAACTCCGGCAGTTTACCCTAATCACACTCAACGACATCCCGAAAGCCTATGAATATAACGGTTTTAAACGATTCCACTCACAAGCGCAGTCCGGCTTCTCCGGCCTTTACGCTCATCGAGCTGTTGGTGGTTATCGCCATTATTGCCATTCTTGCGGCGATGTTGTTGCCCGCTTTGGCCAAAGCGAAGCAGAAAGCCCAAGGCATTCAATGCATCAACAACCTCCGACAACTCGGTATCGCCTGGAACATGTATGGAGGGGAAAATGGGTCAAAGCTCATGCCGAATGGTGCTGAATCAGATCAGCCAGCCAGCTTGACAGATCCCGCGTACAAGCCGCAATGGTGCCCGGGCGTCCAATATCTCCCCTCGGAACTGAGCACGGACCCAGCACCTGCAGGCCAGCCAAATAAGGGAGATCAATGGATCGCACTTGGCTTGCTTTATTCCTACGTGAAAAGCTACGGGGTTTATAAATGTCCGGCAGACAACAGCGCCGCTCGTGATTCCTTTGGCGGCAACTATCCGCATGTCCGCAGCATGTCAATGAACGCATGGATCGGTGACTTCGCTCCTTACACGGGCGATACGACTGTACGTTCGTACAATCGCGAAGCCGACCTCGTTGTTCCGGGCGCGGTGAATCTGTGGCTCTTCATCGACGAGAATCCGGTCAGCATCAATGATGGCTCATTCATCTGCAGCCCGAACATTCAGGAGTGGGTTGATTGCCCGGCTTCGTACCATAATGGCGCCGGCGGACTGGCCTTTTGCGATGGCCACGCACAAATCCATAAATGGATGGACCCGACTGTGACAAGCAAATGGGCTCCGCCGACGATTCAACCGGGTAACACTCCGGGCTACGTGAGATTGCCTCCTTCGCAAACACCGCCCGCGGATTTGAGTTTTCTGCAAAGCATAAGCACAGTGCCCGTCCACTAGTAAAAAGAATGGATTCGTCCCCCCAAAAGAGGGATGTTGCCGGCGCGGAAAGAATCCATCGTGTGGTGACATGTGAGAAAGTCTTTAATAAAAATGGCTGTGCCGGTTCCACTTGGGGGCTGGATTCTGACGTTTGGTATTTGGGCTCTTGTGCTCCTCTCAGCGCAGGCAGCAGTTTCGCAATCTTTTCTGCACACGCGAGGGCAGGACATTGTCAATGAAGACGGTGATAAAATCCTTCTGCGCGGCGTCGGTCTCGGAAACTGGCTGTTGCCCGAAGGTTATATGTGGATGTTTTTTGGGAGCAATGCCGACCGGCCGCGGCGGATCGAGAAGCTCGTCAGTGATCTGATCGGTCCGGAGGAGGCGACGCATTTTTGGGCTGAGTTCCGGAGGAATTACATCACCGAAGCGGACATCAAACAGATTTCTCAATTAGGCTACAATTCGGTGCGCCCCGCAATCAATTCACGACTCCTGCTGCGCGATGGCACTTCGCCGGGCTACTCTGACGAGGGATTTGCGTTGCTGGACAACCTTATCAAATGGTGCAAAGCGAATCACGTGTACGTCATTCTTGACATGCACGCCGCCATCGGTGGACAGACCGGTCAAAACATTGACGACAGTGCCGACGACAAGCCGGAACTTTTTATCGAACGCAAGTATCAGGACCAGTTGGTCGACTTATGGACGACGATCGCCAGGCGCTACAAGGATGAGCCGGCGGTTGCCGGATACGATTTGTTGAACGAACCGCTGCCGGAGCGGACAGGCGCCGCCAAGGCTCACAAGGCCCAATTGGAACCGCTCTACCAGCGGCTCACGAAAGCGATTCGAGAGGTCGATTCCCGGCACATCATCATCGTGGAGGGCGCAAACTGGGCAAATGATTGGTCCGTCTTCACCAAACCATTTGATCCAAACATGGTTTATCAATTTCACTATTACTGTTGGGACAAGCCGACGATCCTGAAAAGCATCACGCCCTACCTGGATTACCGTGAGCGTCTGAACGCGCCGGTGTGGGTCGGGGAAACCGGGGAAGCGGACAATACCGTTTATTGGGCGACAACGGAGTATTTCGAAGCGAATGGCATCGGATGGTCATTTTGGCCCTGGAAGAAGATGAACACGCAAAACACCCCCTATTCGATAAAACCTCCCGAGCACTGGGACGCCGTGGTTGCTTATTCGCGGGGAGAGGAGAAGCCATCGCGTGAAGTGGCCCGGACAGCATTTGATGAGTTGCTGAAGAATATTCGCCTGGAAAACTGCCAGTTCTTTCCCGACGTGGTGAATTCCATGATGCGGCGGGCGCCGGTCAGGATCGAGGCCGGCAACTTTGGTCACGAAGGCATCAATAAATCCTACTTCGTGAAAAATCCGAACCAGCACTCAAAGTTCTACCGCTTGTCCGAGCCAGTTTCAATCAGCGCCTCGGGTGAAAGACGCACTTCCGACCAATATATCACTTTGGATGGAACCGAATGGACCAGCTACACGATTTCCAGCGATGCGGTCAAAAATTATCGTGTCGTGATTAAAGCCAAGGCCGCAAGTGACCCGACAACCGCTGAGTTGACCATTGGCGATCATGTACGGGCAGTGACGCTTTCCGATAGCGACTGGAATGAAATCAACATTGGCACCGTGGAGTTGGCGCAAGGAGCCAACCGGCTGAAGTGGACTGTTAAGAAGGGAGTTGCTGAATTGGAGTGGATTGAATTGACGCCGGATGAGACAGGTCAGCGCGCCGCCAATGGGGTTTCATCGGAGGTCCGCCAGTGACGGTGTTTATAAGTGAATAATTCCGCGCTGGATTGCGACCGTAACCGCCTCGGTACGGTCCGCAACGTGAAGTTTGCCGAGAATATTCTTCAGATGGTCTTTGACCGTGTTGCTGGTGATTTTCAGGACGGCGGCAATTTCTTTGTTCGCGAGGCCCTTGGCCATTTGCTCCAGGACTTCCAACTCGCGCGGCGTCAGATCTTCAAAGAGATTCCGCGAGGCCAGCCGTGTGGCGATTTCCTTGGGAATCCAACGATGTCCCGCCGCCACAGCGCGCAACGCGGGGATCAATTTGTCGCCCGTTGAATTCTTCAGCACATAACCCTGGGCACCGGCTTGCATCGCGCGGTAGATATCGGTGTCGCCATCGAAGGTCGTCAGCATCAATATCCGCGCGTCCGGGTATTTGGCTTTGATCTCGGCTGTGGCGCGGATTCCGTCCTTGGCGGGCATTCGCAAGTCCATGAGCACGAGGTCAGGCTTGTGCTTCTCGAAAACCTGAACCGCCTGGACGCCGTCAGCGGCCTCGCCCACGACTTCCAGGTCCGGCTCGGTATTGATCAACGCTGCCAGGCCCATTCGCACGACAAAATGATCGTCGGCAAGGAGGATTCGGATTTTAGCGCCGCTTTTCATGAAAGAGCTTCTGAGGGCATGAAGTCCGGGGAGTTCTCTCCGATAGGAACCTGAATCCGGATGGTGGTTCCATGACCAGTCTCGCTGGTGACGCTTAATTCGGCACCCAGACGTTTGGCGCGCTCGGAAATGCCGAGCAGACCAAAATGACCCTCGCCGGGTCCGGCGGATTTCTCCCGCTCGAAGCCCCGGCCGTTGTCTTTGATTTCCAAGGTGACATTCTGCGGGCCGTAATCCAGCTGGATACCAACGACAGTGGCCTGGGAATGTTTGATGACATTCGTCAACGCTTCCTGCGCGATGCGGAGGAGATTTTCTTCGATAATTTCCGGCAGCGGCCGCACGCGTCCTCCGGCCGAAACTTCGAAGTGAATATTGGTTCCATCGGTCAATTGTTTGCCGCTCGCGGACAATGCTCCAGGCAGGTCGAACTGCTCCAACGCGCGGGACCGCAGGTCCCACACCGAGCGGCGCACATCCACCTGGCTTTGGGCCACAAGGCCGCGCGCCAACTCCAGATGGTGATTGGCGCCGTCAGGACGCGCAGTGAACAGCTTGGATGTGGTATCCAATTGCAATGCGATGCCGGTGAGAGTTTGTTCGAGAGTATCGTGAAGTTCCTGCGCAAGCCGGGTTCGCTCTTTGAGAACAGCTTTGAACTGCACCTCGGATTCTTTGCGCGCGGTGATTTGAAATTTGAGCTGGGCCGTCCGTTCCTTCACCCGCTCTTCGAGTTGATCATGGGCTTGCTGTAATCCGAGTTGCGCAGCTTCGCGCTCGCGAATCAGCATTCTCAAGACGGAATTCTTTTTGGAAACCATCACCGACCAACTCATCGCCACAACCAGCACGGCAAAAAGTATGGCGAGACCCGCGGCGAGGCGCTGCGCCGTGAACCAGCTTGGCTCCTTGAGAACGCGCACGCTGTTGGAATCCGGAAGAAGGAGCTGAAGCGATTGGAGCTTTTTATCGGCGCTGTTTTGCAAGAAGCACACGCCCGTGACTTCAATCCTGCTGCCAATCGGCACCGAGGTAAGTTTCGTGTCACTTTCCGGGACCTCGGCTTCCGCGCTGTAAACGAGGCGCTCGGCATCCCGGCCGGGATCCTGGCTCTGCAGCAGCAGGGTGACGAGGTTTGCATTCGGTTTTGTTTGGCTGGCGCGAACGGTGCGTTCCAGCAGTTTCGCATCAAGAATCACCACGTCCGCGTGGTGCCATCCCATTTGGATTTCCTGAATCGAAACCTTTTTGGGTTTGGGCGCCGACGGCGGTTCGGATGTTTTCCGAAAAACGGCATCATTCAGAACCGGAAGGAAGTGTTCGTACTCGGAGAAGCCGACAGCCTCGACGACATCTCCAACTGAAACTATGTTGGTTTGACGGGCCCACTGCGCCAGTGGTGCGGTGGTTTGGACGTGCAATCCCCCGGTGGCGTCCTGCAGAAACAGGTCCTGCCCGGGTCGCTGAAGTGTGACCACTCCTTTGACATGAATGCGCTCACCCGGCAGGATATCATGCCGGTACTCCGCCGTCCCGCTCAAGGGAATGATTGGCTTTTCGAAAGGGCTAATGGCTTCTCTCTGTTCAATTTTAAAGTCATTGGTGAGCGGAACGAAGATGACCACAGTCACGAGATGCCTGAGATGAGCATTCCAGGAGGCAGCAGCGGTGCCCCTGATCCGAACGCGGTCGCCAATTAAACTCTTGGGATCGAGTCCGGGCATGATTGGAGGGAAAGTGTGGATTCGGTATCCATCCGTGGCGAGCTCGAGATCCATGTTGAGATTCTGGTTGGTCTGGTTGGCTCCGGTCGCCCGTACAATGCCGACGACCTCGACACGCTGGCCGTCCTCCAGGCCGGACATCAAGCGATCGAGAGGAACACGCTGTGCCTTGGGCAGAGGCGCCGTGCCAAGTTTTGTCCACGAGAGCTTTGCAACCGTCGGAGCAAAAGCGCCTGGGCGGGTGAAACCCTTGACTTCGACCAGGTCTCCAGGTTCCGGGTGGGTATCCGAATGGTTTTCGATATAAACTCCGCTCGTCGCGTCCTGCAGGAAAAATTCTCCCTGCCAGCTTGCTTCCGCGGCCGTGACGACGCCTCTTACGACGACGGGGATGTGACTTTTGGCTTGTTCAGCTGAAAGCGCGAGCACATCCGCAGCATTGGTGAGAACAGTGTTGGTTAGAACAGTAGTCGAGCCTTCCGCCAGGACGAGGGTGTGTGCAAAAAAACAGAGGATAACGGCAATCCAGAAAGGCGTCACCAACCGCGACGTAGGGCGCGGTCTGACCTGGACCTTACGACTCATGCCTTATTACAAGCCGCTTTTCACTTGAAGTCGAGTGGATTCTGAAGGAGCCAATGGCCGTCCCTGGTTCCCAACCAGCCCATCAGATGGGCGTTTGCTGTTGCCAGTCGGCATTGTGAACGTTGCGGGGTCAAGGTTTATCGACGAAGGAGGCAGGGCGGAAACTTGCGAACCTAACGTCATATTCGGCACATCCCCCATCTGCAGTTCTATCGTTCCACCGCCAGCAATATCCGCATGGCGAAACCAGACTTGTTGCAGTGGCCGCCCGTTGAACCGAATGCTTTGGATGTATTTGTTGTCTCTCGAATTGTTCCGGCAAACGATCCGCAATGTTTTGCCGCCGAGAAGACGGACTTCAATGCGGTCGAATACCGGGCTTGCCAAATCGTATATCGGCACGCCGGGCGTCACGGGATAAAAACCCATCATTGAGAACACCACAAATGACGACATGCCGCCGCCGTCCTCGTCTCCGGGCATTCCAAGTGTGGTGTCGGTAAACCATGTGTCGAGCAACATGCGCACGCGCTTCTGCGTTTTCCACGGCGCGCCCAAATAGTTATAGATATAAGGAATGTGCAGGCTCGGCTCGTTGCCCATGGAGAACTGCCCGACCAACCCGCTTGCGTCCGGAAATTTCGCCCAGAATTCGTATTTGCTCCGGCCCAGCGGCTCGCGGAAAAGCTCGTCGAGATTTGCTTCGGCCTTCGCGTTTCCACCCATTAAGTCAGACAATCCGCGCAAATCATGCTGGACGTCCCAGTCATAAGTGTAGCCGTTATTTTCTGTCGTATAGTCGCGTCCACCCTGCCCGCCGGACCATCCGGATTCAAACGGCTCGATCCAGTGGCCATCGGAATCTTTGGGCCACACGTGACCTTTGTCCTGGCGGAACAAATTTTTGTAATCAGCCGCGCGCTTCAGGAAAAAATCGTAGTCGGCTTCTTTGCCCAGCGAACGCGCCAACTGCGCTGTGCACCAATCATCGTAACTTTGCGCCAGCGTCACTGAAATTGCCTGCCGCCGTTCGCGAGGCTGAACACGCTCCACGGTCTCAGCCTCTCCCGGATGCAGTGCCGGCATGTAGCCGTGCTCGGCAAAGAAATCGTCCAGCGAACTTTTCGGTCCGCGACGCCACGGCAGCCATGTTCCTTCGACGGAATTTTTGCGCAAGCCGGCGTAAGCCGTGGGCAGATCGAAATTCGTCACACCCTTGAACCACGCGTCAGCCATCCATGCCGCTGCCGGATTGCCGGTCATGCATTCGTGATTGCCCCAGAGCACCGCGAACTCCGGCATCCATCCGCCCTGTTCATACATGCGGACGTAGGACTGGATTTTGTCCGCTTCCATCGCCGGGTTCAGCAACGTCTGCAATGGCTCCAAAGCGCGGTATGTGTCCCACAACCAGTTGTCCACGTAGAACGACCGCGCATCACGATGCACTTGATGATCAAATGCGCTGTAGTATTGCCCATCCTCGGTGATATTCACCATGCGCTCGTAGCATCGATAGAGCGATGTGTAGAAAACCCGCTTCTGCTCCGGTGTGCCGCCACTGACCTGAATCCTGCCCAGCGCTTCGTTCCAGCGGTCGCGTGCGGTGCGTTTAACTCCGTCAAAATTCCATGAGGGAATTTCGTTCTGCAAATTCTTCTTTGCCTGCTCGATGCTGATGAATGAAATCCCGTAGCGAAATTCCAGATTTTTTTGCCCGGTCGCAGCAGAGATTTCCAGGCGCCTGCCATTGGAAATGCCAAGCTCCCGAATTGTCACACGCGCGCTGAACTCTCCATATACGTAAGCGTGCATCATACCCGGTGTTATATCACTCTCGCTGGTAATACGCTCCTCGCCCGAAACACAATTGCTGCCGGCGGCGGCCAACTCACCGCCGCGGCGATTAGCCAATGTAATCGCCGCTCGTCCATCGGGAAACGTGAACCGGAAATAGCCACAACGCTCAGTGGGCGTGAATTCGGTCTGAACCAACGAATTATCGAACCGCGCTGAATAATAGTAGGGAGTTTCCACTTCCTGATCGTAGGCCTGGGGTTGGTCCCACGCATCTGACGAAACGGCTCCCGGCATCAGCCAGAACAGTTCTCCCAGCCGATGAGAAATAATCGTTAGCGGGAAGGAGTGGATCTGATCGTCCAGTTGGTCCTTGCGCACGGGATAAACGCGGACCATCGAGTTCGGCAATGAAACTGTCGGACGAGTGGGCTCAAGCATGAACCCCTGCCCTCCCATGGCGGGGTCCACGAATTCGACCTGGCAGTTTGCAATTCTTGCGCTCAGTAAGGTGACAAAAACGAAGGCGCAGAGATAATGGGTCAACCTAAAATCCGAAATCCGAAATCTGAAATCCGAAAGAAATCCGAAATCTGAAACCGTTCGGTGCGCAACACCAACTGATGATTTTTTGGCATTCGATACGAAGAGAATCGAAACATCCCAGCGTTCAGGCTCCCCAAATCGCGCTTTGATTTTTCGGATTTCGCTCTTCGGAGTTCCTTCGGATTTCGGATTTCGGATTTCGGATTTCAGACTCATGTTTTTAATTGGACGACAACGCGGACTCGCGGTTCGGTATTTGTTTCGAAAAAGGAATCTCTCCTCGCAACATCTTTCCGGCTTCTCCCGTCAGCCATAGATAGTGATCTGTCGGCTCGCCTTCATAGTCGCAGAGTTGTGGGCCAATCGGGGGTGTGTTCGAGCACTTGAAAATCGCGGTGCCTTCGTCCATCTCGTCGAACATCGCCACGTAGAACATTTTCGCGCCGGTCTGGATGGCGCCGCTGATTTCGCTCCAATAGAACGCTCCCTTTCGCCGGGGGATCTGGTTCAGAGGCGGAACGCCGTGGAATTCCGTTTTTCCGAGATTGTACCAGCTGAACCCTGGATAAATGCAAGGAGCGTAATCTAAATGCCGCTCGGCGCACCAGGCCATGTCCGCCTTCACGTGCGCCATGTAACGCTCCGGCTCGTTGTGCAACAGCGGTGTGAAGCGCTGCACCATCCAGGGCATGATGATGTCTGCCGACGCCATTATCTCGTGCAGGTAGGGATCAGGGCGTGTGTCAACGGCGAGCTCCCGGAAATATGTGGGCACGCCGAGCATGACCGAACAGCCGCCGTATTCCGGATCGTTTTTCAAAAAGTTGATCGCTTTTTCGATGCCAATATCGCGAATGTTGTAAGGACGGTCGGGAAATCCGAGGCCCCAAATCGCGACGAGCGGCTTGCCGCGATGATAGAGATACGTCTGGTTTTTTCCTTGAGAAGTTATTTTCAGTTCGTCCACGAGTTCCTTCCAGTCCTGAATGATCGCGGAGCAATCTTCACCTTGAGCGTTCAGACCGGACAGATCGTACATCACGGCGATCGCGCGCCCGTATTTTTGGGATGCCGTCAACGCGTGCTCTAGAACTGCCCGGCTGCGCAGACGGCCTTCCCGAGTTCGCAACGGGCTGAAAAACCGCTGCACGAAGGC
>Ga0209579_10003140_pt1 | contig 12175 bp, 12 predicted proteins | sample Coa_R1_2_FD_187152 | JGI IMG/M metagenome (GOLD analysis project Ga0209579, IMG submission 187152) | Surface soil microbial communities from Centralia Pennsylvania, which are recovering from an underground coalmine fire - Coalmine... | ecosystem: Environmental > Terrestrial > Soil >... | reverse complement strand
CCTCTGCCGTCTGCTGGCCGATGAGGAGCTTGTAGTCGCGCTTGATGTGATTGATGATCGCCTCGTCCATCTCGTCGCCGCCGACACGCAGCGACTGCGAGACGACGATGCCGCCGAGCGAGATGACCGCGACCTCGGTCGTTCCGCCGCCGATGTCGACGATCATGTTTCCCGTCGGCTCGGCGACGGGAAGGCCGGCTCCGATCGCTGCGGCCATCGGCTCCTCGATCAGGTATGCCTGGCGTGCGCCTGCGGACAGTGTCGCCTCCTCCACCGCGCGCTTCTCGACGCCGGTCACTCCCGACGGGACACAGACGACGACGCGCGGATGCGCGAAGCGATGCTGGTGCACCTTCTGGATGAAGTGCCGCAGCATCTGCTCGGTGACGTCGAAGTCGGCGATGACACCGTCCTTCAGCGGACGGATCGCCTGGATCGTCCCCGGCGTGCGGCCGAGCATGCGCTTCGCCTCGACGCCGACTGCGTGCACCTCGCCGGAGCGCTGGTCGATGGCGACGACGGAGGGCTCCGAGAGGACGATGCCCCGCCCGCGGACGTAGACGAGCGTGTTGGCCGTGCCGAGGTCGACCGCCATGTCGCGGCCGCCGAAGCCCGTCATCGAGGTGAAGAGTCCCATGGGCGTCCGGAGTCTATCCGTCAAAAGCGAGAAAGCCGTGCACTTTTCGTGACAACGACCCGTCTACCTTCACACCATGAACACGGTGAGCTTGATCGGGAACCTCGCCACGGACGTCGAGCTGCGCGAGGTGGGCGAAGGCAAGAAGGTTGCCACCTTCCTGCTCGCGGTCGGCCGCGGCGCGCGGGACGCCGGGGCCGACTTCGTCGGTGTGTCCGTCTGGGACCGCCAGGCGGAGCTCTGCGCCGAGTACCTGAGCAAAGGCCGGCGCGTCGGCGTCAGCGGCTACCTCCGGAGCCGCGCGTGGGAGGAAGAGGGGCGACGGCGGCGCGCCGTCGAGGTCGTCGGCCAGCGCGTCGACTTCCTCGGCGGACCGCGCCGCGGCGATGACGAGGACGGCGACGAGGGTGCGGAGGTGATCCCCTTCGAGGCGGCGGCGGCGAGCTAGGCGAGCGAAGCGAGGAACTCGTTCACCGCACGGACGACGGCATCGGGGCGCTCACCAATCAGGAGGTGGCCGCAGTCGGCGATCGCGCGAAACGGCGCGCCGAGCCGACGCGCGTATTCCATGCCGTCGGCGACCGGGACCCAGTTGTCGTTCGCGCCCCAAAGGCAGAGGCACGGGCACATGACGCGCTGGAGGTCGGCGCGCGGATCGGAGGCGACGAGCGCCTTGCCGGCGGTGAGCGTGTCCGTGTGCCGCGTCGGGCCGGCGAGGAACGACTCGGCCATCTCCCGGTCGAGCGCGGCCGGGTCGGCGACGCCCCACCAGCCGAACGCGACCGTCCGTCCGACGCGCGAGCGCGCAACCAGCTTTCGCCGGCGTCCGAGCATGCGGCCGGGTCGCGCGACGCCGATCAGCGTCACAGTCACCCTGCCGATGCGGGAGGCGGACGAGATGCCGGCCGCCGCGGCGAGGACGACACCGCTCACGGCCTCGGGGCGGAGCGACGCGGCGCGCAGCGAGAGGAGGCCGCCGAGGGAGTGGCCGATCCAGGGCGCCGGGACGGCGGCCTCGGCCTCCGCGAGCGCGAGCACGACTTCGGCGAACGGGTCGAGCGTCCCTGGGTCGCCAAGGAGCGGCCCGCTGCCGCCGTGGCCGGGGAGGTCGGGGACGAGGACGCGCCGCCCCGCCGCGAGGGCGGGAGCAACGAGCCGCCAGTTCGCCGCCGCCCCGCCGAGGCCGTGGACGAGCACGACCGGGGGGCCGGAACCGCCGGCGAGGTACCGCATCCGGGTGCCCGAGACGGACAGAAAGCGCTCCTCGAATCCCTCGATCTCTGGTTTTGCGTACGTCAGCACGGGGGCATATTCTTGACTCGATGGATGTCCACGTGGGGCGGGCCGAGTGATGCCCGTCATGTCGACAAGAGAGGGTTCGAAACAGCCCGTCTGAGCGCTCGGCGCCGGCGGGTTTTTTCGTGCCCGAGGAAGGAGCAGGCCGGATGGCGAATCACCTCACGCCTGAAGAGCTGTCGAAAGAGTTGAACATCGATCGGCAGGAGGTGATCAGGCTCTGCATGCAGGAAGGCGTGCCGATCTATCAGGGCAAGATCGACAAGTACCTGTTCCAGACCCAGCTTGCTGCTGTCTCTGCCGGTGCGGAATCGTCGATTCCGCACCACTGACGAAAGGTTTCGCACTGCGCGGGCGGAGGGGCTTCGGTCTCCCCGCCCGCTTCCTCCGGCCGGGGCGTAGACGCTAGGCCGACTTGCGCGCGCCGGCGGTCTTGCGGCGCGTCCCGCCCGAGGCGGCTTTCGTCTTCTTGGTACCGGTGCCCGCCCGCCGTCCCTGGACGTCCTCGACGCTGCGGCGCAGCGCCTCCATCAGATCCACGACCGGCGTCTCCGGCGTCGGCTCCGGCCGCGTGATCTCCTGCCCCGCCAGCTTCGCCTCGAGCATCGCCTTGAGGTCACGCCGGTACTCGTTCTCGAAGTCCGCGGGAGCCCAGGCGCCGACGAGGCTGTCGATCACCTGCCCTGCGAGGGCGAGCTCGGCCTTCTTCACCTCGGTCGCCTCGACCGCCTCCTCGATCTCCGTCTTCGACCTGACGTCGTCGGCGAAGAACAGCGTCTCGAGCGCGAGCGCCTCGCCCTGCGGCCGGATGAGGCAGAGGTTCTCCTTGCCCCACAACACGAACTTGCCGACCGCCGCCATGCCCGACTCCTGCATCGCGCGGAGCAGCAGCACGTATGGGCGCCGTTGCGCGTCCGCCGACGAGGGCGAAAGGTAGTAGGTGCGGTCGAAGTAGACGGGATCGACGTCCTCGAGCTTGACGAAGCGAAGGATGTCGATCGCCTGGGAGCGCTGGAGCGCGACCGACTCGAGGTCGGAATCCTCGACCATGACGAACTCGCCCTTCGCGACCTCCCAGCCCTTGACGAGCTCGTCCGCCTCGACCTCGCGCTCGTGGAAGGGACACCACCGCTTCTGCTTGATCGGCGTGCCGCACTCGCGGTGCAGCGTCCGGAACGAGACATCGTCGCGCTGCGTCGCGAGCGCGAGCCCGATAGGGATATTGACCAGCCCGAAGCTGATCGAGCCGTTCCAGATGGTCCGCATGGGTCGATCGAATTCTAGTCGGGCACGCGATCTCCTTTGGCTTACCATCGGGAAATGACGCTGGAGACGCGGACTGCGCCCGCGCTGTGGCGGGACGCGCTCGAGCGGGCCCACCCGCAGCCGGCGTACCTCGAGGAGCAGCCGGACGGCTGGCGCGAGGTTTCGTGGGAGGAAGCGGGCCGCCGGGTCGACGCCCTCGCGCGCGCGCTTCTGGCACGGGGAGTGAAGCGAGGCGACGCGGTCGCCGTCCTCGCTCGTACCCGACTCGAGTGGATCCTCCTCGACTGGGCGATCATGTCGATCGGCGCCGTCGTCGTCGGCCTGTACCCGACGAGCACGGCGGCCGAGTGCGACTACATCCTCCGCCATTCCGAGACGGTGCTCGCCTTCGTCGAGGGTGACGAGCAGCATCTGAAGCTCGCGCCGGTCTTCGACGGAACGATCGTCCGCTTCGACGAGCTCGACGCCTTCGAGCAGAGCGCCGGTGACGATGCGCCGGAGCCGGTCGCCGAGGACGACCTGGCGACCCTCATCTACACCTCGGGCACGACCGGCCCTCCGAAGGGCTGCATGCTCAGCCACAAGAACCTCGTCAGCGCAGCGCTCGGCGTTCGCACGCAAGTCGAGGACGGCGCCGACACGGTCATCCTCTTCCTGCCGCTCGCGCACAGCTTTGCGCGCATCGTGCACCACTCGGCGACGCTGCACCTCTCGACCGTCTCGCTCGTCGCCGACGTCGGACGTGTCCCGGAGGCGCTCCAGCGAACGAAACCGACGATCCTCCCCGCGGTCCCGCGCGTGTACGAGAAGATCCACGCCAACGTCGTCGGCGAGATCGAGCGGTCGAGCAGGCTGAGGCGCGCGATCGGCCGCTGGGCGCTGCGAGTCGGTGCGACGAAGAGCCCGACGAGCCTGCAGGGGCGCATCGCAGACGCGCTCGTGTTCGCGAAGGTGCGCGAGCGGCTCGGCGGTCGGCTCCGCGTCGGCGTCTCGGGTGCGGCGCCGCTCGGGGTCGACGTCCTCGAGTTCTTCAGGTCCCTCAACATGCTCGTCATCGAGGGCTACGGTCTGACGGAGACGTCGAGCTCGCTCAGCGTCAACGACCCGGACGACTACCGCTTCGGAACGGTCGGCCGCGCCGTCGACGGCTGCGAGGTGCGGATCGAGGAGGACGGTGAGATCCTCGTGCGCAGCGACAGCGTGTTCATGGGGTATTTCAAGGATCCGGAGGCGACGGCGGCGGCGTTCACGGCCGACGGCTTCTTCCGTACCGGCGACGTCGGCGAGATCGACGCGGGCGGCTTCCTGAAGATCACCGACCGCAAGAAGGACATCATCATCACCGCCGGCGGCAAGAACGTCTCGCCTCAGAACCTCGAGAACGCCTTGAAGGCGTCGCGGTTCGTGTCACAGGCGCTCGTCGTGGGCGATCGGCGCCCGTACGTGACCGCGCTGCTCACGCTCGACTGGGACGAGGTCAACGCGAGCGGACGCGATCCGAAAGAGCTCGTACAGGAGCTCGTGGACGAGGTCAACCGCGATCGCGTTCGCGTCGAGCAGATCAAGCGCTTCACCATCCTTCCGCGCGACTTCACGCAGGAGGCGGGCGAGCTGACGCCGACGCTGAAGCTCCGCCGCCGCGTCGCCCACGAGCACTTCCGCGACGAGATCGACGCGCTCTACGCGGACTAGCCGGACACGATGCGGCGGGCGCCGTCATAGGTCGACGCGTACCAGCCCTCGGAGAGGCTGTCGATGCGAACGACGTCGCCCGTGTGCGGCGAGTGGATGAACTCGCCGCCGCCGATGTAGATCCCGACGTGCCCGAGACCGTCGAAGAAGACGAGATCGCCCGGCTGCAGGTCGCTCTCGGCGACGGGAACGCCCACCCCCCACTGCGCGCCGGTGTAGTGGGGCAGCGACACACCCATCTGCGCGTACACGTACATGACGAACCCCGAGCAGTCGAACCCGCTCGGGGTCGAGCCGCCCCAGACGTACGGCACGCCGAGGTATTGCATGGCGATGCCGACGACGCCCGAGTACTGGGTTGGCGGCGCGTTGAAGTCGGTGCTCGGATCGGTGGAGACGCCCAGGCCCGGGTTCGAGTCCTGATAGACGGCCAGCCGAGCCTGCGCCGCACGCGCGAGCTGAAGTTGGCGCGCACGCTGCATCGCGATCAGGTGCGCAATCTCGCCCTTGATCGAGTCGTACAGGTGCTTCTGGCGGCCGAGCTGCGAGGTGATACGTGCTTTGGCGGCTGCGCGCTCACGGACGAGCTTGGCCTGCGCACGGCGGTCGCGGACGAGCGCCTGCTCGCGAACCGTGACTTCCTTCTTGAACGAGACGACCTGATGGACGACGGCGACATCCTGAGACGAGACAGACTGCACCGATTCGATTCGGTTGACGAGGTCGTCGATGCTCGTCGCGCCGAGAAGCACCGCGACGGTCGACTGGCTGTCACGCGACGTGTAGATGTCGACGAGTCGGGACGAGAGATTCTTCTGCGCGATGACGAGGTTCGACTTCGCGGCGTGCAAGCCGACGCGATTGACGGCGAGGTTGTGGTCGATCGCGTGCAGCTTGTCGTTCGCCGAGTCAAAACGATTGCGCGCACGCTCAAGGCTCGAGTCGAGCACCTGGATCTGCCCGAGGACGCGCTGTGCCTCGGCCTGCTTTGCGCTGATCGAGGGGTCGGCGGTCGCTGCACCTGCTGCGATTCCTGCTGCAGCGAGGGCGATGACGATGCCCGGAGCCTGTCGCTTCAGTGTCTGGATGACGTCTCCCGACTGCCACCCGGCGCCGCGGCGCCGGGTCCTCCTCACGTCACAAGGCCCGGACGCTACCAGGGGTTACGGATGCTGGCAACCGGTAAATGGCGCGAAAGCTGCCGCAAATTCGCCGTTTTGAAATGGACCAACCCGGCGGAAACTCCAGCACAAACTGGCCGAAGGTCCAGAAAACCTGTGGTACGGTCCGGCCGACCGTGAGCGGGCGAAGGACACGATCGGCGGCGCTGCTCGCCGGCGCCTCCGCGGTGCTCGTCCTCTCCGCCGGCTCGCGTGCTGCCGCCGGGCCCGGCTCGAGCGAGCGGACGCTGCGAGCGCAGGAGAACGCGCTTGCCGCGCGGCTGCAAGGCGCAACCCTCGCGCTCTACGCGCTCGACTCCCGACTCGCCGACGCGCGCGTGAAGCTCGAACGGTTGCAGAGCGACGTCGTGAGCCTGCGAGCGCAACAGCTGCAGCTCGCGCAGCAGCTCGCCACGGCGAAGCGAACCCTCGTCGTATCGCAGAGAAACCTCGGTGCGAATCTGCGCACGATCTACGAGCAGGGAGAGACGGATCCACTCGCGGTCATCCTTGGAGCGGAATCGTTGAACGATGCGGTGACCACGCTCGACGGGTTGAAGCACGTCACCGACCAGAGCAACGACTTCGTCGTCGCCTCCCTGGTCGCGCAGCATCGGCTGCAGACGCTGCGCGCAACGCTCTCGGCACATCGCGCGCGGCTCGAGGACGCCGTTCGCGCTGCAGTGCGCACGACCCGGACGCTCGCATCCGCACGCGCGGACCGACTCTCGTTCATCTCCGGGCTCCGTCGGCAGCAGCAGCTGAAGGCGTCGCAGATCACCGAGCTCGAAGCAGCGGTGCAGCGAGCGGAGGTGAAGTCACAGACCCTCGCCGCCGCGGTCGCCGCGAGCGGCCCGGTGCCCGTCATCGGCGGCGATGCCGGCCCGGCGCCGGCCCCTGCGTCGGCCGACGGCCGGACGGTCACCGTCTCGGCGACCGGCTACTCGCTCCCCGGCCACACCGCAACCGGCCTGCCCGTCGGCTGGGGCGTGGTCGCGGTCGACCCCACCGTCATCCCGCTCGGGACGCGTATGACCATTCCGGGCTATGGCGAAGGCGTCGCCGCCGACGTGGGGAGCGGCATTCGCGGCACGACCATCGACCTTTGGTTCCCGACCCTGGCTCAGGCGGACGCTTGGGGCCGGCGGACGGTCACCATCACCCTCCACTAGACTCTTGCGGACGTCGCGTGGGGGGTGACAGACCTGACTGAGCCGCTTCAGGCAGCAGATGACCGTGGGCTCGAGGCGCTTCGCGTCCTGATCGTCGATGACCACGACCTCTTCCGCACGGGTCTGCGGAACCTGCTCGAGGAGCAGGGCGTGCAGATCTCGGGAGAGGCGGCGACCGGGTCCGACGCAGTGCGGTCCGTCCGGGAATCCGCCCCGGACGTCGTCGTCATGGACCTCAACATGCCGGGCATGGGCGGCGTCGAGGCGACGAGGCATATCGCCGCCATCGCGCCGCTGACTCGGGTCGTCGTGCTCACGATCTCCGACGAGGACGCCGACGTCATGGACGCGATCCTCGCCGGCGCGTGCGGCTACCTGCTGAAGGACTCGTCGATCGACGAGCTGATGGCCGGCATCCGCGCGGCCTGGCGCGGCGAGTCGCTCATCTCACCGGGAATCGCCGCGAAAGTCTTGCAGCGCGTGCGCGCGACGAGCGCGCAGCCGGAGATCGCCGACACGATCCGGTCGGAGCTCTCCGACCGCGAGATCGAGGTTTTGAAGCTCATCGCCAACGGCAAGGACAACGCCGTCATCGCCGCCGAGCTCCACATCAGCCCGAAGACGGTGAAGAACCACATCTCGAACATCCTCATGAAGCTGCAGATCGATAACCGCATCCAGGCGGCGGTCTACGCAGTGAGGAGCGGGATCGTCTAGCTGCGACCGCGGTGGGCGCGCGTGCGCTCCCGTAGGCGGCTCAGGACGGCACGCAGGCGGCCGAGCTCACCCTCGGCATGGGTCAGCCGGTGCGCGAGCGCGACGAGCTCGTCGGTGACGCCCGCCGAGATGGGCTCCTCGACGCTGCGGGCCACCTCCCCGAGCCTCCGCTCGATGCGTGAGCGCTCGGCCTCGAGCGCGAGCGCCTCGGCGTATCCCGCGGTCAGGATGTCCTCCATGCTCGCGAGCGAGGGCGCCGCTTCTCCGGTCGCCGGAGACTCGAGCATCGCCTCGATGCGCTGCACCACGAGTTCGTCACTGCCCACGACCCCGATTATCGGGGCCGCCTCGACGGCTCCGGAAGGGCCGTGCGACCCATCTTCGGCGATCGGGCGACCCATGCCCCTTGACGGCCCCGATACCAACCAAAACAATGAAACGGCACGTGCTCGCCCGCGCCGCCGCCGTCCTCGGGCTCGTCTCCCTCGCACTCGCCTTCGCCGCTCCGGGCGGGGCATCCAACCGATCGCTGCACAACCGGCTCGCGAGGGCGTTGCACACGCCCTACGTCAGCTATGCGGGCTCCGGCGCCGTCGCCGTCGACCTCGCCACCGGGAAGGTCGTCTACGCGCACAACGCGAACCTGTCCCTGCGGCCGGCCTCGAACGAGAAGCTCGCGGTCACGTACGCCGCGCTGACGGGTCTCGGGCCGGCGTTCCGGATCGAGACCGACGTCCTCGGCGACGGCGGCCAGGACGGATCGACGTGGCGCGGCGACCTGGTTCTCAAGGGGTACGGCGACCCGACGCTCTCGACGGCGGGTCTCGTCTCGCTCGCGCGCCAGGTGCATGCGGCCGGGATCACGCACGTGCGCGGCCGGGTCGTTGCGGACGAGACATGGTTCGACGCGCGCCGCACCGCACCCGGGTGGAAGGCCCAGTTCTACATCAACGAGTCGCCGCCGCTGTCCGCCCTCATCGTCAACCGCGGGCTCGTCGGCAGGTGGACGTCGCGCGATCCCGCGCTCTCGGCCGCGCAGCTCCTGACGAAGCTGCTCCGCCGCGCGGGTGTGACGGTGTCAGGAGCAGCGTCTCTCGGTGCAGCGAACGACGGCGACGTGGCGCTCGCATCGATCGACTCGCCGACGATCGAGACGATCGTGCACCGGATGGATCAGCTCAGCGACAACTTCACAGCCGAGATGCTCGTGAAGGAGCTCGGCGCCGTCCAGGCCGGGGCGGGAACCACCGCCGCGGGCATCGACTACGTGCGCGGCCTGCTCGCCCAGGCGGGCGTCCCACTCGCGGGAGTCCGGATGGTCGACGGCTCCGGCCTCTCGCTCCTCGACCGCCAGACGCCGGCCGCCCTCGTCGCCGTACTCCGCCTCATGTGGAACGACGCCGAGCTGCGGCCGCTGCTCGTCGGTGCGCTGCCCCTCGCCGCACGCACGGGAACGCTGCACGACCGGATGCGCCGGACGGCGGCGGCGGGGATCGTGCGCGCTAAGACCGGCACGACCGACAACTCGACCGCGCTCTCCGGCTTCGTCGGCGACCGGTACGTCTTCTCGGTTCTCGTCAACGGCGATCCGGTCTCGTGGACATGGTCGCGCATTGCCGAAGACCGCTTCGCTACTGCGCTAGCAGCTTCTTGAGGTCGTCCTCGCTCAGCAACGGCACGCCGGCCTTCTCCGCCTTCATCAGCTTCGACCGGCCCGGAGCCTCGCCGACGACGAGTCCGGTCGTCTTCGACGAGACCGAGTCGGAGATCTTCGCTCCGAGCGCCGCGAGCGCCGCTTCCGCCTCCTCGCGCGTCATGCTCTCGAGCGTCCCGGTGACGACGTAGCGCTTGCCGGTGAGCGGCCCCTCCACCGGCCGATCCTCCTCCGTGGACTCGACGCGCAGCCCGAGGGAGCGCAGCTCCTCGACGAGCCGGCGATTGTCGTCGTCCCGGAACCACTCGGCGATCGCCTCCGCCCGCTCCGGCCCGATGCCTTCCGCCTCGACGAGCTCCTCCTGTGTCGCGGTCATGAGCGCGTCGACCGTCCCGAAGTGGCGTGCGAGCGTCTGCGCCGTCACCCAGCCCACGTCGGGGATGTTCAGCCCGAAGAGGACACGGGAGAAGGGAATCTGCTTCGACGCCTCGATCGCCGCGACCGCGTTCCCCGCGCTCACGTCTCCGTAGCCGTCCAGCTCCATAAGCTTCTCGCGCGTCAACCTATACAGCTCGGGAATCGAGCGCACGAGGCCCAGGTCCCAGAGCCGCCGCACCGACTGTTCACCGACTCCGTCGATGTCCGCAGCGGCCATCACCCAGTTGATGAGCGACTCCAGCCCTCGGGACGGGCACGCACGATTCGGACAACGATGCATTGCCTCGCCCTCCGGCTTCACCACCGCGGTGCCGCACAGGGGGCACTCGGTCGGCATCCGGAACTGCTTCGTCCCCCTGCGGTGCGGCCCGGCGGGCCCGACGATCTGCGGAATGACGTCGCCGGCGCGCTGGACGATGACGTCGTCGCCCTCCCGGATCTCCTTGCGGTTGATGTCCTCCTCGTTGTGGAGCGTCGCGCGCGAGATCGTCACGCCCCCGACCTCGACCGGCTCGAGCATCGCCCAGGGGTTGAGCGCGCCGGTGCGGCCGACCCGGATCGCGATCCGGTTGAGCCGCGTCACCGCGGTCATCGGCGCCCACTTGAACGCCCGCGCCCACCGCGGCCGCTCGTGCAGCGCGCCGAGGCGCGCCTGCTGGTCGAGCGAGTCGATCTTGATCACGATCCCGTCGATCTCGTAGTCGAGCTCGGCGCGGCGCACCTCCCACGCGTGTGCGCGCTCGGCCACCTCCTCGACCGTCTCGACCCGCTCGGCGAACGGGTTGATCGGGAAGCCGTGCGACTTCAGCCACTGGAGGGTCTCCCAATGGGTCGCGAGCTCGACGCCCTCGTGCACCCCGACGCCGTACGCCCAGAACGACAGCGGCCGCGACGCGGTGATCGACGAGTCCTTTTGCCGAAGCGAGCCGGCGGCCGCGTTCCGCGGATTCGGCGTCGGCTTCTTCCCCTCGCCGACGAGCCGCTCGTTGAGCGCATTGAAGCCGGAGAGGGGCATGTACACCTCGCCGCGGACCTCGAGCAGGCGGGGAGCAGGGGCGTCGAGGGCGTCGAGGATCAGGCGGTCCGGGATGGCCTGGATCGTGCGGACGTTGGCGGTGAGGTCCTCACCGACCCGCCCGTCACCGCGGGTGGCGCCGCGGACGAGGCGCCCGCCCTCGTAGAGCAGGCTCATCGCCACCCCGTCGATCTTCAGCTCGCAGACGAGGCCGATGCCGGTGACGTCGCCGATGATGCGCTCGAGGCGCCGGCCCCAGGCGTCGAGCTCGTCGAAGGTGAACGCGTTGTCGAGCGACTGCATGGGGACGAGGTGCTCGACCGGCGCGAACTGGGTGTTCGGGGCCGCGCCGACGGTCTGGGTGGGCGAGTCGGGGGTGATGAGGTCCGGGTGGGCCTCCTCGATGATGCGCAGCTCGCGGACCAGCGCGTCGAAGTCGGCGTCGCTGATGAGGGGGTCGTCGAGGGCGTGATAGCGCTCGTTGTGGTAGGCGATCGCGTCCCGCAGCCAGCGGGCGCGGTCTTCGGGGCCGGCGTCGCCGCCTGGCGGTGGCGGCCCGGGGGCCGTCGCGGTCACCCCGCCTCCCCGTCGGGGCCGCCGGGCGCGGGCGCGGCGGATGCCTCGGCCGAGAGGGCAGCAGGCGCCCCACCTCCCACGCCGGACGGCTCCCTGGCGAGGGCGGCGGCCACGACGGCCCGGCTGGCGTCGAGGACCTCCAGCAGCTCGGCCGCGGGGGCGCTGTCGCGGCGGACGGCGAGGCTGTAGCGCTTGATGACCTCGAGGTCCACCAGGCGGACGTCAACCACGCGGCTCCCTTCTGTCGTGGCGCACCCTATGTCGCGCGGCCGTCGCGCCGGCCGCCACAGGGCGGAGCGGCTTCATCGGCCGCCGTGCCCAGCTCGACCGGCTCGACGCGCAGGAAGCCGAGGCGGCGCAAGAGACGCTGGCGCCGGATCGCCTTGCTCGCCGTGCGCACGACGACCGCTTGCAGCCACGCCACGAAGGCCTGTGGATCGCCGAGGCGATCCAGCGACTCGAGCGCCTGGACGAAGCAGTCCTGCACCAGGTCGTCGAGATCGCTGCTGCGACCGAGCAACCGATAGGCGAGCCCGTTGACGAGCGGCGCGT
>Ga0209579_10003136_pt1 | contig 12183 bp, 11 predicted proteins | sample Coa_R1_2_FD_187152 | JGI IMG/M metagenome (GOLD analysis project Ga0209579, IMG submission 187152) | Surface soil microbial communities from Centralia Pennsylvania, which are recovering from an underground coalmine fire - Coalmine... | ecosystem: Environmental > Terrestrial > Soil >... | reverse complement strand
CCTCGGCGTGCGGAAGCGCGCGCACGACGCGCCCTTCGCGACCCGTCGTGTCGACCGCCGACCAGAGCGCCTCGAGCACCGCCTCCTCGGTCGCGTCGACCGTCGCCTGGAACAGCGGGTCGAGCTACCGGTCCGGGTGAGAGCGCTCCGTCCGGGTCGAGAAGGCGACGAAGATCTCGCCGCTGCCGTGGTGCGCCGCCGAGCCCGCCCGGGCGAGGCCCAGTCCCGCGCGCCGAGCGAGCCGCTCGAGCTGCGCCGGAGACAGCGGCGCGTCGGTCGCGACGACGGCGATGCAGCTGCCCGCCGGAGCACGGCGACGCGCGCCGGCGGGGTCCAGGCTCCGGCCGACCGGGACGCCGTCGACACGCAGCTGGCCTGCCGCGCCGAAGTTCGCGAGCACGAGCACCCCGACCGTCCCGCTGCCCGTCGCGCGGCTCGCCGAGCCGATGCCGCCCTTCCAGTCGAAGCAGACCATTCCGGCGCCCGCGCCGACCGCACCCTGCTCGACGTCGAGCCTCGCGCGCGCCGCCGCCTGCGCGACGTGCTCCGGACGCACGTGCGCCACGCGCGCGTCCGACAGCCAGCTGTCGTCGCACTCGCCGACCACGGGGATCACCACGTCGTCGACGCCGACGCGCGGGTCGGCCGCCATCGCGACCTGCACCGCGCCGTCGTAGACGCGGCCGACGGCGTGCGTCGACGTCAGGTAGACGTTCGTCTCGAGCAGGCCCCACTCACGGATCTCGAGGGAGCCGGTCAGCTCACCGGCGCCGTTCAGCACCGCGGTGCCCGCGGGCACGGGAAGAGCCGGCGGGACGAGGGCCGTGACACCCGTCACCTCGACGGTGACGTGGCCGACGCGAACGCCGACGTCGGCGATCGAGTTGCGCGGCCCCGGCTCGAGCCCGCCGATCACGATCCCGTCGTCGCGCCCCCGTGTCATGGTTGCGAGCCTAGTGATCTTCGTCTGGAGCGACGACTGCCTCCGGCACGAGCCGGCAGCGGAGATCTGGGTCGGTACCTCGACACCGGCGACGGAAGTGCCGGAGCGAGCCGCGCGGATCCGCGCAGCGCTGCTCGCCGCAGGGGCAGAGGAGGTGACGGCGACACCGCACGACGACGACGCGCTGCTCGCCGTCCACGATGCCTCACTGGTCGAGTACCTGCGTACCGCCTGGGACGAGTGGTCGTCGGCGTCGCTGCCGGCCGACCGCGTCGTGCCGTACGTTTTCGCGCACCGCGAGCTGGGCGCACGCCGCACGCCCACCGCGGTCTCGGCCCGCGCGGGACTGTTCGCCTACGACACGATGACGCTGATCGGGCCCGGCACCTGGGAGGCCGCCCGCGCCGCGGTCGACGTGGCGCTGACGGCCGTCGACCTCGTCGCCGAGGGGGCGCCGCTCGCGTACGCGTGCTGCCGGCCACCGGGCCACCATGCCCTGCACCGGGCCTACGGCGGCTCGTGCTACCTCAACAACACCGCCGTCGCCGCCGCGGCGCTGCTCCGGCGTCTCGGCGGCCCGGTTGCGGTCGTCGACATCGACGCGCATCACGGCAACGGGACGCAGGAGCTCTTCCTCGAACGCGGCGACGTGCGCACGGCGTCTGTGCACGTCGACCCGGGCGCCGGCTGGTTCCCGCACTTCGTCGGCTTCGCGGCGGAGAACGACGCGGCGAACCTCAACCTGCCGCTCGCGCCCGCCTCCGGCGATACCGAGTGGCTCGCCGCCGTGCGCGAGGCGGCGGAGTTCGCAACGGGCGCACGCGCGCTCGTCGTGGCGCTCGGTGTCGATGCCGCGGCTGCCGATCCCGAGAGCCCGCTCGAAGTGACGGCCGCCGGCTACCGCGATGCCGGTCGCATCCTGGGCGGGCTCGGCGTGCCGACGGTCGTCGTGCAGGAGGGCGGGTACGACCTGGCAACGATCGGCGCGCTGGTGGTCGAGACGCTCGCCGGCCTGGAGGAGTAGAAACACGGAATGACGGCGGCGACCCGCTTCGCACGGCCGCTGCCGGAGGGCGGCACGATCGGCGTGGCCGCGCCGGCCAGCCCGTACGACGCGCGGTCGGAGCTCGAGCGCGGGATCGACTGGTGGGAGTCGCGCGGGTACCGCGTGAAGCTCGCGCCCGGTGTCCACGACCGCGACGACTACGTCGCCGGCGACGCCCGGCGGCGTGCCGAGGACCTGAACGCGCTCTTCGCCGACGGCGAGGTCGATGCGATCCAGGCGCTCCAGGGCGGCTACGGCTCCGCCCAGGCGATTCCGTACCTCGACTTCGACCTGATCGCGGCGAACCCGAAGCCGTTCGTCGGCTACTCCGACATCACCGCGCTGCACGTCGCGCTGCGGCAGCGCGCGGGGCTCGCGACCGTCTACGGCGTCGGCCTCGTCGGCGTCGGCGCCAAGGAGACGAGCGACTTCACGCGCAACCGGCTCGAGGCCGTGCTGCGCGGCGGCGCTACGGGCGAGGTCCCGCGCGACCCGGACGATCCCTACGTGCGCGCGATCCACGGCGGCGAGGTGAGCGCCCCGCTCGTCGGCGGGTGCCTGTGGCTGCTGCTGCAGACGCTCGGGACAGCGTGGGAAATCGACCTCGACGGCGCGATCTTCTTCTTCGAGGACTACAAGGCGCCGCCGTACTACGTCGACGGCATGCTCACCCAGCTCCGCCAGGCCGGCAAGCTGGACGGCGTGCGAGGCGTCGTCGTCGGCGACATGGAGGGCTGCGACTGGGGCGACACCCGCGAGGCGTCCGACTGGCGCGCGTCGCGATCGATCGAGGACGTCCTGGAGGAGCACCTGGCGCCGCTCGGCGTGCCGGTTCTGTACAAGCTCCCGCTCGGCCACGGCAAGCATCTGGCTTCACTTCCGCTCGGGGTGCGGTGTACGCTCGACGCGGATTCACGCAGGCTGACGGTGGACCAGTCCCCATTTCAGGAGGCGTCATGAGCAAGCGGTGGGCGGCCATTTCCGGAGCGGCGATCGGTCTTGCGGTGCTGGTGTTCGCGGCAGCGGCGGTGGGCTCGCACGAGAAGAACGGCGGCACTTTCCGGGTCGGCACCGCTTCGGGCATCGACTCGCTGAATCCCTTCGTCGCGTTCAACCAGGACGCCTACAGCACGTTCGAATACATCTACCCCGTCCTCATCCAGTACGACAGCCATCTGCACTTCGCGCCGTTCTTCGCGCGGTCGTGGCACGCCTCGAACGGCGGCAAGACGTGGACGTTCAAGACGCAGCCGAACGCGACGTGGACGGACGGCCAGCCGCTCACCGCGGCCGACGCGGCCTGGACGATCAACACGGCGATCAAGTACCAGAAGACCGGCGCGGCGAACTACGCCGGGCTGATCGCGCACATCACGCACGCAGACGCGCCGAATCCGACGACGCTCGTCGTCCACTACAAGCAGGCGCCCGGCAACGTGCTCGGACAGTTCCAGCAGTTTTTCATCGTGCCGAAGCACATCTGGAGCAAGTACACGGGCCACAACGGCACTGATCTGAAGACGTTCGCGAACAACGCGCCGGTGGTCGGCGCCGGGCCGTTCAAGCTCGTCAAGTACCAGAAGAACCAGATCGCCCTCTTCCAGCGGAACGACTCCTACTGGGGCCCGAAGCCGCAGATCGACGAGTTCGGGCTGCAGCAGTTCTCGAACGACGACGCGATGGTGTCTGCGCTGAAGGCGCACAACCTCGACGCCATCGAGACGGTCCCGGCGACGGCGATGAAGACGCTCAGGAGCTCCGGCTTCGTCGTGTCGGACTCGCCCGGCCTCGACCAGACCGACTTCATCATCAACTCGAACCCGAAGAAGAAGGCGCACAGGGAGCTGCTGAACCTGAAGGTCAAAGAGGCGTTCGACCATGCGATCGACCGCAACAAGATCGTCAGCGTCGTCTTCCTCGGCGCCGCGAAGCCGGCCGACTCGATCATCCCGGAACCGACAGGCGCCTGGCACAACCCGAACCTGAAGCCGGTCTCGTTCGACCTGGCGCTCGCCAACAAGATCCTCGACGGCCTCGGCTACAAGCGCGGCTCGGACGGCATCCGCGTCGCGAACGGCCAGAAGATGTCGTACGACGTCGTCACCCCGACGGACGTCCAGAGCATCCCGCGGACCTTCCAGATCATCCAGACCGACTTCGCGAAGATCGGCGTCCAGCTTAAGCAGAAGGCGCTCGACTCGAGCGCCGCGTTCGACCTGATGTCCGGACCGAACGGCACCTATCAGGGCTTCGATCTGGCGATGTGGGACTGGACGGCCCTGATCGACCCCGACTTCATGCTGTCGGTGGTGACCTGCGGTCAGTACAGCGGGTGGAGCGACACGGGCTACTGCGACAAGCACTACGACGCGATGTACTCGCAGCAGCAGCTGACGCCGAACCAGACGAAGCGGCGCGCGATCGTCTGGCGGATGCAGGCGTACCTCTACAAGCAACGGCCGTACCTCTGGCTCGCGAACGACGACTCCGTGAGCGCGGTGGCCCCGAACTGGGTCGGATTCACGAACACGCCGCAGGGTCCCTTCAACGAGCTCAACGTCTCGAGCCTGACGAACGTGCATCAGAAGTAGGCAACCCGTGAGGGGGGCCGACTACGTCCTGAAGCGCGTCGCCTTCGCGATCGTCACCGTCTTCGTGGCGGTGACGATCAACTTCGCGCTGTTCCGGCTCGCCCCGGGCAGCGCGGTCACGAACCTGTCGCGCGTTCCCCACGCGACGCAGGAGCTACGTCAGGAGCTGCGGAAGCAGTTCGGCCTCGACAAGTCGAAGGGCGCGCAGTACGTCATCTACCTGAAACAGCTGCTGCACGGGAACCTCGGAATCTCGTTCGAGAACGAGCAGCCGGTGGCGACGAACCTGCGTGTGGCGCTGATCAACACGCTTCCGATGGTCACGCTGGGGACGCTGTTCGCGATCGTGATCGGGACGCTCACCGGCGTGATCGCGGCGTGGCGGCGCGGCACGCCGACCGAGGCGCTGACCGTGTCGAGCGCGCTCAGCTTCTACTCGATGCCGACGCACTGGCTCGGCCTGATGCTGATCATCATCTTCGCCGGCGTTCTTCCGACGGGCGGGATGACGAACGAGTTCCTGCTCAATCCGCCCTTCTGGACGCACGTGAAGGACCTCGCAACCCACATCACCCTGCCCTCGCTGACGCTCGGGCTCGTGCTCTACGGCGAGTACACGCTGATCGTCCGCTCGGCGATGCTCGAGACGCTGGGCGAGGACTACATCCTCACGGCGCGCGCGAAAGGGCTGCGGCCGTGGACGATCGTGCGCCGGCACGCGCTGCGGAACGCGATGCTGCCGGTCGCGACGCTCGTGGCGCTCTCGCTCGGCTACATCGTCGCCGGCGCGATCCTGATCGAGACGGTGTTCTCGTGGCCCGGCATCGGCCGCGCCGTGTACGAGGCGGTGCTGCAGCGCGACTACCCGATGCTGCAGGGCGCGTTCCTGCTGCTGACGATCTCGGTCGTGCTCTGCAACCTCGCCGCCGACCTTCTCTACTTCAAGCTCGACCCGAGGATCACCGAGTGACGGCCTCCGGGATGATGATCGAGGCGCCCTCGGCGCCGGCGCAGACCCGGCGCGGGTTCGTCCTCAGGACGCTCCGGCGCAAGCCGGCGGCGACGATCGGGCTCGTGATCCTCGTGCTCGTCACCCTGACGGCGGTCCTCGCGCCGGTGATCGCCCCGTACGGGCTGCACACGCAGGTGGGCCCGGTCTTCGGCTCGCCGTCCTGGAGCCATCCGCTCGGGCTCGACGACGGCGGCATCGACATGGTCACGCTCCTGATGTGGGGTGCCCGAATCTCGCTCGTCGTCGGTTTCGCCGCGACGCTCGTGTCGATGGCGATCGGCGGCACGATCGGCGTGCTCGCCGGCTACTTCGGCGGCGCCGTCGACACGGTTCTGATGCGAATCACCGACTACTTCCTCGTCGTACCGGACGTGCCGCTGATGATCGTGGTCGCGGCGATCTGGGGTCCGAGCCTCTTCCACATCGTGATCGTGATCGGCATCCTGCTGTGGACAGGCACGGCGCGGGTGATCCGTGCGCAGGTGAAGAGCGTCCGGGAGCGCGTCTACGTCAAGCGGGCGCGCGCGCTCGGCGCCGGCCACACGCGCATCGTCGTCCGTCACGTGCTGCCCCAGGTCGCGCCGCTCCTCATCGCCAACACGGTGCTGACGGTCGCGGTCGCGATCTTCGACGAGACCGCACTGTCGTTCCTCGGTCTCGGCGACCCGAGCCGGATCTCGCTGGGGAAAGTGATCGAGAACGCGTTCGAACGGGCGGCGATCTCGTCCGGGGCGTGGTGGGCGATCGTGCCGCCCGGCGCAGTCGTTGCGCTGATCATCCTCGGCTGCAGCCTCGTCGGCGGCGCTCTGGAGGACGCGCTCAACCCGCGGCTACGCGTCGCGCATCTTTCGGCACGCACGTTTCGCCTGCGGCCGCTCGTCGGGAGGAGCGAGGGCGCGCTGTGACGCCGTTGCTGCAGGTCGAGGGGTTGCACGTCTGGTTCGATCTCGCCGGCGGCGGTGAGCTGCACGCCGTCCAGGACGTCGGCTTCACGCTCGAGCCCGGCGAGCGCCTCGGGCTCGTCGGCGAGTCGGGTTGCGGCAAGACGACGACTGCGCTGGCGATCATGGGACTGCTGCCGCCGACCGCGAGCGCGGCGGGCCGGGTCCTGTTCGACGGGAAGGACGTGCTCGCCGGCGGTGAGGCGACGATCCGGCCGCACCGCTGGGTCGACGTGGCGATCGTCTTCCAGGGAGCGATGAACGCGCTCAACCCCGTGCGGCCGATCGGGTCGCAGATCGTCGAGGCGCTCGAGCTGCACGATGTGGCGCGAGGCGCGGCAGCGCGTGCGCGCGCGGGCGAGCTGCTCGAATCCGTCGGGATTCCCGCGCGCCGCGCGGACCGGTTTCCGCACGAGCTCTCCGGCGGCATGCGCCAGCGGGCCGCGATCGCGATGGCGCTGTCGTGCGAGCCGAAGGTGCTGATCGCCGACGAGCCGACCACCGCCCTCGACGTGATGGTGCAGGCGCAGATTCTCGAGCTCCTCGACGGACTGTGCCGCGAGTTCGGCCTCGCGCTGATCCTCGTCACGCACGACCTCCCGGTCGTCGCGCAGCTGTGCGACCGAGGCGTCGTGATGTACGCGGGCCGCATTGCCGAGCGCGCGGCGGTGGACGAGCTCTACCACCGGCCGCACCATCCGTACACCCGCCTGCTGTTCGCGGCGACGCCCGATCTCGACGACCTCGACCAGCCGATCATCTCGATTCCCGGTGCGCCGCCGCGGCTCGACCGGCCGCTCGACGGCTGCCCGTTCCGTCCCCGCTGCGACCGCGCGTTCGAGCGTTGCGCCGTCGAACGGCCGGAGCTGCGCGGCTTCGGCGACGGGAGGACCGCCGCCTGCCACCTCGACTCGCTCGTGCCGGCATGAGCGAAGCGCTCCTCGAAGTCGAAGACCTCGTCGTCCGCTATCCGGTGCCGCGCGGCCTCGTCGGCACGGTCGCGCGGCGACCCAGGTCGACCGTGCACGCGGTCGACGGGGTCTCGTTCACACTGCGTCCCGGCGAGATGGTCGCGCTCGTCGGCGAGTCGGGCTGCGGAAAGACGTCGACCGCGCAGGCTGTGATGCGGCTGATCGACGTCGACGCCGGCGCCGTCCGGTTCGAGGGCCGCGACCTCACCGGGGTCGGCACGCGCGCACTGCGGCCGCTGCGCAGGCGGCTGCAAATGGTCTACCAGGATCCGTACGAGTCCCTCGACCCGCGCCTGCGCGTTCGGCAGGCCGTCGAGGAGCCGCTGCTCATCCACCGGCTCGGCGGCTCGCGCGAGGAGCGCGCCAGGCGCGTACGCGAGGCGCTCGAGCGGGTAGAGCTGACGCCGCCGGATCTCTTCCTCGACCGTTATCCGCACGAGCTTTCCGGGGGACAGCGCCAGCGGGTGGCCATCGCGGCCGCGCTCGTGCTCGAGCCGGTGCTGCTGGTCGCCGACGAGCCGGTGTCGATGCTCGACGTCTCGGTGCGGGCGGGCGTGCTTTCGCTGCTCGACAGCCTGAAGAGCGGCGGCCTCGCGATCCTGATGATCACCCACGACCTCTCGACCGCAGCGCGGTTCGCCGACCGGATCGCCGTCATGTACCTGGGCAGGGTCGTCGAGGAAGGGACCGCCGATGCGGTCGTGCGCGACCCGCAGCACCCGTATACACGGGCACTGCTCTCGGTCGTGCCGCGCCGCGACCCGCGCGAGCGCCACCAGGGCACGGTGCTGCGCGGGGAGACGCCGGACGCTGTGCACATCCCGAGCGGTTGCCGGTTCCATCCCCGCTGTCCGATCGCGGTGGACGCCTGCCGCGTCGACGAGCCCCCGCTCGAGGCAAAGCGGCCCGATCACCGGGCCGCCTGCCTCCTCGTCTGACCGGCCGTCCTTAGGACGTCGCTGCGCGACGTCCTAAGGACGCGAGTCTCGAACTAGGCCGCGGACTCGAGCTCGTACACGAGCTCGCCCGCGGGCTCGACTTCGGCCTCTGCCGGAGTCGACTCGAGCATCAACGCGGCGAGGACCGCGCCGGCCGCCGCGATGGCCGCGAGCGCGTAGAACGCGATCCCGAACCCGTGCGTCAGGGCGGCTCCACTCGCGGCGGTGACGCCCGCGTGGCCGTTGACGTAGTGGTTCGTGAACGTCGTCGCGATGGTCGTCGCCGCCGCCACGCCGATCGCGCCGCCGATCTGCTGGTTCGTGTTGATCAGCCCCGACGCGATGCCGGCGTCGGCCTGACTGACGCCCGTGAGGGCGCCGATCGACATCGGCACGAACGCAAGCGCGAGTCCCACGCCGCTGATCAGGAACGCCGGGAACAGATCGGTGAAGTAGTGGCCGTGCACCGGCAGTCGTGCGAACAGGACCAGCGCCACCGTCGAGAGAGCGAGCCCCACTGGCAGGACGCGGCGAACGCCGATCCGCGTGGCGAGCGCCTGGCCCACGGCCGAGAAGGCGATGATCGTCAACGTCAGCCCGATGTACGCGACTCCCGTCTTCAGCGCCGAGTAGTGGAGCACCTGCTGCATGTACAGCGTCAGGAGGAAGAACTGCGAGAAGATCGCGCCGCCCATCAACAGACCGCTCACGTTCGAGCCGGACAGCGTCCGCAGCCGGAAGATCCGGAGCGGCAGCAGCGGAGCCTTCGAGCGCGCCTCGATCACGAAGAACGCCACGATCAGCGCCGCCGAGCCGGCGAGCAGACCGATCGTCTCCCCCGTCCCCCAGCCGTGCTGCGTCGCGCGGGTCATCGCGTAGACGAGCAACATCAGCCCGCCGGTGATCGACGCCGCGCCGGTGAAGTCGAAGTGCCGATGGTTCAGCTCGGCCCGGCTCTCGCGCAGCAGCCACGGCGTCAGCGCGACCACGACTGCGCCCACGGGCACGTTGATGAAGAAGATCCACGACCAGTTGAGGCCGCTCGTCAGCGCGCCGCCGAGCAGGACACCTGCCGCACCACCGCTGCCCGACGCAGCGCCCCAGATGCCGAGCGCGAGGTTGCGCTCCCGGCCCTCGCGGAACGTCGTCGTCAGGATCGAGAGTGCCGCCGGCGACAGCAGCGCCGCGCCCAGGCCCTGGATCGAGCGGAAGGCGATCAGCGATCCCGAGGACCACGCAAGGCCGTCGAGCAGCGAGCTGACCGTGAACACCAGCAGGCCGCCGACGAACAGGCGCCGCCGGCCGAGCAGGTCGGACAGCCGCCCGCCCAGCAGGAGGACGCCGCCGAAGAAGATCGAGTACGCAGTGATCACCCACTGGAGGCTCTCCTGCGAGAAGTGCAGGTCGGTCTTGATGGACGGCAGCGCCACGTTCACGATCGCCACGTCCAGCACGACCATGAACTGGGCAGCGACGATCACCGCCAGGGCCCACCAGCGCCGGCGGTCGTCCGTGTCGACCGTTGCGTCTGTCACCATTACGTCACTCATCCGTTTCCCCCATGAATCGTTGTGTGATTCCACGTTAGCAGTAGGTAACGTTCGCGCGCTACACTTATTCCGATGACAGCCCCCGCCTACGATCCCGCCCTCCGCCCGCTGTCCCGCGTCGCGAGGGAGCTCGCCGAGAACACCGGGTTCCTGCTCGCCCGGCTGGGCCTCGCGTTCAAGGCCAAGGCGGTCGAACGCGTCGAGCAGGAGGGCTCCGACCCGCATCACTACAGCGTTCTCGCGATCCTCGAGGAGGGAGCCCGCGAGACGCAAGGCACGATCGCCGAGGCGCTCGGCCTCGACCCGAGCCGGATGGTGGCCGTGCTCGACTCGCTCGAGCAGGAGGGCCTGGTCGAGCGGCGGCGGGATCCCCTCGACCGTCGGCGACACACCGTCAGCATCACCCCGGCCGGGCGCAAGCAGCTTCGCCGCCTGCGCGCGATCGCGAAACAGCTCGAGGAGGAGCTGCTCGCCCCCCTCACGCCGGAAGACCGCGTGACGTTCCACCGGCTGCTCGTGCAGCTCGCCATGCGGCACGACCCGAGCTGCGCCTTCGAAGAGACGGCTTAGTCGGCGCTCGCGACGACGCGCGTCCCCGTCGCCTTGAACGAGGCGTAGGCGATCTCGCCGGTGCGGAGGCCGAGTCTCGCGAGCGAGTCCGCGGTGATCTCGGCGGTGACAGAGCCGATGGTGACGCGCACACGGTTGCCGAGCGCGGCGACCGTCCGAATCGGCGCGCACACGACGTTCATCGCCGAGTCGTGCGGCGCGGCCGTGGCGACGGTGACGTCCCAGGGATAGACCGCGACGACGACCTCCCCGCGAGCCGGGTCCGCGGTCGTGATCGAGCCGCCGTCAGCCAGGCGGATCCGCGTCGAGCCGTCGGCGGCCGACTCGGCACGACCTCGCAGGAGGTTCGCGCCGGTGAACGAGGCGACGAACGGATCGGCGGGCGCCGACACGAGGTCGGCGGCGCTGCCGCTCTGCCGGATCTTGCCGTCGACGACGACGCTGACCTCGCGGGCGAGCGCGGCCGCGTCCTCGAAGTCGTGCGTGACGAGCAGCACCGGGATGTCGAGGTCCGCGAGAAGCTCCTGCAGCTCCGCCCGCACGGTCGTGCGGGTGTGCGCGTCGAGGGCTGCGAGGGGCTCGTCGAGCAGCAGGACGTCGGGATCGCGCGCGAGCGCGCGTGCGAGGGCGACGCGCTGCCGCTCGCCGCCCGACAGTCGGTCCGGCCGGGCACCCTCGAGGTGGGCGATCCCGAAGCGTTCGAGGTAGTCGTCGGCGGCGTGCCGCCGCGCGAATTCGATGTTCCCGCGGACGGTCATGTGCGGGAAGAGCGCGTACTCCTGGAACACGAGCCCGACCTGCCGCCGCTCGGGCGGCAGGTCGACCCTGCCCGCTCCGTCGAACCAGGCGACGCCGTCGACGGCGATCCGCCCGGCGGCCGGGCGCATCAGGCCGGCCACCGCGCGCAGCACCGTGGACTTGCCCGCACCGGACGGCCCCACGAGCGCGACGCTCGCGCCGACGTCGAGCGTCAGCTGGAGCTCGAAAGACCGAAGAGGGACCGTGATCCGGTCGAGGGTGAGCGTTGCCATTGTCCGAGGCCGATGCGGAGGGAGACGAGCATCACGAGACTCGCGAGCACGAGTACGCCGCTCATGGCGAGCGCGGCGTCGAAATTGAGGTCGAACTGCGAGTAGATGGCGAGCGGGACGGTCTGCGTGACCCGTTGCAGGTTGCCCGCGAACATGATCGTGGCGCCGAACTCGCCGAGGCCGCGCGCGAACGACAACGCGAGCCCGGCGACCAGCCCGCCGCGTGCCAGCGGCAGGACGATGCGGAAGAAGGTGCGAGCCGGCCCGGCGCCGAGTGTCCGCGAGGCGGCGGCGAGATTCGCGTCCGTCGACTCGAACGCCGCAATCGCCTGCCTGACGTAGAGCGGGCTCGCGACGAACGCCACGGCGACGACGACGGCACTTTGCGTGAACGGGAGCGTGACGCCGCCGGCGCGAAGGCTCGAGCCGAGCAACCCGAGCCGGCCGAACGCGGCGAGCAGCCCGATGCCCGCGACGGCGGGCGGCAGCACCAGCGGCAGCTCGACCAGCGTCACCGCGAGGGCATGCCCGGGGAAGCGGCGCGTCGCGAGCAGGTACGCCGCAGGCGTGCCGAAGAGGACGATCAGCACC
>Ga0209579_10003134_pt1 | contig 12184 bp, 4 predicted proteins | sample Coa_R1_2_FD_187152 | JGI IMG/M metagenome (GOLD analysis project Ga0209579, IMG submission 187152) | Surface soil microbial communities from Centralia Pennsylvania, which are recovering from an underground coalmine fire - Coalmine... | ecosystem: Environmental > Terrestrial > Soil > Unclassified... | reverse complement strand
ACCTCCATGCCGTGGATGTCTTCGGGAGTGGTTTCGGCGCGCACCAGGATGACCGGATTCTTTTTCGTGCCATGACCGGCTTTTTCGACGGCGTCATCCGCAGTAAAGACAATCTGGCCTACAGCCGCACCCGGTGACGCGGGCAGACCTTTATCAGTGAGAATGTTTTCAGGCTTGATTTCTTTCTCGTCCAGTCGTGGTACCAGAAAATCGTAAAGCTGATTCGGTTCGACCCGGAAGATCGCTTCTTCTTTATTTATCAGGCCTTCTTCCACCATCTGAATGGCTACTCGGACTGCGGCGCGACCCGTGCGCTTGCCATTGCGCGTCTGCAGCATGTAAAGCTTGCCTTCCTGAATGGTGAATTCGAAATCCTGCATGTCGCGGTAATGCTTTTCCAGGCGAGTTGTGATTTCGTGGAGCTGGCGATAAACATCCGGCATGATTTTCTCCAACTCGCGAATGTGAACAGGAGTGCGAATGCCGGCCACCACGTCTTCACCCTGCGCGTTCATCAGGAACTCGCCATAGAACTCTTTATTCCCGGTGGCGGGATTGCGCGTGAAGCCGACGCCGGTGCCGCTGGTCTCTCCAAGATTGCCAAAGACCATTGCCTGAACGTTTACGGCAGTGCCAAGATCGTCAGAAATGTTGTTGATGCGCCGGTAGTGTTTGGCACGATCGTTGTTCCACGAATGAAACACGGCATCTCGGGCCATCACCAACTGCTCGTTGGGATCCTGCGGAAAGTCGCGCTTCGCCTGCTTTTTGACAACCTTCTTATATTCGCTGATGACTTCTTTCAGAGCTTTCGCGTCGAGATCCGTGTCGAGCTTGGCTTTTTTCTGCTTCTTCTTGGCGTCGAAAACCTCATCAAAAGCCGCCTTCGGGATTTCCAGCACCACGTTGCCGAACATCTGGATCAATCGGCGATAAGAATCGTAGGCAAAGCGAGGATTGTTGCTGCGCTTGGCGAGCGCTTCCACACTCTGATCGTTGAGACCGAGATTGAGGATCGTGTCCATCATGCCGGGCATAGAAAACTTTGCGCCGGAACGCACGCTGACCAGCAGCGGATTTTCGCCTTTGCCAAGTTTCTGGCGCTGGAGCTGTTCCAGGTGATTCAACGCCTCGTCCATCTGGCGATCGACTTCAATCGACACCTGACCATGGCGCATGAATTCGCGGCAAGCCTCAGTCTGAATCGTGAAACCGGGCGGGACAGGCAGGCTGGCGTTGGTCATTTCCGCCAGGCCGGCGCCTTTGCCGCCGAGTTCATCTTTCATTTTGCCGTTGCCATCGGCTTTGCCATCACCGAAGAAGTAAACGTATTTCGTGGTTTGCGGTTTCGATGTGGTGATTTCTGTTTCGGAGAGAGTAGTAGTAGCCATGGTATGAGTCCTTTATTGTTTCGAAGATTCTGTAGATCCCTTGCCTTCGGTCACGATTTCTGAGAAGTCCGCGATAGTAGAAAACTCCTTCAATAGCCTCTGCAGCAGTGCCAGCCGGTTTGCGCGAAGTTCCTCGTCATCCACCATGACCATGACTTTGTCGAAAAAATGATCCACAACCGGGCGGAGCTTGGAAATTTCCATGAGCCCATCTGCATAATTGCGGTTTGCTCGGAGCTTCTCCACGATCTCCGATGTTTGCGGAATCTGCAGCGCTAACTCACCTTCAACACCCGCCTGCAGCAGTTTCGGATCCATCTTGGCTGCCACTCGCTTTCCGCTTTCCGACGCTTGTCGCAGAATGTTCTTGATCCTCTTGAACGCGATCGAGATCGATTCGAAATCAGCTGATGGACGGACTCTGGTGACCGCCTCGGCTCTTGCAACTGCATCCACCACATCGTCGGCTTCTGCCGCCAGCACCGCGTTCACAACATCGTACTTGAATCCCAGCGTGTCCCGCAGGTAGAACTCCAGGCGTTCACGAAGAAATACCTTAATATTTGCAGCGTAATTCGAGTCGGCAACGAATTTTCGTTCAGCGGCAGACCCGCGATAAGCTTCGCGGCCGTCCGCAGTGACTTGGCTCAACAGAATTGGCAGCTTATGCTCGGCGATAATCTTCACGATCCCATTCGCCTGACGGCGCAGGGCAAATGGATCTTTCGATCCAGTCGGCTGCAGGCCTAAAGCGAACATACCCGCAATGGTGTCGGCTTTGTCTGCAATGGCAAGAACGCCGCCTTCCACGGTGCGCGGAACCGAATCCTCCATCGATTCCGGCTTGTAGTGATCGTAGATCACCTGGGCAATCAACTGCCGGGTGCTTTCCGGCAAATCGGAATCAAGCTCTTGAACCTGCGCGTAAAGTCCACCGATCACGCCCTGCAGTTCGGTAAACTCTTTCACCAATTCGGTTGTGAGATCGGTTTTCGCGAGATAGGCGGCTTTGTGGACAATACCGGGCCGAATCGGAATGCCGCTCTGGCGGAGTATCTCGCACAGCCAACTGCAGAGCCGTTGTACCCGCAAAGTCTTCTCATAATAGCTGCCCAAATCTTTCTGAAACGTCACATGCTTGAGCAGCGGAACTCGTTCGCGTAGCGGCAGCTTCTGGTCCGTATTCCAGAAAAAGCGCGCGTCATTGAACCGGGCACGAAGAACGCGTTCGTTGCCGTGCCGGATAATGCCTCTCGGATCGCCATCCGTGTTTATCACGGCCAAGAAGTGCGGCAGCAATTTGCCATCCGCGTTCTCGACCGCAAAATATTTCTGGTGATCGCGCATCACGGTCACGAGAACTTCTTCTGGCAACCGCAGGAATTCGCGATCAAAGTTTCCCAGAACAACCGAGGGCCATTCGGTGAGATTCACCACTGTATCCAGAAGAGTCTTGTCTTCACGCCAACGCGCGCCAGGAATCGTTCGAGCAGCGGCGTCCAAAGCTTTGCGGATCTGTTGCTCGCGTGCATCGCGGCCGAGCACTTTCGCCTCATGCAATGCACTGACGTAGGCTTCGCCAGCGGCCGCAATCCGGACAGATCGATCGCTCAAAATGCGATGACCGCGCGACTCGTTACCCGCACGAACCCCGGCAAATTCGAGTGGAACCACCTCGCCGTCAAGCATCGCTACGAGCCAGCGCACCGGGCGCACAAAGAGTTCGCCGGGCTTGCGCCAATACATGTTCTTGGGCCAGTAAATTGACTCGATTTCCTCGGGCAACAGTTCGGCTAACACTTGCGCCGCCGATCGTCCCTTTTTCGTAATTTCGGCAGCGAGGTATTCACCTTTGGGGGTTCTGATCTTCGTCAGACGGGAAACGTCCACGCCAGCCTTTTTAGCAAACGCGTGCGCGGGAGCGCCGGGCTGCCCCTCTTTGAAAGCGACCGCTACTGAAGGGCCGGTCACCCGCTCCGAGATATCGGGCTGATCGGCTGGAATACCGGAAATCATGACCGCAAGCCGTCGCGGGCTGTCGAAATTCATGACCGATCTCACTGGCAGCCGCTCGCGTTGCAGCAGGTTGGAGACTCGCTCGCGCAACTCCCGCGAAGCCGCATCGATCATGCGCGCAGGAATTTCCTCACATCCGATCTCAAGAAGAAAGTCAGGCATTCCGCAAGCTTTTATTTTCGCAGAAATTCAGGATGCCTGCTTGTGAGCCCGGTCACAAATCGTATCGCAAACCGGGAAGCAGCAAGGACGTCTGGACTGAACTGGGAACTGCTAACCGAGAACCGGCAACTGCTTTATCTCAAAATCCCCTGATCGCAAAACCATACTAACGAAGTAATTCCAGCTATGGTGCTGTCTCTGAAGGGCTTACTTCGGTTTCGGAGCGGCCAAAACGATAGCGTAGGATCCACTTGCTCGGAACCGGCTTGCCGTTCACTTGAGCGGGCTGAAACTTCCATTGCCGGGCAGACTCCAGCGCCATCCGGGCAAAATATTTGCTCGGGCCAGATCTTTCCAGGGTCGCGGCAGAAACAGCACCCGCAGCATCGACTTCCACGCCCACATTGACGTGGATCTTCCCCTCAATCGTGTTCCGAGCGTTTCGTGATACGTTCGGCATAATTCGGTCGACCACAGCACCTTGCACAACACCGCCTCGCGGGTTATTTGCAACCGGCTGTTGCGTGTCAGCCTCTGAAGCAGGTCTGGCAACAACCGCTGTAGTCCCCTGCTTGGCAGGTGTTTGGGATTTCTTGGCGCTCGACCCGCGGTGTCCGACGAACCACATCAGTGCCACTATTGCGATGAGTGCAACTTGAGCCAGTACCAAAGGCCCAGTACGCGATTTTTTAAAGGGATTCGGAGTTGGGGCGGGTTCAAGGCGAGCTTTAATTTGCGCCAGTGTGCAGCGCTCACCCGGATCGAACCTCAGGCACTCCTGAATGATCTGTTGGAACGGTTCCGGAATCGAATCTGAAATGGCGGGCGGCGTTTTAGCCACTCGATCCCAGACCGGCGGCTGCTGATTCAGCGCGGCAACCAGAGTGATGCCCAGTGACCACACGTCCGCTGCCACGGAAATCGGTTCACTCCCCGTCTCCGGAGCATCGTATACTCCCAACTCCTCAAACCGATCGTCGGGTTCGCCCGCTGGCTGTATGCCGTCGCTGGAGATTTTCAAGCGGTCACTGACCGCCAGAATGTTCGAAGGCTTCAGATGCCTATGGACAAAACCCTTCTCATGCAAGAAAGCAAGAACGTCAACCGCGGCCCGCAACATTTCCTCGGTTTCGGCCGGCGTTAACGGCCGGGAAGGCAATATCTGAGAAAGATCTTCGTCGGCATACTCCATAACCACGTAGACCCGCGGCTTCGAGTTGACCTCGCACCGGCCCACATGAAAAATCCGGAGAAGGTGCGGATGCGAGAGCTGTGCAACCGCTTCAAGCCGCGAAATCAACCGCTCCGTATTATCGGTAGCAAAAAGTTTAATGACCGTTTTCTGAGATCTTTGATCAGGCAGCTCAGTGAGATAGATTTCGCTATGGGCTGAGCTTCCGAGCTTCTGAAGAAGAGGGAATTTTCCGTCCACCATTATTCCGCTTTGGGTCTCAAGCACGGCTGCGGTATTCATAAAAAATCTCGATGCCCCATTCTATATAAGTCTGATCTCCAGCGGGTTTGGGCAGGAGCGCTGCCATCCTATAGCTATGTTCCTTGATCTCTAAGGGTAAGTCTGTATTGTGCTGACAATGCTTGCATCCGGATGATGTACCTTCGAATACCAGTGGCTGGATTAGGACTGGATTTTTTCTGGTGAGTATAGCGGAAAAGCCGCCTCACGTCACGGCTGTAGCGCAGCTAAACACCGATTTTTGAGCACTCAAGAGGGCATTTCTGTTCGGATTTCGTAAAAATTGCGGGCCGCCGCTCTTGAGCGACGAGTCTCCCGAATGCTGACGGTGGAGCTTGTAGCGCCGCAAGAAAAACGAGGGCGAAATTGACCAAGAATACTCCGGCGATCATCTGGCCCGGGAAGCCGTATCCCCTCGGGGCCACTTGGGATGGCGAAGGTGTGAACTTCGCCTTGTTCTCAGAACACGCCGAGAAGGTCGAGTTGTGCCTTTTCGATGATTCCGGCCGCCGCGAAACCCATCGCATTCCCTTAATCGAGCAGACCGACCAGGTTTGGCATGGCTATTTGCCGGAGGCCCGCCCCGGCTTGGTGTACGGATATCGAATTCACGGACCTTATGACCCGGAAAAAGGCCTGCGATTCAATAAAAACAAGCTGCTGCTGGATCCGTATGCAAAACAGATCAGCCGCGGGCTGGTTTGGCACGACTCACTATTCGGCTACAGGATTGGACATCGCAATGAGGACTTATCGTTCGATCGCCGCGACAGCGCTCCAGGAATGTTGAAAGGCATCGTGGTGGATCCAGCATTTACCTGGGGAGCCGATATTCCGCCGCGAACCCCGTGGCACCGCACCATTATTTATGAGGCGCACGTAAAAGGCTTTACTATGCGCCACCCCGACGTGCCTCCAGCCCTGCGGGGAACATACGCCGGACTGGCGACTGCTCCGGTGATCGATTACCTGACCCGGCTGGGCATAACTGCGGTTGAACTAATGCCAGTCCACACCTTTATTGATGATCGAACGTTAGTGGAGCGTGGGCTGCGGAATTATTGGGGGTACAACTCGATTGGCTTCTTCGCTCCCGAACCCCGCTATTGCTCGAACGGCAATATTAATGAGTTCAAAACCATGGTGAAAACCCTGCACTCGGCAGGGATCGAAGTCATTCTTGACGTGGTTTATAACCACACGGCAGAAGGCAATCAGATGGGGCCCATGCTGTCTTTTCGCGGTATCGACAATCCTGCCTATTACCGCCTCCTCGCTGACAATCCTCGTTATTACATGGACTACACCGGAACCGGCAACACCCTGAACATGCGGCATCCGCGCGTGCTGCAGCTAATCATGGACAGCCTGAGGTATTGGGTGCAGGAGATGCACGTTGATGGATTCCGCTTCGATCTTGCCGCAACCCTCGCTCGCGAGCTCCACGAAGTAGACCGGCTGGGAGCGTTTCTGGACATCATCCAGCAAGACCCAATTTTGTCCCAGGTCAAGCTGATTGCCGAGCCCTGGGATTTGGGCGAGGGCGGCTACCAGGTCGGACAGTTCCCCCCCGGATGGGCGGAGTGGAATGACAAATATCGCGATGCGGTGCGCTCCTATTGGAAGGGAGACGGCGGGTTGATCGGTGAGTTGGCCTATCGCGTAACCGGGTCAAGCGATCTATATGCCCGCAGCGGCCGCAAACCTTACGCCAGCATTAATTTTGTCACCGCGCACGACGGATTCACACTGAAGGACCTGGTCAGCTACAACGGCAAGCACAATGAAGCCAATGGTGAGGATAACCGCGACGGCACCGACAACAATCGTAGCTGGAATTGCGGAGCCGAAGGACCGACGGATGACCCGGAAATCAACCGCTTGCGCGCCCAGCAGAAGCGTAATTTCCTCGCCACCCTTTTTCTGTCGCAAGGCGTTCCCATGATGTTAGCGGGTGATGCCATGGGACACACTCAATCGGGAAACAACAACGCCTATTGCCAGGATAACGAGATCAGTTGGCTGGATTGGGACCCCGCGCATACCGATCACGAACTGCTCGCGTTTGTGCGAAAGCTGATCGCTTTGCGCAAAGATCATCCAGCTCTCCGGCGCAGGAATTTCTTCCAGGGCCGGCAAATCCGCGGCGCCGATATTAAGGACATTATCTGGCTGACTCCCAGCGGCAAAGAAATGACGGATGAGGAGTGGAACCAGAGCTTTGCACGCTGCCTCGGAGTTTGGCTCACCGGCGAGGCTTTGGACGAAGTGAACGAGCGCGGGCAGCGGGTCGAAGACTGTAACTTCCTCATGCTGCTAAACGCGCACCATGAAGAGATTTCGTTTGTTATGCCGACTCCGCCCTCAAACCAAGGTTGGTTCGCGCTGCTGGATACAGCCTGCCAAACTACCCGAAACCCTGAAGCCTTTTACGTCGGAGGCGAATCGTATCCTTTGCAAGCCCGGTCTCTGGCTCTTCTGGTAGAGCGCTCCGCCAACGAGATTCGCTACCGGGACCGGCGGCGCACGGAAAGTACTTGAAAGTCCACCACAAGATGCCCTTCGGGGCGGAGTCCCGCGATGATGGCACGACCCGCTTCCGGCTTTGGGCGCCCAGCGCGTCCTCAGTAGATGTCGTTCTCAGGCAAGCGCCACGCAGGTTCGCGATGCCCCGAGTCGATGAGGGTTGGTTTGAGCTTGTGACCGAAGCTCGCCCCGGCGCGCAATATAAATTCAAAATTGATAATGGGCAGGAGGTCGCAGACCCTGCATCCCGTTTTCAGCCATCAGGCGTTCACGGCCCGAGCGAGGTCGTAGATCCGCTTGCGTTCGAATGGCAGAACCCGCAGTGGAAAGGAAGGCCGTGGGAGGAAGCTGTCATCTACGAATTACACGTAGGCACGTTTTCTCCTCGAGGAACATTTGCCGGAGCGGAGGTGAAGCTTGATTACCTGTCCGAGCTGGGCGTGACTGCAATCGAGATCATGCCCGTTTCGACCTTCCCAGGTGATCGGAATTGGGGATATGACGGTGTATTGCCCTATGCGCCTTCACCGACCTATGGAGGCCCGGACGACTTCAAGCGATTTATTGACGCCGCGCATTCCGCGAATCTGATGGTGTTTCTCGACGTGGTCTACAACCACTTCGGCCCCGAGGGGAACTATCTTCATTTATATGCGCCGCAGTTCTTCACCGATCGCCACCACACGCCCTGGGGGCAGGCGATCAACTTTGACGGCCCATGCAGCCGGACTGTGCGCGATTTTTTCATTCACAACGCGCTCTATTGGTTAGAGGAGTATCAATTGGACGGACTTCGTTTCGACGCCGTGCACGCGATTAAAGATGATTCCCGTCCTGACATTCTGACCGAACTGGCAGAAACCGTGCGTAACAGTCTTGCTGATCGTCTCGTTCATCTCGTGTTGGAGAACGACAACAACGCTGCCCATTATCTCAGCCCGAACATTCGTTATCCCAGGCTTTATAACGCGCAGTGGAACGATGATATTCATCATGCCGCGCACATCCTCCTCACTGGCGAGAAAGACGGCTACTATTCGGACTACGCGGACAAACCAATCTGGCACTTCGGGCGCTGCTTAGCAGAAGGCTTCGGGTACCAGGGCGAAGCTTCGGCTTATCGGAACGGCAAGTTACGCGGCGAATTGAGCCGTGAATTGCCGCCAACCTGCTTCGTTTCCTTTCTGCAAAACCACGATCAGGTCGGCAATCGAGCCTTTGGCGAGCGCATCACCCAGTTGGCCGCGCCGGAAAAACTGCGAGTTGCGCTGGCTGCGTTCCTGCTGGCGCCATCACCTCCGCTGCTGTTCATGGGGGAGGAATTTGGTGCAGACACCCCGTTTATGTTCTTCTGCGACTTCGGCTCTGATCTCGCGTCCAAAGTCACAGAAGGGCGGCGTTCTGAATTTTCCCATTTCTCGCAATTCTGTTCTGCGGAAGCTCAAGCTCGAATACCCGACCCGAACAGCCCGGACACGTTCCTGCGTTCCAAGCTGGATTGGGCTTCTTTGCAGGCCACTGCCCACATCCAATGGCTGCAGTTCTATCGGGAACTCTTGAACTTTCGACAAAAAGAAATAGTGCCGTTAATCTCGAAAATCACGCCCCGCAGCGGCAAGTTCAAAGTCATCGGCGACGAGGCTGTTTCAGTAAACTGGCAGCTTACAACTGGCCCCACTCTGGAAGTGATCGCGAATTTCGGAAGTTCAGCCGTTGCGATTCCTGCGCGAGAGAGGAAGCTACTTTACACGACGTCAAAAGATGGACCGAGCATCATCGAGGCACATGAAATACCGGGCCTGTGCGCTGCATGGTTTCTCAATCCATGAAGACCCCGAGCATACCTCTCGCGACGTACCGTCTCCAGTTCAACAAGGATTTTACGTTCTCTCAAGCGACCGAGTTGGTGCCTTATCTTGCCTCGCTCGGGATTTCCCATTGCTATGCGTCGCCCTATCTGCGCGCGCGGCCGGGCAGCCTGCACGGTTACGACATCATCGATCACCAACATTTGAATCCAGAGATCGGCACACCCGAAGAATACGAGAGATTTGTTGCCGCGCTACATAAGCACGGCATGCAGCAAATCCTCGACATCGTTCCCAATCACATGGGAATTCTGGGAAGCGATAACGCTTGGTGGCTGGATGTTCTGGAGAATGGCGAAGCATCAGTCTACGCCGATTATTTTGATATCGATTGGGAACCGCTCAAAGACGAACTCCAGGGCAAGGTTCTGGTGCCAGTGCTTGGCGATCAATATGGCATCGTGCTCGATCGCGGTGAACTGAAGCTCGCTTTTGACAAGCAGCACGGCGAATTCAGCATCTGGTACTTCCAGCACCGATTCCCCGCGAATCCGCGGGAATATCCCAGCATTCTTCGCTGCGGCCTAGAAGAACTGAAACAACGGCTTGGACCCGAAAACCGGGATGTTCTGGACCTCCAAGGCTTGATTGCGTCTTTCCATCACTTGCCCGGGCGGAAGAGAATCTCTCCAGAAAAACGCGCCGAGCGTCAGCGCGACAAAGAAGTTTATAAAAGCAAACTGGCCGGATTATGCCAGAGATCGCCCGCAATCGCGCAATTCGTTGATGAGGCGGTCAGACAAATCAACGGCCTTCCAGGCGATTCCAGTTCCTTCGATTCTCTCCACGAACTGATCAAGGCCCAATCGTATCGCCTGGCGTATTGGCGAGTCGCGGCAGACGACATCAATTACCGACGCTTTTTCGATGTCAACGATCTCGCCGCTTTGCGCCAGGAAAACGAGGTCGTGTTTCAGGCGACCCACGAATTTATCCTCCAACTGCTGGAGCAGGGAAAAATCAACGGCTTGCGGATCGATCATCCCGATGGGCTTTATGATCCGCGGCAATATTTTCGGAGGTTGCAGCGACGCGGTGGATCGCCCGGCAAAGCACGCTCTAGGCCGTACTACGTTGTCGCTGAAAAAATCCTCACTGGCGACGAGACGCTCCCTTCTGATTGGCCGATTTATGGCACCACCGGTTACAACTTCTCCAATCTTGTGAACGCGTTGTTTGTCGATCCTCAATCACAATCACAAATGGATCGAATCTATGCCGAGTTCCTGGGCGATCCAGTCAACTTTGGCGACATCGTGTACGAATGCAAGAAGCTAGTCATCGATCATCTGCTGAACAGTGAGTTGAATGTTTTGGCAAATCACCTCAGCCGCATCGCACTGGCGGAGCGCCATACCTGTGACTTCACACTGAAGAGCTTGCGCGATGCGCTCGCGGAAATCGTCGCGTGCTTCCCGGTTTATCGGACTTACGTCAGCCCCGGCCACATCTCGGAATCGGATCGCAAATACATTGCACAAGCGGTGGACTGCGCCAAGACCAAAAGCGGCGCCCCAGACTCATCGGTCTATGATTTTATTCGCGAGGTTTTGCTGACTCGCATCGTCGAAGATCGCCCTCTTTATTATCAGAATTCCGTCCTTCATTTCGCCATGAGATTTCAGCAGTACACCAGCGCGCTCATGGCGAAGGGTCTCGAGGACACCAGTTTCTATCGCTACAATCGTCTGCTTTCCTTGAATGATGTCGGTGGCGATCCGCTACAGTTCGGTGTCGAAGCCGACGAATTCCATCGCCGCATCGAGGGTCGCGCGAAACGCTGGCCGCATGAAATGCTCGCGACTTCCACTCATGATTCCAAGCGCTCTGAAGACGTACGTGCACGCATTGACGTGTTGTCGGAGATGCCCACCGAATGGCAGCGCCACGTCATGCATTGGCGCGAGTTGAACAGAAAGAAGAAAACCTTATGCGATGGAATCGAGTCTCCCAGTTTAAATGACGAGTATCACCTGTATCAGACACTCATTGGCGCATGGCCCGCCGGATCGGACACTCCCGGGGAGTTCTTCATTACGCGAGTCCGCGATTACATGCTGAAAGCCGTCCGCGAGGCAAAGAATGAAACCAGTTGGAGAAATCCTAGTTCAGCCTATGAGTCCGCCTTAACCTCGTTTGTCGATTCTGTTTTGTGCTCGCCAGATTTTCGCGAGCATTTTGTTCCCTTTCACCAGAAGATCTCCTTTTTCGGATCGTTGAATGGCCTCTCACAGACCTTGATAAAACTCACTGCGCCGGGCGTTCCCGATATTTATCAAGGAAATGAATTGTGGCAATTCAATCTGGTGGATCCGGACAACCGTCGCACAGTCGACTACGACGTCCGTCATAAGACGCTCCTCGAATTACAAGCTTTGGGAAGCGAATGCTGCGAGAAGCTAAAAGCGGGCGTCCGGGCGCTCGCAAACAACATAGAAGATGGCCGAATCAAAATGTATCTCTTTTGGCGCACTCTCAGCTTACGCAAGCGCGAAGCCGGCTTATTTCGAAACGGCGAATATATTCCCCTTCAAACTGTAGGTCCGAAAGCAACTCACGTGCTTGCATTCGCCCGCCGCGAGAAGAACCACGTAGCTATTACCGCCGCACCGCGGCTTTGCGCTCAACTCCTGCGCGGAGAGATGCATTTACCTTTGGGCCAAGACATCTGGCAGGACTCACGAATCGAGTTTCCCGGCCGAATACCTAAACGCTTTCGCAACGTCTTCGCCGGAGAAGTTTTGGAA
>Ga0209579_10003133_pt1 | contig 12185 bp, 11 predicted proteins | sample Coa_R1_2_FD_187152 | JGI IMG/M metagenome (GOLD analysis project Ga0209579, IMG submission 187152) | Surface soil microbial communities from Centralia Pennsylvania, which are recovering from an underground coalmine fire - Coalmine... | ecosystem: Environmental > Terrestrial > Soil >... | reverse complement strand
TCTTCACTCGCGCCTTGTGCACGCACAATGGTCGCTCGTTCCAGATCAGAATTTTGAGAAGCCTTCTTGTCAAATTCCCAATTTTTCAGACACGTTGTGTATAGATTTCAGAGGAAAAAGATATGCAGAAAAAGAGGGTTCTTGTCACTGGAGGAGCGGGTTTTCTAGGGTCGCATTTATGCGAAAAACTGCTCGATAGAGGTTGTCAGGTCATTTGTTTGGACAATTTCTATACCGGAACTCTCAAGAATCTTGATTCCTTGGTTAGCCATCCGCATTTTTCTATTGTGGAACATGATATATGCCTACCTTGCGATATTCAAGCGGATGAGATTTACAATTTGGCATGTCCCGCCTCTCCCGTTCACTATCAATTGGATCCTGTTCAAACCATACGCACTTGTGTACTGGGAGCGATGAATATGCTGGATCTTGCCAAAAAATATCATGCGCGCATCCTTCAAGCCTCAACAAGCGAGGTCTATGGGGATCCTACACTCCATCCTCAACCAGAATCGTATTGGGGAAATGTCAATCCGATTGGTGTGCGATCTTGCTATGATGAGGGGAAAAGATGCGCTGAAACGCTTTTTTTTGACTATCATCGGCAATATGGGGTTTCCATAAAAATCGCGCGTATTTTCAATACCTATGGTCCGCGGATGCATCCCATGGATGGAAGAGTTGTTTCGAATTTTATCATGCAGGCCTTAAAAGCAGACCCCCTCACCATTTATGGCAATGGGCAACAAACCCGTTCTTTTTGCTATGTGGATGATTTAATCGAAGCCTTGATTCGCCTTATGCATAGCGATGAAAGAGAAACGGGGCCTATCAATTTGGGCAATCCTTGCGAATTTCAGATTCTGCAGCTCGCTGAATCGATCATAGAGCTAACCGGATCTCGTTCTTCGCTTATCCATCATCCTCTTCCTAGCGATGATCCTAAGCAGCGTAAGCCCGAAATCTCTCAAGCGCAATCCCTGCTCGGATGGACACCAACGATAGGACTACGAGACGGTTTACAGCAGACGATTGCGTATTTTAAAAACCTTTGAGGAAACCTCCTTTAGAGACCTCTCCCTTTAGAGGCTTCTCTTAGTACATATCTCCCGCCATTTTTTTACTATCTCTATTGCAAGAGGAGCAGCTTCCTTTCCTCCTGCTTCGCTGAGTCGAAGATAGACAACGACAACGAGCTCTTGCTCATCTAATGCATGGGGAGACGTCAATGATACGCCGCAGAACCAGATGTGATTGTGAATTTTAGGTTCTGTTTCCACGTCTAGGGTCTGTTTGAATAAAATTTCCGCAGTGCCCGTTTTGCCCATGAGGTGGTTCTTCAGGTCCAAATAATCCCGTCTCCAAAGGGGATTTTGATAAAGCGAGCGGATAATCTCAGGCTTAGCGGTTCCCTTAGGTCCTGTGATCACACGATGCATTCCTTCCACTAAAGGCGCGCGAATGGCATCGGGCATGAATAGAGAGCGCTTGATTTCAGGTGCTGCATACCATACTTGTGCCTGTCCTGTTTCTGCCTGCATAGAGGTGAATAGTTGAAAATCGATGCCGATCAAGCCCAAAGGCTCTTGAAAAGCATAGGTTGCGCACGAAAAAGGGTCGCGGTATTCGCGTAACGGCTCTCGCCCCGCGATGATCTTTACAATAGAAGGTTTTAGTATTTGTCCCTTATTGGCTATCGCAGACATCATGACAGCCGTCTGTAGGGGGGTTACGATAAGAGAATGCTGCCCCATGGAAAAAGAATAAAGGCTGGTACGATTGTGGGAAAGATCGTCGGGAAGTGTCCCGGGAATTTCGCCCGGGAGCTCTATGCCGCTCTTTTCGCCGAATCCAAATTGCTTTGTCGCATGCAAAAGATTTAAAGGATCTTGAATATGCTCAGCAGCTAAAATAGCAAAGTAAATATTGCTCGATTGTTCAATGGCCCCTACGATATCGATTTTGCCGATATTAGCGTGACCGCGCGGCAATATTCCCCCTTTATAAAGACGGGTGATCACTTGGCCATCGAGCGTATAGCCCAAAATCTGCTTATTGCTCCCGGCCTTGGGATGCCATTTATAATCGTCGATAAGGGTAAGAGGATTGACCTGGGATAGTTCGAGATTCTTTTCTTTTAAAGCCTCATAGCGCTCGAGCAGCGCCTGATAGGCGACGACCATCTTAAAAACAGATCCTTGAGGGGTTGTTTGTCGATAGGCCTGAGAGCGGCCATAGCAGAAACCTAACAGAGGATAAAAAGCAGCGGCTAGATGTTTTTCCAGCTGTACCCCTTTACTATTACGCACAGAGCGATAGCGGCCAAAAAGAGGTCGGTTCATCTCCTGGAAGGCGCGGAGCGTTTTGAGAAAAGAAAGCTGATCGTTGGGCTTTAAAGGGGAAAGACTCTCTCTCAGTAGATCTATTTGGTGTTGCAACGCAGGATAGAGTGCGCGCAATACGGCAAAACGTTTGATATAAGGGATTAAATCAGGCTCTGTTTTTTCCTGTTCTGCCCACAAAAAATGCTGCGTCAAGATCCAGCGCGAAGATTCCCAGAAAGTCTTAAATAGTTCTCTTTCTTTGAGGTCTAAATATTCTGTATAAGGCCGCGCATAACGCTTTTTTTCACGCTCTTCTTTGCGCTTTCCTTTTAAGTACTCTTTAAAATTTTGCTCGCGCCATTGTTGAAAATCCGTCTGATGAAACCATTCTTGGATATGGGGGAGCAACATATTTTGAATCAAGAGAGCAGCTTGCGTGAGTTGACGGTACTGGGACAAGGAAAAATGACCGATTGCATTGCCCAGGTCCGGATTAAAACTGTCTTTGTTTACGAGCATGCGACACAAATCGATGATCAGTAGCTTGTCATCATTGGGTGCAATGGAGGCCAAATAGTGATCCAGAGCTTTTTTTGAAGAGGACGTGTATGCAGATGTCTCTATCAAACGCTCTAAAACAATTCTCTTATCTTCCTCTGTAATGGCAGTGCGAAAGGGACGATGCGGCGCTTCCGAGTAAAGTGCGGCAAGAAGCGTTTTCATGTCCATTTGACCTGAGATCTGCAGTAAATTTTCTGCTTCTTGTTGTAAAAATAAGGCGTCTCCCACAGTGGATATTTTGTTTACAGCTCCTCGCGCAGCACATTGCGGAGAAAGAGTGGCTTCAAAGTATTTTTCCAGCGTCAGAGGAATGGATTCTTTCAAAAATCGATGCGCTTCATTATCGAATCGATCGCGCTCTAACAGGCGTTTCCCATCCCATATATCACCGAGGTAGGTTTCATTTTCCAACCATTTAGCCAGATTGGAATTTTTCTTCATTTGTTCATGGTGTATTTTGGAAGGGATAAAATCATTGAGATCGATGCGAGGATAAGAAGCGAGTGCCAATATTTCTCCCGTCTTGGGGTCCATAGCGACAATAGCGCCTCCTTTGATCCAGGGAGCGCTTAGAGAGGGGTCGCCTTTACTATCTCGCACTTCGCGCAGTTTTTCATGTTCGATCAAGAGCTGTTCTGCATACTCCTGCAATTCGGATGAGAGCGAAAGCAAGAGCCTCTGGCCAGAGATCGATTTCCTAGAGCCAGGAAGTTCGTGCACAATATTGCCTTTGATATCGATCTCGTAGATTTTTTTCCCCGTGTAGCCTCGCAACTCAGGATCAAAAGTAGACTCCACTCCTGTTTTTCCGATGAAATCATTGATCGTGTAGGCCTTTTCCTGCAGTTGTTTGAGTCGTTCGCGTACTTGAAAGGGATTATGAAACCCTTTGGGAAGCATAGGAGTATTACCCGCTTCTCTCTCTGAAAGATAGGTTTGTAAAAGGGAAAGTTCAGATGCGATTCCATAATATTCTTTGGAACTGATAGCCCCCATAAAACCGATCACATCAGATGCCATTTCTCCCTTAGGGTAATAGCGTTTCGAGCCTTTTTCCGCGCATATCCCGATCCAATCTTTTTCGAGCAGTTTGAGTCGATAATATTCCTTCTCTGTCAGATCTTCTTTGACGACAAACGGGGTGTGTGGAAAAAGAGAGGCTTTTCCATGGATCGTATCCTCAATCTTTTGAGGATCCATTTTTAACTCTTTTCCCAATAGAGAAGACAGTTTTGTAATGTATTCGACCCGCTCCTGTATGCGCAGACGCTTTCCCTTCGCATCTTTTTCCCATCGGAAATTGGGAATTTGTCTGATGTCTGCGTAACAGACCGCTGCGTTGTATTGAATTTTATTTAAAGCCAGAGGGATATTAAAACGGTCTCTTATCGTCGCTCGTTCTACACGCTCGATAATTGTTCTCCGCTTAGGCTTGCGCGATCGTTCCACGTGCTCATCATGCTGGATGGTTGCAAGATACCACACGCGGATGAGAATGAGCAGCAGGCCCAGCAGAATCACGTTCAGGACGCGATTAGCTTTATCGGGAATATTATAATCCATCGAGGAAACGAACTTTTCTTCGCACAATAGCACGCCTCAGAAAATTTATATAGGGGTAAATAAGAGAAGAAATTTTGAAAGTTTTTAAAAATCGTTGTAGGGGTTCCTTTTCTTGCTGTCGGGGACACAGCACTGCGTGTCGGTGTCCCCCGCGACCCCCTTGAGCCTCACCTCGCTTTGCCAAACCGCGTCCTCGTCGGGGGGCCGTACGGAGTACTTACCCCCCACGCCCCACCCTGGTAGTCCTTGCTACCCACTCGATTCCTTTTTATTTTTCGGGATTGTGATGCTCGTGGATTCGCAAGACCTATCGGGTGCGGGCTCTCCTGCGGTGCGATATTGCTGTGCGATCTGAGTCCTCTGGCTGCTCGTGCGCTCAGCTTCCCCGCCGGACTGCGTCTCGGGGCGGGGGCCCCTTCCTTCGCGTCACTCGCAGGGCCGTTCAATATTTGTGAAGCTGATCATAAATTGAATCGATCTGTCCGCTTTCAATCAGTCTGATCATATTTTCATGAGTTTGCAAAAACATTTGTTTTTTTTGTGCAATTTCCTGCAAGGAAGGTTTTTCGGGGTATAAATAAACACCAGCAAAAAAACATAGGCCTTCTTTCTTAAGAACTGTATTAAAAGCTGCAAAACACCCCTCTATTCTTTCGCCATTTGGCATAAGTTCCCCTTCTTCAATGAACAAGATCGACTTTGAATTTTTATCCACCAGTACGTGTTCCCAAATTGTCGGTCCATTCTTAATCTGGGCCTTTCGCAAGAATCCTAAATGTTTAGGATATAGGAATTGACATTTGTTAAAAGCTGGAACAAAACGATGGGCTTCTTGTGCCTTTACTTGCAGAGCCTTAAAAAAGCTCTCAGTTTGGTTTTCATATAAAGTGAGTGAAAAACATATTCGCAGTGTGGTGCCGCTTCTCGTCGATTACATCGATCGACACATTTGTCCTCTCATTGCTTTGGAAAACCTGGTCAGAAAAGAACAAAAAGGGATCTGATTCGTTCGATTTTGGAAATTCTTTTAATAGATTTTCCATATCCCGGGAGTTGCAAGCTCAATGAGGTGTGCATCGGGATCATGAAAATAAATACTCGTGCCTCCAAGCGGCCACTGAACGCGGCTGATGAGCGTGACACCATGATGTTTTAATCTTTGCTCCCAATCGGATAGCTCGGTTGCATCAATTGCAAACGCCATATGCATAGGACCAAAACCATCGTGAGGAGGTATTATGCCTCCAGGTATTTTTTGAGATGTGGTACTGGCTCCTTGTTGAAAAAGTAAAAATACGCTTTCTCCATTTACATCGAATGCGCAGAAGCGATTGTCTTGTATCATGGGCTTTAACTGCAAAATTTGTGTGTAAAAGGCAATGGAGGTTTCTAACCGTGCGCAATAAAGAGCAGTTTCAATGACTTTTCTGATTTTTGCCATGACGATGTCTATTATAGAGCCTACAATTTCTAATATTGCTTTATCCGCACGGATGTCAAGAAAACAAAATTTTTCTAGCAGATGATTGGGTGAAATAAATCTCTCTACATGGTGGGCTGTTCGTGCGTTCAGCTTCCCCACCGGACTGCGCCTCGGGGCGGGTCAACCAACTCATGATCAACCTTCTTTAAATAGTAAGAAATTCTATAATCTAATTTGTCACCTTACCTAAGCAGGCTCTGCGAGTGACGCGAAGTGAGGGGACCCGCCCTGGGGGTGTTGTAAAACTAAGCTTCTGTCGATTTTTGGGTTCTTTTGAGCGGCTTTAAAAAGGCCTGTCAGGGTGGGGCGTGGGGGGTAAGTACTCCGTACGGCCCTCCGACGAGGACGCGGTTTGGCAAAGCGAGATGAGGCTCAAGGGGGTCGCAGGGGACGCCGACACGCAGTGCTGTGTCCCCGACATAAAGAAAAAGAGGCCCTTTAAATAATAAAATAAATAGTTTCTCACCTCTAACTCTTTTCACAACACACTGACTCTTTTGTAAATCTCTTGGAAAAAAATGGAAATTGAGGTACAAGTATACTACTTTTTATGCGCCTGTAGTTCAATGGTAGAACCGTAGCCTTCCAAGCTACTTGTGTCAGTTCGATTCTGATCAGGCGCTTTTCAGTTTTTTCAAGAAACGCTGGAATATCCAGCACAATATTAACCCAAGACCGAAATCTTTTCCTCAGGAAGAGATGCCGATCGTCAAACATAAGGGACAAGGCTTGGCACAGGAAGAAGTCACTATAAAGGAATTACTTGAAAGCGGTGCGCATTTTGGCCACCAGAAGCACCGTTGGAATCCTAAAATGAAGCGATTCATTTTTGAGGAGCGCAACGGAATCTATATCATCGATCTCGCTAAAACCCTCCAACAGATCCGCAACGCCGTTGCAGTGGTGAAAGAAAATGTCTCTAAACGTAGAGCTATTCTCTTTGTCGGAACAAAAAAACAAGCGAAAAGCGTTGTGCGCGAATGCGCGGAACAATGCGGCGAATTTTATGTCTGCGAGCGTTGGTTGGGAGGAACTCTGACGAACCTCACAACGATTCGTCAATCCGTAAAAACTCTGGAGCGCATTGAGAAGAAAATCGCTACTGGAGGAGAAGGGTTTACGAAAAAAGAACTCTCTGTATTCGGAAAAGAACAAACGAAATTAGAGCGCAATCTCTCGGGCATACGCGCGATGAGAAAACCTCCTGCATTGCTTATCGTCGTCGATCCGGGCCGCGAGCATATTGCAGTGGCAGAAGCGAGGAAATTAGGAATTCCTGTGATGGCTCTCGTCGATACGAATTGCGATCCTGATCCTATCGACTATGTCATCGCGTGCAATGACGATGCTCTGAAAAGCATTAAGTTGATCCTCCAATCCTTGACGCAGGCAATCATCGATCGCAAGAACGAGCTCAATATCCTCGGCATTAAAGGCGAAAAAGAGGGAACGGAACAAGGCGGCGAATCTGAAGAAGGAGAAGGCGAGGAAAATATATGAGCCAAAAAGTCACTCCTGATTTGGTCAAAGAATTGAGAGAACGCACCGGCGTGGGTATGGGAAAATGCAAAGAGGCATTGGATCAATCCGGTGGAGATATGGAAAAAGCGATCGAGATCCTTCGCAAAGCGGGTATGGCCTCTGCTGTAAAAAAGGAAGGGCGCGAGACAAATGAAGGACTCATCGGAGCCGCTGAAGGAAAAGATGCTGTGGCTTTTGTCGAGGTGAATGCAGAGACTGATTTCGTCACACAAAATGAGAAATTCAAACAATTCTTGCGCGATATTGCTCAAGATGCGGCTGATGTGCGATTGCATTCTCTAGACGCCTTAATGAAACACCCTTATAGCAAAGATAAATCGGTCACTGTAGATCAATACCGTGCGCTGGTTATGCAAAGTCTCGGCGAAAATATTCAAGTGAAACGCTTGCTCGTTCTTCCGAAGTCTAGCGAGATATCGATAGGCATCTACTCACATATGGGCGGGAAAATCGTGACAGCGGTGATTTTGAGCGGTGGTGCTGGGCAAGAAGCCCTTGCGCGCGATATCGCCATGCATGTCGCTGCAGAGTCTCCCGAGTATTTGCGTTCCGAAGATGTTCCTCATACAGTGCGTGCTAAAGAGGAAGAGATCGCGCGCAGCCAGGTGAAAGGCAAACCAGACGACATTGCCAATAAGATTGTGCAAGGCAAATACAAAGCCTTTTGCGATGAAGTATGCCTCTTATGCCAAAAATATGTGAAAGATAATACACTCACTATTTCCGGACTTCTTGAGAAAGAAAGCAAGCGACTAGGAAAACACCTGACCATCTCTGCCTATTATCGCTGGAAGGTGGGAGTTTAAAATATCTGACGATGAGTGGGGCGAGACTGAAAAAAAATCCGCATGCAAAAGGGCCATTAAAGCCTGCCTATAAAAGAATTCTACTGAAACTTTCAGGAGAAGCGCTTATGGGCTCGGAGAACTTTGGCATTGATGTGGATGCCTGCAGCCACATAGCACATTCTATCAAAGAAGTGTATGAGCTAAATGTGCAGGTTGGCCTCGTTGTGGGCGGCGGTAATATTTTTCGCGGGAATCAAGCTGATTCTTTGCATTTTGCACGTACGCCAGCTGATCATATCGGCATGCTGGCTACGTCGATCAATGGACTTGTGCTCCAGCAGAGCTTAGCTGTGCTGGGGATCGAATCAAAAGTGATGAGCGCATTGCATACGGATTCGATCATTGAGGAGTATAATTGGTGGCACGCGATGAGTGCATTGAAGAAGAATATTCCCATTATCTTTGTCGGTGGAACCGGAAATCCCTATTTCACTACGGATACGGCTGCGGCATTGCGCGCCAGTGAAATCGATGCGGAAATTCTGCTCAAGGCGACTAAAGTGGATGGCGTATACAGTGACGACCCTAAAATAAATCCGAAAGCTGTGAAATTTCCCCAATTATCCTATTCTGATGTTCTAGAGAAAAAATTAAAGGTGATGGATGCTGCGGCAATTGCACTTTGTCGAGAAAATGCCATTCCGATTTGCGTATTTAACTTGTTTGAAAAGGGATCGATGCTCAAAGCTGTCTGTGGACAGAAAGTAGGATCACTGGTGACAGGAGGATGAAGAGATGAGCTCGCAAGAAGCTAAGACAAAAATGCAAGCGGCAGTGGATCATTTCAAAAGCGAACTTAAAAATTTGCGCTCTAACCGCGCTAATCCCGGTATTCTCGACGGTGTCATGGTCGAAGTGTACGGTGCGAACATGCGCATTAAAGAACTCGCTAACGTGACTGTTCCTGAATCGCGCCAGCTTCTTATTTCTCCGTTCGATCCTAAATCTGCCGGTGCTATTGCGAAAGGTATCGAAAAAGCCAATTTGAATCTGCAGCCCATCGTGGAAGGTCATATCATCCGTATCAATATTCCCCCTATGGATGAATCGATGCGCAAACAGATCGTCAAACAAGGCAAGCAAAAGGCTGAAGATACGAAAATTATCATCCGGGAAATTCGCCGCAAGAACAATGAAGCTGTCCGCAAGCAAAAGGCAGATGGGATGATCACAGAAGACGCCATGAAAAAAGAAGAGAAAACGATACAGGAGCTGACTGATAAATTCTGTAAAGAAGTAGACGACCTCTTTACAGCGAAAGAAAAAGAGATCATGACAGTATAATCTCTTGCGAGGAATGGGATAAATCCCTTATACTTATCGCATTCCGAATCTGGCCCCATCGTCTAGCCTGGCCTAGGACACCAGATTTTCATTCTGATAACAGGGGTTCGAATCCCCTTGGGGTCATATATATTAATGCCGCCTATGGCATCACGAGACTTTAGCTCAGTTGGTAGAGCACCTCACTTTTAATGAGGGGGTCGATGGTTCGAGTCCATCAAGTCTCAATTCTTCATTCGTCTTTTAACCAACAGCTGGGATCTTTTTACTCAAATTGCTCAATGCAATTTCGGTGTGAAAACGCTGCACGTGGATTCACTTAATTTTTCTTTCGACAACTATTTGAATACGCTCCTGTTTTTGCTTTTTAAAAACGATCTTTTTTTGTAAACTTGCATATTATTTTTATTTCTTCTAACTAAGGACTACACATGTCAGGATTATCAATCGCGCCTTCAATACCTACTCTTTATTCTGATTCAAGCAGCTATAGTTGTTCTAGCTCAAGTAGTTCTAGCAGTTCTTCTATATCAAGTATGAGTAGTGAATCTTCATCATCGACAACTGAATTATTAAAGCAGTTTGAATTGCCGCCTGTACGCTATTCAATAGTATTGAATTGCTCAGATGCTGATCGTGAAAAAACAGTTAATGAAGTTGCTTCTTTTGTGAGTAAAACTTATGCCACATTTCTAAAATTAGGCGCAGCATCGAGGCTAGAACTGCGCAAAAAAGAAGTGTGGATCAAAACAGAGGTGGGGTTACCTCCTGGATCAGAGTGTGATAAATTTGAAGCTGGTTTAAAGGAGAAAATTGTTGCTGCGCTCAATAAAAAAGATGAATCTTATCCAGTAAGAGTTATTCAATTATTCACAGACAATTTTCCAAAAGATAAGTTGTTCGAAGTTTGTGAAACTGCTTTTTCTAAACTAGACCAACTATACGGGTTATTTCCAGAAAAAACTTGCACAACGATTTTATTTAATAAGGAAGCAACGCAACTTAAATTGGATATGAATTTTAAAGGTCCGCTAATCTAAAAACCTATCCCGCTAAAAATTTTTCAGTTCTTTTCGACGCGTGTTTTGAACCTCTCTCGACTTTATACCCAAATAACTTGAAGAATCGGGAATTTGAGAAGGAGGCTCCTCATAATTCTTGCCTAGTGCGAGCGATCATTGTGCGCGCACAATGGTCGCTCGCTCCAGACAAAAAAATTTGCGCAGCCGCCTTGCCAAATTCCAATTTTTCAAACACTTTCGGTATATCTCCTACGTATGAATCCAACAAATCGATTCTTTTGAACGGGGATATCCTGTAAAGCTCGGATTTTACTTAGGTAGGAATTGTGGATGAAAATTTTTGATCCATTTGATAACAGATGTTTTAAACTCTTTCACTTCTTTGATAATTTCGATAGCTTCTGCTTCCGAAACTTCTCCTGAATTTGTGTAATCGCAGATGTGTCGTTTGATGCGACAAGTGTTTAAATAATCAGAAATATCTTGGAATTCTTTACCAAGGATTTCGGTCAAGGCATCAATAGAAATACGATGATGGCCCGCCTTGTTGGAGTTGGTTCTAAAGCCTGATATGCGTACTACGATGGTTGTAAGCTGTAGAGCCGCATTATAAGTCGTAATAAAACGACGATCAGCAGACAATCCATGAATCCCAGCATCAAAAAGATCTCGATCAACGATTTTAAATAACCGAGCAATTTCTTCTTTAGAAGTTTTATGGGGCCTTAATTTTTCTTCTTTTAACCAGTTGTTCAAGTTCGTTTTCATTACCAATGATCCAAAGTTTAGGTGTACCCATCACTTCTACCAAAAAATGATCTTTTTCTGAAATTTTTTTTTGAAATTCATTTTGCTTAAAAATGACAGGATTCAGCTCTCGGTGTAATTTTTTTGAGAGTGGGCTTAAGGCTTTTACTAGTTCGCGCAAGGTCAAATCTGCAATGATAAATAAATCGATATCGCTATCTAGGGATTCATCACCCTTTGCAACAGAACCAAAAATAAAAGCGGAGTGGATTTTATCGCTAAAGGGTCTTAAGGCCTGGCGAATACCGTCTCCTAAGGACAAAGTCTTTAAAAATAGATGTTTTAAGTCTTCAAAGGCAGGATGAGCTCTTACGGCCCGATAGTATATCATTCTGCCATGCTGAATCGATGAGATAAGACCGATCTCTTTTAATGTCTTAAGGGCTCTTTGAACCTGCATGAGGGCTTTATTTGTTTTTTTTACGATGTCCGATTGATAAAATTCTTCTTCAGGATTTAACAAAAACAAGGTGAGAATTTCAACCAAAGAAGGGTTAGCAAAAAGTTTTATGATAGGATCCATAAACCACAACAATTTGTTGTTTCATTACAACATATTGTTGTATATCACTTTAGGGATAAGATTGGCAAGAATTTTTTACGATGCAAAACGGTATAATGGGTGCCTATTTAAAATCCTGGCATTCGGTGTTGAGAGTATGGGGGGTTGTAGTTGATTATGAACCTCAAGCTGATCTCATGGAACTTTGCGGATAGGTTCTTTCTCCCAAAGAATCAAGCCAGACTT
>Ga0209579_10003130_pt1 | contig 12192 bp, 4 predicted proteins | sample Coa_R1_2_FD_187152 | JGI IMG/M metagenome (GOLD analysis project Ga0209579, IMG submission 187152) | Surface soil microbial communities from Centralia Pennsylvania, which are recovering from an underground coalmine fire - Coalmine... | ecosystem: Environmental > Terrestrial > Soil > Unclassified... | reverse complement strand
GCGAGCGTGGGGGCCCAATGATCGCGAAGGGCCGCCCCGAGCGCGAATTGCTCCCCCTCCGGGGGCAGCGAAGCGGCGGAGGCGCGAGCGTGGGGGCCCAATGAGCGCGAAGGGCCGCCCCGAGCGCGAATTGCTCCCCCTCCGGGGGCAGCGAAGCGGCGGAGGCGCGAGCGTGGGGGCCCAATGACCACCCGTCCCTACGATGCCGTCGTGATCGGCGGTGGCCACAACGGCCTCGTCTGTGCGGCGTACCTCGCGCGCACGGGAATGTCGGTCTGCGTTCTCGAGCGCCGTGCGATCGTCGGCGGCGCGGCGGTCACCGAGGAATTCCATCCCGGTTTTCGCAATTCGAGCGCGAGCTATACGGTGAGCCTGCTCGCGCCCGAGGTGATCCGCGAGCTCGATCTGACGGCGCACGGCCTGACGATCATCAAGCGGCCACTCGCCAATTTCCTGCCGCTGCCGAACAACGCATTCCTGAAGACGGGCCGCGGGCTTGCCGCAACGCAGGCAGAGGTTGCGAAGTTCTCGCGCCGCGATGCGGAGCGTCTTCCCGACTACTACGAGACGCTTTCGCGCGTCGCGGGCGTTCTGCGTGCGCTCCTGCACGTCACGCCGCCCAACTTCGGCGGGCATCGCGGCGGCCGCATCGGAATGGCGCTCGACGCCTGGAAGACGACGAAGCCGTTTCGCGCGCTCGACAAAAGCGCGCAGCGCGACGTGCTCGATCTTTTCACGAAAAGCGCCGGCGACATCCTCGATAGGTGGTTCGAGTCGGATCCGATCAAGGCGGCGTTCGGTTTCGACGCGGTGGTCGGCAGCTTTCAGAGTCCTTATGCGCCGGGATCGGCGTACGTGCTTTTGCACCACGTCGTCGGCGAGGTGAACGGCGAGCCGGGGCAATGGGGCCACGCGATCGGCGGCATGGGGGCGATCACGCAGGCGATGGCGAAGGCGTGTGAAGCCGCGGGCGTGACGATCCGTACGTCGACGCCCGTTCGGCGCGTTCACATCGAGCGTGCCCGCGCGAGCGCCGTCGTGCTCGAAAGCGGTGAAACGATCGCTGCGCGGCGGATCGTCGCGAACGTCAATCCGAAGCTTCTGTTTCGCGACCTCGTTCCGCGCGAGCATCTCGACCCGGATTTCACCGCGCGCATCGATGCGTACCGTTGCGCATCGGGGACATTCCGGATGAACGTCGCGCTGTCGCGGCTTCCGCAGTTCGCATGTTTGCCTGCGCGCGATGTTCAGCCGCATCACGGCAGCGGCATCATCATCGCGCCGTCGCTCCACTACATGGAGCGCGCGTACTTCGATGCGCGAATGCTCGGCTGGTCGCGTGCGCCGATTGTCGAGATGCTGATTCCCTCGGTGCTCGACGATTCGCTCGCGCCGTCCGGGATGCATGTCGCGAGCCTCTTCTGCCAGCACGCGAATCCGCACGTCGGTGACGTGCTCCCGGGCCATAGCTGGGACGATCATCGCGACGAGGTCGCCGATCTGATGATCGCGACGGTGAATTCGGTGGCGCCGAATTTCACGCAAAGCGTGCTCGCACGCCGCGTGCTTTCGCCGCTCGATCTGGAGCGCGAATTCGGGCTGATCGGCGGTGACATCTTTCACGGCGCGCTTTCGCTCGATCAACTTTTCTCCGCCCGGCCCGTGCTCGGCAACGCGGACTACAGGATGCCGATCGAAGGCTTGTATCTCTGCGGCGCCGGTGCGCATCCTGGCGGTGGCGTGACCGGCATTCCGGGGCGCAATGCGGCGCGGGAGATCCTGCGCGATGCGCGCGGATCGTACTTTCGGCGCAATCGGCGAAGGGCCGCCCCGAGCCGATTGCGCTAACGTGACAGGACGAAAGTATCGTGCGCGCAATTCATGCGCGCGAAACTTTTGTCCGAATTTCAAAGAAGCCCCCCGATAAGCCGGGTTCTGTTACGGCGCGCGAGCGCGCTATGACCGTCATTCGTCTAGGCACGCCGTTGCCGGCGTGCTCGAGCCGCCTACCCGCGGACTCGGCGAGCAGCGTCGTCGTCCGCCTATTTGGCGTTGCTCCGGATGGAGGTTGCCGCGTTTCACCCGCTTCCACGAGGGAAGCGACTCGTCTCTGTGGCCCTGTTCCTCACCTTCGCCGCGGCCGCGAGGCCGGGCTTATGCGGCCGGGCGTTACCCGGCATCCCGCTCTGTGGAGCCCGGACTTTCCTCTCCCTCGGATCGTGGGACCCGAAGCAGCGACGATCTGGGGGGCTTCGATATCCATTGTAGGCGATCCCCCGGGAAAGCCCACGCCGCATACGACCTGTTGCGCTTTCGCAAACGAGCGCGATCCTCGACAGCAGCAGCGGATGGACGCAAAGCGGGGAGCGGCGACGTACGGCGCCATGCTCGAGGCCCGTCGCGCCGGATGAAGAAAACGAAGCGCCGCTCGTAGCGGTCTCGGTTCCGGCAATCACTCGGGATAATCCGCCGAGAGAACCGACGCGCGCCGATCGATCGCGAGCGATTCCGCGAAATATCGCTGCGCCTCGTCGTACGCGCCATTGAGCTGCGCGAGCTCGCCGGCCTTCTCGAGATAGTCGATCGCCTTCGCGGCCTCGTCGGCGGCACGCCAATGACGCGCGAGCGTCGCGTAATGCGGCGCGCGATCGGAAGCGTGCGTGCGCTCGTACCACTCGGCGATCGCGCGATGAAGGCTTCTGCGCTGTGCGAACAGCATCCGTACGTACGCCGCATCGCGAACGGCGGGATCGCGGAACGCATAAATCCGCTCGCCGCCATCGGCGATGGGCGAGAGCAAGTCGAGAGCAACGAGACGGTCCACATCTTGCGCGACGGCGTCACGCGCATCCGCTTCAGGATGCACATCCTGCAACATGGCAAGCGCGAATGCCTGCCCGATGACGCTCGCTACTTTCAAGGTGAGCTGCTCCGCGGGTCCGAGCCTGTCGATTTTGCTCGCCGCATCGTCGTCCTCGTGCTCGCGCGCCTTCGCGTGAAGCGCCAACGGCCGAAAGATCGCTACGGGCTGCGACTTGCCCTTGACGAAGATCGGCGCGAGCGTCTCGAACGCGACCCGGTCGCGGGCGGCGGCGTGCACCGCTTCATCGCAAAGCGTCGAATGCGCCGGCGCCTCCATCATCAGTCGTGCGGCAAGATTCGTCTTGTCGCCGATCACGCTGTACGAACGCTGCGCCTGGCTGCCGTATGCGCCGGCGCGAATCGGCCCGCAAGCAATGCCGACCCCGACATCGACGATGTCATCGAACTGCGAGGGCGGCGCCTGCAACTCGAGCGCGGCACAAACGGCGCGCACCGCGTCGTCGTAATGCGCCACGGGCGCGCCGAACGTCGCGTAGAAATGGCAGGCCTTGTCGCCCAGGACGAGCTGCAGAAGCGTTCCATCGTGTCGCGCAACGACCGACTGCACGAAGCGCGCGAATGCGTCGAGCTTGTTGGATGCGTGCGCGTCCTCGCCGAAATCGATGCCCGCGAAGCGCACGAAAAGCGATGCGGCGGGACGAAGCTCCGACAGGAACGCGCTTTGCCCCGCCCGCACCTTTTCGTAGACGGCCGGCGGAAGGAACGGTCGCGAACGCGCATCGACATCGACGTCGGCGGGAAGCGACGGCCACGGATCGGCATCGGGAACGTCATTCATGCGTGCGAGCAACGCGAAATCCTCGCGCCATTCGCTGACTTCCACGGCATTGCGAATCACTTCGACGATCGATCGCGTCGCAACGATCTCGCCGCGCTCGGCGCGGTGCTCGGCCTGCGCGAGCTCGTTCAGCATCCGGCCGCCGAGCACGTCGAGAAGCTGCACGTTCGGGTCGCCGACCTGCATCCGGCGAACGCTTCCGCGCGCGAGCGCCACCTTGACGCCGATCGACACGCTGATGCCGCCCGGTGCCGTGATGTCGCGAAACTCGCGCATCGACAACTGGATATCGAACGCGCAGGCGGCTCCGCGCAGGCCGGTATCGCGATCAAACCAGCAGATGAGCGCGTCGCCGCCGAAACCGACGATGCTCCCTCGCCGGCGATGCACGCATTCGATAAGAGCGCCATGCACGCGATTGACCTGCCGCGTGACTTCCTCGGCGCCGCGCTGCAAGCCGAGCTCGCGCGCGAACGATTCGGTGAGCGGCGTGAACCCGCAGATGTCGACGAAAAGCGCCGATCCTTCGCATACCTCGGGGAGTGCAGTGCCATTCGCGAGCGCCTGCCTGCGATCCATCGCGACGTAAACGTGCAACGGATCGCGCGCGTCCTTCTTCTGCTCCTCGATGTCGAGCTCGAGCTGGCGCAGCTGTTGGCGCAGGCGCTGCTCGCGCGCGACCACTTCGCGCGCCATCCTGCGGAAGACGCGCGCAAGATTGCCGAGCGCATCTTCGCGCGCGACCACCGATGAGATGCTCGCCTCGTCGTATGTCCTCTCCCGCACCGATCGCGCCGCGGCGGTCAACCGCTCGACCTCGCGCAGATACTCGAGCTCGCGGTCGCGACGAAGCTTGCGGTCGAGACCGCTTGCGATGCGTGCCGAAAGGAGTACCGGTTCGAATGGTTTCGGCAGGTAGTCGTCGGCGCCCGCCTTGATGCCCTTGACGATGCTCGCGAGGTCGTTGACCGCCGAGATGACGACGACGGGAATGTCTCGCGTGCCGGGATCGGCCTTGAGTCGTTCGAGGACGGTGAAGCCGTCCATCACCGGCATCATGATGTCGAGCAGCACGAGATCGGGCCCGGCTTCGCGCACCTGCGCGAGCGCCTGTGCGCCGTCGTAGGCGCAGATCGTGTCGTAGCCCTGATCGTCGAGCTCCTGCTCGAGAAAGTCGACGTTGAACGGCTCGTCGTCGACGATCAGGATCTTCGCGCGCGTCACGTGTTCAATTCGCGAGATATCGCTCGAGCTTGTCGAACAGGAGCGCGTCATCGAGCGGCTTCGTCAGGTAATCGTTGCATCCGGCCGCGAGCGCGCGCTCGGCGTCACCCGCCATCGCATGCGCGGAGAGTCCGATGATCGGCATGTCGAGGCCGGCTGCACGGATGCGGCGCGTTGCCTCGTAGCCGTCGCAAAGCGGCAGCGACATGTCCATCAGGATCAGGTCGGGCTTCTCGGCGCTCGCAAGCGCGATGCCTTGCTCGCCGTCCTTGGCCACGGCGAGCGCGTAGTCGTCCTCGAGGAGTTGAGTCAAGAGCTCGATGTTGAGATCGACGTCCTCGACGATCAGGATTTTTTTCATCGGGCTACCGATTCCCGCCTCACAGGCCACTGTGGATGCCAGAAGGGCCGGCGAGCGCGCCCTCGATCTCGCGGATCAAGGCGTCGCCGGCAAGTCCCTGCTTGCGGATCACGTTCGCGACGCTGGATTTCAGGCCGGCGGTCTCGGCGTCGGAAAGGCTTTTCGCCGTCAGCACGACGACGGGAATCGATTTGTGCGCCGGGTCTTCGCGCAATCGCTCGATCACGCCGAAGCCATCTAGCCGCGGCATCAGAAGATCGAGCAGGATCACGTCGGGGCGATCGCGTGCAATCGCGGCGAGCGCGTCGAGGCCATCGCCCGCGCCCGACAGTTCGTATTGCTCGCCGACGAGTTGCCGCACCATGTCGAGCACGTTCGGATCGTCGTCGGCGACCAGCACGCGCTTCGGCTGCTGCCCACCGTTGCGACGTGCGACGCGGCGCAGCGCCGCGACGATGGCGTCGGTGTCGAACGGCTTCAACAGATAATCGGCCGCGCCAAGCTCGTAGCCGAGCGGCTTCTTGTCGACGATCGTCAGCATGATCACCGGAATGTCGCGCGTGGCGGGATCGGCCTTGAGCTCGTAGAGAACCTGCCAGCCGTCAATGGTCGGCATCATCACGTCGAGCGTGATCACCCGAGGGCGAATCTCCTTCGCGCGCGCAACACCTTCCTCGCCGCTCGTGCTGCCGACGACCTCGTAGCCTGCCTCGCCAAGGTTCTCGCGCAGGATCTCGAGGTCGTTCACGTTGTCGTCGATCGCGAGAATGACCGGACGGTCACGACGCGACGGCGCCTCGGCGTGTGGCATTGGCGCGAGGGGCGCTTTCATCCCGTATCTCAACGGCACGGTCAGCGTGAACGTCGATCCCGCGTCGACCTTGCTCGTGACCGCGATATCGCCACCGAGCAGCCGCGCAAGGCTGCGGCTGATCGAAAGCCCGAGACCGGTGCCGCCGTACTGTCGCGTCGTGCTCGTGTCGGCTTGCTGGAATTCCTCGAAGATTCGCGCCATCGCGTCTTCTGCAATCCCGATGCCGGTGTCGATGACCGCGATCGACAATCGCTCGGCGGTTGTTTCCGCGGCGACGCTGATCGTCCCGCGCGATGTGAACTTGGCCGCGTTGCCGAGCAGGTTCAGGAGGATCTGCTTGATCTTTTCCTGATCGGAATAAAGGAGCGAAAGATCGGCCGGATACCCCTTGACGAGCGAAACGCCGACTTTCAAGAGCGGCGTCGCCGTAGTGATGCACTGATCGATCAGTTGCGCGATGTTGAACGTGGAAGCCGTGACGTCCATCCGGCCCGCCTCGATCTTCGCGATGTCAAGGACGGTGTTGATGAGCGACAGCAGATGCTCCGCGCTCGCGAGCACCTTGTCGAGGTTCTCGGTCTGCTTCCCGGGCAGCGCGCCCTCCGCCTTGCGGCGCACGATTCTCGTGAAGCCGATGATCGCGTTGAGCGGCGTTCGGAGCTCGTGACTCATGTTCGCGAGGAACGTGCTCTTCGCCTTGTTCGCCTGCTCGGCGGCTGCACGCGCTTCGCGCGTCTCGGCGAACAGGCGCGCATTCTGGATGGCAACGCCGACGTTGGCGGCGATCGTCGCGAGCAGATGCTGATCGTTCTCGGTGAAATGGCCCTCGTGCTGCGTGCTCTGCACGCTGATCGCGCCGATCGCCTCCGTTCCCGCGACAATCGGAACGCCGAGGTATGACTTCGCTTCCGCGCCGATGTGCGCCGCGCCGATCGCCGACGTGGCTTCGTCGACGCCGGCATTGATCAGCAACGGCCGCGCCGTGTCGACGATGGTCCCGGTGAGCCCTTCGCCAAGCCGAAGCGGCGTGAGCTCGTCTCCCTTCGCATACGGGAAGCGGATCAGGCCGGCCGCCTTGTCGACGAGCGCGACATAGGCGATGTCCGCGCGGAATGTCTGCCGGATCCGCTCGCCGACGAAGCGGATGAGCTCGTCGAGATCGAGCTGCGCTGCGATCGCCTGCCCGATCGTGTTGACGGTGACGAGCTCCGCGGCGCGCTGCTCCGTCTCCTGAAGCAACCGTGTTGTCTCCTCGAACAGACGCGCGTTTTCGAGCGCGACGCTCATGCTGCTCGCGAGCGTCGTCAGCAAGCGCACGTCCGAATCGGAAAATGCGTTCTCGCGATCGACGTTGTCGAGGCCGATCACGCCGCGCACTTCGTCGCCAACGAGAATCGGAACACGCACCATTGATTGGGTCGGCTGCGTCCCGGGAAGGGTCGTCGTCGCAATGCCGATCGCGTTCAGGCTTTCGTCGACGTTCTGATTGATGACGAGCGGCTTGCGCGTCTTCACGATATGCCGAGAAAGCGGCGCGATCGGCCCATCCTCGATCTCGTAACGGTGCCCACGCTCGAGGAGATAGTGGTAGTGACGGGTACCGGTCGAAAGATCGAACGACGCGAGGCTGATGCTTTGCGTGTCGAACAGTTCGCGAAGCTTCTCGCCGACGAGATCGTAGATCGCCTGGATCTCGAGCTTCGAGACGAGACCTTGTTGAACGCCGTTGATGATCGCCAGCTCGGCCGCTCTTTGCTGCTCCGCCTGGAACAGCCGCTGCGTTTCGTCGAAGAGCCGCGCGTTCTCGAGCGCGACGCTCAGGCTGCTTGCCAGCGTTTGCAGCAGCCGCACGTCGGATTCCGAGAACGCATGCTCGCGCTCGGGGTTTTCCAGGTGAATGAGACCGGTTGCTCGCTCGCCCGCGGTCAGCGGGACCATGGCCAGCGATTTTCCGAGCTCGGTGTCCGTCAGGATGTACGACCCGAATTTCCTGATTTCCTCCGCCAGGTTCTCGTTCACGACGATTGTCTGTCGCGTGCGGATCACGTGCGGTGCGAAGCCGTTCTCGGGAAGCGGCATCGAAGGAAACGCTATCCGCCGACCGCGTTCTCGGCAATAGGGAAAATGGATCAGGTTGCTCGCCGGATCGTAGATCCGGATGTTGACGTCGGCGCCCTCGAAGATTTCACCGATCTTGTCGCCGACCGCATCGTAGATTCCCTGCATGTCGAGCTTTGCCGCCAGCGCAGCCTGCACGCTGTTGATGATCGCGAGCTCGGCATTGCGCTGCTCGGTTTCCTTGAGCAGCCGCTGCGTCTCGTTGAAAAGGCGAGCGTTCTCGAGCGCCACGCTCATGCTGTTGGCGAGCGTTTGCAGCAGGCGCACGTCCGAGGCGCTGAATGCATGGTCGCGCTCGACGTCCGTCAGGCTGATGAGGCCGCGGGCGTGATCGCCGACGACGAGCGGGACGAACGCGGCCGACCTCTCGCCGACGGTGCTCGGAAGGATGTAGCTGCCGTACTTCGCGGCCTCGTCCTCCATGTTCTCGTTGATGACGAGCGTCTCGCGCGTGCGGATCACGTGCGCGCCGAAGCCTGTGTCGCCGAGCGGCCCCGACGGAATGTCGATTCTGCTGCCGCCCTCGTAGACGTAGGGATAGTGGACGAGATCCGTCTTCGGATCGTAGATGCGGATCGCGAGGTCGCGATTGCCGAAGATCTCGCGGATCTTGTCGCCGACGGCGTCGTAGATGCCCTGGATGTTGAGCTCCGCCGCAAGCGCCGCCTGCACGCTGTTGATGATGGCGAGCTCCGCGTTGCGCTGCTCGGTCTCCTTGAGGAGCCGCTGCGTTTCGTCGAAGAGGCGAGCGTTCTCGAGCGCGGTGCCAAGCGATGCCGCGATCGTCGTGAGGAGCCGAACCTCCGAATCGCCGAACGCATTCTCGCGCTCGTAGTTTTCGATGCTGATGCCGCCGACGACGCGCTCGCCGGTGATGATCGGCACGGCGACCATCGACTTGCTCATGTCGCTTCCCGGTATCGGCCCCGAGGAAAACGGCAGGTAGTCCTCGGTGCGGCCGATCAGCACCGGCCGGCGCGTCGCTCGCATCGTTTCGAAAACGCCTCCCGGTACCGGGGGGCGACGGAGCACGGGCATCCGCCGGCCGTGCTCGTACGCGTACATATAGTGCAGCAGGTTCGTCCTCTCGTCGTACCAGTCGATGCCGAGATCGGGTGTCGCGAATACTTCGCGCAGCTTGTCGCCGACGAGATCGACGATCGCGTGGAAATCGAGCTCGGAGGCGAGCCCCTGCTGGATCGAATTGATGATCGCGAGCTCGCTGTTTCGCTGCGCGAGGCTTGCGTTCGATGCAGTCAGCTCGGCCGTGCGCTCGCCGACCTTTTGCTCGAGACTCGCCGCCCATTGCGCGTTCTCCAGTGCGACGGCGGCCTGGTTCGCGAACATGCCGAGCAGATCGCGATCGGCGTCGTTGAACCGGCCGTAGAGACCGTCGATGTCCGCGTAGAGATAGCCGACGAGCCGGTTTTGCGAGAGCAGCGGCGCGACGATGTGCGAACGTTGCGCGATCGCCTTCGCGGAGACGGGTGTGTGCACGAGCTCCGCGTTGCGCGAACGACGAACCGCGTCGAGCCAGGAACCGATCGCGGCAGGAATTTCTTCGGCGGCTTCCCCGCGAGGGACGATTGCGTTCGCCACGCTTCGCGCCCCGTCGTCCTCGACGATCAGCATCACGCGTTCGCCGCCGCAGAGCTCCGTCGCTTCCTCGACGATGAAGTCGCGAATCTCGTCGAGCGTGCGCAACGCATTGAGGCGCAGGCCGGTGTCGACAAGGCGCCGGAACGTCTCGCGCGGGTTCGACTCGATCGCGAGGTGCGCAAGCCGGGGCCCCTTCGCGCCTTTCGATTGTGCAGCAGCGACGCAATCCGCGATGATCTCCCGGTTGGCATCGACCTTGTTCAAATAATCGCGGCGCAGCCCCTCGTCGCGCATCTTGCCGAAGCTATGGCATAGCAGCCGATATGCGCGCGCCGATGCCTTCGCGGCTTCCGCGTGTCGGCCGGCGGCGCGAAGCGCCTGCGCATGGCGCCACCAGATTTCCTGCGCGCTGAACCCATCCGGCTTCGGAAAACCCTGCTCGCGATGGATCTCCGTCGCCTTCGACGTCGCCGCGAGCGCCGCCGAGACGTTGCCGGCTCGCAAATGCGCCTGCCCGGTCAACGTGAGGTAGCGGCATTCGATGCTCCCGCCGACGCGCCTGGCGATCGTGACACCTTCGGCGAAATATGCCGCCGCCGCTGCGAAGTCCGATACGGCGCATGCCAGGTGCCCTTTCGTACCGCAAAGCGCCAGATCCATGCTCGGATCATGGAGTCGCGAGACGACCTCCGCGAGCGCGGGCAGCTGCGTTGTGCCTCCCTCGATGTCGCCCAGGTCAACTGCCGCGGTGATCGAACTCGCCATCGAGTTCGCGAGCAGCACGTCGGACCCCATGCGACGGGTCTGCTCGACGACGCGTTGCTGGATCCGAAGCGCATGGTGATGCAGGCCCAGCTCACGATAGGCGAGGCCGAGATTCGCATGGACGACCATGAGCCGCTCGACATAGCCCGCTTCCAGGAACGCGTGCGCAGCTTCCTGCAGATGGCGGATGTTTTCCGCGACGTCGAGGTCGGGCAAGCTGAAGGCGTTGAGGGCATTCCCCATGCCGTAGCGATCGCCCGCCTGTCTGCAAAGGGCGAGCGCGCGCCGCGCGACCCTGCGACATTCCGCGGGTCGGCTTTCGCGGAACCAGCCATTGGCGACCACCCAGAGCGCGCGGCCTTCGCCGGATGTGTCGCCGAGGCGCCGATAGCGCTTTGCGGCATCGACCGCCGTGTCGATCGTGATCCTGCCCTTCCGCAAGCGCATGTACGCTTCGCCGAGGCGAAACAGGCTCTCGGCGCGGAGCCGCTCGTTTCGCGCGTCTTTCGCGTATGCGAGCGCGCGCCTGGCGGTCGTCAGTGCGCGGTCGAGCTTGCCCTGCCGCATATCGACGAGTGCGCGGCGATTGAGCGCCTTGGCTCGCGCTGCCGGCCTTCGCGCCGCTGCGGCAATTTCGACCATCGCTGCGGCATCCGCGGCGGCATCTTCGAGGCGCCCGAGCGCGATGTGCGATTCGGCGCGCAAATCGAGGAGATCCAGTCGTTCGTCGATGCCTTCCGCGTTTTCGAGCGCGCCGGTACAGATCGCGACAGCGCGTTCGTGGTGGCCGGTCCACGCGAGGTCGCGCGCATACCCGACCTCCGCGACCGACGGCGCCAGCGCGCTCGGCCGCTTCCTGCGCGACGAGTCCGTGGGCGCCGCCGCCGCGCTTGTCGATCGGCGGTTCATGGCGAACGATGGTGCTGCCGGATTCGGCGCAAGGTCAAGTGAGGATTCGCCACCGCACGTCGGTACCCGCGCGAAGCGGCACGATCGTTCCGTCGCCAAAGGGTAACGAATCGGGTACCCGCCACGATTTGCGCACGAGCTCGATCGAGTCAGCGTTCGCGGGAAGGCCGTAGAACGCCGCTCCGTGGACGCTCGCGAAGCCCTCGAGACGATCGAGCGCGCCGGCATCCTCGAAAACTTCCGCATAGAGCGGCAACGCCACCGGCGCCGAATAGCAGCCGGCGCAACCGCACGCGGCTTCCTTCGTCGATTGCGGGTGCGGCGCTGAGTCGGTGCCCAGGAAGAATTTCGGATTGCCCGACGTGGCGGCCGCGACGAGCGCTCGCCGGTGAGTCTCGCGCTTCAGAATCGGCAGGCAATAGAGGTGCGGCCGAATGCCGCCGACGAAAAGCGCGTTGCGCGAGTAGAGGAGGTGCTGCGGCGTGATCGTCGCCGCGACGTTGGCAGGCGCCGCGGTAACGAAGTCGATCGCTTCCTTCGTCGTGACGTGCTCGAGCACGACGCGAAGTCCTGGAAAATCCTTGACGATCCTCGCGAGATCGCGCTCGACGAACACGCGCTCGCGGTCGAAGACGTCGACGTCCGGATCGGTCACTTCGCCATGGATCGCCAGGACGACATCGTGCCGCTCCATCCCCTGAAGCGCCGGGTACGCGCGCGATAGCGTCGTGACGCCCGATC
>Ga0209579_10003129_pt1 | contig 12194 bp, 8 predicted proteins | sample Coa_R1_2_FD_187152 | JGI IMG/M metagenome (GOLD analysis project Ga0209579, IMG submission 187152) | Surface soil microbial communities from Centralia Pennsylvania, which are recovering from an underground coalmine fire - Coalmine... | ecosystem: Environmental > Terrestrial > Soil > Unclassified... | reverse complement strand
CCTCGGCGGCGCTTACACCTTCTTCATGAATACCTTCCAGGCCTGGACCTCCCAGCCCGAAGCCCGCCCCTCTTGGTTCCCTGGCGCATCCTTCCGCGCCGCCGTCACCTCCGAATATCTCGGCGTCGGCTACATCATCGGTTCGCGCGTTTCCGGCATTCTCTTCGCCGGGGGCATCATCTCCTGGCTGGTCATCATGCCCGCCATCAAGTTTTACGGGCAGCTCGCCAACAACGTCCCCATCTATCCTTCTACCATTCCCATCCCGCTCATGACTCCCGACCAGATATGGGGCACCTACATCCGCCCCATGGGTGCAGGCGCCGTGGCCGCCGCAGGTCTCATCACCCTTCTCCGCACCATGCCTACCATCATTTCCGCTCTTCGCGCCGGCCTCAAAGACGTGCGCGCCGAAGGCGCCTCGCAATCCAACGCAACTGCTTTAAGAATCGACCGCGAAGTTCCTATGCGCGCCGTCCTCATCGGTTCGCTGCTCATCATCATCATGATGTGGATTCTTCTGACCTTCCATCCGCTCAAAGGCGCCGCCACCAACTGGTACCAAAATCTTTTCGCAGGAGTATTCGTAGTCGTCTTCGGTTTTCTCTTCGTCACCGTCGCCGGACGCATCAGCGGCCTCCTCGGCAACTCTTCCAATCCCATCAGCGGCATGAGCATCGCCACCCTTATGGCCACCTGCGCCATCTTTTTCGTCGCCGGATGGACCGCCCCCAACTATCAGGTCCTCGCACTCATGATCGGCGGAGTCGTCTGCATCGCTGCCGCCATCGCCGGCGCTACTTCGCAGGACCTTAAGACCGGCTACCTTGTTGGCGCCACACCCTTCTGGCAGCAGATGGGCCTGCTGATCGGCGTCACTGTCTCCACCCTCGCCATCGGCACCACCCTCAACCTCATGAACCAGGGCCTCGAAAAATACATTCCGTCCAACATCCCTCTCAACATTCAATCGCTTCCCCAAGGCGTCAAAATCGAGCGCGACTCCTTCACCTATCACGGCAAGAACTACACGCTCATCAACTCACTCGGCTCCCACGAAATTCCCGATGGCGAATATCTTTACGACGCCGATTCCCGCCAGATCCAGTTCCAGTGGGCTCAGGGTATCGGCAGCGATAAAGCGCCCGCGCCGCAGGCTCGCCTCATGGCCACGGTCATTAGTGGCATTCTCAATCAGCGCTTGCCCTGGCGTCTGGTTTTAATGGGAGTAGCTCTGGTCATTGCCGTCGAAATTCTCGGCGTCCGTTCACTGGCCTTCGCCACCGGCTCTTATCTTCCTCTCGGCACCACCGCCGCCATGTTCGCCGGTGGCCTGCTCCGTCTCCTGGTCGAAGCCACCACCAAAAAGAAAGACGAATCCGAAGCCAGCCCCGGCGCCCTCTACTCTTCCGGTCTGATCGCCGCCGGAGGCGTCTTCGGCCTCCTGGGCATCATCATCAATCTCTTTCAAGACCCTGAAATCGCCACCCGTGTTCCCGCCTGGCTGGTAACCATGCTGCGTCTCCCCTGGCGCCCCGATCTCTTCGCTTTAGGCCCCAAATACTGGCCTAACCTCGCCAACAGCAACCTCTTCGGCATCATCATGTTCGCCCTGCTGGGCGCCTCTCTCTTCCACTTCGCCCGCAAAAAACTTGACTGACACAGTGGCCGGCTCCCGCTTCGCAACGGTTAGAAGCGCACACCGGATTGCTACCGGCGACTTTTTCTCTTACAGTTAGAGGAGTCATGGATTACTCCAAGATCATCACTATCGAGCCTGGAAAACGTGGCGGCAAGCCTTGCATCCGCGGCCTGCGCATCACTGTATATGATGTACTCGAATACCTCGCCGCCGGAATGTCTCACGATCAACTCCTGGCGGAATTTCCTTATCTGACGGAAACCGATATACGCGCTTGCCTCGCTTTCGCCGCCGACCGCGAGCGAAGGCTCGAAATGCTTAAGGCGTGAAACTTCTTTTTGATGAGAATCTCTCTCCGCGTCTGCCGGAATTGCTTGCCGCTTTTTTCCCGGAATCGGCTCATGTGCATTCTTGTGGACTCGCGAGCGCCGATGACACGGCAATCTGGAATTTCGCCAAGTCCAATGGCTTTTCAATTGTCTCCAAAGACTCTGATTTCGCTGAAATGAGTGTCCTTCTCGGCTCCCCGCCTAAAGTTATCTGGCTCCGCGTAAACAACTGCACCAGTTCGGAAATAGAAACGCTTTTGCGAAACGCGCATACCCTCATCACGCAGTTCATAGCCCACGATCAGGAAACCTGCCTGGTGTTGGGCCCTAAATTCGCTGACCCCTAAATCTTTCTTGGTCGCCCGCGTTGGTCGCCTCAGCACCGCGGAGCGATAGCTCACAATCACAACGCGTGCCCGGCCGATTCTTTACTTCCTTGCGCCTCCGCTCGTAAACTGAGGGGGCATGGCCTCGCGCTCCAACGTCCGCTCTTACCGCGTCAGCTTTGACTTTTACATCACGCCGGCCGTGAAGCTGCTGCTCATCGCCAATTTTTCCGTCTTTATACTGGAAGCCTTCGTTTACTACTTCGCGGGCACCGGAGGCTACAACTGGATTCTCAAATGGTTCGGCCTGGTTCCTGCCGGCGTCGTTCCTCTCCTCCGCATCTGGCAGCCTTTCACCTACCTCTTCCTCCACGACATCTCCGACATCCGGCACATCCTCCTCAACATGTTCATGCTCTGGATGTTCGGCCGCGAAGTCGAACTGGTCTGGGGCCGCGATCGCTTTCTGCGCTATTACTTCCTCACCGGAGTCGGCGCAGGCATTCTCAACGTCATCGTCAAAACCATTCCTGCCCTCTGGACCCATCAATATTCCTACGTCCCCACCATCGGCGCTTCCGGCGCCATCTTCGGCATTCTCATCGCCTGCGCCATTCTCTTCCCCGACCGCCGCGCCTACCTTTTCCCCATTCCCGTTGCCATTAAGATGAAATGGATTGTAGCCATCATGGCCGGCTTTACTTTTCTCGGCACTCTGGGCCTCGGCGAAGGCAGCATCAGCCACCTGTGCCATCTTGGCGGCATGTTGATTGGCTATCTCTACCTGCGCCGCGACTCCTATCTCTACCGCCTTCGCAATGAAGTCTCCGACTGGAAGTTCGAGCGCAACCGCAAGAAATTCGAGGTGTACGTCAACAAGCACAAGGGCGATCCGCCCTCCCGCCCCGACCGCTGGGTCAACTAAGCTCGCTTCTTTTTAGCCCTCGCCCCATTACCGCTGTAAAATGCTCCACGGATGGATAATCCTCAGCTGCTCGTCGGCAAGACCGTTTCTCACTACCGCATTCTGGAAAGAATCGGTGGCGGCGGGATGGGTGTGGTTTACAAGGCGCAAGATACCCGCCTGGACCGTTTCGTCGCTCTCAAATTTCTTCCCGACGAGGTCGCTCGCGACGCACAAGCCCTGACTCGCTTTCGCCGCGAGGCCAAGTCCGCCTCCGCTCTCAATCATCCGGCCATCTGCACCATCTACGATGTCGGCGAGTCCGACGCGCAAGCCTTCATTGCTATGGAGTATCTCGAAGGCGCCACCCTGAAACACGCCATCTCCGGGCGTCCCATGGATCTCGAAACCCTGCTCGGCCTCGCCATCGAAATCTCCGATGCCGTGGACGCTGCCCATTCAGAGGGCATCATCCACCGCGATCTTAAGCCCGCCAATGTTTTCGTTACCAAGCGCGGCCACGCCAAAATCCTCGACTTCGGCCTCGCCAAAGCCGCTCAGCCCCTCGACAGCAATTCCGGCATGCCCACTCTCACTGCCGATGAAGTCCTCACCAGTCCAGGCTCCGCCGTTGGTACCGTGGCCTACATGTCTCCCGAACAGGTGCGCGGCAAAGAACTCGACGCCCGCACGGATCTCTTTTCCCTCGGCGTCGTCCTCTACGAAATGGCTACTGGCACGCTCCCCTTTCGCGGCGATACTTCGGGCGTCGTTTTTGACGGCATTCTCAATCGCGAACCGGTTGCTCCTCGTGCTCTGAATCCGGAGCTTCCCCCCAAACTCGACGAGATCATCCGCCGCGCCCTCGAGAAAGATCGCAATCTCCGCTTCCAGCACGCTTCCGACCTGCGCGCGGAACTGCAACGCCTCAAACGCGACACCAGTTCCGGCCATTCTCTCCTGATTCAATCCGGACAGGTCCTCTCCGGGCCGGTTCAGTCCGGGCAGACGCCAACCAGCCATCCGGTCACCGCAGGTTCTGCTCCCTCAACATCTTCTCCTGTTCTGGCTTCGCGACTTCGGCCGTTCCTCTATGCCAGCGCCGCGTTGGCCCTGGTCGTGGCCGCGACAGTAATCTTCCTGCGCAATCGTGGCACCTCCAGTTCTCCCCCCGCAAAACAGGAGTGGCAGCAGCTTACCTTCTTCACCGATTCCGCCGTCTATCCCGCACTTTCGCCGGACGGTCGCATGCTCGCCTTCATTCGCGGCGATAATTCTTTCTTTGGACCCGGCGACATCTACGTAAAATTCCTTCCGGACGGCCAGCCCGTTCAGCTCACTCATGACCATTCCGTGAAACTTCGGCCGGTATTCTCCCCGGATAGCTCCAGCATTATCTACGGAACTGTCGCGCCTTGGGTCACTATGGAAGTTCCTGTCCTGGGCGGCGAACCCCACGTATTCCTGCCCAACTCCTCTTCCCTCACCTGGATCGACGGCGGCAAACATCTGCTCTTTTCAGAAATCAAGCAAGGCCTGCACATGGCCGTTGTTACCACCGATCCCAGCCGTGGCCACAGCCGCGACATCTATGTTCCTCCCGACGACCGCGGCATGGCCCATCATTCCTATCTCTCCCCGGACGGCAAGTGGGTTCTCATTGTGGAGATGGATGGTCGGGCTGACTTCGGTCCCTGCCGTGTGGTGCCCTTCGCCCCCCCCGCTCAAAATAATGTCCCCTCGTTTCACGTCGGACCGCCCGCACAGCCTTGCACCGGCGGCGCCTGGTCCCCGGACGGCAAATGGATCTACGTCTCCGCCTTTTCCGAGCCCAGTGTCACACACCACGTCGATTTTCAAAGCTCCGACTCTCACATCTGGCGCCAGCACTTCCCCGATGGCGCACCGGAACAACTCACCGCCGGACCTACTTCGCAGGAAGGGGTGGTGGTCTCTCCCGACGGTCGTTCCTTGATCACTTCCGTCGGTACCAGAAATAGTTCCGTCTGGATTCACGATAACGCCGGCGAACATCAGGTGACTTCCGAAGGCTATTCCTTCTCCCCCACTTTTTCAGCCGACGGCTCGAAAATATATTTCCTGGCCAGTAGCGGTGGGGCCGGAGCGATCAGTGGCGAGCTGCGCGTATTGAATCTGTCCACCGGTCAAACCGATAGCGTTCTTCCGGGCTATTCGGTGGACAGTTACTCCGTTTCCGCAGATGGAAAAGCGGTCGTGTTCGATATGGTGGAGGCCCAAGGCCGTTCCAGCATCTGGATCGCCCCTACCGACCGTCGTACTTCTCCGGCCCGCATTTCCTCCTCCGCCAGCGAGGATTCTCCGCACTTCCTGCCCGACGGTGACGTGGTTTTCCGCGCCCATGAGAATGGCGACAATTTTCTCTATCGCATGAAGTCGGATGGCAGCGATCGCCGCAAAATCCTTTCCCAACGCATCCTTGATTTTTCGGGGAGTTCTCCAGACGGTCGGTGGCTCGACCTCGACAGAACCAAATCCGAGGGCGAACACGACGCGGTACGTTCCCTCATTTCGATGGATGGTCAACACACCGTTGACCTGTGCGTTGTGCTCTGCAGCTCGGCCTGGGATGCCTCAGCCAAATCAATGGCTTTGGACTTCCTGGAGGGTTCTTGCATAATTCCGGTCCAGTCCAAGACCGGTCTCGCCAACTTTCCCGTCAGGGGTTTCTCCTCACTGGCCGATTGTCAGAAAATCGCCGGCGCGAAGTCCGTCGACAAAGACGTTCAGGCTATCGTCAATTCCTCTTTCTACGCCTACCGGGTCGATGAAACTCGCCGCAATCTCTACCGCATCCCACTGCAATAATCCCCGCTCCGTCTCGGGTCAACTTGCCTTCTCGTAAGCAACCGCATCGAGCACTTCAACGGGGAACAAATGAATTGCGCAGCGACTCCAGTCCTAATCACGATTTTGCATTTTGATGGTTAAGTCCCGAAACGTCCGGCTCGCTAACGTCGTGAAGTCACAAAGTAGCGATCGCTTAATGACGCGATCCCTTTACTGTCCTTGCGGGCCTGTACCAAATTCCTCTTCCCGTCGGCTCGCCAATCCTCTAGTCTCGATTGGTCCGCGTGGCTGGAGCCGCGCGCCCGTCACCGCCGGGTGATGGTTCGGTTTGCATCTCTAGCGCGAAGCTCATTCCCGAGCGACGCCCTCGGCCCTCGACATAACACTCGCCGAAGGCCCGGACAGGCAGCCCATCATGCCGTATCAGTTGAACACCGCAACTGCAAATACCCGCGTCCCACTCTTCTCACTCTTCTCACTCTTTTCGCTCTTTTCACTCCCAAACGTGCAAGTCCTTTATTTGCCGCTCTTACAAGAACACCCCGGGGGGTGGGGGGTACCCCCTCACTTCGGATTCCGCGCCGATCAAGCCCAAGCTAAGTCCTTTAAAAACAATACTTACAGAAAGCAAGCCCGATAAGTCCTTTAGAATGAGTACTTACAAAAAACTGGGGGTGGGGATCCGAAGAGAGATCATTGCCTCATTACTTCGTTACTTCCTCTTCGTCCTCTTCAAGCCCCGCCAATCACGTGGAACTTCATGAAGTTCGTCGTCCCCCGTACGCCCATCGGCGTTCCCGCCACAATCGCGATCACGTCGCCCTTCCGCACCAGCTTCTCTTTCAATAGCCGCTTCTCGGAAATCTCCGCCAATTGCTCCACCTTGCGCAGGTTGGCGATTTCCAGCGGCGCCACTCCCCAAAGCAGCGCCATCCGCCTCCGCGTCTCCGGTTCCGGCGCAAACGCCGCAATGGGCACCAGCGGCCGGTACCGCGAAATCAGCCGCGCCGTGAATCCGCTATGCGTGAACACCACAATCCACTTCAAATGCAGCTCGCGCGAAGCGTGGCACACCAACTCTGCCACCGTCTCCGCCACCTTCAGCTTTTCCTGCGTCGCCGGCCGCGGAAACTCCGTGATGCTGGCTTCCGCCTCCGCGATGATCCGCGCCATCATGCTCACCGCTTCCACCGGAAACTTCCCGCTGGCCGTCTCCGCCGAAAGCATCACCGCGTCCGAACCGTCAAAAATCGCGTTGGCCACATCCGAAGCCTCAGCGCGCGTCGGCCGCGGATTTTCCGTCATGGATTCCAGCATCTGCGTCGCGGTAATCACCGGCCGGCGGAACTCTCTTGCCCGCGCAATGATATTTTTCTGCACCACCGGCACGCGCTCCGGGTTCATCTCTACGCCCAGGTCGCCACGTGCCACCATCACTCCGTCCGCTACCCGCAGAATGCCTTCCAGGTTCTCGATCGCTTCCGGCTTTTCCAGCTTGGCGATCACCGGCGTGTCTTTCTTCGCGCGGCGAATCAGGCTTTTCGCCAGCAGCACGTCCTCTGGCCGCCGCACAAAACTCACCGCGATGTAATCCACGCCATGCAGCAGCGCAAACCTCAAATCGGCTCGGTCCTTCGGGGTCAACGCCGGCACTCGCAGTTTCACGCCCGGCAGATTAATCCCCTTGTGCTCGCCCAGCGCTCCGCCGTTCACCACGTGGCAATTCACTTCCCGTCCGCGCACGCTTTCCACCCGCAGCTCGATCAAACCATCCGACAGCAGGATGCGGTCTCCGCGATGCACTTCCTTCGGCAGCGGCAGGAACGTGGTGTTTACCCGCGTCGAGTCGCCCAGAATTCTTGCCGTGGTGATGGTGAATTTCTGTCCGGCGCGGAGCACCACCGGCACGACGCCGGCCAGCGCGCCGGTGCGGATCTTCGGCCCCTGCAGGTCCGCCAGAATCGCAATGGTTTTCCGCAGCTTTTGCGCCATGCCGCGCAGCGTCTGGATGCATTCCAGATGTTCGGAGTGGCTACCGTGCGAAAAATTCAGACGCGCCACGTCCATCCCCGCTTCCAGCAACCGCTTCAGGATGCGCGGCTGCCGGCTCGCCGGCCCGATGGTGCAAACAATTTTGGAGTGTCGAAAACTCATTCAGATCATGTCGCTATCGCGTCATCTCGTACCGCATCGTGTTTCGTCATTTCGCGCGAAGCGAGGAAACTCTCTGTACCGGCGGAACCGTGTCTCTGCACGCTGCCCTCAGTGCGATACCGCAAACTCGTTCAACAGCCGCACCGTCAGACTCACGCCTTTCGCGAACGCCGCCGCCGGGATCCGCTCGTCGTCCCCGTGCATCCGCTTCAGGTCATCCTGGTTCAACGGAAACGGCACAAGCCCATAGGCTTGCACGTTGTGCAGGCGCAGTTGCGCCGAATCCGTCGCCCAGGTGCTCTGAAAGGGCAGCACCGGTGCCCCGCCAAACTCCTCTGCCGACGCCTTCACGATGGCGGCGTAAAAATCAGTCTCCAGCGAGGAATCGGGCGCGGCCAGCCCGGCATCCGGCTGCACTTCCAGCTTGACCTGCGGATCATTCACCAGCTTGTTCAAGTCATTCAGCAGGGCGGTAATGGTGTTGCCCGGCAGCAACCGCACATTCAAGGTTGCGCGCGCCTCCGAGGGGATCACATTGGGCCGCACCCCGGCGTTCAGCATGGTCGGCGAAATGGTGTCGCGCATCATGGCGTTCCACAAGGGATTGGTGTCGGAAAGAACGCGCATGGCGTGCTCGCCGCGGTCTGGCGTCTCGATGGAGCGAATCCACTTGCCGATCTCATCGTCCTGCAGCGGCGCGATGCCCTCAAAATACCGTCGCACGATGGTGGTCAGGTGTACCGGCGCGCTGTAGTTGCCGATTTTCTCGACTGCCGCCGCCAGGTGGGTTACGGCATTGTCCTTCAACGGAATGGAAGCATGTCCCGAAGTGCCCCGGGCAACCACGGTGACATTGACCGGAACTTTTTCGCTGGCCTGCACCGCAACGTATTGCACTTTTCCGTTGTTCACGAAGACGTTGCCGCCTTCGTTGATGGAATACTTAGCGGCAATTTTGTTCCAGTATTTCGCGATCAGCATTTTGATGCTGGCGTCGCCGCCGCCCTCTTCGCTTGCCGTGGCCAGAAAAATAACGTCGCGATTCAGCCGGGCATTGGTGCGCTTCAGGTAAATGAATGCCGCCAGATTGGAGGCCAGCATGCCCTTGTCGTCCACCGCGCCACGCCCGTAAATGTAACCGTCCTTGGGCACCGCCGCGAAGGGATCCACCGTCCAGTTGGCGCGCTCGACTCCCACCACATCCAGGTGCGCCACCAGCAGAAGAGCTTTTGATGGGTCCGCAAAAGAAGAGGCATTCAGCCGCGCCACCAGCGCGCTGCGTCCGGGGACCATCGGCAACAGCTCCGCGGTAATACCTTCTTTTTGCAAAATTCCTGCAATATATTTGGCGGCGGCCTCTTCATTCCCGGGTGGGTTGGTTGTGTTGATCTTGATCAGCTCCGCCAGCCAGGTAGTAGCTTCACGGGCCACCGCCGAAGTATCGTAGGGCGCGCTGTTGGCGGCGGCCATGGGCGGCTGGCCGATCCCGGGCACCTGAGCGCCCGCAGGCGCCGCGAAAATCCCCGCAAAAACCGCCAAAATTGCGACAAACACACTTTCCCTGTGGCCTCGTTTGCGTTGCACCTTATTTGTGTCTCCTGTTTCCGCCGAGCTCGACCCTGCGAGCTATCATTCAGCAAACGTTTTATCCTGTTTCTGCTTCATACTAGCATGCCAATAGGAAGCGTCTGGCCGGTGCAAAAGCCGCGCGTTCCTAAGTTCCACGGTCGGCATCTGGCGCGCCCGGCACGCAGCGGTTACACGATTTGGGAGATCAGGATGACAACAAAGTTCGCGCACCCCCTCCGTGGTTTGTTGTTCGCAGCTGTGCTTTACGCCCTTGCCGTTTCTGCGGCGTTGGCGCAGGCCCCTACCGGACCGCAATCCGGCGGCCAGCCGCAGGCGCCGCCGCCTCCCGCGCAAGCGCCGCAACAGAACAAACCCCAAGAAGGTGGCCTGTCCATCGCGGTGGAAGTCCCCGTGGTCACCATGGACGTGGTGGCCACTACCCAGCATGGCGACATCATCTCCGGTCTGAAGCGCGAAAATTTCCGGTTGTATGAAGACGGCGTGCCGCAGACCATCACCAACTTCGGCCCCACGGATGCGCCGATCACCATGGTAGTGCTGCTGGAATTCAGCTCCCGGTATTACGGCTACTTCTCTTACGTCGCCAAGTATTGGACCGACGCGCTTTTCCCCAGCCTGAAACGCGATGATTGGGTGGCACTGGTCACTTTTGATATGCGCACCAAGCTCGAGGTGGACTTCACCCAGAACAAGGATGAAGTCCGCCAGGCCATCTACCATCTCTATTTCCCCGGCTTCAGCGAATCCAACGTCTTCGACGCTCTGCTCGATACCACCGATCGTTTGAAGGATGTCAAGGGCAAGCGCTGTATTCTGCTGATTGCCACCGGTCGCGACACTTTCTCCAAACACACCTACGACCAGACTATGAAACAGCTGCGGCAGTCCGATGTTCCGGTTTTCATCGTTGGCATGAGCAAAGCCATTCAAAACTTCCGCGATATTTCGCGACCCATGGCCAGCGACATCGACCTGGCTCAGGATCAAAATGAAATGAACACCTTCGCCAAAGAGACCGGAGGATTTGCCTGGTTCCCGCAATTTGACGGCGAAATTCCCGGAATTTTTCAGCAGGTAGCGGCGTTTCTCCGCAATCAGTACAGCCTGAGTTACAGCCCGGCCAACCGCGTTCGCGACGGAAAATTCCGCAAAGTGAAAGTGGACCTGGTGGCCCCCGACGGCGGCCCGCTGACGGTCACCGACCAGAAGGGAAAGAAGCAGAAATACCAGGTGTATGCCCGCGAAGGCTACACTGCTCCCAAAGGCGAAGTTCAGTAGCCGCCCGGTCTTTCAGTAGCCGCGCGACAAATCCACACGGTTCGACAATTCTTTTCCGGCGAACCACTCGTCGAGCAGGCGCAGCAGCAAATCCGTTTCGCGCGGCCACAAGCGGTCGCTGACTCCACTGATATGCGGCGTCAGGAAAAGATTCGGCGTCTTCCATAGCGGCGAATCGGCGGGTAGCGGTTCGGTGGACGCAACGTCGAGCGCGGCGCCCGCTAACGCGCCCGATTGCAACGCGGCAATCAGCGCGGATTCCTCCAGCAATGAGCCCCGAGCGATGTTGATGAGGCGCGCGCCGCGCTTCATTCGCGCTATCTGCTCCTTGCCGAATAGCTGTCGGGTCTCCGCGGTTTCCGGTGCGGCAATCACCACGTAGTCGGCGTGCGGCAGCGCCTCCCACAGTTGCTCCGCGGGTAATATTTTTTCCACGTGCTTAGCGTCGCCTTCGCCGGATCGCGTAACGCCCCAGACGCGCATTCCGAAAGCCTGCGCACGTTTGGCCACTTCGCGGCCAATGGAGCCGTAACCGACGATCAGCAAAACATTGCCGTTGAGTTCGGTCAGGCGCTGCGGCTTGTTCCAGAGTTCCTGTTGCGCCCACTTCGCGGCGTCCTGATAGCGGACTGCGTCCGGAAAGTTACGCGCCAACGCCAGGAGCATTCCCAGAGTGTGCTCGGCCATGGGAACAGAAAAGATGCCGCTGGGATTGGTCACAATCACGCCGGAACTACGCAGCTCCGGATACATCAGCTGCGAAACGCCAGCGGCGGTGGAATGAATCCACTGCAGCATTGTAGCGTGCGCGAACTGCTCGGCGCGCAGCGACGCACCCACAAAAATATGCGTGTCCGGCAATTCTTCGCCAACGCGCGAATAGTCCGGAAGATAGACGACGCGCATTTGCGGCCAGCGGGTGCGGATGGCGTCAGCCACTTCCGGCTTGGCGCACCACTCACTGAAGTGATGCTTTACGCAAACCAGCAGCTTGGTTTCCGCCGGGGTAAATCGCTTGGTTTCGCGCGCGGCCATCTACGGAAGGATGCGCAGGTCGGTGCCGGTCATTTCGGCGGGGCGATTCTGGCCGAGGATGCCAAGGAGCGTGGGTGCGATGTCGCGCAGAGCGCCGCCGGATTTCA
>Ga0209579_10003126_pt1 | contig 12196 bp, 9 predicted proteins | sample Coa_R1_2_FD_187152 | JGI IMG/M metagenome (GOLD analysis project Ga0209579, IMG submission 187152) | Surface soil microbial communities from Centralia Pennsylvania, which are recovering from an underground coalmine fire - Coalmine... | ecosystem: Environmental > Terrestrial > Soil > Unclassified... | reverse complement strand
GGCCCTTCACGGCCGCCATCCCCAGATGCGCGTCGAACCAGGCGAGATCGCGCGTGCTGCGGTCGGCGATGTAGCTCGGCCGGGTCTGCACGTGGAAGCTGCCGGGGTAGATGACGAGCCTTGTCTCGATGTTCTGGCTGCGCAGCGCCTGGTACATCTGCTCCTGGTTGAGCAGCGTCACGTTGAAGTCCTTGTCGCCGCCCATGAAGAGCGTGGGCGTGGCGATGCGGTCGGCATGCAGGAAGGGGAAGGAAACCTTCTCCCAGGTCGTGGTGTCGACCCAGGGCTTGCCCAGCTCGTGCTCGTAGTCGCGGATATATTCGTCGGTGCCGTAGCCGGCGAGGATGTTGCTGATTCCGGCGCCGCTGGTCGCCGCCTTGAAGCGCTGGTCCTGGGCGATCACGTAGTTGGTCAGCATGCCGCCATAGCTCCAGCCGCCGATGCCGAGACGGGCGGGATCGGCGATCCCCTCCTTGACCGCCCAATCGACGGCGGAGAGCACGTCCTCGGCATCCTTGTGGCCCCAATCGGCATAGATGCCGGCCGCGAATTTCTCGCCGCGTCCGGTGCTGCCGCGCGGGTTGGCGATGAGCACCGCGTAGCCGTGGCCGGCCAGCAGCTGCAGGCTCAGGTAATAGTCGACATTGTGGTCGAAGCGGTCATCGGCCTGCTCCTGCGGGCCGCCATGGATCGCCAGGATCGTCGGGAGCGATTTCGTGTTGGTAGTACCCGGTGGGGCAGCCCCCGGCGGGGTCAGCAGGAACCCGTGGATCTCGGTCCCGTCGCGGCTCGGAAAAGCGATGTCGCGCACCGGGGCCACCGCGACCGCGGCCCGCCAGGCGGCGTCGGGATCGGCCACGACGTGCTCGCCGCCGCCCTCGAGCCCGACGATGCGCTGAGGCGTCGCCGGATCGCCGCTGAGCAGCGCCGTGCGGCCGGTTTTGCCTTCCGAGAAATCCAGCACCACGCGGCGGCCGCCGGCCAGGATGCGAGGCGTGCCGCCGCTGCGCGGGATCGAGGCGAGGCTGACGGCGCGGTCGTCCTCGATCAGGAAGCGGATCTCCCTGCCGTCCGGCGAGAAGGCGGGATGGCCGACATTGCGGTCGAGCGTCGGCGTCAGCAGGCGCGGCTCGCCGCCCGAGACCGGCACCACGGCAAGACTGTGCACGCCATATTCGATAAGCTTCGGCGGCCCGCCATGGAGATAGGCGATCTCGCGCCCGTCGGGGCTCCAGGCGGGCGGGCTTTCCCACTCGGGATCGCCGTCATCGCCCTCGAAATGAGTGAGCGCCTTGGGCACGGCGCCGGCATGCGCCTCGACCAGCCAGATCGCGTAGTCGTCGGTCCGGTCCGGATCCGGCTCGCGCTTGCTGACGAAGGCGATGGTCCTTCCGTCCGGCGAGAAGGCGGGCATCGCCTCGTCGTGAGCGCCGTCGAGCAGTTGGGTCGTGCGGCTCGTCGCCACGTCGAGGAGCCAGAGATGGCGGCGGTCGGTGCCGAGATAGCCCTCGATATCCTGCTTGAACTGGAAGCGGTCGATGACGATCGGCTTGGGTGCGTCGGGCGCTTCCTTGGGCTTCGCGTCGCGCACGATGAGGGCGATCGACCTGCCGTCGGGCGACCAGGCATAGGAATCGATGCCGCCCGGCAGGCTGGCCAGCTTCTCGCCCTCGCCGCCGTCGGCGCTCATGCGCCAAAGCTGGGAGATGCCGTCCTCGCCGCCGCGGTCCGACAGGAAGGTGACCCATCTGCCGTCCGGGCTCCAGCGCGCGTCGGTCTCGCTCTCCTTGGGGCGCGAGGTCAGCGGGCGCGCATCGCTGCCGTCCCAGCGCGCGCGCCATATGTGGGTCTCGGGCTGGTCGGAATCGCGATTGGCCTTGGCGACCTGGAACAGCACGGAATCGCCCGAGGGCGACACCTGCGGCTGCGTCACCTCGCCGAGCGACAGCACATCGTCGATCCCGACCGGGTGCGGCGCCGGCGCGGCCGCCGCCAGCGCAAGCGCAGCCGGGATCAGGAGCAGGGATTGCGAGCGATACCCCATGGCAATGTCCTTTCGCGGCCGGACGCGAGGCCCTCAGTCGGCTCATCCAGTGCCGATGCCGGCCGGCCGTCCGGCATCGTAGAGAAGGGTCATGCCCGGCGGTAGGGGCGCAGGGACGGCGCTTAGAGCGCGGTCTCGATCGGCGACCCCCACCCAACCCTCCCCCGCAAGCGGGAGAGGGCTTATTTCTCCCTCTCCCGCGAAGTGGGGGAGGGCCGGGGTGGGGGTGTCGCCACGCGCTTCGCCGCCTCACTCCCCGGCCCGGGCACGTTCAAGCCCGGCGATGTCGATTTTCGCCATCTGCATCATCGCCCGCATGACGCGGCCGGCGCGCTCCCGGTCCTTGTCCTGCAGCATGGTTCCCAGCACGCCTGGCACGATCTGCCAAGTGAGGCCGAACCTGTCGTCGAGCCAGCCGCAGACATTGGGCTTGCCGCCTTCGCCGAGCTTCTCCCAGAGGTGGTCGATCTCCGCCTGGGTATCGCACACGACCATGAAGGAGACCGCCGGGCTGAAGGTGAATTGCGGGCCGCCGTCAAGCGCGATGAATTCCTGGCCGAGGAGCCGGAAGGTGGCGGCCATGACGCCTCCTTCCGGTCCCGGACCGCCCGGCCCATAGCGCGTGATGCTCACCGTCTCGGCGTTCTCGAAGACCGAACAGTAGAAGGTCACCGCCTCCTCGGCCTGCCCGTTGAACCAGAGGAACGGGGTGATCTTCTGCGTCGCGCGGACTCGGGCTTAGCGCTTGATGGGCTGGTTGAAGGCCCAGAGCACGCCGAAGGGATCGCGCAGCTGGCCGTAACGGTCGCCCCAGAACATGTCCTGCGGCGCCATGACCTCGGTCGCGCCGGCATCGATCGCGCGCTTATAGGCCGCGTCGATGTCGGTGACCGGCAACAGAAGGTTGAAGCCCTTGTGCGGCTCCGGCGGATGGCCGTGCTCGGGATAGCAGTCGCTCATCATCAGCGAGCCGCCATTGATCTGGAGGTGGACATGCATCGTCCGGCCCTTGTCGTCGGGCGGCTGGGCCATGACGACCTCCGCGCCGAAGGCCGCCTTGTAGAACTCGGCCGCCTTCAGGGCGCCGTCGATCATGAGGTAGGGGATCACGCCGCTCATCGCTTGTCTCCTGGGTTGGTGTCGCTCGAAGAACGCACGGGCCGGGCGGCGCCCGACACGGGTCAATGCGCCGACACGATAATCATTTCTGTCCGGTGCTCACAGGCGGTCGCGGGCAATAATACAGGGACACAACACGCATTTCCTGTGGTGTGGGGCACACGCGGCGGCGAAATAGGTATTGTGTCCCCGTATTAGGTGCCGCTTCCCCGTGGGACGGTTCGGCCTTATCTTTTCGGGGATGGCGGACGAGATCGCGCCGGCGACGGTTCATTGGCAGAGCACGGTCAGGCCGCATCGCAGCCTGCCGCCGCGCGGGTTCCATGTGCTGATGGCGGTGCTGGCGCTGGCCAGCATCGTTTCGGGGATCATGTTCGTGCGGGCCGGGGCGTGGCCGGTCTGCGGCTTCTTCGGCCTCGACGTGCTGCTGCTCTATATCGCCTTCCGCGTGAGCTACCGCAGCGGGCGGATGCACGAGACGCTGCGGCTGGCCGGCGACGATCTGACGGTCGAGCGGGTCAGCATCCGCGGCGAGGTGCGGCTGTGGCGCTTCCAGGCCTTCTGGCTGCGCGTGCGGCTGGTCGAGACGGGCCAGGACACCAACCGGCTGCTGCTGACCTCGCACGGGCGGACGCTGGCGGTGGCGGGGTTCGTCTCGCCGGGCGAGCGGCGGACGCTCAAGGGCGAGCTCGACCAAGCGCTCGCCGAGTGGAGGGCGCGCCCGTGAGGCTTGTCGCGCTGCTGCTGGCGGCGGTCCTCGCCGGCGCCGCTGCCGAGCATCCCCGCTGGCTCGACCTGCCGCCCACGCCGTCCCTGCCGAAGCCGGCCGAGGAGGGGATGGCGCCGCTAAACGACATCCAGCTGCACTACGCGGTGTTCGGCGAAGGCAAGCCGGTGATCCTGCTCCATGGCGGGCTCGCCAACATGAACTACTGGGGCAACCAGGTGCCGGCGCTGGCGGCGCATTACCGCGTGGTGCTGGTGGACAGCCGCGGGCATGGCAGGAGCACGCGGTCGGCGGCGCGCTACACCTACGAGCTGATGGCCTCCGACGTGGTCGGGCTGATGGACCGGCTCAAGCTCGACAAGGCCGCGGTGGTCGGGTGGAGCGACGGGGCGATCACCGGGCTGGAGCTGGCGATCCATCATCCCGATCGGGTGGCCGGGCTCTTCGCCTTCGCCGCCAACTACAACCCGGCGGGGGTGCGCGAGGATATCGGCCGGAACGCGACCTTCAACGCCTTCATCGAGCGCTGCCGCCACGAATACCCGACGCTCTCGAGCACGCCCGAACAGTACGAGGCGTTCCTCGCCGCGATCACGAAGATGTGGGACACCGAGCCGAACCTGCCGCCCGACCTGCTGCGCCACATAGCAGTCCCGGTGGTGATCGTCGACGGCGACCACGACGAGGCGATCAAGCGGTCGCAGACCGAGGAGATGGCGCAACTCATTCCCGGCGCCGGGCTGCTGATCCAGCCCAATGTCAGCCACTTCTCGATGCTCCAGGATCCCGGCCAGTTCAACGAGGCGGTGCTGCGGTTCCTTGGGGAGAGCGCCTGGCCGGTAGCGCATTGAGGGCTGCCACGGTCGCCATCAGATCCGTCGACCTGCCGGCGAGCCGGATGGGCGGCACGGCGATCTATCGCGTCGATGCGGTGCCCAGCCTGCGCTGGGAAGAACGCGCACTCTACGTGCCGCCGCCGCGGTCGCTGTTCGAGGGCGGCTGGGGCCTGTTCGCGGAGGACCGGCAGGCCGTCCCAGGATCGATCGTGCTCCGAGGGCCGAACGGGCTCCGGCCGTTCCAGCAAGCGGACGCGCTCGAAGGCGAGGCACCCCAAGCGGCTGTGGTCGGCGGAACGGCCTACTACATCGGGCCGATCATGGGGCAGTTCGGCCATTTCCTGGTGGAGACGATGGCCAGGCTGTGGGCGGTGCCGCAGCTCGCCGACGGTATCGACCATTTCGTCTATCACGGCGATCTGGCGCCGGACGAGCTGGTGGCGCGGCATCCCTATGTCGCGACGATCCTCGACGCGCTCGGCCTCGACCGCGGCCAGCTGGTGCGGCCGGCGCGGCCGACGCGGTTCGAGCGGATCGTGGTGCCCGAGGCGGCGTTCCAGTCGCGCAGCCACGTGATGCCGCAGCTTTCCGACGTGTCGCGGACGGTGGCCGAGCGCCTGCTGGTGGGGGCGCCGCGTGCGACGACCGCCCAGCCGGCCTATCTCTCCAAGAGCCGGCTGGGCAGCGCCTTCACCAGGATCATGAACGAGGCGGCGGTCGAGGCGGTGCTGCGCGAGCGCGGTGTGGCCATCATTCACCCCGAGACTCGCGGCTTCGCCGAGCAGGTCGCCGTGGTGAACCGGCACGAGACGCTGATCGGCGCCGTCGGGTCGGCGTTCCACACGGTTCTCTACAGCCTGCAGCGGCGTAATCTGCACTACATCGCGCCGAACGAGCGGATCAACGGCAACTACGTGCTGATCGACCGCGCCACCGGGCACGAGGCGACGTATTATTTTGCGGCGGCTGAGGCCACGGCCGTGGAAGGCGTGGAACAAGCCACTGTCCTCGAGGACCCCGCCGGCGTCGCCGAGACGATCTGCCGGGCGATCGGCATCTAGCCGAAGTTGCGGCCGGCTCCGAGAAGTGCGCCGATCTTCGAGAAGAAGCGGCGCAGGCCGCCGGCACTTTCCGGCGCGGGCGCCGGCTTGACCTCGCCCGCCAGCGCCGCGCGCGCCCGGGCGGCGATCTCCGCCGGCGCGGCGCCGCCGGCGCGGGCATCCCGAAGTGCCGCCATCACCCGATCGAAGCCGTCGCCGACGGGCGGCACCACGCCGCCGCGCGCGAGGATCTCCTCGGGCGGCCCCGGCCAGGCGAGCGCCGCGGTCACGATCTCGTCGTAGCGGTCCCACAGGACGCGGCTTCCGGGATCGAGCCCGGCGACGAGCAGCAATCCCGTGGGCGCGGTGTCCAGCGGCAGCAGAAAGAGGTCCGGCCGGTAGGCTTCGAGGATCTTCATGAGCCGCCAGACGTCGCCCGTCCAGGCGTAGGTATGCCGGCTGCGAGCGGCCTGGGCCGGGTGATTGGGCAGGATGTCGTCGATCACCGCCACGGCGCCGGGCAGCGACCACCGCTCGACGTTCATGAAGTCGCTGAGCGCGTTCTCGACCAGATGCATCCCGTCGATGAAGGCGAGATCGGCGCGGCGCGCCTCGCCGTCCTCCAGGAAGAAATCGTCGCTCGCCTTGGCGACGACCCGCGTGCCCGCGGGCAGCTCGTGGCGGAGCTTGGGGAAGGGATCCACGCCGGTGGCGGGCCCGCCCGCCAGTACCAGGCTGGCGCCGAGGCGGATGCCGATCTCCAGGTAGTGGGCCGGCGCCAGCTCGCGATGGAGCCGCGCGAGAATATCCCGATAGGGCAGGCTGCCGCCGACGCGCTCCATCTCGGGCGTGCTCTCGACGGTGAAGGGGTGATCCGCGGCGGTGGATGCGGCGACCGGCGCGGGGGCGCCCGCCGCGCGCAAGACCGCCACGAAATCGCGCGAGGCGCCGCGCTCGTCGGTCCAGGATTCGACGAGGTCCAGCCCCGCTTTGGACGCGGCCGCCGCGACGCCCGCGCGGTCGGGATCGGCGCCGTTACGCGGGGCCAGCAGGAAAAGAATGCCTGCGGGATCGAGGAGGCCGCTCAGATCGGCGAAGGTGCGCGCAATTTCATCCGCTGCTGCGGGCAGCATGCCGCAAATGGCGATATCGGCCGGTCCGAAGGCAGGAGCTTCCGGCTCGGCCAGCACGAAGCGGAAGTTCCCGGCCTGAAAGGCCTGGTCGAATCCGTCGTCGCTTCCGGCCCCGACGGCGACGACAAGCGCGGCCGGCTTCGTCTCCAGCGGCCTGCCGGCGACATGGCGGCGGTAGCAGCGCATCAGATTCTGGAGCGAACTCGCTCGCATCGGTCCATCGCCTTGTGACACCGGTTTCGCTGGCCGGGGCGGCTGATCCGGGCGCGAGCGGGCGGCAGAGTGGCTTGCGCATCCACAGGATTCAAGCGTTCTCCGCCGCTCGCGGTGCAGCGGCGAGAGCCATGCGGCAACGGTCGGGAGTGCCCGCTTCGGGCACTCCCCGATTGCCGCCACGCGCCCGTTATGCGAAGAGGCTGCCCCATTCACGGGCAGGGACGCGGCAAGCGTATGGCCATCACCTCGCCGTCGCGTGAGCCGGCGGTCAATTCCTTCGTTTCCGACGAGTGGCTGTCACTGGCGCCGCCGTCGATGTGGCAGCTTGGTCTCCGCGATCTCCTGGCCGGGCTCTCGCTGTGGCGGCTCTGGACCCGTTTGGGCTGGGAGGATATCCGGCAGCGCTACACGCGTTCGGTGCTCGGGCCGTTCTGGATCAGCCTCAGCATGCTGGTCATGGTCTTCGGCCTGGGCACGCTCTACTCTAAGATCATGCACCAGTCGCTGCAGGAATACTTTCCGTTCCTGACGCTGGGTTTGCTGTTCTGGCGCTGCTTCGCCGACCTGATCTCGGACGGCTGCCTCTCCTACCTGCAGCAGGAGGGGCTGATCCGGCAGATCAAGCTGCCGCTCAGCACCCATGTCTTCCGCACGATCTTCCGGCAGTTCGTCGTGCTCGGGCACAATTTCGTGATCTACCTGCCGATCGCGGTGATCTTCGCGCTGGTGCCGAACTGGAACACGCTCCTCTTCATCCCGGGATTCCTGCTCTGGATCGTGAACGCCGTGTGGATGGTCCTGCTGCTCGGCATGCTGAGCGCGCGGTTCCGCGACGTGCCGCCACTGGTCGCCAGCGTCATCCAGATCGTCTTCTTCCTGAGCCCGATCCTGTGGACGCCGGCGACGCTCGGGACCCGCGCGGGAATCGTCGAGTTCAATCCCATCTATCACCTGCTCGAGCTGGTGCGGGCGCCGCTGGTCGGCCGCCAGCCCGATGCGTGGAGCTGGGTCGGCGGGGTCGGCATCGCGGTCATCGGCTGGGGCGTGACCTTTCCCTTCTTCGCGCGCTTCCGGGCGCGCATCGCCTTCTGGCTGTAGCCCGCCATGCAAGGTTCAATTCGTCTGCACGACGTGCATCTCGACTTCCCGGTCTACAACGCCGGGAGCCGCTCGCTGAAGAAGAGCCTGCTGTGGCGCGGCACCGGCGGGGCGGTGGCCAGCGATGCCAACAACCGCGTCGTCGTCCACGCGCTCGACGGGGTGACGCTGGAGCTGAAGCACGGCGCCCGGGTCGGGCTGATCGGCCATAACGGGGCGGGCAAGACGACGCTGCTGCGTGTCATGGCCGGCGTCTACGAGCCCAACCAGGGGCGGGTGGCGATCGCAGGCCGGATCTGCTCGCTCTTCGACCTCGGCTTCGGGATGAATGTCGAGGCCACGGGATACGCGAACATCATCCTGCGCGGCCTGCATCTGGGATTGTCGCGGCGCGAGATCATCGCGCTGACGCCCGAGATCGCCGAATACACCGAGCTCGGCCCCTATCTCGACATGCCGCTCCGGACCTATTCGGCGGGCATGCGGACGCGGCTGGCCTTCGCCGTCTCGACCAGCATCCAGTCCGAGATCATGCTGATCGACGAGGGAATCCTGGCCGGCGACCTCCATTTCCTGAACAAGGCGCGCGACCGCCTGTCCACGGTGCTGGGCGGCACCAGCATCGTCGTGCTGGCGACGCACAGCCCTGACCTCATGCGCGACTGGTGCGACAGCGCCATCCTGCTGCGGGCCGGCAAGATCGTCGGCGTCGGCCCGGTCGACGACATGCTGGCCGCGTACACCGCATCCTCCCGCTGAGCCGGAGCGCCATGGCCGAAGCCCTGCCGTCGGTCCTCTTCGTCACCAGCGAGCTGGTCGGCCCGTTCAAGAACGGCGGGCTGGGCACGGCGACGACCGGGCTGGTCGAGACGGTCGCGGGGATGGGGTGCCCGACGACGGTCTTCTACACCGGCGGGATCTGGGCCGAGACCGACATGAGCCGGTGGATCGAAGCCTACCGGCGGATCGGCGTCGAGTTCGTCGCGATCTCGCCGGCCAGCGTGCGGCACCTGGCCGGGCCGGTCAGCGAGCGCTCGGTCGCCGTGCCCTACCTCGTCTACGAGTTCGCCCGCTCCCGGCGCTTCGACATCATCCATTTCAACGACACGCTCGGCGAGGGAATGCTCGTGGTCGCAGCGAAACGGCTGGGGCTCGGCTGGGCCGACACGCTGCTGGCGCTCGCGCATCACGGGCCGACGCGCTGGGCCTTCGGCCTCAACCGCCAGCCGATGGACCGGCTGCTCCACGCCGCCTTCGATTGGGCGGAGTTCCTGTCGGTGCGCAGCGCCGACCTGCTGTGGGGGCCGAGCCGCTACCTGATCGAGGCGACGCGGAGCGACGGCTGGCGGCTGCCGGACCAAGTCTTGTTGCAGCAATACGTCATGCCGACGGCCCGGCTCTTCGAGCCGGACACGGCGAAGTTCGCGGCGGCCGACGCACCGGCGCCCGTCCGCACGGTGTCGCCGATCGCCGAGATCGCGTTCTTCGGGCGGCTGGAGGAGCGCAAGGGGCTCCGCACCTTCTGCGCCGCACTGGACCGGCTGGCCGAGAGGCTGGCGGCGGCAGGGATCGCCGTTACCTTCATGGGCCGGCCGATGCCGGAGGACGGCGAGTGCACCGAGGATTGGATCCGCCGCGCCGGCGCCGCCTGGCGCTTCCCCTGGCGGCTCGAGACCGGATTCGGCCAGCCTGAGGCGATCGCCTACCTGACCTCGCGGCCGCTGGTGGCGGTGATGCCGTCGCCCTACGACAACTCGCCCTGCACGGTCTACGAGGCGGTCCAGCACGGGATCCCGTTCCTCGCGGCGGCGACCGGCGGCATTCCCGAGCTGATCGCCGAGGCGGATCACGCGCAGGTCCTGTTCGAGTACACGGTCGACGGGCTCGCCGCGGCCCTCGAGCGGGTGCTGATCCGGGGGATCACGACGGCCCGGCCGATGATCGAAGCGGCGGAGCGCCGGCGCCGCTGGGAAGAGTTCCACAGGGCATGGCGGAGCCATCTGCCGGCGGCGACGGTGAGTACGACATCGCCGACGCGCTTTGTCGTCCTGATCGACCGGGCCGCCCGCCGCGAGCAGGCGCTGCGGACACTTGACTCTGTGCATGCGGTGCTGGGCGACCGGGCGGCGCGGACGGTCGTGCTGGCGTCGGGCGGCCTGGGCGCGTTGCCGGGCAACACGGAGGTTGTCGATCTCTCCCGCCTGGCGTCGCCGAAAGCGGTCGCCGACACATTGCTCGGCCCCGGCCCGCCGCCCTGGCTGCTCTGCCTCTCGGCGGGGGTGACACTCGTGCCCGAGGCGATCCCGGCGCTCGAGCGGGCGCTTTCAAGACCGCAATCCGGCGCCGGCCTCATCCCGGGCGCCGTCGTCGCGGGCGCGGAGCAGTCCTACATCGTGCCGCCCGTGGGCGGCACCGGCGCGTTCGGCTTCTTCGAAGGCTACGGCTTCACCGGCGCGGCGGTGCTGTCGACCGGTGCCGTCCGGGCGGCGCTGGCCGGGGCCGACGGGCTGCCGCGCACCGCCTTCGCCGGCCTGCCCGATCTTCTTGTCGCTGCGGGCGAGGTGCTGTGGCCCTATCCCGAGATCGTCGTCGATCTGTCGGCCGGATGGGCGAGGATGCCGGTCACTTTCGATCCGGCGCGCGACCGCGCCTTCGCCCGGGTCGAGCCGGTCCAGGCCTCGATGATCCGCTGGATCGGCGCCGCCGCGGTGCGCGACATGCCGGGGACGCCGGAGAAGGCGCTGGCGCTCTTCCTCGGCGGCCGCGCTGGCGCGGGCCTGGTCATGCGGCTCTACCGCCTCTGCCGCTGGCTGCGCTGGGCGGTGCTTCATCCGGGGACGGCGGCGAGGCGCATCGGCAGGCGGGCGATGTGGTACGCGCGGCACCCGATGCACATCGTCCGCCAATTCGACGGCTGGCCCGGCTATGCTGCCGGGCGCCGGGTCTACCGGTCGCTGCGCGGCGAACCGCAGCTGTAGCGCATTGCCGGGATGAAGGGCTGGCGCATTCGCGCCCGGCCGGATAATCAGCATGGCAGAACGATTGGGGGTTCGAGCTTTTCGCATGAAGGTGATCTTTTCGACGCCCGACTGGACCATCAGCGGGGTCAACACCTTCCATCACAATCTCGCGCGCGCGCTCCAGGCCGCCGGCCACGAGGTCGAGCTGATGATGGCGCGCATGGTCGAGCCGCCGACCGAGGAGCTGCCGCTGCCGACCGACGTGCCGGTCAAGGTGCTGAGCTTCGACAAGTGGTCCTATTTCAGCCGCTGGTACACGGTGATGCGCCACCTCGAATCGCAGGCGCCGTGCGTCTATATCCCCGGCTACGATTTCGAGAATTCCTGCGTCGTCTCGGCGCTCTCGAACGAGGTCGCGACGGTCGGAGTGGTCCACAGCGACGACCCGTTCCACTACGAGCACCTGATCCGGATGGGCCGGTTCTGGAACGCGGCGGTCGCCGTCTCGGCCTTCCTGCATGCGAAGATGGTGGCCGAGGAGCCGTTGGTGGCGCTGCGCAGCTACCAGATCAATTGCGGGGTGCCGGTGGCGGGCGCGCTGCCCGAGCGGCCCGGCGGCGAGCGGCCCTTGCGGATCGTCTATACCGGCCGGTTCTGGGAGGCGCAGAAGCGCATCTCGGACCTGCCCAGGGTGGCGCGAATCCTCGAACGCCGCGGCGTTCCGGCGACCTGGACGATGATCGGCTCGGGCCAGGACGAGGCGATGCTGCGGGCCGGCTTCGCCGAGTTGGCGAATCCTTCCGCGGTCAACTTCACCGGGCCGATCCCCGGCGACACGGTGATCTCGCGCTACGCCGACCAGGACTGCTTCCTGCTCGCATCGAACTTCGAAGGCCTGCCGGTCTCGCTGATGGAATCGATGGGGCAGGGGGTTATCCCGTTGGCGACCGCGATCGAGAGCGGCATTCCCGAGCTGGTGAAGGACGGCGCCAACGGCTTCATTCTGCCGGTGGGCGATGTCGA
>Ga0209579_10003122_pt1 | contig 12214 bp, 10 predicted proteins | sample Coa_R1_2_FD_187152 | JGI IMG/M metagenome (GOLD analysis project Ga0209579, IMG submission 187152) | Surface soil microbial communities from Centralia Pennsylvania, which are recovering from an underground coalmine fire - Coalmine... | ecosystem: Environmental > Terrestrial > Soil >... | reverse complement strand
GAGCCGACTCCTATAGTGTAAAGAATGATGCCGTTGTTCGACAGTTTTTTGGCAGTGTGGATAGCGCTAGCATCTTCAAAACCGCCATCGCTGATCACGACAATTGCCTTATTATTTCCCGGTTCACTTTCCAGCATTGTGGCTGCCATTTCAAGGGCTGGTGCTAGTTTGCTTCCTTGTACATAGACGAGATCCGTATCGAGGGAAGGAAGAAGATGGCGGATTGTTTCTTTATCTTCGGTCATGGGCACGATCATGTGAGGATCCGCAGCAAAGGCGATTAGGCCGATTTTAACTCCCTGGGACATGTGGAGAAGGTCCTCCACTTTCTGCTTAGCGCGCCCCAGACGAGAGGGGGAAATATCTTGAGCATTCATCGACTCGGAGAGGTCCAGGAGGATGGCAAGACTTTGATCGCGTGTAAAGGTCGAAATTTCGCGAAAGTCCCAGCGAGGGCCAGCTAAAGCGATCACAAGACAACTCCAGACAAGCGACCAAAAGAAGAGGTGCGTCCACACCGTTTTTTTCTTGTGCTGTTCCGTTTTTAGAAGAAGGTAGGGAATAAGGTGTTTATCGATAAATTTTTCTAGCTGATTGTGAGGTTGTTGTTCTCGAAAGAAAAGAAAACAAACTACCCATACGAGAGGAATGATAAAAAGTGTCCAAAACCAAAAGGGATGAGCAAAATGCAGTTGACTAAGATCCATGGAGTGCTCTCCTATGTAACAGCTGAGACAAGGTAAGAGCCAGTAAGATAAGCAGTGAAAGGGTTAACGGATAGCGATAAAGCGGCTCGCGAATCAAAAATAACGTTTCATTGGCCTCGCTTTTTTCCAGCTCATCGATTTTGGCATAAATCGAAGCGAGCATTTTTTGGTTGGTCGCAGAAAAATATTGTCCTCCGGTCTCTTGAGCTAAATCCTTTAATAATTTTTCATCCATGGACAACTCTACCATGCCATAGCCGCCTAATTGATTAGGAAAAGGCACTACGCCTTTTTTACCTATGCCGATGGTATAGATGCGGACTCCATACTGCTTAGCGAGCTTGGCGGCCTCCGAAGGAGGGATGCTGCTTGCGTTATCCTCGCCATCGGTTAATAAGACGAGCACGCGCGAACCTGTCGGCCGCTCGCGCAATGTCCGCACTCCCAGCCCAATGGCATCTCCAATTGCTGTTGCATTGCCTGCTAAACCTGGAACTGCATCCTGGAGCATGCGGCAGAGCGCAGCCGTATCCAAGGTGAGAGGTACATGTAAATAGGCGTTTTTTCCAAAGAGAATGAGACCCAAACGATCTCCTTGCCGTCCCTTTACAAAATTCCCCACTACTTCTTTAGTCACATCGAGGCGATTCATCATTTGGTCTGGTGTGGAAAAATCCAACGCCTGCATAGAAGCAGAGATATCGACGGCCAGCATAAGGTCGTAACCCTTATTTTTAACCTGGCGAAATTGATCTACATTTTCTGGTTGCATCAGAGCGATTACGAACAAAATCCAAGAGGATAAAAGAAGGCCGAAGAAGAGAGAATTGTTTCTTTTCTTAATCGCTTGGCAGGTTGGGAAGATATTCTTTAAGCGATGGACTGCTGGAAAGTTGATTTCTGCAGCCTCGTTGTGGTTTTCTTTGGCAGGCAGTAGCCAACGAATAAGTAGAGGCAAAGGAATCAGGAGAGCAAACCAGGGAGCATGCAAGTGAAACATCTAAGATACCCAATATCTAACGGCTTGTATTAGCTCTTTGATTTGCTGCATAGGCAGATCTCTATGTGCTGGAGCATAGGGGATTTCGATCAGCGGCCTCCCTTTTTCAGTCCAATTAAATTGCTTTGGATCCTGTTCCTTTAGCCACTTTAACCAGGCATCGCCAACTATCCCAGCGCATTCTTTGCGCGGGAAACGGCGCATGGCAATACGGCGTAAATATTCTGACAAAAATGCGATCGTTTCCCCGGAAGTAGAAAGAGATAGATTGCGTTCTAGACTATCCAACCTCTTTAATGCATCTCTTTTCCAACTCTTCAAATATTTTAAGCGGCAACTGAGCAGCCAGAGGGCGCTTCCAAGAGCAAGGAGTGCACAAGCGATAAGGACCCACCAGCCGATGGCCAGAGGCCAATGACTAATCGCATCGAGTCCTTCAATAGCGTGTAATTGTTGGATTAGAGGAGACATTTTTTCCTCTTTGCTATGTTTTTGAGACCTAAAAGGAGATCGCGATGCACATCTGATTCTGTAGAAAGTGTGATCAAGGGGATTTTAAAATGCTCCGTAAGAGTATACAGCATTTTACGATTCTCCTCCCACTGAGCGGCATAAGATGCGCGTCCTTTCATGCTGTCTGTGTTGACAAATACTTTCTCAGCACCACAAAAGCCGATGATGCCAGCGGGGATGAGTGCTTGATCTGCAGCATCATTGATCGAAATAAAGACAACATCGCAGCTTTGATTGAGACGGCTTAATCCCGACTCTTTCAGAAAAGCAGGCGAGAGATCCAAAAAATCGCTGATCAGATAGATTAATGATCCAGGGTGGGCGACTCGGCTAATATGTTGCAGAACGGTTTCTAACGAGACGCGATGCTGTTCTATAGGAGGTTCGGTCAGGGTTTTAAGCATCATAGAGAGCGCTTGACGTGTGCGCTTGGATGCAAAATATTGCAGTCCTCTGGCCACATCTCCAAAAAAGCACGCGCTAATGCGATCTTGATGGGCGAGGGCTCGCCAGCCTAAGAGGGAAGCGCAGCGGGCGGCTTGGACTGATTTAAAAGTGTTCCTTGTGCCAAAGCTCATGGCAGCGTTCCTATCCACACAGATGAGAGTGTGGCGCTCTTTTTCTTCTTTAAAAAGCTTTAAGTGCGGAGATCCTGTGCGTGCAGTCACCCTCCAATCAATATTGCGGATATCGTCTCCGGGCACATATGCGCGCACGGCATCGAAGTCCAATCCTTGTCCGCGAAAAGGAGAGTGGTGGTTGCCTGGCGCTGTTGTACTCACTTTGCGTCGTGCAAGCTGCAGCTTGTGGAGTTTGCGTTCTTTATAAGAAATGAGGTCGTTAAAATCAGGATAAAGCATGCACACGCCTCTATTTTTAAGGAATGGCCACTACATCCAAGAGCTTGCGGATGATCTCATTGCGCGAAATCCCGTCGGCCTCCGATTCAAAAGAGGGAAAAATGCGGTGCCTCAAGACGGGAAAGGCGACATCGTGAATATGCGTGGGAGTGACATATTCGTCTCCTCTTAGCCAAGCGAGAGCTTTAGCACAGCGGATGAGAGCAATGGTTGCGCGGGGTGAGACTCCATGAGCAATCCATTTAGCGAGTTCAGGATCATATTTTCCCGGATTTCGTGTCGCTGAGGCAAGCGAAACGACATATTCTTTTAATTTTTCTGAGATGTAATGATGCGATGCGGCTAGGCGTGCTGCGAGGACCTCTTGTGCAGATGTGAGCGGAAGAGGCGCTTCTTTCGAGTGCTGTTGACGTTTTTCGTCGAGCTCGACGATCAGCAGCTCTTCCTGATGGTTAGGATAGCCCACTTCTAGATGCATCATGAACCGGTCGAGCTGCGCTTCAGGCAAGTTATATGTACCCTCTTGTTCGATAGGGTTCTGCGTGGCGATGACCATATATAGCTCAGGAAGGGGATAGCTTTTATGACCTACGGTCACTTGCTTTTCTTCCATCGCCTCGAGCAAGGCTGATTGCACTTTTGCAGGAGCGCGGTTAATCTCATCGGCGAGCAGGATATTGTTAAAAAGGGGACCCTTGCGGAAGACAAAGTCGCTTTTCTCATGAATATAAATTTCCGTTCCGATGAGGTCGGAAGGGAGTAGATCCGGAGTGAATTGAATGCGGTGAAAGTCTCCTTCGATGCCATCTGCAATGGCTTTGGCAGAGCGTGTTTTAGCCAACCCTGGCATCCCTTCGAGAAGAGCATGTCCATCCGTAAGCAGGCAAACCAGCATCTGTTCGATAATGTGATGCTGACCGATAATTTTGCTTTGTATGGACTTTAAAAGGTTCGCCAGTGGAAGGTGCGACGCTTTTTTTATCTGTTCTTTTTCTTGTAACTGAACAAAGCTCATAGTTCACCCTCAAGTACAAAAAACGTGGTATTTTCCTGCATTGGAAGCAGCATTATAGCATAGCATTAAAATTTGATAAACTCAAAAACTTCACTTCTCAATCCGTAAAGGCTTGATGTGATGCGGATCATATTTGGCCTTCATCAGAGAAAATACGGGCCACATCTTGCCAAAATGCCTCTTCCACTCCTCCAAAGAAGGCATAGCTTGAGGGAGATAATAACATCCGCCTCTGCTTACAGCGTCTTGATATAATTTTTTATTGTGCTCAACGATTTTTGCGCAATCTGTATAAGGGTCTTCCACAGGAGAGCAATTGTAAAGAAGTGTGAATAAATAGATTGTTTTTTTTCCTTCAGGGCGAATGAAAAAAAGCTCTTTTAAGAGTTCGGAATCTAGAGGATAAAGAAGAACGGGCTCGCTGCCAGTGAGAAAGGGGCTTTTTAATGCCATTTTTACATGTTCCGCAATTTGGTCCTCAGGTAGGAGCACTCCATACCAGGGATGCGGAACATCCCATTTGTTTAGCTGTGATAAGAAATCTGCAAAATGCGTGACCTCATGTACAAAATCTTTGTAAAGGACGTCTCTTTTTTCTATTATCTCCGGGGAAAGTCCTTCATATAATCCGCAATGTTCTCCAGAAGGTTCATTATCAAAAACGGATGTTTCGATGACGTGATATAGCTCACCGTTTTTCTTTTGAATATATCCTTTAAGATGATCGATTTTCCCTTTTGTGAAGAGGGTGCGTTGGTCTTTCAGGAACTGCTCAAGGTTTCGATAATACAACGAGCGGCAATGCGCATGCTGCTTGCTTTCTACCAAAGACACAGTGACATCGAGCATGATCCCCATTTGGCCCAAGCTGCACAAAGCAGCATAGAAGAGTTCTGCATTTTCCTTTTTAGAGCAGGTAAGGATGCGTCCCTCAAATGTTAAAATACGAAAAGACAAGACATTGTCAGCCTGGCTTCCTTTTTTAAAGCTGCTTCCGCCTAATCCTCCAATACTCAGCGTACCGCCCACGGAAAGCGGTAAGTAATCGGTCAAAACAGGCACTGTTAGTCCCTCTTGAATAGTAAAATCCAGCAGCTCTTTCCATGTTGCATGCGCTGATACGACAAGAGCGTTCTTGCTCTGATTTGCAAATCCTAATTTTTTGGGGAGCTCTCTAAGGTCGATGACAATACCATTCTCGCACAAGGCTTGTCCATCAGTAGTATGGCCCTGTCCTCGGCAAGTGATTTTTACTTCATGTTTGTTAGCCAATGCAATAAATTTCAACAGTTGTTCTTCAGATCTCGGCCTAAAAACTCCCCGCGGAATTTGAACCGCAAGTTTCCCAAAATCCGTCGAATAATTTTTTGCAACCCAGTCATATTGGCCCACATCATAGTAAAATTCCTTAATCGCATCGAATTCCCGATCTCGTACAAGAGCATCAGCACCCTGTATCAGAGGTTTTTCAAAAACTGTAGTTGGAGAAGAACTATTGCCATATGCGAGAGAAGTCATTAATGCTCCACCTAGTAGGAATAAACCCAGTTTGCCCGTTTTTTTCATCATATCGCTTCCAGGCTTGGGAACAATGGATTGAGAGAAACGTCTTGGATGATCACAATATGTAGAAGATTTTATGGGGGTTTTCGTAAAAAGGGGAGCTGACGCGCTCAATGGTTCCCTTGTCACACATCTGCCCTGTAACAAATGTTTCCTTGATGACTGTCCTGAAGCCATACATTCAGGTAAAAAATGCGAAGTGGAAGATTTTGCATGTCTTAACAGCATAGATCTGACAAAAGCCATATATTGCCCTGGTTAAGTTCGAAAAGTTTTTACAACACAGGTTCCTTAAATACAAGTTCGCATTTTCATTTCCATTTTCATGTCGCCCTTCAGCCATTTCTAGTTCAAAAGGGGACATTTTAACTTTGCCGTTACATTTCGTTTTTTTTGATTCTTTAATTTAGCCATCCTGGTAGTATTTACAGCAAAAAAAATTCGCGCTTTTAACAAAAGAGATTCTTATGACACCCATTTCTTTAAGCACTTCTAAAATATATCTGGCTCAAGCCCAAGAAGAATCAGAGACATTACAGACAATCCTTGAAAATCTAGACGAGTCCACTGTCGATCATGTTGCGGTTCATTTTCAATTCCAAGACACTTTAAAACGGATTGAATCATTAAAAAAACAACTATTGCAGCCTGAGGATGAAAGGGAATTTCAAAGTCATCTCGGTGCTTGCACGCTTCTATCAGGCCAGATCGAAGAGTACTACCAGAATTACCTAAAGACTTCTATGGAGACTGTAGTTATTCAAACAAGAATTGTAGAAGCTAGCGGATCAAGTCCTGATCTTCTGGACACATGTCACAGAATCGGTAGGTGTATTAAAGATATTTTAACTATTAACTCGCAATTAAAACATAATACTGAAATTGTATATGCAGTAAGTGTTATATCACCATTTCTTTCAAAACAACATCATTATCCGCATGTTCATTTCTCCGCATCTAACTCATCATCTGGTCATTCTGTTTCATCTTCCAGTTCCAGCTCTTTCGACAGTGCAGGTTCCGTTCCTTGCATAGATCCCTTAACGTCTACCGCTTTCGATGCCCAAGACAAAATCGCGGAGTTAAAGAAAATGATACAAGAACTAGGCGAAATTAGACAAAAATTATTAGAGGACGAATGCACCTTAAGCCTTACTTATTTTGAAGAAATTGTTGCAGAATTTACAAAACTCATAGATCGAAGCAAATCAATTGTATGGCCGCAAGAGCACGTGCAAGAATTTCTCGTGGCGTTACGAGAGTTTGATCTCGCAGTCAAAAGCGTAATAAATACATTCGTTCCCCGCATTCTCAAATATATCAGTGACACTTATGATCAAGCACAATATTTAAGCGAGAAAACAAGATTTTTATCTGAAGACATTTCTACATATGAAATGATTAATCAATCGAATATAACTCTGCAGAAAATTATAGAAAGATTCGATGATGGAATGTCAACTAGAAATGCTACAGTACTAGAGACAACAAAAATCCTTCAACGAATTCAATTAAAGCTATTTTCTCAGAATCAGATATCATCCTCATCCAGTTCAACCGCCTTTAGCGACAACTCTAGTTCTTCCGTTTCGAGCACGTCACAATCCGGTCTAGAGTTGACTGCGGATCCGGTGAATTCAGAAATGCCTAATACAATTCTATCTCAGTTCTTATTGGGAGTTGATAAAAATAGGGTAGTCGAAATTTTACCCTTAACACATAAGGATGAGAGCTACAGGCCTAGCTTCTCTTTATCCTCTAGCAGTAGCTATAGCTCATCCTCTTCCTTGAGTTCAACCAGTAGCACTTCCCTGTACTCAGAGTCAAGTTCATCTAGCCTGAGCTCTAGTTCTTCTGGAAATTCTGTTTCGGGTATTGCTTACGATCCATCCATAGCTAGCTCTGAAGAGAATCTTGAACGCTTGAATGGAATCATAAAAGAATTTTTGGTAATTAAAGAAAAGTTTGATTCTGATGGACTACATGCCTCAGATATTGATTACTGTGCATCCATCGTTATTGAATGTACTGCTCTAAAAGAAATGGGAAATCAACTAATTGCCCAATTGGGAAAAGCAAAAGATCTGCCAGGAGCAAAAGAAACCATTGCATATTGTTTAAGAGTATACAAAGACATACAGAGGTCATATGAAAAATACACAAATCATTTTTTCGATGAGATTAATAGTCAAACTCAATGGTTAAAAATAAATCAACCAAAACTTTCACCTGAAAAAATCTCAGATGTTTGCGCAACAATAAAAAGAAAAATTAGCATCATGTATAAAATAAGCAAATCATTAAGAGAAGGGCAAGCTTTTAAAAATGCAATAGAAACCCTAAAGCAATTGCATATTCCTTTTACTCAGGATCTTTATTCCTCCTCGTCTTCTGAATCAAGCTCATCGAGCAGCAGCTCCAGCTCTTCAATACCAGTCATAATTGTACCTGAGGGTTATATAATGAAAGCATCGCTTATATCCGCAGATGATCAGTGCGATGATGATCTTCAACGTGCAATCGCATTATCTCACGCACAGGATCCTACACCTGTAGACCCTGATGGCGATGAAGCTTTACAGCGCGCGCTTTTATTATCTTTAGACTCTAAAAAGCAAGATATTCCACTCAAAAAAAGATAAAATGGTAAATCAGGTTTTGACGGCGTCGACTTTACCTAAAAATTCTTGTCCTCCTTTGAAGTCAAAAAGAGATAGGAGGCTACCTAAACTAAGAACTTACGGACACAGCTAGGTTATGAGTCCTGTCACTTCCCACATTAGTTATCTCTGTCCAATTGTTCACAGGTACTACGTTACAAAGAACTTAAGTGTTGTGTCGAATGAAGAAAAATGTTGTTTGCTGGCATAAATAGACCTTCATTGTAGCATGACATGGATTTATGAAAAATTCGTGATAGAAAATCGCATTTTCATTTAGAATGAAAACATAAATGGGTTGAGACTACCTGGCCGGCGTTTAACCTCAAGGACTACCTTGGGGTTTTTTGCTTTTTATGGGATATAGGTGGAAGCCATATCCATCCACTTCGCCTTTATGATTTTTATGTAACTTTTTTTGCAGGATTTGAAAAGCTCGGTTTATTTGGCCTGGGCGTACAACCGAAAGGCCAACAGGTCTTGCAGCAAGGTCTGCAAATTGGAGTCCCTCAGAATTGGTTTTCTTATCGGCAATAATGCGCTGAAAGGGAAGAGCCTTTTTCAAACTATTATGTCCAGAGCAGACGTGAAAAAACTCTAATTCTAAAGCCCGATCTTCCACCCTTCCCCGCGCTTCACAAATTACGTGAGTAAGATAATTCTGCTGATTGCGGGACTGAAGGAAGTGGTAAAGCTTTTCCAATCCCAATTCCATTGCCAAGTGGTAGACGTGAGTTTCTTGAGGATGTTCCTTTTTGAGCCTGTATTTGTCGATAACTGTAACAAGAAGAGTGAAATCTGCCTCACCAATCAAAGCATTGAGATTTTCTAAAAAGGCTTCTCGTCTTTCCTTGCCCATTTGATGAAAGTTTTCGTATGTCCTGTTCATGCAGGATCACCATATCGTGTCCAAAGGTTTCGAATTTGAACATTCGCAAGGCGGGCGTTATCATGTGAGCATAATGCTGTTTTTGGAATACACAGAAGGAAAGAACAAAAACAGGATACCCTTCATCGATCGAGATCAGGCTGTGATCGCCACTTTCATCGACGTAGACGATGTAGTCGCTGTATTCTGGACTAAAATGTTTCATGTTTTACTGATTTAAATAGATAAGATATCTTGATCGTGAAAAACTTTCTAGAAGTTTTATGATAGTTTGTAATAGCTGGAAAAAAGATGCATTTGTTAAATTTGTTGCTAATTTAGCACTAAAAAATGGTACGGACGTCAATATATTCCTAGCAGCTGGCCCTCAAGTTTACTCCAGTTTGCTCTACATGTGCAATGGAGGTGACAATGTTGAAAGGTATTGCAAATTGCTCCGCACTGAGAGAAATTCCTCTATTTTATTCTCAGACTGTCCAAGGTGTTAGTGTTCTAGCAAGCAGAGTAATGGCCGCAGCAAAAAAAGGATTTACTTACTTGCAACAACGCCTTGATTGTTGTAGGAGTCAAAGGGATCATTTAGTGCATTTCAAAGAGAAATACGGACCATGGGCTATCGTCACAGGAGCTGCCAGAGGGATTGGCAAGGCCTACGCTCGAGAACTTGCTTCTCGAGGGCTTAATGTTCTTCTCGTGGACCTTTTAGAAGAAGAGCTTAACCAAACTGCCGAAGAAATCCGATCAGAATTTCCCATCCAATGCCATAGTATTAGAGCCGATCTATCCAATTCCCAAGAGCGCCAAACAGTGATTGATCAAAGCGAGCAATACTCCATCGGACTCTTTTGTTGTAATCATGCAATGACAAAGTTATTTGCAGATGGCAAACTGCGCGCCTGGATCGATACTCCAATAGAAAATTTGCAACAAATGGTGCAAGTCAATCTAGGGTCTTCCATTGCTCTCATTCATCATTTTGCAAATAGAATGGCAGTACAACATCGAGGCGGCATCCTGATTTTATCTTCTATGGGGGCAATTTCAGGAGCCCCTTATGTAACGCAATATGGAGCGACAAAAGCTTTTCTTGCTAATTTAGGAGAAGCTCTTTTTTGGGAGCTTAAATGCAAAGGAGTGGATGTCACAACAGTTTTGCCGGGACTGACTAGAACAAACGATGTAGAAAAAGGACTTACAGAATATGGACGAAAAACTCTCTCAATGATGGAACCTTCCGAAGTGGCAAGCATCTCATTGAACGCCTTAGGAAAACAATGTTCTGTGATCCCTGGAAAAGGAAATCAATTGCAGCACTTTTTTCTCTCTCGTTTAGCACCTCGCAGCATGAGCATCTCTTTCTTTGGGAAAATTTTTCCTAAATGCTTTCATGTTATTCCGTTAAAGAATCCTCGATGAATAGGCAAACTAAACAACAAAAGCTAGGCTTCACAGTCAAACGAGCAACGTGGAAAACGAAAGGAACGAAACCGCCAATACCTAGAACAATTGCTGAATGATTCCCAATCCTAATTACCTATTAATGCTTTTGGCACGACGGCTTCCAGGTTGCTTTTGGTGACTTGTGTCAATCCCACTGAACGGTGTGGCGGCACGGCACCTAATTTAACTGCAGCAAATGCGTCTAAAATAGCGTAATAAGATGAATCTGTGAGTTCCAGATTTACCCCAGATGGCATAAATCCTTCTCTTATCCCTAGCACAGAATCTGGACACACTACTTGTCCGATAAGTACGATCTCTCCCGGGACTAACGCTAATTCTTTAACAGCACGATTTGCAGCTTTGATTGCAATAGCCCCAGAGGTGGCAATAACAGCTGTTTTTGTGTTGTTTTCGATATGCTTTCTGATTGTAGAGGTGGCCATCTCAGACTCAAAGCCAACTTCGATGATCTCCATGTGAATGAACATTCCTAGCTCAGAAAAATAATTGCGAAAACCAGCGATAGCATCAAGGATGTAACTACTGTTCATAGTTTCTGCTGGCCAGAGGACCTGACTGCCTTCTTGAACCCAATCAACAGCGATTGCGGCCAATTGCCTTCCAAACGCCTTCCAATCAGCATTTACATATCCAAAACTTGCTGAAACATCTTCGGAGAGCGGATGCATGGGCTCTACACCCAGCATTCCATAGACAAAAACACCTTGCTGAACAGCTCTTATTATTGCTTCTTTATAGGGGATGCTATCCCAAAAAGGACTAATAATCGCTTCTGCCCCTTGAGTTACTGCTTCATCAATTAGGTGTGCATGCCGCTGATAATCTCCTTCTGCAAAACACACGTGAAAGTCAGCCCCTAGCTCATTTGCCGCTTTTCGCATGCATTCCACTCGATAGAGCCACACATCATCTTGTGAAGAAGATTCACCCAAAAAATGCACTTTCAATGGATCGCCATAACTGCTCACTGATAGAACGCAAAGAGCCAAGTTTATCATCATTGCATAGCGTTTCATCTGTCCATTCCCTCGATTTGTACAATTTTATGACCTGTTTTGCTGTGCTCGTTAGTCATAAGTTTGGATGACAAAAAAACTTGTTAAAGGGTGACCTCATAGCTTATGCTGCCTTATTCTCAAGCACAAATAGCTAGCTATGGGCTCTCTGTCTCGAAACATCCTAACTATTCTACTCCTTTTTTCGGTACTTTTTTTAAAATCCGAATTGCAAATGGAAGCAAGCACTGCTCTAGTAAATTCGGAAGATGCTGCTCTCCTATCCACCCCTTGCAATGCCTCGACACATGCTCATTTTCCTTACATTCTGACTGATATTTTTCCTTTTGTATTTCAAATCGATGAGGAAAAAAAACAGTTCTTTTCTTTTGTGGACAAACAATTGGATCATTTTGTCGATGCAAGTGCAGCCCAACGTTATGATGAAGCTTATGACGCATGGTTTTCTGTATGCTGTCGTTTTTTTAGCTTGAAATTACTCTACGAGCAAATTGCCTCTTTATCCACGGATGCAGTTCTAAAGACAG
>Ga0209579_10003121_pt1 | contig 12215 bp, 9 predicted proteins | sample Coa_R1_2_FD_187152 | JGI IMG/M metagenome (GOLD analysis project Ga0209579, IMG submission 187152) | Surface soil microbial communities from Centralia Pennsylvania, which are recovering from an underground coalmine fire - Coalmine... | ecosystem: Environmental > Terrestrial > Soil > Unclassified... | reverse complement strand
TAATACCGTTTCGGCAACGAGGCTTCTGATGGATGCGCTGCTGCGGAGTATTCTGTTTCGATTTTGTAAAAACATACAATTTATTTTTTGCCATAGAGAACCTGAGCAGGCAGTGCGTACCAGGTTTCTTCCTGTTCCTTGGTGCATTTGTATCTTTGGGCCAAATTATTTTAAGTCCAATCTTTCGGTTCCAAACAAACCTGCAATAATTTATTTTCTTCGGTTCCCGCTTTTGGTTTATCGTTATATTCAAATCTCACCGTTGGGGGAAGACTCATTAGAATGCTTTCAGTTCTGCCGTTGGTTTTTAGGCCGAATAAAGTTCCTTTATCATGAATAAGATTGAACTCAACATATCGTCCGCGGCGAATTTCCTGCCATCGCTTATTTTCATCACTGAAGGAAGTATTTTTTCTTTTTTCAACGATGGGCAAATAGGAATCAACAAATGCATGACCACAAGCCTTGCAGAAATTAAACCAAAAATCTAAATCCTGTTTCTCATCCGGTTTTCTCCTGTCAAAGAATATTCCACCGATACCCCGTCGCTCATTACTTCGATGAACATTTACGAAATAATCGTCAGCATTTTTTTTGAATAAGGGATAAAATTTCTCATCAAACTTATCGCATGTGTTTTGATAGGTGCGGTGAAAAAGTATTGCATCTTCATCAAATAAATAATATGGAGTCAGGTCAGTTCCGCCTCCGAACCAACGGTCACAAACATTATCATCCCTATCATACAATTCGAAATAACGATAATTACTGTGCACGGTAGGTACAAACGGATTGAATGGATGCAACACCAAACTCAATCCGCAGGCAAACCATTTCGCTCCCTCAAGCTGCAAACCACGGCGCATTTTGGCCGTGACCTTTCCATAAACAACTGATGTATTCACACCTCCTTTTTCAAAAACCTTCCCGTTTGCAATTACCCTTGTCCTGCCACCTCCTCCTTTGCCATCCGGATTGCGCTGCCACTCCTCCTCGATAAATTTTGCCTTGCCGTCGGCATCTTCCAAAGCCATGCAGATTTGGTTTTGCAAATCACTGATGAATGCAATCCATTGGCTGCGAAATTCTTTTGTTTGGGTTTTGTATATTGATCTGGTATCCATTTATCGTGTGCGTTGAATAAAGTTAACCCCAGCAGGCATGCGATACATCGAAGTTAAATAAAGGACCAATGTTTGTTTCATAAAAACCTATTTCCACCCAAACTCTTTTACAGTATCCACAAAAGCTTTTGCATGGTCAACCGGAACATTTGGCAGTATACCGTGGCCGAGGTTTGCAATGTGTCTGCCATTTCCGAATGCCTGCAACATCTGCTTTACTTCTTTTTTAATGACAGGGATTGGTGACAGCAATTTTGCGGGATCGAAATTTCCCTGCAGAATCATTTTAATGCCGGCAAGTTTTCTTGCCATTTCCGGTTCGATGCACCAATCAATTCCCAAACCATGAGCACCTGTCGCAGACATGCTTTCCAGTGATTGCCACGCACCTTTTGCAAATACGATCACCTGTGTTTCATCTTTTATCGCCGCAACAATTTGCCCGATATACTTCAATGAAATTTTTTCAAAATCATTTTTACCCAATAATCCGCCCCAACTGTCAAAAATCTGAATAACATCTGCTCCGGCTTGCACCTGCGCTTTCAAATAGGAGATGGTTGTGTCGGTGATCATTTGCAACAGTTGGTGGGCAAGTTCCGGTTGGAGGTAACAAAAAGCTTTTGCCTCATCAAAAGTTTTGCTGCCTTTGCCCTGGACCATGTAACAAAGTATCGTCCAGGGCGCGCCCGCAAAACCAATTAGCGGAACCCTTTGACCTAACTCCTGTTTGATTAATTTAATCGCATCGAAAACATATTTCAATTGTTCTTGAACGTCAGGAACGCAAATTCTTTTTAAATCGTTATGCGTTTTGATCGGCTGGGGCAAAAAAGGTCCTTTGCTTTCTATCAGCTGCACCTCCAGTCCCATTGCCTGCGGCACCACCAAAATATCCGAAAATAAGATTGCGGCGTCAACGCCGATAATGTCTACGGGCTGAATGGTTATTTCGCATGCGAGCTCCGGATTTTGGACACGTTCGAAAAAAGAATATTTTTCGCGGAGCTTAATGTATTGAGGTAAATATCTCCCCGCCTGACGCATCATCCAAACCGGGGTCCGTTCGGTTAATTTTCCCCCTAATGTTCTCAATAATAGATCGTTTTTCATTGAAATGAAGAGTAAATGCTTAGCGGTGAATAATAGAATCAAAATATTTCATTGCTTCAGCAGCCAGCAATTCCTTTTCCGGTTCTTTGGCGACAATAATTTTATTGGCGGAATATTTTCTGATTTCATCAGCCGTGGTATTGCCGATCGCAAACAACACCGTTTGTTCGTTTATTCTATTGACAGAAAAAAAGCTGCTTACTGCGCTTGGACTATAAAAAAGAATGCCGTCGTAATTTTTATTAAAGGCATAAGGGGTCTCCGAAGTTTTGTATACCTCGATCTCGTTCACTTCAATATTATGCCCTAATAATTTCATTGGCAGCTCGTTTCTCCGTTTATCGCCACAGAAATAAATAACTGAGTCAATACCTTTGTGATTTATGATTACGTCAGCCAGGCTACTTGCTGAATCGGCAGTTCCGGCAATAGCATTTTCACCAAAATATTCTTTCACGGATTTCTTGGTTGTTGAACCGATGCAAAATATTTTCCAGTCTGGTCTTTTTTCTGATAAAAAAAGCAAAACTGCATCAACAGCATTCATGCTGGTAAATACTATTGTTAATTGATGATGCGATAAATGCAGGACTCTCTTGATCAGGGAATCTTTTTTGATGCCATTGATCTCTATAAATGAGACGAACTCAATCTGTATATTTCTTTCCGCAGCTTTATTGATAAGTTCAATTTGCAGCGGGCGGGTCGACAATATGACGATTTTATTTTGCTGCATGGCGGATATTGTCGGCTATTTCCTGTGCGCCGTTTTGTAATAATTCTTTTGCTGCTTCTGTTCCGATAATATCAGCTTTATCCACCGGCAATATTTTTTCTGTTTCCAGTTTTTGCTTTCCATCAAGCGAAAAAATATTTCCCCTGAAAAATAATTCGTCTTCTTCAATTTCGGCCAAAGCGCTTACCGGTGTGGCGCATCCGCCCAATAATGTTCTTAAAAAATCTCTTTCAATTTTTGTGCATAATGCAGTTGCCCTGTCATTCAGTAATACGCATTTTTTCTGGGTGTTTATATCTTCTTCCCTGCATGCGATCATTAAGGCACCCTGCGCCGGGGCGGGCAACATCCATTCTAACTCCACTGTATTTTTTGGACGAAGGTTGATCCTTTCCAGTCCTGCTGCGGCAAAAATTGCTCCATACCAGTTGCTCTGTTCTAATTTTCTTAACCTCGTATTTACATTGCCGCGCAAATTTTCTATGCTGTGATCTGGATAACGATGAAGCCACTGTGCCTTACGACGAATGCTGCTTGTTGCTATCGTGGGGGGTGAAACGGGAAATGTCAGATGCCCGTTTGTATTTTCTTCTGGCGTTTCATGTCTCACGAGAATGTCTCTATAATTTCCACGCTTCATCACCGCGCCTTGTGCAATGCCATCAGCCAATTGCGTCGGTACATCCTTCATGGAGTGAACTGCAATATCAATTTTATTATTTAGCAAAGCCGAATCCAATGTTTTTGTAAAAATTCCCTGCACACCCATTTCGTACAATGGCGTTTTTAAATCAATATCACCATCGCTTTTTATCAGTACCAATTCACTGTCAATCCCCTGTCTTTTAAGTAAATCTTTTACCAGCGTGGCTTGCCAAATGGCAAGTTGACTGTCTCGGGTTCCTATTTTTAGCGGATGCTGCATGGTGAATGGAGAATGTTCACGGGTGAAAAGTGATGGTTATATTACCCTGACCATTCACCGGTTACGATTCGCAAAATTAGTTTATGTCGCTGGAAATAAAATCGTTGATTGCTTCAATATAGTAACAGCCTTGCTTGTTATGCGTGCGCATTTTTGTAGCCATACCATTAATTACAAGTTGAATTTTTTCTTCAGAATTAACAGGGGAAGTTATGGTATTTGAGCGGACAAATAAATCGCTACTATGGATTTCATTCAATTTTGTTTTAACCGCTTTCAGCAAGGGAACATGTTTACGCATTTGATGCCACTCTAAAAATTCCAGGATGTGCATGGCAATTATTTCTTTCACTTTCGGCACTTCGGCTTCACGCTTTTGCAAAGTGGCGTCATTTATTTTAGACAGCTCATCCACATCAACCAAAGTAATTTGCGGCAATTCATTAGCGGCAAGTTCAATATTATTGGGTATTGACAGATCTATCAGCATTTTTTTCCCACAACCGTTCAAATCCGCTTTGCGGATAATGGGCTCATTGGCATTTGTGGCAACAATGATTATATCAGCTTGTTTTATCTCTTCCCGTAGATTTTCAAACGAAGCATTCGTTAATCCCATTTCTACTGCAAGCAAAAATGATTTTTCTTCCGAACGATTGATAAGGGTAATATTTTTTGTGCCGAGATAATCAATTAAATTTTTGCAAGTGTTGCGACCGATCTTGCCCGTACCAATCAATAAAATTTTTTTATCCGTTACCGATTCAAATTTTTCTTTGATGTATTGAATAGCAGCAAATGAAACGGAAACAGTCCCGCCACTCAATGCAGTCTGATTCTTAATAACTTTTGAAGATTGCAAAACACAATTCACCAATCTTTCCGTAAAAGCACTTATGCGACCATAACCCTTGGAAAATTTTACAGCTTGTTTTATTTGTCCAACAATTTCATAATCGCCTAAAATCTGCGAATCCAATCCGGCACCAACGTTAAAAAGATGCTCTATTGCGTCATTACCGTTTTTTACATATGTCATTTCTGCAAAAAGTTTCTTTGAACCTTTTGTTTGTGAACAAAGCAAATCAATGAGAGAAAACGCGTTCTCGGCAATTCCATAGATTTCTGTGCGGTTGCAGGTGGACAGGACAAATAATTCATTTACGCCGAATAACGGAGCAGCATTTAATATTGCAGCATATTGTTCGTCATTAATCGCAAAATCGCTGCGCATGGAAGCGTCGGTTTTTTTGTAGTTAATGCCGGCAATAAAAAATGATAATATGTCTGTAGGCCTCGTCATGTTGAATTAGCAAAAGTAACTTTTGACATCTGCATAAAAATTATTTTCTGTCACAAAAATGTCATTTATCCTGATGATTCTGATCAGATTAAAAAATGAGCAATGTCAGTCCGTTTATTTCATGACAGGCAATTTTTCGGATTTAATAGGCAGGCTTCTGTATTGGCAACATGGCAATCTTTACATTTGTGCATTGATTAATTATGAAAAATAAGCTTGGCATCGTATTAATGAATCTTGGTTCACCTGATTCCACTGCGGTTAAAGATGTTCACAAATATTTGGATGAATTTCTGATGGATCGAAGGGTGATTGACTATCCTTATCTTTTTCGAAAAATCCTGGTTGAAGGAATGATCGTTCCCGCTCGTGCACCTAAATCGGCAGAGGCTTACAAAACCATCTGGACAACTGACGGTTCCCCATTGATTGTATTGACCAGGCAATTGCAGCAGGCAGTTCAGCAACAAGTTGACGAACCTGTAGAAATGGGCATGCGGTACGGAAATCCAACAATTGATTTTGCATATAATAATTTATTAAAAAAAATCCCTGGAATGGAAGAGGTTCTTGCCATCCCGTTGTATCCTCATTATGCCATGTCATCTTATGAAACTGCCGTGGAGCATGCCAAAAAGCTTCATCAAAAGCGAAAATATTCCTTCAAACTAAATTTTATCAGGCCTTATTATCATGAAGCAAATTATATTCATGCGCTAAGCGAGAGCATAAAACCTTTTCTCGAAAAAGATCATGATCATATTTTATTCAGCTATCACGGTGTGCCAGGAAGACATATTCGAAAAAGTGATCCGACAAAGAATCATTGTCTGAAAACCATGGATTGTTGCCATGTTACTTCACCTGCGCACGCAACATGCTATCGTCACCAGGTCATTACTACAACAAGATTGGTAACGGAAAAATTAAAAATCCCTGCCGGTAAATTCAGCGTTTCATTTCAATCGCGCTTAGGCAAAGGCTGGCTGGAGCCCTTTACAGATGTGCGTCTGGAACAAATGCCAAAAGAAGGGATAAAAAAATTAATTATTCTTTGCCCTGCATTTGCAAGTGATTGTTTGGAAACGCTGGAAGAAATTGCCATGCGCGGAAAAGAATCTTTTTTTTATGCCGGCGGAGAAACGTATACAATGATACCCTGCTTAAATTCAAACCCCTTATGGGTAAAAACAATTGCAGATTGGATTGAAGGATATAAACAAGGAGACACGAGGATGTTATACAGCCAGTAAATAAAATTGAAGATCAGCCCGGAAATCAAAACCAAAAACTATGTTGTATCTGAAAGCGCTTCATATAATATTTATTGTTACCTGGTTTGCAGGAATGTTTTACATGCCACGGCTTTTTATTTACAATACAGAAGCTGAGACAAAAACCGATGAAGTAAAAAAAATATTACACGAACAATTTGCAATCATGATGAAACGGCTCTGGTTCGGCATCGCCATTCCCTCTGCCTTGCTCACGTTAATGTTTGGGCCAATTTTAATGTTCGCAGAAGGCTGGAACAGACTGTTGTTTGACCAGCAGGGAAGATGGTTGCTGATAAAATTGATTTTTGTTCTTTTTTTATACCTGTATTTTCTATCCCTTCATACCATTTTCAAACAACAATTAAAAGGAGTGTTCAAATACAGTTCTCAGCAACTTCGTATCTGGAATGAAGTGGCAACCGTTTTTTTAGTAGCCATTGTCATGATTGCCGTGGTCAGGGAGAGCATGAGCCTGGTTTGGGGATTGGTTGGACTCGCGCTATTTGTTGTGATTTTAATAGGCGCTATAAAAATTTATAAATTATTACGCTCCAAACAGCCATAAAAAAGAAAACCTTCACTGAATGAAGGTTTTCAAGTCCGGGTTAAAAAGGAAGTTTTTCCAGAAATCTTGGTTAGCTCAATAGCAATAAATAAGTCCCGAAAGCGTCCCTGCGACGGTCTGTTTATCGGGTTCTTCTAAGGCAAATATCAGAGATTAAAAACGGGTATGGCTACGGATAAAACTTTTAAAATAATTTACATTTTGTGGTAACATCAATAAAAAGAGGAAAGGGGAGTAGGAATACCCCCCTTTTTAACCCCTAAACCCTAAACCGTAGAAAAATTTTTCATTCATCACAAATCAACCTTTATAGTAAATTAATTTTTTTGTTTTGGTCAATTGGATATGATGGCTTTCAATAAATATTTGTAGATCCTATGGCTGTTACAATCCATAAATTATGCCAAAGGAAGTAGCTGTGGATAATTAATAAAATCGCTCGGGAAAACCTTTGAATTTTAACAAATTAGGAATTAAAATAAATCTTGCGGGCTTGCACAAAATTTTCTGCTCATCATTCGCTAACTTTGCACCCATTTTATTTTTCCGGTGAAATATGTCGTCAAAAAGCACAAAATATAAAGAATATCAACAACTTAGCCTTCCTCATATCGGCCAGGAAATTTTAAATAAATGGAATAGTGAAAATACTTTCCAAAAAAGCGTAGACTTACGGGAAGGCTCCAAAACCTTTGTTTTTTATGAAGGTCCGCCCAGCGCTAACGGAATGCCGGGTATCCATCATGTTATTTCCAGAACCTTGAAAGATCTGGTTTGCCGTTATAAAACCATGCAGGGATTTCAGGTAAAGCGAAAAGGTGGATGGGACACTCATGGATTGCCGGTCGAACTCGGAGTTGAAAAAGAATTGGGGATAACCAAGGAAGATATCGGCAAAAAAATTTCGGTTGAGGAATATAACCGCAAGTGCCGTGAAGCTGTCTTACGGTATAAAGACAAATGGGATGAACTCACCAGTAAAATGGGTTATTGGGTTGATTTAAAAAATCCCTACATCACCTTCGATAATAATTATATTGAAACACTATGGTGGATTCTAAAACAATTGTACGACAAGGAATTATTGTATGAAGACCTGAGCATTCAACCATATTCACCGGCAGCGGGGACCGGATTGAGTTCGCACGAATTAAATCAGCCGGGAACTTATAAAGAAGTGAAGGATACCAGTTGCGTGGCAATGTTTAAGGTTGCCGATAAAAGCCAGCTTCCTTTTGATTCAAAATGGGATGTATTTTTTCTTGCCTGGACAACTACGCCCTGGACACTTCCTTCAAATTTAGCGTTAACCGTTGGAGCCAACATTACTTATTGTGCAGTGGATGTCTTATCTCCATACCACCCTGGTGAAAATCCAATTACGGTAATCCTTGCCAAAGACCTGGTTGAGAATTATATATCATACACTATTGCTGAGGAATCGGTAAATCCATTTCCTTTCGGCAAAGAGATCCTGGATATGACCGAAGAACAGAGGGCTGAAGGGATCAAAAAAAACAGGGGTAAAACATTTGCAGTCGGGGGGAAAACCCCTCAAGCATTCAAAGGCAGGGATTTGGAAGGAATTTCTTACGAGCAATTGCTTCCTTACCCCGCAAATAAAATCAATAACCCGAATTCATTTAAAGTCTTGTTGGGAGATTTTGTTACTACAGAAGATGGGACCGGTATCGTTCATACCGCTCCTGCATTTGGGGCGGATGATTTCAGGGTTGGGAAAAAATTTGATATCGGCATTTTAATAATGGTGGACAAGCAAGGGAAATTTATTGACGGAATGGGAGAGTTCAGCAACCGTTATGTAAAAAATTATAAAGACGATCCGAATTATGTGGACGTGAACGTCGATATCTGCGTAAAACTGAAAAAGGAAAACCGGGCTTTCAAAATAGAAAAATACGAACACAGTTATCCGCATTGCTGGCGTACAGACAAACCGATTTTATATTATCCGCTTGATGCGTGGTTCATTAAAACGACTGCCCTTAAAGGCAGGATGGTGGAACTGAATAAAACCATTACCTGGAAACCGAGGTCAACCGGTGAAGGGAGATTTGGAAACTGGTTGGAAAATATGGTTGACTGGAATTTAAGTCGCAGCCGTTTCTGGGGAACGGCATTGCCGATCTGGAGATCAGCAGACGGTAGTGAGGAAATTTGTATTGGATCAATTGAAGAATTAAATGCTGGGATCAGAAAAGCAAATGAAGTGCTGGGTGGGGATGTCAATAAACATTATTTGCATCAGGGTATTCTTGATCTTCATAAACCCTTTGTTGATGAAATCATATTGTCAGGCAAATCCGGGAAGCCGTTGCAAAGAGTTCCTGACCTTATTGATGTTTGGTTTGATTCAGGAGCTATGCCTTATGCCCAGTGGCATTTTCCTTTTGAGAATATTGAAGCTTTCTCACAAAATTATCCCGCAGACTTTATCGCCGAAGGAGTTGATCAAACACGTGGCTGGTTTTATACGCTTCATGCCATCGGCAGTTTGATAAAGGAATCGGTTCAGGAAGTCCTCGCCGGCGCAGGGCTCTATGCAGGAAATGATAAATATCCAGGACTTGCTTTTAAAACAGTAGTAAGCAATGGTTTGGTATTAGATAAGAATGGAAATAAAATGAGTAAGCGTGTTGGGAATGTTGTTGATCCCTTCAAAACGATAGAACAGTTTGGGGCAGATGCGACACGCTGGTACCTGATCACCAATGCGTCGCCCTGGGAAAGCATGAAGTTTGATATTGACGGCATAAAAGAAGTACAACGAAAATTTTTCGGTACATTATATAATACCTACCAGTTTTTCGCGCTATATGCCAATGTTGACGGATTTTCTTTTTCAGAAAAATATATCCCTGTCGCCGATCGCCCCGAAATTGACCAGTGGATCCTTTCTTCACTAAATACCTTGATCAAACGGGTCACAGAGAACTTTGATGATTATGAGCCCACTATCGCCGGACGATTGATTGAAGATTTTGTTGACGAGCATTTAAGCAACTGGTATGTTCGGTTGTCGCGACGTCGCTTTTGGAAAGGAGAATACGAACACGATAAGATTTCTGCCTATCAAACATTGTATGAATGTCTTGAAACAGTTTCGCTGTTAATGGCACCGATCTCTCCATTCTTCAGCGACTGGCTCTTTACAAATCTCAACGAGGTTTCAGGGAGAGTTCAAACATTATCAGTTCATTTTGTCAATTTTCCAAAGGCAATGGAAGGTGCTATTGACGGATCCCTCGAAGAAAGAATGCAGCTCGCCCAGGATACGTCTTCATTGATATTGTCATTAAGAAAAAAATCAAACATTAAAGTGAGGCAGCCTCTGCAGAAGGTCCTGATTCCTGTTGTCAATTCGTCCATGAAAGATCAGCTGGCAAGCGTAGAGGACCTGATCAAGAGTGAAGTGAACGTAAAAGAGATCCAGTACCTGGAAGACACAGAAGGATTCATTAAGAAAAAGATCAAACCGAATTTCGTTGCACTGGGCAAAAAACTTGGGACAAGAATGCGGGCGGTGTCTGCAGCCTTGGCAGCCTTTACACAAGAAGACATTTCGAAATTAGAAAAAGAAGGTTCTTATTCTTTGCTGATTGATTCCGAAACCTTAATATTACAAATCAATGATGTGGAAATCATCAGCGAAGACGTCCCGGGTTGGATAGTAGCCAATAAAAATCTGCTTACCGTAGCTTTAGACATTACCATCACTCCTGAACTCGCTAATGAAGGCAACGCCAGGGAGTTGGTAAACAGAATTCAAAAAATCAGGAAAGACAACGGATATGAACTGACCGATCGGATTTCCGTTAAAATTGCGGATGGTTCTGCATTAAAACAGTCCATAACTCAATTTAATAACTATATTTGCGCCGAAATTTTGGCAGATGCAATCGAATTGGTACCCGAAATAGCCGATGGCACTGAAATTGAAGTTAATGATGTTCCCTTAAAAGTGTTTGTTACAAAAAACAATTAACGTTATGGCAATCAAGAAGAAAGCAGCAAAACCTGCTAAAAAGCCTGCTAATTCCAAGAAGGCTGCACCGGCAAAAAAAGTCGCTGCCAAGCCTATTCGTCATGCTGCTAAAAAAGTAGAAAAAAAACCTGCGCCCAAGAAAGCCGCTATTAAGAAACCTGTTGTGGCTAAAAAAAGCGCTCCGGTAAAAAAAGCTACTGTTTCCAAACCAAAACATGTTGAAAAAAAGAATAACCATCCCGTAAAGAAGGTCGAAGCCGCAAAACATATTGCAGCCAAGCCTGAGATAAAAAAGCCGCATGTTAAATTTCCGGCACCCAAACCTGAACCGATCAGGATCATTAAGCCTGTTGCAAAGGCAGTTGAGCCGAAAAAATCAGTGAAAGTGGTAATTCCTGAAATTAAAACAAAGACGGTTCGTAAATATGAACCAACATTCACAAAATCTGTCTTAGATACCCCATTACATGAAAATCAAGGTCCGACCATGAGATATAATGACGCAGAGCTTGCCGAATTCAGAGAACTAATTACAAAAAAATTAGATGTAGCAAAAAAAGAACTCAACTACTTGCAGGGATTGATTACCCGTAAGGATGAAATGGGAGGTGACAATGACGATGCGCGTTATATGACAATGGAAGATGGAAGCATGAGTATGGAAAGAGAACAATTAAGCCAGATGGCAAGTCGCCAGATCACCTTTATTGATCATCTTGAAAAAGCGATGATGCGTATTGAAAATAAAACCTATGGAATTTGCCGCGTAACGGGAAAGCTCATTGATAAAGCAAGACTGAGAGCCGTACCCCATGCTACCTTAAGTATTGAGGCTAAGCAAATGATGAATAAATAATTTTTCTGAAGCGATTCCCTTCATAAAGGATTGTGATTTCACAGTCCTTTTTCATTTTATACAGGATCTGCAGGTTTCAGGTGCCTGGTCTGAGGGTTGAAATTTGCGTCTCCCGACAGCGCTCCTGTAAGCCAGGTCATCATCCCCGCATTGGTTTGATTTAACCGCTTATGCCCGAAATGCCTCATCCTCGCGTACTTGTTTTTTTTCTTTTTTTGCGCAAGCAAAAAAGAACAGATAATATTGAAACCTGAAATTACGCTCAAATTGAATTACTGATAACCAAAATACTGTTATGCAACCAAGATTT
>Ga0209579_10003120_pt1 | contig 12217 bp, 15 predicted proteins | sample Coa_R1_2_FD_187152 | JGI IMG/M metagenome (GOLD analysis project Ga0209579, IMG submission 187152) | Surface soil microbial communities from Centralia Pennsylvania, which are recovering from an underground coalmine fire - Coalmine... | ecosystem: Environmental > Terrestrial > Soil >... | reverse complement strand
CTCGCGCGGCAATCTCTACGGCACCACCCAGCGAGGCGGAGCGTCAGGATACGGGACGGTGTTCAAGGTGACGCCGGAAGGGTCGGAAACAGTGCTCCACGCCTTCACGGCAGGAAGCGACGGTGCGTACCCATATGCCGGCGTGATTGCGGACGCCCATGGCAATCTTTATGGTACAACCTACGCTGGCGGATCTCCCGGTCTTGGAACGGTGTTCGAGATCGAGAGGTAGTAGAATGGGAATTTGATGCTCGCGCGCCAACGCCCGAGGTCGTTCCACTGGGATTTCATGACAGCTGGGTCGCGAAGGGAACAACCCGATTCGAACGATGCGAGGTAAAGCCAGCTCTCATTTCTATCCGCTCCCCTGCGCAGGCGTTCCGCGGTTGCACGGACTGAAGCCCGGATTTTGCCCCATTGACCTCTCTCGGCTGGCGACGTCCACTGGGCGCGATCGAGGACGAGCCGTGCGTCATCACCTACGCCTGAGCGCCATATATTTCGCAGCAATCGCATTGCTGCTGCGCGCCCTGGTTCCGGTTGGCTGGATGCCAAATACCGGGCTGGAGCAGCATTCGGCACTCATGCCATGCCCAATGATGGGCGGCATGATGCAGATGTCGCGCAGCAATTCCCGCTCGGCCGAGTTCAACGCGAAACGGCCGAACCGGTAGCACCCTTTGCTGCGGACCTTGACGTCCATACGCCATCCCACCAGTGGCCCATGCTATCTCCGAGGCATCCGGGATGAAATCCCGGTGCTTCGCCGGAATGGCAGGTTTCCGAACCGAACGCCGGTTGTCAGCCTCGCCGCAGGCGAGTGCCCGATGCGGCATTGTCCGCTCGTTCGGTCCTTCGGGCCGCCGGAGTTGCATGGCGTTTTCCTCTGCCCCGCGCACAGGCCGCTCGCGCCCACGAGCGGGCAACCGACTGATCCACTCTTCGCCACCGTCGAATATCCCGGGCCTTCTTCGCGCGGCGTTGAAATTCGTCATGGTCCGGCATCGATTACAACCTCTGTGCGGCCTGATCCGTACACCTGCGGAACGTGCACCGATGGATGCACGACCTGGACGACGCTCGAGAGCTGCCTTGGCGGCGCCTATGCGGGCGACTTCATGTTCGAATTGTATGGCAGGAGCAAATAGGGACCCTGTGCCGTCCGCCCGCAATCGCGAAGGTGTGGGCGCGGAGGTGGAGGTGGCGAGCCTCGCGGCGCGCGCAGGATGCGTACAGACGTTTTCGGGTGCGGGTCCGCGCGCTGTGCTACCACCGGCCGCAGCCCACAGAATCGAATCAGGTCCAAACCGGCTACGTGACCCGCGTCAACGTGCGGCCTCCATAAGGCTATCGTCGTCCCCCAGCGCCGCTGTTGGCGGGAGGGAAGCACGCATTCAAATCGTGCCTCAGCATCAGTGCGATTGAAACAATGCCACGACGACATTTACCGCCATCGCGATCAATACTGTATTGAAAAAGAATGAAACGATCCCGTGCGCGATGGACCGCTGCCGCATCCATGTCGATTCAACCTGCACATCCGACACCTGTGCCGTCATACCAATGACAAACGAGAAGTAGACGAATTCCCACGGGCCGGGTTCTGCGGTTTGGGGAAATTTGAGACCCCCTGTTTCCGTGCGACCTACGCAAGGGCCGTCCGGATCGCCGTACCAGGCATGGGCATAGTGGAACGCAGCGTTGGTGTGTAGCACCAACCAGGCGAGCGGCGCGCTGACAATCAAGAGGGCCAAGTGCAACGCATCGGGCTTAACAGAAGCGTTGAGCAGCCGGAATATCGAGAACAGACTAAAGCAAACCGCGACGAGCGTAATTATTGCTATAAGTACGATCCCTTCATCGTCAAAAGCCGCCCGCTTTCGCAGGTCCGCCGGCGTCCAACGGAGCGCGTCAGCGGCAACGAAGAGGAGATATGAGCCGTAGAAAACATCGCCGCCGATGGCGACGCTGGCCGACGAATCGACGAGGCGGGTGATCGCGGTACTACATCCGCCGAGACCCAACGCAATATAGAACCATCGATGGTGGACGATGTGGTCAACGGCGCCCGTTAGCCATCTGTTCATTTCGTTCTACCCTGTGCATTCGTTGCGGCGCTTGCAACGCCACCCAGCAAGATTTCCATGAAATCGCACTGCCCGACGGCGATCGCCTTTGTTCGCGGAGGAGCGCACAACTCTACAGCATCGCCGTCGCCGAGTGGGCCAAGCCAAAGGCGATAAGAGCGACCACGATCGCGGGTGCAATGTTGCTGAACGGAATTGGAATGAGCATGATGCACAGCCCGAGGAGAAGGACGGCCGCTCCAACCACGCGCTTCGTCGACTCGAATGGGGTTGGCCAGCGCGCACGAATAAAGCGCTCGAAGTATCGCAGTAACGGGATGGTTCGTTCGATCAATCCGAGGACGCGACGCGTTGGAAGATGAATGGAAGCGACGCGGCGCGTGAAAATCGGAGCGCGTCGTGCAAGTATCATCTGCATGGCGGGCACCATGAGCAGCGCTCCCGCCAGAACGGCCACTCCCGGAATCAGACCGAGAAGAGCCAAAAGAAGCACCACGACGCCAAACGAGCGGCCTTCAAGGCCCCCGGCGAGCCAACCGGGCGTTACGCGGTCCGTTGGGGCGGCGCGAAGCAGATTGCTCAACATTTCGGAAGCCGGCACGAGCGGCGTGCGAGGCCGATCTCTCGTCCGGGAAAGTTGAAGTCGGTTCCGCGAGGGAAACGTGCCAACAATGGGTATCATGGTTTGCGAAACGAGAGCGGAGTGTCCTGGATCTTCGAGGCCATCGGAATGCAGGAATTGACCAGCCACCGCAGCACACTCACGACGATCAAGACCACGATAACCGTAACAAGCGGCGCAAAACTCCTCCCGACTGTGTTCAGCCGGCTCGCCGCGCAGAATGTTTCGTCCCGCGCGGACAAGACGGTTGCATACCCCAGCCAAATTGACTTCGTTCAGCGATTGATTCGGGAAATTTTGGTCCCCTCGATGCTGACGCCCCCCATCAATCCCTGCTGATCGAAGATGAAGGCGTAGGCGTCGTCTTTCAGCGTCGATGTGGACAGATTCGCTGCAACTCCCTGGTTCACGATGACGACCGTGGGGCCAACGCCGATTTCCCATCCCTGCGAGCGATGCAGGTAACTGACTGCCCTCTTGTTCATCAGATACACGACGTATCCATAGGATTGTGCACCTGCCTGAAATCCCCAGGATCCGGTGACCGAATTGTAATAGCCGTCTATTCCGGAGCCTTGTTTCAGCTCGCCTTCGCCATACGCGCCGCCGAACACGAACCCGGCTTTGACGATGTTGGGGAATACCAGCACCGCCCTGGCTTGCCTCGCGATCGCCGCCGCGGCGGGATTGCTTCCTTCGAGCATTTGCAGAGCATGATCGGAGTCCCGGTTGAGGTCCTCCGGCGTCGCGGCCGCCTGCGCGCGATCGAAGGTCGCGACCGAAACCGGAAAAGCGCCTGCGGCCGCGAGGCCGAGCGCCAGGAACAGGTGCCGTGTGTTCGCTATCCTGCGATTGCCTGTATCAGTATATGGCCATTTCATTGTGTAACCTTTCCGTGGTGTGACTGTTCAGTAGATAGAACGTCTACGACCAGACAATCGTTCATTTGTTTACATGAGCACTTCTATACAGTTTCGCTTTCGGCAAAGTGGCATTTTCCCGGCTGCTGCAGGGTGTCTCAGGCCTTGGCGAATGCGTCAAGGAACTCGAGTCGACAAGGCTATAATCGACTGAGAACGCGAAGGTAAGGCGCTGATACATCCCGGATGAACGAAGCGCGTGTCTGTACAGCTTGGTCAGCCGGCTGCCCTGTTACGGGCTCAATACGGATTTCGACGGGTGCCGGGCGGGCCGCAATCGCGCTTAAACGCGTCGTTCGATGCCGACCGGCACCGCGCAGACACGCTGCAACGCGAATCCCGACGCCAAGATGGTTTGTGGGCGCGGAAAGAGCCCCTTGCGTATCGATGATTTTTTACCAGGGCCGGCATTGACGCGCGCGATGCGCGCCTCTTGAAACGTACAAACGGAATGTTCGATCTTGTTCAGTTGTCCTCAGCACCATCCCGCCGATACACCGATGGGAACACGAATCAGAGATTTGGTTTTCCCAAGCAGGCCTGCAGAGATACGTGCCGAGAGCACATCGTCGGACTGGAGCTCTATCCTGACCCTGTAGGTCGAGCCGTCGTCCGGATTATAGAACCAGCCGTCTTCCCAATGGCTTGAATCGGTGGGACGCAGATTCCAGATGATGGTCGGACCGCACACGTGGCGCTCCCGCAGCGCCGGATCGGGATTGAGCTTATCGCGTTTCAGCAGCCCCTGAGGATCGAGGGACTCTTTCAACCAGATCACCCTGCCGCATACCATGTTGCTACAGTCGAAAAACTGAATCGCCAGCTTCGTTCCCATAAGCCACACGCCGGGTTGCTCGATCGCTGCGGCCACCGCCTGCCGGCTGCTGACGGCCATGCAGCTGAGCGATATCAAAGCCGCGATCATCCTCGTCATGGAACAAGCCTTTGTAGCTCGAAACTATGGGCTGAAGCGGGCGCCGAAAATGGGACCACGGGCCTACCTGGAAAAGCGGCTGTCTCGTTGCCGGGCGTCGCAGTCGATCGCTCTCCGGTGGTCTCCTGGTCCCAAGCTCACGCCCGGCAACCAAAGACAGCGTGCGGGGGTTTGCGCTTGGAAGGAGAGCCACATGCCGGATTTCGATAACGTGTTGGAGCGCCATCGGGTGCAAGCGGACGAGTTGATTGCCGACGCTGCGAAAACGCCGCTGCCAGCCATACACGTCACACTTTTCGAAGCGATTGCGGTTGCGCATGGACTTCGGGCGACGGCGCCGTGGCGTGCTCCACCGGACGTTCCAGACTAGGCAATTTCTCGATCGATAATCGGAGACGGAGAACCGGGATAGGTTCAGCCCTTCTAATTGGGCGCGGCAGCGAAGCCATGTTGCTGACCCACCGTCGCGGGTTTTTATTTGGGTGGCCAATCTTATACAGTCCGGCATTCAGAAACCGTCTAGAATTTGCGGTTCATGATCGTCTGCCAGCAGTAGACGATCCGAGATTCGGAGGGCGCTGTGGACGCCACCAACTTCAGGAAACAATTTACCGACGTCGCAGATGCCTGCGCCCTCGCTCAAGCTATTGTGGACACCGTACGGGAGCCCATCCTGGTTCTCGACAAGGACCTGCGCGTCATCGCGGCGAGCCGGTCGTTTTACACCGCATTCAACGTTGCTCCCGAGCACACCCAGGGGAAACTTCTCTACGCGTTGGGAGATGGGCAGTGGGACCTTCCAAAACTGCGTGTACTCCTGGAGAAGATCATTCCGGAACACGGCACGATGGAGGACTACGAGGTCGAGCATGAATTTCTCGTGCTTGGCAACCGCACGATGTGCCTGAATGCCCGACAGGTGTTTTACGAGGGCGGCGCCGGCACCACCATTCTGCTCGGCATGGAAGACATCACCGAGCGGCGTGCCATGGAGCGCCAAAAGGACGAGTTGCTGCTGGAGAAGGAAATCCTGCTCGAAGAAATGCGGCATCGCGTCGCCAACAGCCTGCAGATTGTCGCCAGCATCATTCTGATGAAGGCACGAACGGTGGAATCGGAAGAGACCCGGCTCCATCTGCGAGACGCCCATTCGAGAGTTCTGTCGGTTGTTGCCGTTCAGCAGCAGTTGCATGTGGCCGGCGATGGCCTGTCCGTCGATGTCACGCCGTACCTCAAAAACCTGTGCGAGAGCCTCGCGGCTTCGATGATCGGCAACTCGAGACCGATTTCACTGCGCGTGGTCGGCGAAAATGGTACCGCCAAGCCTCGGCAAGCCGAAAGTATCGGACTCATCGTGACGGAACTGGTCATGAACTGTCTTAAGCATGCGTTCCCCCACGAGAAGACCGAAGGACAGATCACCGTCGCTTACGAGACGGCCGGAACGAACTGGAAGTTGTCGGTCTCCGACGATGGCGTGGGCCGTCCGGATGGTGTTTTCGCGCAAGCGAAATCCGGACTAGGGACAGGGATCGTCAAAGCGCTCTCGCAACAGCTGGGTGCACAGGTCGAAACGGTGTCGGGACCTCAAGGCACGACTGTATCGATCACGCACGCCACTTTTTCCCAGAAGGCAATTCGAGCCGCATAAGACCCCGGGCGTCGCGGCTTTGGGCTGTCACAGGAGATGGACCATGTCGCTCGGACTCATCCTCATCATCCTCGTCATATTTCTGCTTGGCGGCTTCAGTGGGCGCTTTGGCGGTTACGGCTACGGCTACGGTCAACGCGGCATGGGCGGTCGTCGGCGTCATTCTCATTGTCGTTCTTGTCCTGCTCCTCCTGGGCCGGATTTGATTTGACATTGTGGCCATGTAAGCCGTCTTCACCTACACGCTGGTATTTGGGTGGTTGGCCGACGCGGCTGTTGGTGCGGCTTGTCGCGACAGAGACGTTCAAGACTCGCAAGGTGTGTGGGGCCTTGGCACCTCTTTCGCCAATAGTTCCGGAAGCACGTCACCCATTCCAATCGGCAATGGACCCTCCGGGCAGCGCGGCGATGGTCAAAACAGTACAGCATTCCAGGACTCACCCGATGTTCAAGGGGGCAGGCTGAGGCGACAGGATTTGTCTCTCGCGGAAAAAGGTTCTTGCTTGCATTGGTCGCGCAGAAGCATGTCAGGCGCTCGCCATCACCGCACCCGTGACCACCACAAAGCGGAATATCTGAAACTTGCTCAAATGTGGCTTGAGCTAGCGCGAAACCGGCGGGATTGTTGACCGAAGCCGGGCTGCACACACACCACTGCTAGCTCGCGTGCCTAACGTCAAACCCGCAATGCCGGCGCGACGCTCGCTTAAGATGCGCGACCGGCCAAATACGGGAATGCGGCGATGGAGAGCCGTGAGCGAGCGCCGCACTCGGCGCGCCATCGGTGCAAACTCGATTGCCGCCGTTGAAGAGAAGCGGTAAAATGGCGTCCGCATTCGTCGAATAGTTAGGTCGCTTGAGTGCACACGCCCGCCGTCAAGTCTGCGAAGGCAAAGCCCCCGTTCGATCCCAAAGTTTTTCTCTCGAAGGTGAACGGGGAGCGAACCATTGTCGAATACCGGAAAAATCAGATTGTCTATCGGCAGGGCGATCCCGCCGATGCCGTTTTCTACATGCAGTCGGGAAAAGCCAAGGTTACCGTTGTCTCGGAGCAGGGCAAGGAGGCCGTGGTCGCCGTGCTTGGGGCCGGCGATTTTTTCGGGGAAGGATGCCTTGCCGGCCAGGTTCGGCGTCTGGCAACGGTCGTCACGCTCACCGAATGCGCAATCACGCGAATGCCGAAGACCGAAATTGTCAACGTAATTCATACCGAACCGGCCTTCGCCGAACTGTTTATCTCCCATCTGCTGACCCGCAACAGCCGCGTCGAAGCAGACCTTGTCGATCAGCTTTTCAACTCGAGCGAAAAACGGCTTGCGAGAACGCTTCTCCTCCTGGCGAATTTTGGCAAAGCCGGCGGGCCCGAGCCGGTGCTGGCGAAAATCAGCCAGGAGACATTGGCGGAGATGATCGGCACCACCCGATCGCGCGTAAGTTTCTTTATGAACAAATTCCGTAAACTCGGGCTTATCGATTATAACGGCCAGATCGAAGTCCACCGCTCGCTGTTGAACCTCGTTCTGCATGAACAGCCTGAAATCAAGAATTGAACGTATCAGCTTCGATTTCCGGGCTTCAACGCCATCGAGCGCGCCCCACCTTTGAAGAGAATTTATTGAGTGTACGAGCGAACCTGTGCAGAATTGATCACTTCCGGGGATCTGCCAGCCGGATTGTTCGCTGAAGAGCCAAGTCTAGCGATGCGCCAACTGTGTTGCGACAGTAAGTGAGGTCAAAGAGCCAACTCGCGCGTTGTTAACCTGGGCGCGGTCCGCTAGCCAGGGCAGAAGTCTCCTCGCCTCCCTAACCGAAACGCGTTCTCCCCAGCTGACATAACGGCGCCATGCGCGCTGTTGTCGGCGATCTGAAAGGACCTTCAAAATGTATAGGACTCTAAATGGCGCGATCGTCGCCTTGTACTTCGCCACCGCCACCCTCGCAACAACGGCTCCTGCAAATGCTCAAGACGTTGGAGTCGGTGTCCATGTCGGCGGCGTTGGCGTCGGCGTGGGCGTGGGCTTTGGCCACATCGCCTACGGCTATCAGGACGGTTACTGGGATAGTGGCCATCGATGGCACCAGTGGCGCAACAATGAAGAAATGCAGAACTACAGAAGAGCGCCCGGCAATAAGTACCATGACTGGAAGCATGACCGTGACAGCGACAAAGGCTGGCGTGATTGATCCGCGAAATTTGTATTGCGTGATCCGCGCGTAACGACATCCGGCATCTTCGAGAGATGCCGGATTTGTCGCGAATGGCCGATGTCAGCCGTTTTCGGACCTTGGCGCATGCGAATGCGATCAGCGTTGATCGGCCTCCAACGCAAGAGCAGCATTTGATGACGTTTCGAATAGGCGACGCTCAAATCTGCCAGCCTGAACATGGTGGTTGCAAGTATTGAACAGGCGCCGCCATCTGTCGGTGGTTCGAGGAAGACGGTACGCTGAATGCTGCCGTTTTCGATATCGAGGTGATCGAGAAGGCAAAGCAGACGGGCACCTGGAGAGATGTGTGAAACGCACTTGGCGGTTGGTCTCATGACTGGTGGATTTCGCACCGCCTGCAAACTGCCCTTTGTGGGTAACAACCGAGCTGGCGGTGAACCTAGTGCACGCCGAAACGCTCCCCGATTCGAACGCCCAAGTGTGTTACAAATATTCCGTACTGGCTGGCATGACGTAGGGCCGATAATTGCGTTGGCGCGTTCTCTTGCTGCAACCCGTGAGGAAGAACAGATGTATTATGGTGGAGGATTGGTCGGTGTTGTTGTAGTTGTGCTTGTTGTCCTGTTTCTGATGGGCCGTATCTAGTTCGCACGCACGCGCCGCAAAACCGACGTAATGATAACGCGGCAAACTTGAGCGACTCCCGATACCGAATGTTCCTGGTCGGCTTGCCAACGCCCGGCTGATGCGGCGACGAAGCGCCCAGATTCACCCTCGGCGCCGCTTTCCGTCGCCGTCGGGTGCTGTCGCGCCTTGATCTCGACGACAACCGCCTGGAGGTCGCGAAGCGCTTCGGCGCCATGTCGACCATCAACAGCTCCGTCGGCGACACGGCGGATGCGGTGTTGAAGATGACTGGCAGGCGCGGCGTCGATACCCTGAATTTTGCCTCACCCGAAATCGCTTTCACGCTGCCTGATCATCGCGAAGACGAGCTTGGTTTTTCGCGATCACCGCTCGGGATTATTTGGAGTCATCAATGGCGTGGACGAAGCTTCGTCGTTTGCCTGTATCGGCTTCCGGCACGTGTTTTGAGCGCGCTTAGGCTCCAACCCCGCCACCGTTGGCTACAACGCACACTTTCAACGGGAGGGCGAACGCAATGCCGTCTCCTTAAGCTTCTTAATGCGGTTGATGATATCGAGCACGATTTGGGCCTCAGCCAAATAGGGGGGTAAGGCGTGCATCCAAGGCGATACTGCCCCTGGGTTCCACATTGACGGCGGCGGCAAGTCGTTTGCGGCCCTCGGCCAATTCGGCGGTCAGCCGCCTGATCTCCGTCACCGGAGTCTCTTTTGCTGTCGGTTTGCTCATACCGCATATATGGCACGAGACAGTTCAAAAGGCGAGATGCCTCAATTGCCTTGCCATGAGGCGGCGAGACACGGAGCCCAAGCGCGCCACTTCACATTCGCGCATTTGTACCTATATCTGGCTGCAAAAGCGCGGTCCCCGTGAAAACCGAACAGCCAACCGACCGCATCACCGCGGCAATGGAATACGCGCGAATAGCGCATGGCCCGCAGCGGCGGAAGGGCACGGCGATTCCGTACCTCTCGCACCTTATGGCGGTGGCGTCGTTGGTGATGGAGTACGGAGGCGACGAAGATCAGGCCATTGCTGCCCTCCTTCACGACGTTCTCGAGGATTGTGGCGAGCACCACGAACCGGTCATTCGGGAGCGGTTCGGGCATCGCGTCGCCGACATCGTTCTCGCCTGTACCGATGGTACGCCAAACGGTGCCTGCGAGAAAGCCGCCTGGCTTGAACGCAAGGCGTGCCACCTCCGTCATCTGCGGACCGCAAGCGCCGATGCACTCCTGGTCTCGGCCGCCGACAAACTGCACAACACCCGGGCCATCCTCGCCGATCTTCGCGCCGGCCAAGACGTGTTCCAGCGGTTCAACGGTGATCGAGAATGGACATTGTGGTACTATGACCGTCTTGCCCACACCCTCTCGGCGAGAATGGGGGAGACCCACCCTCTGATTATTGAACTTCGAATAACGGCCGACGCCATGCGCGCAAAGGCGGAACATGGCGAGAAGCGGCTGAGCGGAAACTGACCAGAGACTAACGACCCGCAAACTCGGGCGCGCATGCGAAGACCGCACGTACGGTACATGCGATTCGAGACCCCAAAAAACCGTTTGGACGAAACAACTGCCCGATTGGATGCGACTCAAGCGAGCAAGCTTGCTCCCTCACCGGGATGCATCGCTTCGCGGGGAGCGAAGCGGCGGCTCGTCGGGACTCGCCGGCGGAAGCAAGAGAGAATTGAGGACGCGGCGAACGGTTCTTTTTTGCCTAAGCATCCTCAGGCAACTGAATGATCATGCGGTAGCAATCCAGGCTGCGGCTGAGGAACTCGTAGGCTGCGCCCCACAGGTAGAGCCGGAAGCGCCGGTAGTTGAATTCGCCGAACTTCCCGATCACGAAATCCTTGTGGGTGTCGAAGTTCTTCGCCCACTGCACGAAGGTATGAAAATAGCTCATCCGGTCATTGAAGATTTCCTGCACCTGTAGCGGCGTCCTCGCGAGCTTGTTGAGGAAATCATCCAGCACGAGGAACGAGTGGTTGCCGGGATAGATGTATTTCACCATGAAAGACGACAGCTCGTATTTTTTGGTGCAGGCGCTGCCGTCCAGGAAGATTCGGCCGCCGGGCTTCAGCAGGCTGACGAATTTCTGCAGCACACGCAGATAATCGGGCAGGTGCTCGATCACGCCCATGATGACGATGGCATCGTATTTGCGTTTCGGCCGGTAGTCGAACAGATCGCACTCGATCAGTTCCCAATCGCGTCCGAGTTCCTTCGCGCGCCTGTTGAGATAATCGATTGACACTCTGGAGATCGAGATACCGGTACATTTGATGCCACGTGCGGACGCGTATTCCAACCAGGCGCCCCATCCGGGTCCGACCTCCAGGATGTGATCGCCCGGTTTCAACGTCAGTTTGTCGAAGCAATAGTCGAATTTGCGCAGCGTGGCGACGTCGAGCGTTTCGCCGGCACTTTCGTAGACGCCCTGCGTATAACAGGGTGTGACCGGATCGAGAAAGCTCCGGAAGAATTCGGCATCGATGTCGTAATGGGCGGTGATCGCCTGCTTGTTCGTACGCAACTGCCCAAACAGCAACGGCTGAATGAAGCGCCACGCTTCCCTCACCAGATGGAAATCCGTCATCGTTCCGCGCAGCTCGAACGGCTTCAGCATGTCGCCCTCGAGATCGATGTCGCCGGCCACGTAAGCGTCGGCGATGCGGCCCTCGTCGATACTCGAAATGGCGCGCACGGCGTTCCGGTTCCGGAGCGTCACGTGGAAGGTTGGCGCACCCCGGCCGAAATGTTGCGTCGATCCGTCGGGCATCACGACCTCGAACGGCAGCGCAACGCCCGAATATTGAGCCGCAAAGCGGCCGAGCAGGGATTGGCGTGCCGGCGGCGGCGCGGAACTTGCCTGCCCCTGGTCGGCATTATGAGAAATGGTATCGGTCATATTGCCTCCCATTTCGCGCGACGAGAGTCATGTTAAAAAGCGCGAAAGAAATTGGGTAGTGGGTCAGTTTGAATTTCTTCAGCAGCGTGCGCCGCTTTTCGAGCCACAGGCTTTGACAAGCCGATCAGATTGAATGCCAACTCGGCTGGCGACCCGCCGAAACAAGTTGAAAGCGGTATCCAGGCCGAGCATCTCTGAGTAAAGCCGTGGCCCGGATTTTTCCACACGGTCTGATTGCTGCCGGTGGCCGTTGTGTTTTCCCTCCAGCTCCAT
>Ga0209579_10003119_pt1 | contig 12218 bp, 21 predicted proteins | sample Coa_R1_2_FD_187152 | JGI IMG/M metagenome (GOLD analysis project Ga0209579, IMG submission 187152) | Surface soil microbial communities from Centralia Pennsylvania, which are recovering from an underground coalmine fire - Coalmine... | ecosystem: Environmental > Terrestrial > Soil >... | reverse complement strand
CACTGTGCGTGATGTTTGGGTCATTGCCTGTCGCACCGTGTTCGCGTGGGCCATTGGGGCGAAATTGATAGCGCGAAACCCCTTCACGGGCTGGCGCATTACGGTCCCGAAGAAAATCCGCACACGCGAAACCAAGGCGTTCACAGACGATGAAATCCGCACCATCCTAAAGGCGGCCACGGAGGTTGAGGTCCATAGCAAAACGAATGCCGCGAAGCGTTGGTGCCCGTGGCTCGCCGCCTACACGGGAGCGCGCATGGGCGAGTTGACGCAATTGCGAGGCTCCGATGTTTTTGAGCAGGACGGCATTTGGGCCATCAAGATTTCGCCGGAAGCGGGCACGGTAAAAAACAGGAAGCCGCGCACCGTGCCGCTGCATGAGGATCTTATCAAACAAGGCTTTGTGCGTTTCGTGAACTTGAGCGGCAAGGGTCCGCTCTTCTACAACGAGGCCAAGACTACGCCTGCTGAGGACCCGACCAATCCGAAGCGGCCCCGCGCCGTTAAGGCCCGCGAGCGTGTGGCAGCATGGGTGCGAGAGATTGGAGTCAGTGACCCTGAGTTACAGCCGAACCATGCTTGGCGGCATACGTTCAAAGCCACGGGATTCCGCTGGGGCATTTCCGAGAAGGACCTTGATGCCATCGTCGGACACGCGCCCGCTTCAGTCGGACGTGGCTACGGCGAGCCTACACTTGCCGACAAGGCGGCGGCGTTGCGGCGATTTCCGCGGTTCAAGGTTTGATTGGTCAGTCCGTTGGTGAGCGACTCAGCTTTTAGGGTCACGCTCCAACTAACGCTATAGCTGCGCAGAGCTATACTGGGTCGTTAGGGTGGCCCATGACTTCAATAATCTGCTGACGATCATTCTTGGCAATCTGGAAACCGCCAAGCGTCAACTTGGGCAGTGGACTGACACGGCCCATGTCCAGCTCGTTCGCCGGATCGACAATGTCATGCACGGCGCGGAACGAGCCGCAATACTGACCAGGCGGCTCCTGGCTTTCGCTCGGCAGACGCCCTTGAGACCATCCGCCATCGACGTGAACCGATTGCTGACAGGCCTTTCGGAGTTTCTGCACCGGACACTTGGCGAGCATATCGCGCTGGAGATTGTCGGAACCGCGGGCTTATGGCTCGCCGAAGCGGATGCCACCGAATTGGAGGCCGCAGTCATTAACCTCGCCGTCAACGCGCGCGATGCCATGCCGGACGGCGGCAAGCTCACTATAGAGACTAGCAACGCGTATCTTGATGATGCTTATTGCCGCCAACAGCCCGATCTGCAGCCCGCTCAATATGTCTTGATCGCGGTCTCCGACACCGGCACCGGAATGCCCAAGGACATATTGGACCGCGCGTTCGAACCGTTCTTTACGACCAAGGAGTCGGGTCACGGAACTCAATCAGGTGTATGGGCCCGTGAAGCAGCTTCGGGGGACAGGTGAAGATTTACAGCGAGGCAGGCCAAGGGACGACGGTGAAGATGTACGTACACCGTCATTACGGTGCGGCAAAGGCTGCGGCGCTGCAATCCGCCGAGACAGCGCATGGCCGCAGCGGCGAAGTGCGTCCTCGTGGTCGAAGATGACGCGGACGTTCGCGCCTATGTGGTCGAGACGTTGACCGACCACGGCTATGAGGTTTTGCAGGCTGATGACGCCGAACAGGCCTTAGAGGCGCTGGGGCGGCACAAACCGTAAGCCTCCTTCTCACCGACGTCGTGATGCCCGGCAAGAATGGTCGTAAGCTCGCGGAAGAGGCGTGCACACTGAGGCCGTCTCTAAAAGTTCTCTATATGACAGGCTATTCGCGCAACGCGATCGTTCATCAAGGACGTCTCGATCCCAACATCGAATTGATTCAAAAACCCTTGACGACCGAACAGCTAGCGGCCGCGGTTCGCAAGGTGCTGGATACTGCCTAGTGCGCGCTGTAATGATGCGATCCAGGGCGGCCACCCCGAGTCCTCCAACGGACGATGAGCCTGTGTAGAAACCGCGCCCGTTAAGTTTGGGGACGATCTTCACTATAGGAGTTGGAGTTGGCCAAAAAAGCCACGGCAGCGGCGCAAAGTTCACGCCGGTCCCTAACCCCCCGCTTCGCAAGTTCAATTATATGCTTCGCTATAATGTCCTGCGCCCCGTCCTCATATCGCGGAGAGGCGAACACGCTTCCCGATCGCTTGATCGTTGCCCAGGCTTCGTCGAAGGCCGAGGTGAGGATTTCGACCTCTTCGGGACCAAATGGATGGTTAGCAAAAACCGGAGTGATGGACATGATAGCGGCTGCTCTACCCGGGACCGCCTCACTGCCTCCAAGCCGAATCTAGAGGACGTTACCGAAATGGCATTTGAGCACTGCCAGAGGGGAGGAGTCGTACGTAATCGTACCTCCAAACAGAAAATGTCCTAACCAATAAGCCGTCTATATTCCTTTTCAGGTGTGCCGTAGGAATTGCCTGCCGCGCGCTCGATGCCTCGCCGGTTAAGCACAACGATGTGATTGCGCGGGCCCTCGATCAACTTCTTTCGTTTGAGGCTTTGCACCGCCTCAGTCACTCCGGCCCTTCTGACCCCGAGCATCAGCGCCAGAAATTCGTGGGTGAGAGGCAGATCGTCGTCCCCTGTGCGATCATGCGCCATCAGAATCCAGCGCGCCAAGCGTTGGTCGATATGGGCGCGCGCATTACTGATAGCCGTGTGCGCTGTCTGAACCATGAAGACTTGGACGAATTTGAGTAGAAGGGGGCGCAACGAATGGCTTGCATCCATCGCCTTGCGCAGTTCTTTGGCAGTAATCCGTTGTCCCTCCCCGGCGACCTGCATGTAGGTCGAATGCGGCGATTGGTCGCCGCCCAGCACCACCGCAGTGCCACTCATTCCCTCGCATCCAATCAGGCCAACTTCCACCTTCGTGTCGTCGGACTGGACGGCGACGACCGATGCGATGCCAGCTTCCATAAAGACAATGGTTTCGATGGGCCGGTTGGGCCACTCAATGTCTTTATAAAGCGGAAGCACTACAGGCTTAAGGTGCGGCTGCAATAGCGCGAGATCAGTAGGCAAAAGCGCCCTAAGGAGGCAGTTTCGAATCGGGGGCGAATGACGAGGTGTGGAAACTGTGGCCATAGCTCTCTTCCCATAAGGGGCAAGAGCACGGCAGGGTCTCTCAATCGCCTGCGCCCGAAATCCGCTGCAGGCGGCACAGGCAGCGTGCGCCTCTCTTTGGCCAATTCCTATCTAAATCTTCTCGCCAGCTGTAAATAAAGTGCAGGCGTGCGGAACCGTACGCCCGGAGCGCCACTTGGTGTGATTGGGCGCTGTCCGCTTGAAAACGAGCACCTCACAGACCCCAAAACTGAATCCTTCATCAGCGCTGAGCCGATGGCTTGGCGAGAATGGTCGCCCTCGTGCCCGCATCGACCGCAAATGGCCCCGCTGCTCTCGTCATTCTCTTGGTCGAGGACGAGGTTGTGGTTAGGTGGAGTATTGCCGAAGCTCTGCGAGAAGCTGGCTACGCTGTCGTTGAAAGCGAGAGCGGTGAAGCGGCCCTCGCGCTGTGCGAGTCGGGTATGTCAATTGACGTAGTTTTCACCGACATCAACCTCACAGGGCGCGTCAGCGGATGGGATGTGGCTGAACGTTGTCGAGCGGACCAACCGAACATCCCGGTCCTCTACACGTCGGGGAAAACAATTGAGCCTGACCGCCAGGTTCCCGGGAGCATCTTCCTATCAAAGCCGTACCAGCGCGGCGACGTACTGATCGCGTGTGAGCGGCTGCTCGGCAAATGATTGCCTTAAAACCGTTGGTCACGACTTAGCCCAACGCATTCTCCAAGCTTCGGTCTGACAGTCCATCACATCAAAACGTCATGACCGCGGCCACAATCCTGCTTGGCAGTGGTCATCGGGGACAATTCTCGGATCGTCATAATCTGCGTCAGGAATGGACGATGCTTGTCATGATGATGCTAGCCTTGGTTGGGGTGGCCTCTCTCCAGCGGGCATCATCCAATACGTCGGGATGCGGCGCGGCCTGCCAACGGCCGCGCCGTTTAACCTCCAAGAGGGGCGCTCCCCAAACTGAGAGCCCCTGGGGTTACCGATCGGAATACTCAGGGTACCGCCGCAAACACGTGGAGCACTGCAGATTTTCCCTGACTTTCTCTGGCGACCTCCCAGCCTCAAGCTGCACGGCGGCCAGGATCCAATCTCGGGCCATCTGCAGAAAGAGTTCTTTGTCCTCTTCCGGCTCGGCTTCGGTCGCCCAGCGAAGGCACTCGTCTGCAAATTTTCTGTATTCCTGAACTGAAGCCACGGGGATTCCCCACGCAGGCACACATTTCAGATAGTTTTAAAACGAACAGAAATCGAATTTCCGTACGGAAGCGGACAAATACTATAGGTCCTGTGGAAAACCTCCGCGCACCACAAGTACTGGTATTTTGAACTCCTGCGCCGCATCAGCCGCGCGGAGGCTCGCTGATGAGCCTGATGCCATGCCAAGGTGAAGCGTTCGTGCGGCCACTCTTTCACCGCCGCCTCAAACGTTGCCTGAGCGATCGTCACGTGGCCAACAGCGCCAATCATCCATCGAATGTGCTTCGCGAGTGGATTGCCAGCATCGGGTCAGACCCACACCTGGGCGGCACCCGTTCCCTGAGACGAACAAAGGCGACCCTGATCAATCGTCGGACTGGTAACCTACGAGCCGTGCAGCTTTTGCTCGGCCACACCAAGAATCGAGAGCACCGTCCGATATCTCGGCATTGAGGTCGATGACGCCCTTGCTATCGCGGAACAGATCGACCTTTAAATCTAGCCGAGCGGAGCGGGCTGTTCCGCCCGATTAGTTGCGCAAGATTTCCGCTTTGCGCGATAGAACTGAGGGCGCTACGCGACAAAAGGCATTTAGCATCGGTCTGTCGCTCGATTCCCGCGGGTAACATTTTCCGCTCGTTACTGCACTGAAGCGCTGCCGCTTTACCGGCGGGGGGCTTTTCAATTCGGAGATAAGCCGCGCCGGTGGCTACGCGAATGCAGTCCGCCATCGCCCACGAGGTGATTGAATAAGCATACAGCTGTTTGGTGCAGCGCAAACTAACAAGCAGAGCAGAGCGAAGCCCGCTTTGGGTCAGGCGCGTATGTTTGAGTCTGCGTCAGCCACTTCTGCTTTCCGCCCGATCGCTACCAAATCTGGCACAGCGGCAAGTGACGTGGTGGGCGTGCGCCGTGGAAAGGCGGCGCTTTCCAGTGGATGCAAGTCCCACCCGGCAACAGCTCCAGCCGGAGCACCGGGGCAGTCATGCTGTCGGTCACGGCGGCCACCCGACACCGAGTTGCGCGGCCGTTTACGTGAGCTGGCCAATCAACGACGCCGGTTCGGCTATCGGCGGCTCTTCATTCTGTTGCAGGAGGAAGGCGAGCCTTCCAGTATCAACCGCATCTACCGGCTCTATCGCGAGGAGGGACTGGAGGTGCGCGGTCTCGCAATGTGCTTAGCCGTCGCCTCCGCTTTTGCCGCGCCGCCGAAGATCGAAGCGGCTATCAAGACATTCAAAGCGATCGGCGCCGATCCCGCGAAACTGGAGATATATTCCCCCGCGTGCCAGCTTCAGTCAGTTGCACTACAGCGATTTCTTGTCACCGATATAGACCCGCTGGACGCAACAGTGCCGGCATCACCGACAAGTTAGCCGCGTACTGTTCCATCAAACAGATCGGGGAATCGGCTCGCTGCAGGACCAATTACATGCCTAGATGTTGTTCATCTATGTGCCGGAAGAAGATGTGAATGACTTCCTGAAGCGACTTAGTCCTTTCGCCGAGATCGATGCGTCATCGAACAAAGCGGGTACGTCATCCTTGATCGACTTCGTGGCTTCCAGGATGCGCCGCATGCCTGGCCGGCGCAGTCCCTCAAGCGTGATCCCTCTATGTCAGGTATGGCTAGCGCAATCCGATCTGACGCTTTGGCACCCATCTTGACGAGTGCCAATCCCTGCCTAAATTTTTTACCAGCAAGGAGGTCGAGATTACAAAGGGGACGCGATCATGCCGGAATATCGGATTTTCCGCCTGGACGATGCAGGAACAATCCTAGGGCGGTCTGAGACCCGCACATTCGACAGTGACCTAGACGCCATCCGCGAAACGAACAAGTCGCTCAACGGCGCGACCATCGAGATTTGGGACGGGCCGCGCCGCGTCGCGACAATCAAATCGAATGGGCAAGACGCGTGCGGCGCAATTTGATTTCGGGTCGCTGGAGCCCTCTCTCGTCCGCAGGACTGAGTGTGAGGGCGCATTCGCCTGCCGCCGCTGTCGCGGGACGTGGGCACGAGCTTGACGCGCTTAGGGACGCGGTATTGACGATGAGATCTTGCCTATCAGCATTTCGGCGATCATCCGAGAGGCTTCGGTAGCCTCTGCTGAGGTATCGGTTCCGATTAAGTTTTGCGCCCGGTAACCGATATCTGCAGCTTCGGATTTGCTAAGGACGCCCTTGGCAATGAGGACGTCAATAAGTGCCGTAGTGATCGCTCCGCCGGCGATCGCAACCGAACTGGCTTGCGCCATGACTACCCTCCATCGAAACGCGCAGAGTCAGGCTGGCCTGCAGGCCGCGCACTCTGTTCGCGTGAATATAAGGATGCCAAGCAGCGCCGCCACTAGAAATCGATAACGGATGCGTGGCGGCGAGCAAATATGAGCTGCATTGCGAGCTTAGTTGGCCGCCGATTGCGACTGGATCGAGCATCTCATTCGCGCCTCAATCCTTCCAACATCCTGCAAGTTCGATGGGGGCGGGGGACCGTCGAGCACCGCTCGGCGAATGGCGGGAGCCCGACATATTGCTTCATGATAGCCCTCCGATTCGTTGCTTGCGAAGGGCTTTAAGGTAGCGGACATTCCTTGCCGCGAGCGCCGACCGCAATTACATCATCGTGTTCAAACTTTGAACGCCGAAACACACTGAAAGTGCTTTGAAGGTCGGCATGGGCGAAAGGCGTTGATCTGTACAATGCCGCACGGCTTGTTCGGTCTATTGATCCAGATGCGAGAGAAGGGCCCGATTCCCAAACCCACTAGATCATCGTCCCCGTCATCGCGGCACAGTCGGAGCCCGTTGCCGAGCAGGCAAGTAATCTCGCTACCGTTGCGCCAGCCGCATGAGGCGGTTTCAGAGGTCCCAACAATATAGAGAAAACTTGATCAATATAGCGAAAACTGACGAGGAAGATGGGTCAATCCTACGGTGTGGCCGGAATTTGCATTCACGATGAGAAGATTTTCGGTCGCCATCGTGTCCCCGGCATTGAAAAGCTTCAACGTACAATGCTCGTCAACGGCATTTCCCTCTTTGTCGAAGCCGCGCTGCGTCCTCATAGCGAGGTATTCGGCAGCGTTTTGATTGTCCGATCCAGAACTCAAGAGAGCGGTGAACTTCGTTCCATCTTGCGCTGTTACTGTTGCGGCGACTGATGATGCCCCAGCTGCAGAATTGTTCGGATTTCCAGTAAAGGAAACGTAGGGCGGCGTGTTTGTGCCGGGCAGAGTGCTCATGGTTAGAGTGACTTGCAGCGAAGACGAATTTATAGCAATATTCCGATCTTGAAAGAATCTCGCTATGGCATCCTTGATCAACGTTTGTAATTTTGCCGTGGCGTCTTGCTCATGTCCTTGAACGCAAAGGTAGTCTTTACTGACGGGAGCCGCGACCAACGAGCCGCAAAGCAAAAGACAAAAAAGTATCGTTCGTAACATGGTGCTCATGGCGCCTCCCCTGGATCCTTGTGCGTCTGAAATAATTGAACAAACTGCAGGCGCATTTGATGATGGTCAAGCGGCCGAAGCACGGCGTCATAGGTGCGCTTGGGGCACTCAGCCTTCTATACCCTTCTTGGCCAATTCCTTTTTCGCTTTCTCATTTTTCGTGAGGGGAGTGAGACATAACCGAGAGCGGGCGGGATGGATGCGCGATTTTTAGGCTGACGACTTCCGGGCCTTGCCTGTCGCGAGCAAGCGGCGAATGTGATATGAACGGCTTGCGCCTCATAAGGCTACGGAATCAAACTTGCCTCGCACAACTCTTTTGCGAACTCAACCGTGCGCGATACGGTGCCCCCAGAACTACGTCGACGATGAGCGTGCCGAAAATACGACGAGGCCGCCACGCGAGGCGGCCTCGTCATAACCTCTAACGCTCTATTCCAACCCACCGGTCTCCGTTCCAGTATCCCCGACCTTCATGCTCCCGAAAGGTAATGCCGGGCCCAGCGTTCCAACCATCCGGATGAACAATAATGTGCGCTGAGGGAGGGTAAGTGTACGTTTCGTGAATATGCCAGCAAACATTGCCGTTGCAGACAACCGCGGCGGATGCGGTCATCGCTGACAGAGCTAAAGCGCTGGTGCCCAGCGCCGCTCCAATTAAGATTTTCCGCATGAGTGAGACTCCGTGGGTTATGCCCCACACACAATCCAACGGTTAAGATTGCTGACGCGTTCCGGTTCCGATCGTGGAATCAACACCGGAACGCTACGCTGCTAGTTGGTAATGTATGGATAGTTGCTAACACCCCCGAGAATAAATGCCTCGCCGGAGAAGCGGGGCCTCCAGACAGGGTGCTCGAGGGCATTGGGCCACAAGGCGCTGTGAGCCTGCTGTCGAAAAAACAACAACTAAGGCTTGTCCTAGTTTCCCTAAGGCCGAGTTGTCTCGGTCGAGCAACAAATACAGCGCGCTCTGGTTGATCGCGCAACTAACACGACCGTGGCTGCGGCAGCGTCGCCGTAGCCCTCCGACGGAACCCAGCGGTGGTCGACACGTTTAACGGGCGCGTCCGAACCGCCGCCTCGAGACCGGCTTTACTGGCCATGGCCCCGAGGGGCGGGCGACCATTTATCTTTTGACCGACAACCGCAGACGGAGAATTGCCAATAGGCTAGCCAACTACGCGTGGCCTTCCGCCGAACGCGCTGGCCCTTTTTCGCCAGTGACCGGTGCCCCCCAAATAGCTGATCCGGGCTCTTCCACCTAACTTCACGCCGCTCGGTGGCGTGCTAATGACCTACAATCACCTCCATTTAGATTTTGGGAAACGGGTGTGCTGCGAGACCAGCTTGTTGGGATTTGGAACGTCGCTCCGAGAAAGTCGTGGGGCGTATCGGCGGGGGTTGGGGCGTGCCATCAATGACGCGACGGTGACGGTGTTTGCGCCCGGGTGGAGCATCAAAACCAATTTGCCGCCCTAGCGGCTGGCTAGCGCGGAACTGTCGGTGCGCCGCCCCGTTGTGAGAACGGAAGCTCTCGGTATGACCTTTAGCAAGGAGACCATTATGACGGGCGAACTCACGGGCCGCACCATTGCAGTGATGGCAACAGATGGCGTGGAACAGATCGAACTCATAGAACCCGTCAAAGCACTAAAGAAAGCCGGCGCAAACGTCGAGGTGATCTCCGACAAAGACCACGAAATCCAGGGGTTCAAGCACCACGACAAGGCCAGCAAAATCCCAGTGGACACCACCTTGGACGATGCAGATCCGGAAAAATTCGATGGCTTGGTGCTTCCCGGCGGCGTCATCAATCCGGATGCGCTTCGTTTGGTACCGGCGGCGATTGAGTTCGTTCGGCATTTCGTTGAGCAGAAAAAGCCGATAGCTGCAATCTGCCACGGTCCATGGACTCTGATCGACGCTGGGGGTGTGAAGGGCAAGACGATGACGTCGTGGCCGTCCCTGAAAGCCGATCTGTCAAATGCGGGTGCTAAATGGGTGGATCAGGAGGTGGCAACTGACGGGCGCCTCGTCACATCGCGCAAGCCGGATGACCTGCCGGCATTTAACAAGGCCATGATCCGTGAATTTGAGCGTTCGCATGCTGCGGCGAAGTAGCTGCTTAGCCAGGGTCGTCCCGCTAGTTTTCAGTTCCAAACGTTTCAGGGGCTGCGTTTATGCTCCTGGAAATAAACAAACGGCTCATTCCGCCACGCCGGATGCCTTTATGAAGGGATTCTGCTACGTCACGTGACCTCCGGGAAGAATCATTGCGATTTCCATCCGGACTCGGTCCTGATCCCGGACGCTTGCCTTCGTGTCCGGCATCACCCTGCCTGCCGCCAAAAACCTGGCTTTCGATCAAGACTATCAGGGTTCGTTCGCTTGCCAGACATTGGCTCCGCCTTATATCGCACCAACAACTGTAAGCGCTGCGAGTTCCCGCCGAGGTGCAACCACGACACTTTCACTTACCATCGCCGTTCAACCCAATGGAGGCTCTGGGCACACCGTGAAGGTGATGCCACCCGCGTACGTAAAGCCGTACGCCAAACGACAGAAGAATGATGCAACGGACGCCGAGGCGATCTGCGAGGCAGTCACCAGAGCCAATATGCGGTTTGTGCCGACAAAGACACCCGAGCAGCAAGGCGGCTTGGTACTTCATCGCGCGCGCCATCTGTTCATGCGCCCAGCAAACCTCGGTGATTAATGCGATCCGCGCTCATCTTGTTGAGTTTGGCATCGTTGCGCCGGTCGGGCGCAGAGGCGTTGAAGAGCTGCTTCGTGTTGTTGGCGACGCCAATGATAGGCGCTTGACTGAACTTGCGCGCGTGTGCGCTGCCGCCCTCGGTCAGCTCCGGATGATCAAGGCGCAGATCTTGAACTTCGACCGAATGATTACGGCCTGATATCGATCGAACACGATGAGCCGACGCCCGACGATCTCCCTGGCGTAGGGCCTGCCTTGCTTGCGATAACCATTCGCGGGTGAGACGGAACATCGTCCCAAAACACGCGTTGGACGAGGCGAGCCCTGGATACATTTGAGGAATGATTACATGTACCACCGTGCTTTGGTGGTTGATGATGATCCCCTGACGCGAGAACTAATCGCCTCAATGCTTGAAGATTTCGGCTGCGAAGCGATAACGGCTCGGTCCGGCGCGGACGCGCTAGCACAGATCGCTTGCGATGAAGCTATTGATGTTTTGCTTGCTGACATCCGTATGCCGGGCCTTTCGGGAGCGGAATTGGCAGAGCGCGCGCACAGTTTTCGCCCCGATTTGCAGGTTCTGTTGGTCTCAGGCGACAACAGCGACACACGTGGCTTCCCTTTTCTGCAAAAGCCGTTCTCGCGGTCTGACTTGCGACGAGTGATAGCGGACGCGATAGGACATCTCCACTGATGCGATCATCGAATTCCCTCGCCGCTAAAGCTAGGCATTTAGGTCGGTCGCGACAGCGGGATGATCGGCCACGGCGCCTTTTCTGGGATCATGAGCGACCGCCCGTAGAGCGGCTGTGCCTCGGCGTAGCGGCTCTATACGGGACGCTAGCAGTCCCATCGCAACATCGAACCGGGCGAGGGCGCCCTCGGCCATAACCGAGCGAGCCTTTAATAGGGTTCCGGTTCGGGAACGCAGCCCGGAGCCAGAGGTTGAAAGAGCATGACGAAGGTACGACAGGTGAGACGAGGACGGACGGAGCCCGTGATTCCCGAACCTTCCCTGACTTTATCATCGGCAGCATCATCCTCGCCGCCGTTCTTATGGCCGCCATCCTATTCCATGACAGTGCGCTTCCGGCCCGGTGGTTCGGCATCCCGTCCGTGCCCGTTTCGCTCGCTAGCAGCCATGACGCTTCGGGGCAAGGTCACACCCGGCCGGAGCAAGATTGATTCCAGCGACCCCGCCGAACTCAAATACTGGACCCGCCATCTCGGCGTGATACCCGAGGAACTCCAGGGCGCATCGAACGGGTTGGCAATTCCGCCAGCGCGGCTCGCAAGGAAATCCAGAAAACGACGACGCCAAGGATGCAGTGGCGTTGATCTCCGCAATGGTCCGGACGCCGGGGACGGGCCCGAGCCGACCTGAAAACTCAAGGGAGCGACACGCGTGGGCCTCTTTAGCAAAGATATCGAGACGATGGACGACCTTCTCCTGCATGGGCTGAAGGATATTTATTACGCCGAGCATCAGATAGCGAAGGCTTTGCCGAAGATGATCGACAAGGCCAGCAACCGTGACCTGACCAAGAGTCTCAAGGACCATCTCGAAGAGACTTACAAGCAGATCGCCCGCCTCGATCAGATCTTCAAGGTGCTGGGACAGCAGCCGCAGGCCGTGCGCTGTGCGGCCATCGACGGGCTGATCGACGAGGCCGACGAAGTTGCTGGCGAAGTCGAGGACAAGAGCGTGCTGGATGC
>Ga0209579_10003117_pt1 | contig 12226 bp, 8 predicted proteins | sample Coa_R1_2_FD_187152 | JGI IMG/M metagenome (GOLD analysis project Ga0209579, IMG submission 187152) | Surface soil microbial communities from Centralia Pennsylvania, which are recovering from an underground coalmine fire - Coalmine... | ecosystem: Environmental > Terrestrial > Soil > Unclassified... | reverse complement strand
TTGAGTGCGATCTGGAGATCCTGTCCGCGGAGCGACAATTCGTTGACTCGGAGCGGTCTCCGGTGTCTCCCACGATTGCTGATTTGCGCAACGCCGCGGTTCGCCTGCCGCAGTAAGAACGCAGCGGTCCACCTGATGGGAGATCCTAGCTGGCTTCCGAATCATTCCGTGCCGCAACGGGAATGATCGTAATCACGGCTCCGTCGATCTTATTTTCCAGCGTGCGGCAGGGAAGAATTCGCACCAGGTAGCGATTCTTGCCTTTGTCGATCAGCTCTTTGTTGATTGGTTTCAGAGTTGACATCACGTCCTTCACGAGCGTCTCAAAATCGGGAATTTCGACCGACGAATGGATGTTCAGAAGCGGGCGGCCAACGTCCGTTGAGATGAGACCCAGGAATTTTTGAGCTTCGGGCGTAAATCGGCGGACCGTTAAATCACTGCCAACCATCACCACGGCAATCTCGATGCTGCCAAAGAGGTTCGTGAGGTCGGTATTTACCTGCGAGATCTCCAGATTTCGGCCGCGCAGCTCGTCATTTACGGTGGCCAACTCTTCGTTCGCCGATTGCAGTTCTTCCTTCGCCGTTTCCAGTTCTTCGTTTGTGCTCTGCAGCTCTTCGTTGCTCGAAAGGATCTCTTCATTCGCCGATTGCAATTCCTCGTTCGTAGCTTCCTGTGTTTCTATCACCGACTGCAAATACTCCTTCGCGGCTGCAAGTTCCTGTTGAAGCTTTACAATTTGAGCGGCGGACGCTTTGGCATCGGCGCCCCGACGGCCCTTCCTGACGACTATCCGGGTTTGCTTCTCGCTGGTCTTGTCGTGAAAGACAATCATGTAATACCGTTCCTTCAGATTCGGCACGTTGATTGGCGTGACCTCAAATCCAGCCGTTCGTGCGGACAGCCCGCCCGAGGAGGAGCCGGCACCTTCGCCGTCATCTCCCTCCTTAAGCGGAACATTCTCCTTTCGGACAACGGCGTTTTCTTTCTTTGCCCGGGCGATGGCATTCCGCAAATCGAGAAGGAGTCCCTCTTGCGCCATTTTCAAAATGCTCAGGCTTGCTCGGCCGGGCATCAGCTTAAGAAAATGGCTCACATTGCCCCGCGTGTAGATGACTTCGAGATCGTCATTTACGAATACTGCGGCGGGCGAGTACTGGCTCAACACTCGGCGATCGAACTCCTTTTGCGCTTCCAGAAAATTCCACGCCGAGTCGGTCGGCTTCAAGGACGCACGGATTGCGGCAGGACCGCCGCGTCCGGATGGATGTTCGAGCGAAAAGCTCACCACCTGGCGCACCGCCGTTGTCTTTCTCGAGAAAATCTTTTGGTTACGATCCACATTGGTGAAAAGGTTGCTGGCTTGGCCGATGCCCTCTGAAGTACCGAGTACTAAGAATCCATCCGGCCGCGTGGCATAGTGAAACAGAGAAATCACTTTGGCCTGCAACACTGGTTCGAGATAAATCAACAAATTCCGGCAGCAAATCAAATCCATCTGGGAGAATGGCGGGTCGCTCAAAATGTTGTGCTGAGCGAAGATGCACATATCGCGGATGGCTTTGCTGATCCGGTAGCCGCCGTCAGTCTTGCTAAAGAACCGGCGTAGCCGCTCGGGAGAGACATCCGCTTGAATATTATCCGGATATACGCCGCTTCGGGCGCGACCTACGTTGCTTTCACTTACATCCGTCCCGAAGAATTGAATCGAATTCGTGGAAGCCTTGTCGCCCAAATATTCCAGCAGGGTGATCGCAACGGAATAAGTTTCCTCGCCTGACGAACAAGCGGGGGTCCAGATTCGAATTGTGCGGTCCGCACTGGACCCTCTCAGAATCTCGGGAAAAACCTCTGCGCGCAGGGCCTCAAACAACCCGGGATTCCGGAAGAAACTTGTAACGTTGATCAGCATATCCTGATAAAGCGCTTTGATTTCGGGCGGATTCACCTGCAAGAACCGCACGTACTGTTCTAAATTATCGATTTTGTGGACAACCATGCGCCTTTGAATTCGCCGCAAAATCGTGGATTGCCGGTAATGTGTGAAATCGAGTCCAGTCGAACGGCGCAGCAGCTGAAATATCGTTGCGAGACCGTTACCCTGCTGGGCGGGAACTTCTGCGGCCTCCGTTTTAGAGTTCGCTGTATATGGGTGACGCGCGATACGAACCAATTCGCGAGCGATACTTCGCGGCGGTAGCACGTAGTCTGCGCAACCTGCGTCAATAACGCTTCGTGGCATGCTGTCGTACTTTGCCGAACCTTCATCCTGGGCGAACGTCACCCCGCCTTGCGCTTGAATTTCCGCCATGCCCAATGTGCCGTCGCTGCCCAATCCCGAGAGAATAATGCCAATCGCGCGATTGCCTTGCTGCTCGGCGAGCGATCTCATGAAGAGATCTACAGGCATCGGCGTCCCGCTGGTCTCAATTCGTTTTTCGAGTTGCAACGAATGATCGGAAACAGTCATCGTCGCGTTGGGAGGGATTACGTACACATGGTTGGGTTCGAGGCGCATGCCCTTGGTCACTTCCACGACGGGCATCGTGGCCTTCTTAGCCAGCAAGGCACTCAGAAGGCTTTCGTGTTTTGGGTCCAAGTGTTGAATCAGCACGAAAGCCATTCCTGTATCGGAGGGAAGATTCGTCAGTAGCTCAGTGAACGCTTCGACGCCGCCAGCGGAGGCGCCTACACCGGCAATCAGAAAATCTGCTTGGGAGCGCGGCGGCGCGATGGAATCTTGCTTTCGATTGTTGGACGATTTCGACTTGGGCCGCTTGGTTGCCATTTGTCGACCCCCTCTCGCGCGGACCTCGTGGGCAGGGGGCGAACGCGCGATTCTAGCCTTAACGGTGCGGGATAACAACCACAATGCCCTCCAGAGGCCGATTCTGACGGCAAATAGCGCCGAGCTAAAGGGAATTGCGTATTGTCAGGGGCTGGCCTAGCTGTAGGATACTCTCATTCCCGAGCCTCTTGTGCGAAAGAACTCCATTCGCGGATCCGGTGTGAACCGGGCCCGTTCAAAGAAAGTCCGCCGCGAAAAAAGACTCCCCGGCGATTGGAACGGGCGCTTAGGCAGCCGTCTTTCTTCCCTAATGGACTCACTCGCCTTCGGAGTGGCCATAGCAAATCGTGACGGTAATCTACTATACACGAATAGTTATTTCTTGGAAATGTTTGGTCAACCCACTCGCAGAGTTTCTTCCGGGTCGAACCTCAAATCGTTCGTAGCGGCAGCTTCCTGGCCTCCTCTTCAGGAGGCGATGTTTCGAGGCGCACTCGAAACGACGGATGGCGAGATTAAAGTACCGAGTCCTGACAACGGCCTTCGGACGATACGCATTTCTTTTTCGCCTTTTCTGGACGCGCCTGACACGATAAAGATCACCGCCACGGACATTACAGATCTCGCCAACGCGCAGGCCGCACTAAAGTTGTCAAAAGATTCGATGAATTCTTTGAGCGCGCGGGTTCTCGAATTGCAGGACGAAGAACGGCGGCGCTTGGCGCGTGATCTACATGACACAGTAGGCCAAGAGATCGTTGTGGTGCTGATGACCTTGGATACGATTGCGCGCACTTGGGACAAGCCCGATCCGAATGCTCGGAAGAATCTGCTCGAAGCAGTCGATTGGTTGCGCAAGGTAGAATCCGAAATTCGCACGTTTTCCTATCTGCTCCACCCGCCCCTTTTGGACGATATGGGCCTGGCGTCAGCGCTGAATTGGTATATGGAGGGCTTCTCGAAACGTTCCGGCATTTCCGTGCAGTTGTCGGTTCCGGATAATCTACCGCGCCTGTCGCTGCAGGCAGAGACAGCCTTGTTCCGTATCATGCAGGAGAGCCTTTCCAATGTGATACGCCATTCTCGAAGCAAGCAAGCATGGGTTCGGATCGTGCTGGAGCCGCATTACTTGAAACTATCCATTCGAGATGAAGGGCGAGGCTTCGACCAGGCGGCTCATGGAGGTTCTGTGCCATCAGGAGTGGGCATCGAAGGAATGAGGGGACGCCTCAGATCCCTCGGGGGGAGCTTAGATCTGCAATCGGGGCCGCACGGAACTGAGGTGATCGCTAGCGTTCCTTTGCGTAATGGTGCCGCCATTTCCCCGGATAGTGTTCGTGCGCGGCGTCAACAGAAGGGTGGAGCCCCACAAGCTGCCACCGGCCTCGCGAAGCGTATCCTGATAGTTGACGATCACGAAGTCGCCAGGAAAGGGATACGCTTCCTGCTCAATGACGAAGACGATTTGGAAATCTGCGGCGAAGCGCAGGATGGATTGGAGGCCTTTGAAAAGGTTCAAAGGCTTAACCCGGATTTAGTGATTCTCGACCTCAACATGCCCGGGGGCGGCGGCTTTTCCGCTGCGAACAGAATTCGCAACGCCGGCCTTACGCCAAAGATTCTGATCTATACCACGCACACTTTTCCTGGATTGGAACGCATCGCGCGTGCGGCGGATTGCGACGGCTTCGTTGTGAAGGCGAATGCAACACAGGATCTGATCCGCGGAATTCGTGCGGTGCTGCGAGGAGAAGAGTTCTACAGCTCGCTCAATGCCAAAGCGCAAAACGCCTGATACTTCCATTGGCCATGGCGGGGGCATACCCGCTCATTTGGCCTTTGCGTGCTGCTGAGCGGACGCTAGCAGCGGATCTAGTTTTCGCAACTTTTCGACGAGCTCTTCCCTCATGGACGCCGTCAGGTTCGTCGCTCCCAGATACTTCCTCGCGGTTGCAACGGCCTTCCTCGCATGGTTCAGGTTGCGTTCGGAGCGTTGTTCGTCGTCCGTCGATTGAGAAATGCCGACAAATGTGAGTGCTAGGTCGAGCTCGGTTGAGATGAACCGATACCGCAAATGCTCCTGGTCTCTTCTCAGTTCTTCGTAATGTAAAGGCTTTTCCATAATTCACGCTCTACGACCACGCTGCTTGGCGAGACCCCTAGACAGTAGCTTGAACCACGTTGTGATCCCGTTTGATTCGAATGATTACTGTATTGCCCTATGCGAGAATCTGGTATTCAGCCGAGGTACCCGTGCTGGCCGCTCGCCAGAAAAGCAACAATTCCGGTGGACACACCGGCCTATTCTCATGTCAAATTATGGACGTAGGACGAGGCAGTGTTATCTGGGGGTTTGGGCGATGCGACATGTTCTATCTCTCTGCGGACTCGTGTTGTTTGTCACCGGGGCTTCGTACGCACAAAGCAGCGCGGCAAATCCTCTGCTGTTAGCTGCTCCATTTACAATATCTTCCACGGGAGACGTATCCGCAGTTTCCACGTCACCCTCATCGACCACCATCTCACTCTCACCCGCATCGGTCGCACCCAACCCCGGCGATTCCGTTGCCACAGTTGCAACCAATCCCTTTTCGACTGCGGCCACTCCCAATCCGGCGCCTGATCCGCAATACGTGCAGGGCGTCTTCGTAAACTATAACTGGCAGGCGTATGTGGGCTACACCTATACCCACTTCAGCGCCAAAGGCGGGATCAGCCGCAACCAGAATGGTTTCAACCTGAGCATCGTGCGCTACTTCAATTCTTGGTTTGGAATTGAAGGTGAGTTTTTTGCGACACACGATTCGCCCAACAACCAAAGCTCGTGGTTCTTGTTTGGCGGTGGCGGACCTCGATTTCGCTGGCAAGCTCGGAGGGGAATCGAAGTATTCGCGCACGGTCTCGTTGGGTATTCCCATTTGACTCCGCAGACCGCTTTCGGAAATCAAGAAGCGTTTGGTTATGAGTTGGGTGGCGGCGCAGACTTTCCCACACCTTGGCGCAGGGTGGGGTTGCGCGCCGGAGCCGACATGATTGGGACGCGGTATTTCGGCGACAACCAATTCAATCCGAAAGTTTACGGCGGAGTTTTCTTCAAATTCTAGGCTTCACCATCAACGGGAAGAAATGTATGGTTTCCCGAACGCGACGTCCTCAAAAATCTGCGGCCTCCAAAAAGCTCCGAACACCGGAGCCAGCGCCAGCTGCGGAGCTACCGAACCTCGACGAGGAAGTGGACGAGGCTTCGCGGGAATCTTTTCCAGCAAGCGATCCGCCGGCATGGACTGGAGGCCACGACGAGCCAGCGCCGAGCAAAAAGAAGCGCAAATAATTTCGCCACTTTATTGTCCTCTCTCACATCGAATGGCTGCGATCAAATTCATCGCAGCGGCCGCTAAGAAAAGCAAGGAGATCCGCATGGCTTCTAGTTCGAATGAAACCAAAATTTCGCTGCAGGTGGGATCCGAGCTTCGAATCAAGAACAACGGGGACATCGTGATCGACAATCCCGAGCTTGAGCTTGCTGCCGACGATCGGGCCGCGGACGCGGTGCTGGTTTATCGCTTCGACCCGAAGGCCGGCGAGCATGTGCTTCGCCTGCTCGATCCGGTGGCCGATCATCGCCATATGAAAGCCCATCGCCGCGATGACTGAGCCCGTCGTCGCGAGCCTCATGCAAGTTTTGCATCTCGCTGAGCTTCACGCCCAACTTACTCCTTGCTATTCTTGCTGCTCTGCAAAAACCAAGAGCGTTTGCTCCCCGGAGCTGCCCAGTGATCTTCGATAGCCTGCAGATTCGCGACGTCCTGCTACGCAACCGGATTATCGTCTCGCCGATGTGCCAGTATTCGAGCACGGATGGTTTCGCCACGGATTGGCATCTGGTGCATCTGGGCAGTCGCGCGGTGGGCGGCGCTGCACTCGTTTTCACCGAAGCAACGGCCGTATTGCCTGAAGCGCGAATCAGCCCCCAGGACCTGGGTCTTTGGAAAGACGAGCACATCGAGATGCTCGCGCGCATTGCGCGATTCATTCATAGCCAGGGGGCCGTAGCGGGAATTCAGCTCGCGCATGCAGGCAGAAAAGGCAGCACCGCTCGTCCATGGGAAGGCGGCAAGGAGATTCCCGTATCACGGGGAGGATGGATTCCTGTCGCGCCGAGCGATGTGCGATTCGCGGACGACTACCCGAATCCGGTCGCTCTCGATGAACGGCAGATCCGCATCACCGTGGAAGCATTCGCCGAAGCGGCTCGGCGCGCTACCGATGCGGGATTCGACGTGATCGAAATCCATTCAGCGCACGGCTATCTTTTGCACGAATTTCTTTCGCCGCTCTCAAATTTCCGTTTCGATTCCTACGGCGGTTCGCTCGAAAACCGCACGCGCATCGTTCGCGAGGTCGTCAGCGCGATTCGCGGCGTGATTCCGAAAGGTATGCCACTTTTCATTCGCATTTCTGCGACGGATTGGATCGAAGGCGGCTGGGATATCGAGCAATCCATCGCTCTTGCCGGTCAACTTGGTCCGCTGGGCGTCGATCTCGTGGATTGTTCATCCGGCGGGATTTCTCCTGCTGCTAACGCCAAGATTCCAGTTGCGCCGAATTACCAGGTGCCGTTTGCGGAAGCGATTCGGCGCGAGACCGGAATTCTTACAGGCGCGATCGGAATGATCACATCCATGAACCAGGCCGACGCGATTCTGCGGGAAGGCCGGGCCGACGTGATCCTGATGGCGCGCGAGTTTTTGCGCGAACCTTACTGGCCGCTCCATGCGGCGCATGTCGAAGGTTTCCAGGCGTCATGGCCGGCTCAATATCTGCGAGCCGCCCCGCAAGGAACGCCCGCGCGCGAGCCGCTGGAATTACCCAAGTCCATGCGTCGCGCTTCGGTGCGGACCAGCGCTGCCGAGTGAATCGCAGTTTCAGATTATTTAGGCGGAAACACTCGCGGCCAACCCTCTAGTTCCACAGCGACAAACCATCTACCATGTCGGTCGTGACGACCGGCACCGTTCATCGCCGCATCTTCGCAGCCACCGGAATCGTGATGGCGAGCGTTCTGCTCAGCCGCGTCCTGGGATTTTTTCGCGATTGGACCGTTGCGCATCAGATGGGCTCGAATGCGGTCACCGATGCCTATTACGCCGCGTTCACCCTGCCGGATTTCTTGAATTACCTCATCGCCGGTGGTTCGCTAAGTGTCACGTTCATACCGGTATTTGCCAAATACGTCGCCGAGAAGTCTGAAGACGAGGGCTGGCACGTTTTCTCGACGGTCATTAGCGTGATGGGTTTCGCGCTACTCGCGCTCATAGTCATTGGTGAAATCTTTGCGCACAAACTCGTACCCGTCATCGCTCCCGGGTTCAGTCCTGCGGAGCGCGAGCGCGTGGTTTTTCTCACCCGGCTGATGCTCCCGGCGCAATTTTGCTTTTATCAGGGCAGCATCCTGAGCGCCGTGCAATATGCCAAGGGGCAATTTGTGATCCCGTCGCTCGCCCCGCTCGTCTACAACATCGGAATTATTCTCGGTGGCGTACTTTTGTCTTCAAGAATCGGCATGACGGGATTTGCGGTAGGCGTTCTGGGCGGCGCTATTGCAGGTAATTTTTTGCTGCAAATCTATGGCGCGTATCGAGCGGGCGCGAAGTTTTCTCCTAATTTCAACGTGCGTCATCCTGGCTTCTGGCTTTTTCTGAAGCTCTCCGTGCCGATCATGCTCGCGGTTTCGCTTTCCTTCACGGACGACTGGATCATTCGCTGGTTCGCGTCGTACCTTCAGCCTGCCTCCATCACCTGGCTCAGCTACGGCAAGACTTTGATGCGGGTGCCGCTCGGTATCGTGGGGCAGGGAGTTGGGGTGGCATCGTTCCCGATTCTGGCGCAGCTTTATTCGGAGAAAAAGTTCGACGAGCTCAATCGCATCCTCAATTCCATTTTCAAGGGCATCGTTTTCATTCTCGTCCCGATTTCCGCGCTGACTATGGCTCAGAGTCTGCCGCTCGTGCATCTTGTTTTTTCGCACACGCGGCTGCGCGCGCCGGACATGCAGGCCACCGCCGTCACCCTCGCCTTTTTCTCGATTGGAATGTTCGCGTGGGGCGCGCAATACAATTTGGCGCGGGGCTTCTATGCCACTCGCGACACGATTACGCCGGCCGTCGTCGGGACCGTCATGACGGCGCTGAACCTCCCGCTCTATTGGTGGCTCGTGCGACGGTCCCAACACCTCGGCTTGGCGCTGGCAAGTTCGCTCGGCATCATCGCCTACACAGTGGTGCTGTTTGTTCTGCTCAACCGCCGCACCAAGAACCACGAGCAGGCCCGTCTTGCTGTCTTTTTCTGCAAGGTGACGGCAGCGTCTGTCGCAGCAGGTCTCGTTTGTTACAAAGTGGTGGCCTGGCTTGAGATGCGGTTGTCCTGGCAAGGACCCTTCGGCGCATTGCTGCTTCTTGCGATCGCGACAACGATCGGAATCGTAGTGCTGGGAGTGTCGCTAAAAATTCTGCGAGTGCCGGAGCTTGAGACTTATCTCGAAAAAGCGCTCACGCTTGCCGGTCGAGGAAGGGTGCGCACGCAGGTTGATATTACAAGTCCCGATTAGGCGATCAGGGCTGAGCGGAGGATGAGGGCTGAAGTTCGAGCACAGGACGAAGCGCCACCTGGCTATCCTTCGATACCTCGAGATCGCGTTGCCAGTTCTTGCGTCCCGTCGCTTTGACCAGCACAACATGCGGCCCGGGCTGCACGCTGATCGTTGCTGGCGTTTGTCCGACGAACTTTCCGTCGATGTAGATGTCCGCGCCGTTCGGTTCGGAACTGAAACTCACCGTGCTCGCAGCGGTATGCGCTGCTTCAAGACTTGCCTTCATCAGCGCTCCGGATTGTTCGCTGCTGGCTCCTGCTCCGGTGTGTCCACCTGGGGGCGCCACAGGCGTTTTCGCATTGGCCTCCGAAACTTGTTCGAGCTGAAAAGTGAAATGGCCGCCCTTCAACAAAAAATAGCTGCCATGGCGCCGACCCGTCATCGAAATCCACTGCAATGGGCCATCGGTCAAGGTGATTTGCTGCGATGTGTACCCGTCCTTGTGGATCTTGAGGATGAGCGCATGTTCGAGACGAGAGCTGAAAACAGTATGCGGTTTGCGAAAGTAGGAGGAAGGGTAGTCGATCGTGTAAGGCGTCACTCCAATGGCAGCCCCGTCAATTTCGATGGTAGCGCCGGCGGGAACGCTTGTAATGGTCAGGTGTTCGGCAAGCGATGGCGGAGCGACCACTGTGCCTGCGGCCAACAAAATCAGCGCGCATATACAGGGGCGCCTGGGTGCCTGCATCTTTGGCCTCCCGGTGAAATTAGAAGCGGGCTGCCACTTTCACAGGTGACTAGGAAAGTTGTCAATTAGGGGAAACGCGCAGAAATACGGTCGGGATGCGTATTCACCGCAGCCAAGCCCGGGACGCTGCCAAACGGATGGTTAGGTTAGTGCAAATACTTTGCCAGCCAGTCGAGAAAGGTTTTGTACCAGAGCTGGCTATTTTGCGGCTTCAGCACCCAGTGACCCTCGTCGGGAAAGAGCAGCAGCTTTGAAGGCACGCCCTGGCGTTGTAGCGCAGTGAAAAACTCAAGATCCTGCGTGTAGGGAATGCGGAAATCCAGTTCGCCGCCGACCACGAGCGTCGGCGTCTTGTATTTACCTAGCGCAGCCGCATACTCACTCGGCGAATATTTCTTGTACAGCTCTGGATGCGACCACGGGGGCCCACCAAACTCCCAGTCCATGAACCAAAGCTCTTCGGTCGCTCCATACATGCTCACCATGTCGTACGAACCCGCATGGCTGATCAGACATTTGAACCGGTCCGAATGCGTCGCAATCCAGTCCACCATGTAGCCGCCAAACGAGCCTCCGGCCGCCGCAAGCCGCGTGCCGTCAATAAACGGATACTTCGCGATCGCGGCATCTGCGCCTTTCATGACGTCCTCATAAACCTTACCGCCCCAGTCGCGGCTGACATCTGCTTCAAATTTCTCTCCGTATCCGGGCGAACCGCGCGGGTTGACCATCACCACCACGTATCCCGGTGAAGCCATCATTTGCTGATTCCAGCGGTAGCCCCAGGCGTCCGTCCAAGCCTGCTGCGGGCCGCCATGAATCAGAAGCAGCATCGGATATTTCTTTGACGCGTCGAAATTCGGCGGCTTCACCATCAGGCCTTCCACTTGCGTCTTCCCGGCGCCGGCGAACGAGAACGGTTCCATCGGCGAAAGATCAAGTTGCGCGAGAATCGCTTCGTTCTGATGTGTAATCTGCCTAACGTTCTTTCCATCGGCGTCAACAGTGAAAATTTCCATGGGCATCGTCAGGCTCGTGCGGGTAAATACCAACGAGCGACCATCCTTGCTGACTTCAATTTCATTGTTGAAACTGGCGCCGAGAACCAGTTTCGGCGCGCTGCCAGCGGCCGCAGCAATCGAAAAAACCGGCATTTCGGATTTTTCCTCTGCCGCGAAATAAATCGCCTTACTGTCGGCGCTCCACGCAATCGAGTCGATGCTGCGATCAATATTCTCGGTCAAATTAAGCGCTTCGCCCTTCGCGCGGTCGTACAGCATCAATCTCCAGCGATCGCTTTCCCAACCGGGATGCGTCTGCGCGCGATATGCGATCCATTTTCCGTCAGGTGAGTATGCGGGGCCCCAGTCGTTCGCTGGATTTGTTGTGATCCGCTTTGGCGCGGCTCCTCCAGCCACCGGCACAGTGAAGAGATCGCCGTTTGTGCTGAGCGCCGCATCCGCATCGGTATTTGCGGTAAAGCACAGCTCGCTGCTGTCAGGAGAAAACGCGATTGCGTCTGGATCGCCCAGATTGAACGGCGGCACATCATAATCAGCGCCAGGGTTAAGATCGCGCGCTACGCCCCCACCAGCCGGCATCACGAATAGATGGCTCCGAGTGCCATCCCACCAGCCATTCCAATGGCGATAGAGCAAGTGCTCATAAATTCTCGCCTTCACCTTGCTTTTTTCGCGTTGCGCCCTGCGCTCCGCGTTGCAGGCCTCGTCCTTGCAATCGGGATAAACACTCGAAACAAACGCAATCCATTTTCCATCGGGCGACCACAACTCGGCGTCCGCGCCTCCAGACAAAGAAGTCAGGCGATTCGCGTCGCCGCCATCCAGCGTAATCCAGTAAACCTGCTGCTCGCCGTCGCGCGATGAGAGAAATGCGATCCGCTTGCCATCAGGTGACCAGCGAGGTCGCATGTCGCTGCCGCCACGAGTAATTTGCCGCGCTTCGCCGCCCTCCGCGGAAACCAGCCAGATGTCGCGCACCACACGATTCGCTTCGAGATTCGGCGTGCCGACTTCATAGGCGATCCATTTGCCGTCGGGAGATATCTGCGGCCCACTTAAGCGGTGCATCGCAGCCA
>Ga0209579_10003115_pt1 | contig 12231 bp, 13 predicted proteins | sample Coa_R1_2_FD_187152 | JGI IMG/M metagenome (GOLD analysis project Ga0209579, IMG submission 187152) | Surface soil microbial communities from Centralia Pennsylvania, which are recovering from an underground coalmine fire - Coalmine... | ecosystem: Environmental > Terrestrial > Soil >... | reverse complement strand
AGGCATTGGCGAGCTGACGTTCAGCGTGCTCGGCCCTCTCATTGACCGAGTCGCCCTGGTTTCCGAAGATGAGATCCTGGAAGGCGTGCGCTGGATGCTGGCCAATCATCAATATTTGATCGAGCCGACGGCCGCCGTCGTTATCGCTGCGTGTCTTACAGGTAAAGCGGGAAAGCTGGACGGGCCTGCAGCAGTGGTCATCTCGGGCCGTAACGTGAGCGCGGAGACCGTCAATAAAATCCTGTGCAAGTCTTGACTCTCGAAGATATCCGTGATCGGATCGACGATGCGGTCCTGATCGATCGCATGCGGGACGCTTTGCTCGCGCAATCGCGTGGCGAATGCGATTCACCGATGCCGATGCATCTCGATATCGAGCCCGGTTGCGAGGTTCACATGAAGTCGAGCTATCGCCGGGGCGGGGACTATTTTGTCTTGAAGATGGCCAGCACCTTTCACGGCAAAGGAAATGGCATGATGCTGCTCGCTTCGGCCGACACCGGCGAACCGGTTGCCTATTTCGCGGACTCGGGCCATCTGACCGACGTCCGCACCGCTGCCGTCTCCGCGATGATCGCACGCGAACTCAGGCGGCAGGATCAGACGATCGGGATCCTCGGAAGCGGCATTCAGGCCAGGCTGACGGCGCGGTTCCACGCTCAGGTCCTGTCGCTCAAACGAGTCTACTTGTGGGCCCGCGCGCCGGAGCGCGCCGAACGTGCCGCTGAAGACATTCGCCACTTCGTGCGCGATGTCGCGGTGCTCTCATCGCCCGCAGCCGTAGCCGCCGCGACCCGTCTTATCGTCACCTGCACGGCCTCTCGAGAGCCGGTCCTCATCGCAAACGACATCGAGGACGGCACCCACATTACCGCCGTAGGCGCGGACTCTCCCGGCAAGCAGGAGTTAGATCCCGAAATTCTACGCAGGGCGGATACAATCTGGGTCGACTCACTAGAGCAATGCAAGCGGCTGGGCGAGTTACAGCACACGCCCAGTGAATGGACGAGGGCCCTCCCGTGTTTGAGCGCGCAAGCACCGCCCTCACGTCTTACGGTTGCCGATCTCACAGGGTTGGGCGTCGAGGATCTCTTCATCGCAGAGTCTATATATGAAAATCGAAACTTTTGAAATGGAGCGGATGCAGTCGACCTGGGAAAACCTGGTCGAGTACGATCTCAGCGAGTCCGGCGTGCGCCCGCTCACGCTTCGCGAGCTCATGGAAATGGGTTTCGACCTCGATGCGTTTCTGGATGTTCCGCTTGGCTACAGCCAGTCGAACGGCACCATCGAACTGCGCGAAACGCTGGCGCAATTCTATCCCGGCGCGACTATCGATCACATCGAAGTCACCAACGGGACTTCGGAGGCGAACTATCTGGTCGCGCTCAGCCAGATCCGGTCTTTTGATGGGTTTGCACTTGAAGTGCCGAATTACATGCAGCTTTGGGGCATTCCTCGCAGCCTCGATGCGCATGTCAGAACCTTCGCGTTGCGCCTCGATCGCGGATGGGAACCGGACTGGGACGAGTTCGACCGCGCCGTCGTTCCCGGTACTCGCATGGTCTACATCTCGAATCCCAACAATCCGACGGGCGCGGTGCTCTCTGAGGCGTCCATGCACAGGATTGTCGAGCGCTGCGAGCGCGTCGGCGCATGGCTGCTGGCGGATGAAGTCTATCGCGGCGCCGAAGTCTCGGGTCGGCTCGGGAAGAGCTTTTGGGGCATGAGTGAGCGCGTGATCGTCACCAGCGGGTTATCGAAAGCATGGGGCATTCCGGGTGTTCGCATCGGGTGGATTGTCGGGCCCAAGGATTTAATCGCCGAATGTTGGGCCCAGCATGATTCCCTCACCATATGCCCGGGGAAACTTTCAGACCGCCTCGCGCGAGTTGCTGTCGCGCCAGTGAATCGCGAAAAATGCTTTGCTCGAACCCGCGCCGTGTTGAACACGAACCTGGAACTGGCACGCCGTTGGGCTCGAAGCTTCGATGGCCTCCTCGAGTGGATCGAACCGCAGGCCGGCGCCATCGCTCTGATGAAATACAACGCGAGCGTCCCGTCGATTGAGCTCTGCGAACGAATCCGGGATCGGCAGAATACCTTGATCGTTCCGGGCAAACATCTGGGGCTGGAGGGATTTGTGCGGATCTGGCTGGGCGCGAAGGAAGAGTATCTTTGCGAGGGTCTGCGACGTATCGGCGAGGAATTTCGATTGCTCCGCTAACGCGTGTTATCCTAAATTTTCCGGGCAAAACAGCGCAAAACCGTGTGGGCGTGCGTGTGCCGGTACTGCCCTACGCTTCGCTTTATCAAGAGAACCAAGGACTCAAGTGGACTCCCAAAAACTCAGCCAGGCCTCAGCGCGAACGGGCTTCGATCGCGCGATCGCCGCGTTGATCGATCACACGCTCCTGCGCCCCGAAGCGACCGCTCCCGACATCCGCCGGATCTGTTCCGAGGCGCGGGCGTTCGGCTTCGCGAGCGCGTGCGTCAATCCATACTGGGTGTCCCTGGTTGCTTCTGAACTGGCCGGATCAGCGGTGAAAGTTTGCGCGGTGGTCGGGTTTCCCCTGGGGGCGAACGCCACCGCGGTTAAAGTTGCGGAAACAGAAACCGCCCTTCGCGACGGCGCCCATGAAATCGACATGGTGCTGAATATCGGCGAACTCCGCGGAGGAAACGATAGCGCTGTTCGCGACGACATCGCCGCCGTGGTGAAGGCCGCGCACCAGGGTGGCGCAATCGTCAAAGTGATCTTGGAAACGGCGCTGCTCGACGATTCGCAGAAGGTCAGGGCCTGTACACTGGCGAAAGCCGCCGGCGCCGACTTCGTGAAAACGTCCACCGGGTTCGGGCCCCACGGCGCGACCGTGCAGGATGTTGCGTTGATGCGCCGGATCGTCGGCGCGGAAATGGGTGTGAAAGCCTCCGGCGGCATTCGAACATTGGAAGACTTGAAAAATATGGTCAACGCGGGCGCGAATCGCATCGGGGCCAGCGCCAGTGTCCAGATCGTCGAAGCCACGGCGCGATAGAACCGCATGGCCATCTCCCGCAAATCCGCAGTCTTCCGCGAGCGCGCCGAACTGCTCGATTTCCTGTTGGAAGTCGCCCGAGTTACTTCCGAAACTCTGGACCTCGACAAGCTTCTGGAAAACGTCGCCGCGATCGTAAAAACCGTAGTTCCCTACGACCTTTTTGCGATCTTACTCTATAACGACGCCGCGCAAGGTCTGCGAATCCGCTACTCGATCGGCCATCGAGACGAAGTCGTTCGCAGCCTGGTGATTCCGTTGAACGAAGGCGTGACGGGAACCGCCGCCGGGACCCGTTTGCCAGTGATGGTCGACGACGTCCGTACGGACGCCCGCTATCTGAACGCCCTGGACGCCGTTCGCAGCGAACTCGCCGTGCCCATGACCGCGCGCGGCAAACTGGTGGGCGTTCTCGACGTTCAGTCTACGCGCGTAAAAGCATATTCGGAACAGGATCGGGCTCTGATGCGCCTGATCGCCGCGCGCGTGGCTGTGTCCATCGACAACGCCCGTCTTTACCGCCGCGTCGATCGCCAGAACCGGACGCTGCGCACGCTCGCGCATCTCTCCCAGGAATTCAGCTCGATCCTGGATCTGGATGAGCTGCTGGGCAAAATCGCTGCCACCATCCGCGCGCTCATCAACTACGACGCGTTCAGCATTTTCCTGGTCGATGCGGAACGCCAGGTTTTGCGCCACCGGTTCAGCGTCCGCTACGATCAGCGCGTAACGCTCGATAACATTCCGCTCGGTAAAGGCATCACCGGCGCGGCGGCTGAATCGCGGGAGACGGTGCGTGTGCAGGACACGGCGCAAGATCCGCGCTACATCGCCTCGCATCCGGAAATTCGCTCGGAAATGGCCGTGCCGCTGATCGTTCAGGATCGTGTCGTCGGAGTGCTGGACGTCGAAAGCGAACGAATCGCATATTTCACCGAAGATCATCAACGGACGCTTTCGCTGCTCGCACCGCAGGTGGCGAGTTCGGTTGAAAATGCGCGTCTCTACGAAATCCTGGCGCAGCGCGAACAGCGCATGGAACAGGATCTCACGGCCGCCCGCAAGCTCCAGCACGTGCTGCAACCGCGCGAAGCCCCGGCTCTTCGCGGCCTCGAAAGCGCCTTGCGCGCACGCCCCGCGCGCGAAATTTCCGGCGATGTCTATGATTTTTTCGATCATGGCGACGATTATGCGGTGGTCGTATTCGGAGACGTAAGTGGAAAAGGCGCCGCTGCCGCTCTATATGGCGCATTGATTAGCGGCCTTCTGCGCATTCTTGCTCCGCGCCGCCGAAGTCCCGCGGTCCTGATGCAGACCCTGAATGAAACACTGCTGGAGCGCAAGGTCGACGCGCAGTACGCCACGCTGCTGGTCGCGCTATGGGAGCCTCGCTCGCGTCTCTTCACTTTGTGCAATGCGGGAGCCGAGCCCCCGATGATTTTTCGCAACGGCGAGATTATCAAGCCCAAGGCGGAAGGTGTCCCGATCGGGCTGCTGGAAGATCGCGAATACGAGGAAATCGAATTTCAGACCGAAGTCGGCGACACGATTTTGTTCTACTCCGACGGAGTCGAAGACCAGCTCAATACCAAGGAAGAGGAATACACGCGCACCCGCATCGCTCGTCTGCTTAAGAAAAATGGCCATGAATCGCCTAAGGTTATTTCCGACGCCATATTCACAGATCTCGACCAGTTTCGCGACGATACTCCGATTACAGACGATCAATCCATCGTGGTTTTGAGGGTCTGCTGATCATGAAACAGTTGAATTATCGGGATCGGGCCCTATACTGCGACGACACGCCGCTCTCCGACGTGGCGGATGATGCCGGAACGCCTTGTTACGTTTACTCCTCGAACACGATCCTCGAGAATTTTCGGGCATATCACGATTCGTTTGGCGACATCCGGCACACGGTCTGTTATGCAGTGAAAGCCAACGGCAATCTTTCGCTGTTGCGACTGCTTGCCCAGGCCGGCGCGGGATTCGACATCGTATCCGGAGGCGAACTCTATCGAGTGATGCAGGCGGGCGGCGACCCCGCGAAAATCGTCTTCTCAGGCGTCGGAAAAACCTCGGACGAGATCGATCAGGCGCTCGCCGCCGGCATCCTGGTTTTTAACTGCGAATCCGAACCGGAGCTGGCGTTGATCGATGCCCTGGCGCACCGTCGCGGAGTGAAGGCGCGAGTCGCCCTGCGTGTGAATCCGGATGTCGAAGCTGTCACACACGCCTACATTTCCACGGGGCGTCTAACGCACAAGTTTGGCGTCGACATCGGTGATGCCGAAGCCGTGTATGAGCGCGCGCGGCAGCACAAGAATCTGCTCCTTGAAGGCGTAAGCTGCCACATCGGGTCCCAACTCATGGACCCGGCGCCGCTCCTCGAAGCCCTGGATCGTGTGCTGGCGCTCATCGATCGCCTGAAGGCCAATGGCTTTGATATTCGGCATGCCGACCTGGGAGGGGGGCTGGGCGTCGCGTATAAACCGGAAGATGTAACGCCTGCGATCTCCGGGTTCGTGACGGATCTGCGTGGACGCCTCGCGGGGCGGGATGTTCACGTGATGATTGAGCCGGGCCGTTCCATTGTCGGCGAGGCGGGCGTTCTGCTCACTCGGGTGCTGTACCGCAAGAAAACCGGCGAGAAGGAATTCGTTATCGTCGACGCCGCGATGAACGATTTGATTCGACCGGCCCTGTACGGCGCGTATCACGAAATCCTGCCGCTCCGTCAGACCGGCGCGCCCCATACGCGTGTCGATGTGGTCGGCCCCGTTTGCGAAACCGGAGATTTCTTGGCGCGGGATCGCGATATGCCCGAAGTCTTTCCAGGCGACTTGTTGGCCATCCGCTCTGCCGGCGCCTACGGTTTCGCGCAATCGTCCAACTACAATGCTCGCCCGCGCGCCGCCGAAGTACTCATCGAAGGCGGCAACTGGCGGACCATCCGCCGGCGTGAAACCTACGCCGACCTGATTCGAGGGGAGTTAGACTAGGACCATGAAGGCGGTGACGCTCGTTCCCGTGGAAGAGTATCTTCGCACCACGTATGAGCCGGATTGCGACTACGTGGACGGGGAGGTCCTCGAACGCAACGTGGGCGAGCGCGATCATGGTAAGGTCCAACGTCAACTGATCTATTTGTTTCACTCTCGGTCCAAGGAGTGGAACATACATGTTTTTCCCGAGCAACGTGTTCAGATCTCCGGGCGCCGATTTCGAATTCCGGATGTGTGCGTTATAGCGGGGCCTGAACCCGAGGATCAAATTTTTCGCACGCCTCCCCTAATCTGCGTCGAAATTCTCTCCAAAGACGATCGCCAGGATCGCATGCAGGAGAAGATCGACGATTTCCTCAACTTCGGCGTCCGTTATGTCTGGGTGATCAATCCGCGAAATCGCCGTGCGTGGGTTTATACTCCCGAGGGCAGCCGTGAAGTAAAAGACGGAGTTCTCCGTACAACCAGTCCGGAACTCGAAATCAGGATTGCAGAGTTGTTCCCGGATTAAGTGCCTTCCGACAATACCGGCACCGGCTGGGTTGAGCCGAAATACGCAACCATCGCCGCCGGCATCGTCGCGCTGATTCTTTACGGATCTCTGTTTCCGTTTCAATTTCACATGCGCCCCGGAACCCTTGGTCCGGTTACTCATTTTCTCGCGACCCGCCACTCACCGATGGATCGTGGCGATCTGATCTCGAACGTCCTGCTCTATCTCCCGCTTGGTATTTTCTGCGCCGGATCTCTCTGTCGGTTGTCGCGGATTTCCAGCGTCCTGCTCGCCACTTTGTTCGGGTTGACATTGTCGACCACGATCGAGCTCGCGCAGTTCTACGATCTTACCCGCGCCTCCGAACTGTGGGACACATGTGCGAACGCAGCCGGGTCCTTTATGGGCGCGATCGTGGGCGTCTTCCTACGACGGGACTGGTTCCCCCGTCCGTCACGCGGTCAATTCGCTGTTCTCCTTATCGCGATTTGGTTCGGATACGAGTTGTTTCCTTACGCACCCGTCTTCGATCCACTTCGATACGCCGCCCTCGCGCATGCTTTCAGATCCCCTCGTTTTCCTTCAATGGAGCTACTAGGGCGAATCTCTTTCTGGCTGGCTGTGGCTGTGTTGCTGGAAGCTTTGCTCGGTGTGGCGCGTAGCCGGTCCGCCCTTGTCATTCTCGTAGCATCTGTCCTCCTAACCCGGCTGGTTAACCTCGTACTCTTGCCGATCGACGTCGCAGGCGCGCTGATCGCTGCCGCGGCCTGGTTCGCCCTTTCACGATTGGCTCCGCGTGTTCCTCTGATCGCGTCGCTCTTTCTGGCGTTCGCGATCCTGCAAGCGCTACAACCGTTCAAGTTCTTGCCCGTCCCGCGCCATTTTGGCTGGACTCCATTCCTGGCCTTCATTAACGGTCCGAGACTGGAGGGCACGCGCTCCTTTCTTGAAAAATCATTTACCTACGGCGCGCTGCTATGGCTCTGGACCCGCGCGGGGCTTCCGTGGGCGATGGTTACTGTCGCGGTGGCCTTACTGGAACTCGGCCTGAGATTCGCTCAGACCTGGCTCCCGGGGCGTTCCGCTGAAATCACGGACGCAATCATGGTCCTGATTCTGGCTGCCGTAATGAAGCTGGTCGATGAGAGCGTTAGGCGCGACGTTAAACTGAATATATGCGCCTGAACGCCCTCGCATCCGACTACGACGGCACTCTCGCGCATGATGGTGTCGTGGAAGAATCTACGCTTCGCGCGCTCGAAACTTTCCGTAGTTCCGGGCGCAAGCTGATCCTGGTCACGGGCCGCGAGCTTGCCGATCTGGCAAAGGTCTTCTCCCGTTTCGACCTGTTCGACCGAATCGTTGCCGAGAATGGAGCGGTGCTCTTTACGCCTGCGACGGAGGAAACGCGAGTTCTTGCCGAGCCGCCTAAATCCGAATTCATTACAGCCCTAAAAAGCCGCGGGGTTCGTCCGATCAGCGTCGGAGATGTGATCGTCGCCACGCGCGAGCCGAATGAGACCGCGGTCCTCGAAGTCATTCGCGACCTCGGTCTCGAGTTGCAGGTCATCTTCAATAAAGGCGCCGTGATGGTGCTTCCTTCCGGCGTCAACAAGGTGTCGGGACTCAAGGCAGCTCTCGCCGAGATGGATCTTGCGGAGTCCAACGTCGCAGGTGTAGGCGATGCCGAAAACGATCACGCCTTTCTGCACTTTTGCGGATTCTCCGCGGCCGTCGCGAACGCCCTGCCCTCCGTCAAGGGGACCGCGAACCTTACGACCCGGGCCAGTCACGGCGCCGGCGTGGTTGAGCTGATCGAAATGATCCTCAACGGCGAACTCGCTAACTACGCGCCCGCCTGAGCGACGGCCCGCTGGCCGCGCGCCATGTCGACTTTCAGCAATACGATCAGGCCCGCGATAAAAAATACGATCAGCGAAAGAATCGCGCTCCGGTAACTGTGCGTGAACTGCATCGCCAGCCCGAACAGGATCGGGCACAGCCAACTGGTTCCTTTATCGCTGACTTCGTAAATGCTGTAATACTCGGCCTCTTTCGCCTTGGGAACAAGCTGCGCGTATAAGGACCGGCTCAGAGCCTGACTCCCGCCCATTACAATCGCGACAATCGCGGCCAAAATGAAGAACTCCACGGTCGTCTTCACCGCCAGATAAATGTAGAGCAGCACGCCCGTCCAGATGACGAGACTGACGACTACGGCTCGTTTCGCGTTGATGATCGACGCCAGCCAGTTGAATCCCATCGATCCAAAGAACGCCACGAATTGCACCATTAGAATTGCCAGCGTCAACGTGGAGACCGGAATCTTCAGCTCGTCATTTCCGAATTGCGATGCCAGCGTGATCACCGTCTGAATCGCGTCGTTGTAGAGCAGGTACGCGATCAGGAAAGTCATGGTTTCCGGAAACCGCCGGACTTCCCTGATGGTATGGCCCAACTGCCGGACCACGGTCATGACCGCGCTCTGCCCGGCAGCAAGTACGCGCGCAGGCCCGCGATTGTGCAGCCTCAGAATGGTCGGGATGGTGAAGATTCCCCACCACACGCCGGCCGAACACAGGCAAATGCGCACCGCAAGGCCTTCCGTGATGCCGAATTTTTCCGCGTTCGAAAACAGGACGAGATTCAGGGCCAACAACAGGCCGCCGCCCAGGTATCCGATGCCGAATCCTTTCGACGATACCGCGTCGCGCTGTTCCGGCGGCGCGATCTCCGGCAGGAACGAGTTGTAGATTGTTTCCGCCGCTCCGAAACTCACGTTTGCGACAAGAAACAGGAGCCCTCCCGCCAGATAGTCTGCCCCTTTAAGAAAAAACATTCCAATGGTGGCCGTCGCGCCCAGGTATGCCGTCGCCGCGAGGACCTCTTTTTTCCGGCGCCCATAATCCGCCGCCGCGCCGACCATCGGCAGAAAGATCACTTGCAGAATCACGGACAGGCTTACGGTAAAACTCCAGTAGCTCCGCGCGTCGATGGGAATCCCAAAGGGATGGACGTAACCGGCCGCATCAGCGGCGTTTTTCGCCAACGCCGTCAAGTACGGGCCCAGGAACAGCGTAATGACGGTAGTGGAAAACGCCGAGTTGGCGAAATCGTACATGTACCATCCGCGCTGTTCCTTGATGCTGTATTCGTTCACAGTCGGATCATTGTATCCGATGCGGCCGTTTGCGGACGCGCAGTGGCCCGATCACCATCTCGATATCCTGCCGCAAAAATCTTGCCGCTTTCCCTTCGCGTAGAATCGCCCAGGTCAGCATCGATCCTCCGCACATCGCCGAGAGCGCCCGCGCCACGCGAGCGGTGTCGCACCGTAGGATTTCGCCTGCCTCCACGGCCTCGTTCAGTAACGCTCGATATTCCGCCAGAGTCGCGCGCGCGCCGGCCAAAGCGAGTTTGTGGAACTCCGGATCGGTCAGGTCGATTTCCAGAAATGCGAGATTGTTCGCCATCATTTCCGGCGTCTCGCACAGCCCTGTCATTTCCTCGAGCGAGGCCAGCAGCGCCATGAGCGGCGACTTGTGTTTTGATCGAATTCGCGCGAAGCATTCCTGCGCGCCGTTCGCGCCCGTTCTTGCCACGGCCAGCAAGAGTCCTCGCTTCGACCCGAAACGCTGCACCAGCGTCGCGGGAGCGAGGCCGGCTTCCTTTGCGACTTCGGCTAGCGTCAGCTTTCCTGGGCCGATCCGCGACACCACACGCACGGTCGCCGCGATTACGTCCGCGTCCGGAGTCAGCTTTTGTCGCCCCATGGTTTCATTATAAACGTCCGTTCATGTTTGCTCTTGACAATACGTGAATGAGCGTTTATATTCGCTTCATGGCGGGCCAAGGCGCCAACGATTGCGGAGCTTGCTTCAAGCCAAGAGCTCATTTTCTCTGGACCGCGCGGGAAGCATGAGACGGAAAATCATCGCTTACCTCGCGACCAGCGCGGACGGTTATATCGCCCGACAGGACGGCAGCGTCGATTGGCTCGACCGTCCCCGTCCGCGCGGGAGTTATGGCATGCCTGCCTTCTTCCGCTCGGTCGACACGATTCTGTGGGGCCGCAAAACCTATGATCAATCTCTCACAAGAGGCGGTCCGGACCCATTCGGCTGGAAAATGAAGAATTACGTCTTCACCCATCATCCGCCCAAGACCCCCGTCGCTGGAGTCGAATTCGTGACAAAGGGTGTTTCCGCTTTCTGCAAACGGCTCCGCGCCCAACCGGGCAAGAACATCTGGATGATGGGCGGCGGAGGGGTGATTGCCTCGTTCCTTGACGCTGGCGAGATCGACGAATTCTCCATTCATGTCATTCCGGTGATGATTGGCGAAGGCATTCCGCTGGTGGCGCCGGGGCATCGCAACGTCGCTCTCCAATTGCTTTCGACGCGCAGGTATTCGGACGGCGTCGTGCACCTCCACTATCGCGCGCGCTAGAATGGGACCGATGCGCGGTGTCGGGCGTTTTCTCTTCTGGGACTATCCACGCGGCGGGTGGCAGTACGACGTGATGGTCGGGCTCATCCTTGCCTTCATTTTCCTGATGCCTCGTGAAATCTTCCACGACCAGCCGAAGGCGACGAACGTGGTCATGCTGCGCGGCGGGTTCTGGATCGAGCCGCAAACCTTCAACGGCATCCCGCAGGATCAATTGGTTCAGAAAGCCGAGGATGTAGTGCGGCAGCGTTACAAAACTCGGCCGGTAATCACCAGCGTAGAGCCGATCTACGACGAAGCCGAGCAGGAAGTGAAGGGCTACATGGCCTTCACCAAGCCGTGACACGTCACGCGCTTCTGGTCCTGGCTGCTTTCGCAACCACCCGCGCGCATGCAGACTCGCTCGATCAAATCTTCGCCCGCATGGACGATTCGGCGAAGAAATTCAAGTCCGTTTCCGCCGATGTTCATCGCGTCGAGTTCACCGCGGTGATTAACGAATCGAGCGAAGAAGACGGCAAGATGCGATTGAAGCGCTCCAAGAACGGGATCGTCGGCGTGGTGGAGTTTACCGGGAGCGACGCGCGGAGCATCGGCTTCCACGGCCGGATGATCGAAATGTATCTGCCTAAAGCCAAGACGGTCCAGCGGGCCGATACGAGTAAGTACACCTCGTCGCTCGACGCCTATCTCTTGCTGGCCTTTGGTACCGCCACGTCAAAGGAACTGAAGGCGGCCTACGATATCGCAGCGGGCGGCGCCGACATGATCGACGGTAAACGCACGACGCGGCTGGACCTCATCCCCAAATCCTCCGAAGTCCGCAAGCTCGCGACCAAAATTGAACTGTGGATCCCGGACGGCGACACGATCGCGCTGCGCGAAAAGATCAACGAGCCGTCGAAGAATACCGTTTCTTTCATCTACTCCGGCGTAAAGATAAATCCATCACTGCCCGACTCCGATTTCGAATTGAAGATCCCGCCGGGCACCAAGGCCGTACAGATCAAGTAGGCGCTGTTGACGAACCCGCTCACTCCCGTGCGCGGTTCTGTGTCGGTGATCGATAACAAAAGGCTGACACAGAACCGCGCGCGTCAGAGCCTGTGTGAAAACCGGTAACGTTAGTAAATTAAAAATCGACTCATAGAAGTGAGCCGATATATTCTCTACAATCCGGATCAAGACTTGTTACTGCCGCCGAGTTTGCGGGAGGAATTGGGGGAGCAGCACCTGGCGGTGTTCG